>Ga0180215_1000126_pt1 | contig 112695 bp, 95 predicted proteins | sample eDN3rd37CBELigBY_FD_128871 | JGI IMG/M metagenome (GOLD analysis project Ga0180215, IMG submission 128871) | Enriched backyard soil microbial communities from Emeryville, California, USA - eDNA 3rd pass 37_C BE-Lig BY (version 2) (version 2) | ecosystem: Environmental > Terrestrial > Soil >... | reverse complement strand
CTAAGGCTCGCCACCCTCCCCCATGAATGGGGGAGGGGCATGTCCACGCTGGCGTCTTCGCCTTCCACACTGTCGTTCTCCCCCCTTCCCTCGCTTGCGGGGGGAGGGGGGCCGGGGGGGAGGAGGGGCTCCACCGCCACCACCTCGCCGTCGAAGCCCTCGAAGCGCATCTCCAGGCCGGGGTGCACGACGAGGACGCGCACGCCGGCGTCGGCGACCATGAAGGCCAGGCGCTCGGCGGGGTAGTCCGGGTCGAGGGGAACGTAGGCGCCGCCGGCCCGGAGGATGGCGAGCATGCCCACGACCATCCCGGCGGAGCGCGGGGTGCAGAGGCCCACGCGCGCGTCGGGGCCGACGCCGCGGGCGGCCAGCTCGCGGGCCAGGGCGTCGGCGCGGCGGTGCAGCTCGGCGTAGGTGAGGGTCTCGCCGCCGAAGGAGAGGGCGGGCGCGTCCGGGGTGCGCTCCGCCTGCTCGGCGAAGAGCGCGTCCACGGTGCGCTCCGGCGCGGGGACCGGTCCGGCGTCGCCCCACCCGGCCAGCGCGGTCCGCCTCTCCTCCGCGTCCAGGAGCGGGAGCGACGAGACCCGCGAGTCGGGCGCGGCGAGGGCGGCGCGCAGGAGCCGGCCGTAGCGCTCCGCGAGCCGCGCGATGGTGGACGGGTCGAAGAGGTCGGTGCTGTACCGGGCCATCACCTCCAGCCCGCGCGCGGAGCGCCGCAGGTGGAAGTCCAGGTCGAGCGTGGCGACGCCCAGGTCCGGAGAGGTCTCCTCCACCTCGCATCCGGGGAGGCGGAGCGTCTCGTCCGAAGCGTTCTGGAGGGCGAACGAGACCTGGGCGAGCGGACCGTGGGCCAGGCTCCGGTCCGGCTGCAGCTCCTCCACCAGCCGCTCGAAAGGGAGTTCCGAGCGCGCGAAGGCACCCAGCGTCTCCTCGCGCACGCGCGCCAGCAGCTCGCGGAAGGTGGGGTCGGCCGAGAGGTCGCCCCGCAGGACGACCGTGTTCACGAAGAAGCCGATCGTGCCTTCCGTCTCCGGGCGGCCGCGGTTCGCCACCGGCGTTGCGACCCTCACCTCCTCCTCGCCGGAGAGCCGGCCCAGGAGCGCGTGGAAGGCGGCGAGGAGGACCATGAACGGGGTCGCCCCCTCGCGCCGGGCCAGAGCCTCCGCGCCGTCCGCGAGGTCCGCCGGAAGCGACGCCAGGAGCTTCGCGCCGCGCTGGCTCATCGAGAGCGGGCGCGGACGGTCCCCGGGCAGCTCCAGGACCGGCGCCCCGGAGCCCAGCCGCCCCTTCCACCAGGCGAGCTGCTCCTCCAGCACCGTGCCGCGCATCCAGCCCCGCAGCCACACGGCGTAGTCGGGGTACTGGACCCGCGGCGGCGGAGGCGGCGCCCCCTCCCCGCCGAGGTGCCGCGCGTAGGCCGCCGACAGCTCCCGCAGGAAGATCCCCTGCGACCACCCGTCGCTCGCGACGTGGTGCACCGCGAACGCGAGCACCCACGCGTCCTCGCCCGTCCTGACCGCAAAGGCCCGCACAAGGGGCCCGAAAGAGAGGTCGAACGGCAGACGCAGCCACTCCCGGACCCGTCGCTCCGCCTCGCCGTCCGGGGCGCCGCGCAGGTCCGCGGCGCCCACGGGGGTGGCGACGGCGGGGAGGACGACCTGTCGCGGCTCCCCCTCCACCTCCCGGAAGACCGTACGGAGCGCATCGTGGCGCGCCACCACCTCCGCGAACGCGCGCTCCATGGCGCGGACGTCCAGCCGGCCCCGGAGCCGGAAGACGGCGGGGACGGTGTACAGCGGCGTCCCGGGCTGGAGGCGGTCCAGGAACCAGAAGCGCTGCTGGCCGAAGGAGAGGGGTGCGGGTCCGCTCTCCTCGCGCGGTCGGATGGCGTCTTCCGCGGGACGGGCCGGCGCCGCCCGCCTGGCGAGCTTTTCCAGGAGGGCGCGCTTCGCCGGCGAGAGCTGCTCCAGGCGGCCGGAGAGGTCGGTCATCGGGAACGAGGCAAACGGAAAAGGGGGCGGTCTTCCGCCCCCGGTAGACATGCGCGTGGGAGCGAGGCTACGCCGCGAATCCCCTCAGCACCCTGCCGAGCGCGGCGATCCCCTCCCGGATCTCGGTCCGGCCGGGGAAGGAGAAGTTGAGCCGCATGCAGTTGCGGGCGTAGCGCGACCCGTCGGTGGTGAAGGCGTGCCCCGGGACGTACGCCACCCGCTCCGTCTCCACGGCGACGGGGAGGAGCGCGCCGCAGTCGATCCCGCCCGGCAGCTCCGCCCACATCAGCGCCCCGTTGTCGGGAACCCGCCAGCGGGTGCCGGCCGGGAAGTTCTCCCGCAGCGCGGCGTCCATGAGGTCCCGGCGGACGCGGTACTCCTCGCGGAGCATCGCAAGGTGAGGATCGAGGTGGCCGTCTTCGAGGAACGCGGCGACGGTGCGCTGGGCGAAGGTGTTCATGTCCAGGTCGCAGGCGTCCTTGGTCCCGGAGAGCATGGGCACCAGGTCGGCCGGGGCGACGATCCACCCGATCCGGGCGGCCGGCGCGAGCACCTTGGAGAACGACCCGACGTAGAAGACCCAGCGGTCCTCCTGCGCCCTCATCGGAAGCAGACCCGAACTATCCGATCCGTAGTGCAGGAGGCCGTACGCGTCGTCTTCCACGATGGGGACGTGGTAGCGGCGCGCGAGTTCCACCAGCCGGTCCCGGCTCTCCCGGGCCAGGCTGATCCCCAGGGGATTGTGGCCGTCCGAGACCACATAAATGAAGGCCGGTTCCGCGCCGGCGGAAAGATACGCCTCCACCGCGTCCACGTCGAGTCCCCGGTCCAGGCTCGTGGGAACCACCAGGAGTTCGGGGCTGAACGGCTCGATCACCTGCTGGAAGCCGGTGTACGCCACCCGCTCCAGCATGACCTGCCCCCGCGGGTCCAGGAGGGACCGGGAAAGGATGCTGAGCGCCTGCTGCGCCCCGGCGGTGATGACGATCTGCGCCTCCGTGCACTCCACCCCCCGGCGTCTCATCAGCTCCACGACGTGGGACTTGAGGGGGGCGTACGAAGGGCCGTACTGGAGCGCCCGTCTGTCGGTGGAGAGGACCCGCTCCGCCGCCTTCGCGTACGCCTCGGTCGGGAAGAGTTCCGGAGCGGGGAGCCCGAGGGCGAACGAGGTGATGTCCGGTCCCGCCGTCAGGGCGAGCATCTCGTTGATGGTGGACGGCTTGATCGTCCGCGCCCACGTCGCGACCCGGAGTCGCCCGGAAGGAGCACTCAGCGCCATCACGATCTCCGAAAGAGGGTCCCGCCTGCCGCAGCCCGCGCCGGGGAACGGTTTTCCGCCCTTCCCGGCCCGATCAGAGCTGTCCGAAAGCATGCGGAAAGGGAGATGCGGCCGGCCCGATCGGGCCGGTTGCGCGTCGAGGAGTAGGCGAGTGAGTGTATTTCCCGCCTGGTTGGAGATTACCCTCCCCGGGCTCCCCCGTCAAGGGGACGGAGGCCCGGCGGAACCGGCGATTCAGCCCTACGCGGGCGGGATCGCCGCGCTCTCAAAGCGACAGGGATATCCCGGGCAGGCAGCGGGAATCGGAGCGGGAATCACCCCGCGGAAGTGCCGCCCCGGGAAAGGGAATCGACGGGGCGGACGGTGCCGGAGCGCACCTCCACGGTCTCGCCCGTGGCGAGGCGGAGCCGGAGCGCCCCGTCGCGCGACACCCCGAAGGCGACCCCCTCGCGCGGCGCGGCGCCCGCCTCGGTGACCCGCACCTCCCTCCCGCGGAGCGCGTCCCGCGCCTCCATATCCTCCATCTCCCCTCGCGAAAAGGTATCCCCGAAGCGGGCGGGGAGGGCGTCCAGCGCCCGGACCAGCGCGCCCGCGACCTCCGCACGCGGCGCGCCCCACCCGGAAGCGATGCGGAGCGAGGTCGCCCCGGAGCGCAGGTCCTCCGGGAAGTCGTCGGAGGCGTGGACCGCGTTGATCCCGATCCCCGCGACCACGAAGCTGGGCCGCCCCGCCTCCCAGCTCCCCTCGCAGAGGATCCCCCCGAGCTTCCGCCCGGCCACCTGGAGGTCGTTGGGCCACTTCACCTCCACCCGGCCCGGACGGGCGTACGCGCCCAGCGCCGCGGCGGCGGCCAGCCCCACGCGCAGGGGGAGGAGCCCCGGCGCGGGAAGCGACTCCGGCCGCAGGACCACGGAGAGCCAGATCCCCAGCCCGGGCGGCGAGACCCAGTGCCGCCCCCCCCTCCCCCGCCCCGCCACCTGCTCCTCCGCGATCACCGCGGTCCCGGCCGGGGCGCCGCCCTCGGCGAGGGAACGCGCCACGTCGTTGGTGGACCCCACACGTTCGAAGAGGTGGAGCGAGGGGATCCCCCAGGCCCGCGCCAGCTCGGGCGCGCTCCGCCCCTCCCAGCGCGACGCCGGCCGCTCAATCGACACGCGGCGCCTCCCGCGAGGCCGGTCCGCCGGCCGTCATCCCTGGCGCAGCCGGAGCGAGAGGTCCAGCGCGGGCGCGGAGTGCGTGAGCGCGCCGATGGAGATGAAGTCGACGCCCGTCTCCGCCACCGCGCGGATCGTCTCCAGCGTGATCCCGCCGGAGGCCTCCGTCTCCGGCCGGCCCGCACCGGAGGCGTGGACCCGGTCCACCATCCGCGCGAGGAGGGGCACCGGCATGTTGTCGAACATGATCCGGTCCACCCCCGCCGCCAGCGCCTCCTCCACCTCCTCCGGGGTGGTGGTCTCCACCTCCACCTTCAGCCCCTCGGCGTTGCGCTCGCGGACGGCCCGGACCGCGGCCGGGATCCCCCCGGCCGCGGCGATGTGGTTGTCCTTGACGAGCACCATGTCGTGGAGCCCGAAGCGGTGGTTGGCGCCCCCGCCCGCCCGCACCGCGTCCTTCTCCAGGCGCCGCATGCCGGGCGTGGTCTTCCGCGTGTCGATGACCCGGGCCCCGGTCCCCTCCACGGCGCGCACGTAGCTGCGCGTCTCCGTGGCGACCCCCGAGAGGCGCTGCAGGAAGTTGAGCGCCGTCCGCTCCGCGGTGAGGATGGAGGCCGCGGAGCCACGGATCCGCACCACCGTGTCACCCGGCTCCACGGCGTCCCCGTCCGCAGCCACGCGGTCCACCTCCAGGCGCGGGTCCACGGCGTGGAAGGCGGCGGCGCAGACCTCCATCCCCGCGATCACCCCCGCGGCCTTGGCGACGATGACGGCCTCGCCAGGCGTTCCCTCCGGAAAGGTCCACTCCGTCGTCCGGTCGCCCGCGCCCACGTCCTCCGCGAGCGCCATATCCAGCAGCACGAGTACTTCCGGCGGGAGCGTCATGCACCCTCCACGGGGGTGAGCGCGGGACGGACGGCCGCCCCGCGAAGGACCTTCTCGTAGTAGCGCTCGTACTGCGGCACGATCACGTCCGCGCCGAAGCGCTCGCGAGCCAGGATCCGCGCCGAGCGGGAGAACTCCTCCCACCGCCCCGGATCGCGGAGGAGCGAAACCGCGGCCTCCGCCATCTCGTCCGTGGCGCCCACGGGGCGGAGGAAGCCGTTCACCCCGTCCTCCACCACCTCAGGAAGGCCGCCGACCGAGGAAGCCACCACGGGCACCCCGGCGGCCATCGCCTCCAGCGCCACCAGCCCGAACGACTCCGACTGGGAGGGGAGCAGCAGGAGGTCCGCGCACGCCATCAGCTCCGCCACCGAGTCCTGCTTCCCCAGGAAGACCACCCGGTCGCCGATCCCCAGGGAATCCGCCTCCGCCACCGCGTCGGGGCGCTCCGGTCCGTCGCCCACCAGGACGAGCCGCGAGGGGACCTCCTTCTGGATCCCGGCGAACACCCGGACCACGTCGCGGACCCGCTTCACGGGACGGAAGTTGGAAACGTGCATCACCAGCTTCTCCCCGTTCGCGAGGAGGGCCTGGCGCCGGCAGGGGTAGCGATCGCGGTCGTACAGCGTGGCGTCCACGAAGTTGGGGATCACCTCGATGTCGCCCGGCGGCACCTGGAAGTGGTCCACCGTCTCCTGCTTGAGGAACTCCGACACCGCCGTGATCCCGTCGGACTTCGCGATGGAGAAGCGGGTGATGGGCCAGTAGGAGCGGTCCTGCCCCACCAGGGTGATGTCCGTGCCGTGGAGGGTGGTGATGATCTTCAGGTCGTGCCCCTCGCCGAGCATCTCCTTCGCGATCCAGGCCGACGTCGCGTGGGGGATGGCGTAGTGGACGTGGAGTAGGTCCAGCTCCTCGCGGATCGCCACCTCGTGCATCTTGACCGCCAGCGTCAGCGGGTACGGCGAGTACTCGAAGAGGGGATAACGGGCGTCGTCCACCTCGTGGAAGTAGACCCGCTCCATGAAGTGGGGGAGCCGGAACGGCTGGGCGTACGAGACGAAGTGGATCTCGTGCCCGCGCTGCGCCAGCTCGATCCCCAGCTCCGTGGCGATGGCCCCGGAGCCGCCGTAGGTGGGGTAGCAGGTGATTCCGATCTTCACGGGTTCCCTTTCGTAAACGGAACTGCATGGTTCGGGCGTGCCCCCCGCGGGGCGGGGGTCGGGCTGCGGCGCCGTAGGACGAGATACGGCTTCGTCCAACGGCGGCGAGCCCCCGCAGACTACGCGGGGTCTCGCCCCTCCGGGCTCGCATCACTCACGCGCTCGCGCCACCGCCGGGCGATCTCGTCGGCCAGCTCCGCGCGCGGGCGGGTGGCGTCCAGCCAGACGGCGCCGGGAGGGAGCTTGTGGCGGAACCAGGTCACCTGGCGCTTGGTGTACGCCCGCGTGTTGCGGCGCACCAGCTCCAGCGCCTCGTCCAGCGTCCGCTCGCCGCGGAAGTAAGGGAGCAGCTCGGCGTAGCCGTGCGCGTTAAGCCCCGGCGCGTCCGGACCGTAGCGCTCCAGCAGGCCGCGCACCTCGTCGAGGAGTCCGGCCTCCACCATCTCCTCCACCCGTCTGTCCACTCGCTCCCGCAGCACGGGGCGCGGCACGTCGAGCACGAACGGGAGCACCGTCACCGGCGGGGCCTCCGGCGGGGAGTGGGCGTGCCACCAGCCGAGCGTGCGCCCCGTCAGGAGCGGCACCTCCAGAGCCCGCAGGATCCGCTGACGGCCGCCCCACGACGAGAGCTTCTCCGCCGCCTCCGGGTCCACCTCCCGGAGGCGCGCGAGGAGCACGTCGTCTCCCAGGGCTTCCAGCTCCACGGCGAGCCGGCCGCGCGCGTCAGGATCGAGCGGAGGCTCCCGGAAGACCGGGTGGGTGAGGGCGCGGAGGAAGAAGCCGGTCCCCCCCACCAGCATGGGGACGCGCCCGCGGGCGCGGATCTCCGCGATCGCCCCGCGGGCGAATCGCGAGAACTCCCCCGCGCTGAAACGGACGTCCGGCTCCACCAGGTCGATCCCGTGGTGCGGGATCCCTCCGCGCTCCTCCGGGGTCGGCTTCGCCGTCCCCACGTCCATCCCCCGGTACACGGACCGCGAATCCATCGAGACGATCTCCGCGTCCAGCCGGCGGGCCACCTCGATGGAGAGCGCCGTCTTCCCCGAAGCCGTGGGCCCGACGAGGGCGAGGGCCTCCGGCGTCACCGGGGACTCCTCCCCACACCGGATCCGAGCGGGGCGGTAAAGCCGACCGGGAGGTGGGGGGAGGCTCCGCAGGAGAGCGTATGTCCGAGCCCGTGTATACACTCGTTGTGCACCGCAGGTCGGGCGAGTCCGCACCGACGGAGGAGCCTCCCCCCGCCGACCTCACGCGAGGCTGCCGGATCGAGGCTCACACGCCTCCCCGCCCGAAGCGGTTGTGAAGCTCCTTCAGCGAGAGCTGGATCACGGTGGGACGGCCGTGGATGTCGTGGTACGGCAGCTCGGTGGCGAAGAGCCGGTCGAACAGCTCCCGCATCTCCTCCTGCGAGAGCTTCTGCCCCGCCTTGATCGCGCCCTTGCACGCGAACGACAGCGCGATCCGCTGCCCCTGCGACCTCGCCGTGTCCACCAGCTCCGACCCCTCGGTCAGCTCGGCGATCATCTCCCGCAGGCAGCGCTCGGCGTCGAAGTGGGGGTGCGGGTTGGGCACTCCGTGGACGATCACGGCGCGCCCCCCGAAGGGCTCGATCTCGAACCCCGCCCGGAGCAGGATCCCGGAGACCTCCTGCACCATGTCGTACTCCGCCGGGGAGAGCCGCAGCGTGAGGGGAAAGAGCAGTCGCTGGCTGGCGCGCTCGCCCCGTTCGATCCCGGAGACCAGCTCCTCGTAGAGAACCCGCTCGTGCGCCGAGTGCTGGTCGACCAGGATCAGCCCCGTGCGCGTCTCGGCCAGAATGTAGGTGTTGTGGACCTGCCACATGACCGGGGGCGCCGCGTGGACCTCCGGCTCGGGCTCCCTCGCGTCTGCGGGGTCGCCCGCCGCGCCGGAAGGCGCCCCCGAGAAGAAGAGCGCCATCTGCGGCTCCTCCGCAGGCCGGGACGGCGCGCGGGACGGGCCCAGCGGCGCCGGCATCCCGCCGAACCCCACGCGCCCTGCCGGCGAGCCCGCATCCCGCCGCGGCTCACCGAGCGCGGACGCTTCCCGCGTGGCCCGCAGCCCCGAGTCGCCGCGCTGGTACGGCGACGACGAGAAGGAGGGAACCCCCTCCAGCGGGTCGCGCCGGCCGAGCGCGGGAGTGCTCTCCAGGGCGGAGAGCGCGGAGCGCACCCCCTCCTCCACCAGCCGCTCGATGGCGCCGCGGTCGCGGAAGCGCACCTCGGCCTTGGCCGGGTGGACGTTCACGTCCACGTCGCCGTCCGGGACCTCCAGGAAGAGGAAGAGCGACGGGTGGACCCCCTCCGGGATGGTGGTGCGGTACCCCCGGTCCGCGGCCCTCACGATCAGCCGCTCGCCGAAGGGGCGTCCGTTCACGAAGAGGTAGGCGCGTCGCCCGCCGGGGGTAGCGGAGTGCGGGCGCTGCACGAGGCCGGTGAGCGCGGCGGCGCCGTCCCGGTGGGCCACCGGCATCAGCTCGTCCGCCATGTCGCTCCCCCAGATCCCCGCGACGCGCGCCGCCAGGGTGGGGGCCGCGGGGAGCGCGAGGATCTCGCGGTCGTTGGACTCCAGCGAGAATGCGATCTCCGGGTGCGCGAGGGCGAGCGTGGTCGCCACCTCGCTGATCGCCCGGCTCTCCGCGGCGGCCGAGCGGAGGAACTTGGCCCGCGCGGGCACGTTGAAGAAGAGGCTCCGCACCGAGACGGTGGTCCCGCGCCGCCGCGCGCACCCCTCCACGGCCTGGGTCTGGCCGCCGCTCACCACCACGCGGGTCCCGTCGCCTTCGCGCTCCGCCGTCTCCAGCACCAGCCGCGAGACCGAGGCGATGGAAGGAAGCGCCTCGCCCCGGAATCCCAGCGTGCGGATCTTCGCCAGGTCCGCCGGGTCCCTGATCTTGCTGGTGGCGTGGCGGTCCAGGGAGAGGAGCGCGTCGTCGCGCCCCATGCCGTACCCGTCGTCCGACACCCGGATCTCCGTCTTCCCCCCGTTGCGGAGGGAGATCTCCACCCGCCCCGCGCCCGCGTCCAGCGCGTTCTCCACCAGCTCCTTCACCACCGAGGCCGGACGCTCCACCACCTCTCCGGCGGCGATCTGGTTTGCGAGCCTCTCGGGGAGGACGTGGATCCTGCGGGGCATCGGCTCCGTCTCGTTTCGGGTGAACTTCGGGGCGGAAGCTACCGGGTTCCGCAGGGGGGCGTCAACCCGTTGCTTCTTTGGACGGACGGTTCGGGCGTGCCCCCCTGGCGGGGGTCGGGCCCCATCCCGCACGTGAGTGAGGAGCGTAGGGCAAGCGTCATGGCGGGACCGCTTTTCCTGCGATGGCCGATGGGAGGTGGGGGGAGGCTCCGCAGGAGAGCGTATGTCTGAGCCCGCGAAGCGGGCGAGTTACGCACCTCCGAAGGAGTCTCCCCCCACCGACCTCACGCGATTCGGCCAGATTGGGAATTACGCACCTCCGGAGGAACCTCCCCCGGCCGACCTCCACGCCCGAGCCCTGAAGCGGTAGTACCTCATCCCAGCCGGTAGAACGCCCGCGTGTTCCTCACCGTCGCGGCGGCGAACTCGGCCGGGTCCTCGCCGCGGATCTCGGCGGCCTTCCGGGCCGTGTGGACCACGTAGGCGGGCTCGTTGGTCTTCCCGCGGAACGGGATCGGGGCCAGGTACGGCGCGTCCGTCTCCACCAGGATGCGGTCCGCGGGGACGGCGCACACGAGGTCGGCGTCCTCGTACTTCCGGAAGGTGATCATCCCCGAGAAGGACACGTACCACCCCGCCTCCAGCGCCCGCTCCATGAGGGCCCGCCCGCCGCTGAAGCAGTGGAGCACGCCCACGACCCCGCGGGCGTCGGCGATGATGTCGGCCGTGTCCGCGTCGGCGCTGCGGGTGTGCACCACCACGGGCAGCCCCGTCTCCCGGGCCAGCTCCAGGTGCCGGAGGAACGAGGCCCGCTGGGCGTCCCGGGGAGCGTTGTCGTAGTAGTAGTCCAGCCCCGTCTCCCCCAGCCCCACCACCTTCGGCTCGCGCACCAGCTCGCGAAGCTCGGCGAAGGCCGCGTCCGTGGCCTGGTCCGCGGAGTGAGGGTGGACGCCGACGGTGGCGTACACCTCCGGGAACCGGGCGGCGAGCGCCACCGCCTCACGGCTGCCGTCGGGATGGGTGCCGATGGTGACCACCGCTTCCACCCCCGCCGTGCGGGCGCGTTCAAGGCCCCCCTCCACGTCCGGGAAGAGGCGCTCGTCGGTGAGGTGGCAGTGGGAGTCGATCACGGTGAACGGAGACATGGCGTCGACGGATCTCGTGGGAAACGAAGCGAGCCGCCGCGGATCGTCCGCGGCGGCTCGCGACCCGGCCCGAAGGCCGGTCAGACCAGCGCGGAGCTGGTATTGCGGACCTTGGTGGCGGCCGAAGACCGCGCCGTGCCCTTGCCGTCCTTCCGCGGCCAGCGCTTCTCGATCTCGTAGAGCGCCGGGGAGGCGACGAAGATCGAGGAGAAGGTGCCGATCACGATCCCCAGGATCAGCACCAGCGCGAAGTCCTGGATCACGGCGCCCCCGAAGAAGTAGAGCGCCAGGAGCGTCGCCAGCGTGGATCCGCCGGTGAGCACCGTTCGGGACAGCGTCTCGTTGATGGACCGGTCAAGCAGCTGGATGTAGCCGGATCCCGCGCGGCGCGGCTTCGCCAGGTTCTCGCGGATACGGTCGAACACCACGATGGTGTCGTTCAGCGAGTAGCCCAGCACCGTGAGCAGCGCGGCCACCGTGGTCAGCGAGATCTCCGTCCGCATCAGTGCCAGGAACCCGAGCGTGATGAGGACGTCGTGGGTGGTCGCGATGACCGCCGCCAGCCCGAAGCGCCACTCGAACCGGAACCCGAGATAGACCAGCGTGGCCCCCAGGGACACCAGGATCGCGAGCAGGGCCCGCTGCTGGAGTTCGCTCCCGACCTTCGGCCCCACCGCCTCGGTCCTCACCACGGTGAAGTCGTCGGCCTGGTACTTCGAGGAGATGCCCTCAGCGACGCGCGTGGCGGCGTCGCTCCCGACCTCCTGGCCGAAGGAAGGCATGCGGATGACGAACTCGTCGCTTCCCTCGAAGCGCGCGATCTCCCAGTCGTCGTGGCCACCCTCGGCCGCGGCGGCCCGGATCTCGTCCACCGTCGTCGGCTGCTTGAAGCTCACCTGGACGATGGTGCCCCCGGTGAAGTCGACGCCGTAGTTCAGCCACGAGCCGGTGGTCGCGAAGTTGAAGACCATCGCCCCGAGGCTCACGGCCACGAGCACGGCCGTGAACAGGTAGGCGCGCGTGCGCCACTCCATGAACGGGTACTTGGCGTTCTCGAACAGTCTCATGTTGATGGCCTCGTTACCCGGTCAGATGGAGAGTCCCTGCGCGGCCGTCCGACGCTCGACATAGAGCATGAACAGCGTGCGGGTGACGAAGATGGCGGTAAACATGGACGCGATGATACCGATTCCGAGCGTCACCGCGAAGCCTCTGACCGGGCCGGTCCCGACGTAGTACAGGACCCCGGCCGTAATGAGCGTGGTGAGGTTCGAGTCCACGATGGCCGAAAGGGCGTTCGTGAACCCTTCGCTCACGGCGGCCCGTATGCTCCGCCCCACCGCCAGTTCCTCCCGGATCCGCTCGAAGATCAGCACGTTCGCGTCCACCGCCATCCCCACCGAGAGGATCAGCCCCGCGATCCCCGGGAACGTGAGCGTCGCGCCGATCGCGACGAGCCCGGCGAGCACCATCAGCACGTAGAGCCCGAGGGCGAGCACCGCCAGCACGCCGGAGAAGCGGTAGTACCCGATCACCATCACGATCACCGCCGCGATGCCGACGATGCCGGCGATCTTGCCGTTGTCGATCGAGTCCTGCCCCAGCGACGGCCCGACGGTCCTTTCCTCGACGATGCGAAGCGGCGCCGGCAGGGCTCCCGCGCGCAGCACGAGCGCGAGGTCGCTCGCCTCCTCCAGCGAGGCGCCGCCCATGTCGATCTGCCCGCGGTTGGAGATCTGCGACTGGATGACGGGGGCGCTGAACACCCGGTCGTCGAGCACGATCGCCATCTGGCGCTGGAGATTCGCTCCGGTCACCTGCTCGAAGATCCGGCCGCCCCGGCGGCTAAGCTCGAAGGTGACGATGGGGCGCATGGTCTGCGGATCGGACTGCGCCTGGGCCTGCTCCAGGTACTCGCCGGTCATCATCGGCCGGGACTCCAGCAGGTAAAGCCTGCGGAAGTCCGCGGTCGCCCGGCCCCGCTCGGTGGCGCCCCACAGGAGCTGCGTTCCGCGGGGGAGGAGCCGCTGCACGGCCGGAAGGGCCAGGTAGCGCTCGACCGCTGGAACGTCGGCCGCCTGGACCACGAACTCGCCCTCCGCGGCCGGGATCACCTTGCTGGTGAAGGGGGTCGCCGAGGTGCCGGCCGTGTCCTGGTCGGGGCTTCCCTTGAAGAGGCCGCCGACGGGATTCTGCGCCCGCGGAGCGCCGGACTCCTCGCCCAGCGACTCGACCACCGCGCGGTCCATCCGCGGCAGGATCGACTGCATCTCCCCGATGGAGCGGACGAGCTGGAACTTGAGGAAGGCGGTGCGCTGGAGGACCTCCTTGGCGCGCCCCTGGCTCTGCAGCCCCGCGAGTTCCACGATGATGCGGTCGCTTCCCGCCTTCTGGATCACGGGCTCCGAGACGCCGAGTTCGTCGACGCGGGTGCGGACGATCTTGAGGGCGCGGTCGATGGCGTCGGCGCGCTGCTCCGGGGTGAGCGCCACCTTCGACTCGTCGATCTCGAGGGCGAAGTGGCTCCCCCCCTGCAGGTCGAGGCCGAGGGTCACGATGCTGTCCTGGCGCTCGTAGTTCCGGTAGAGGAGGAACACGCTGCCCAGGATCGCGACCAGGATGATCGCCAGACGTACTTTCAGGTTTTGAAGCATTGGAGAATGCGGACTCCAACGGTTTGGAGGAGGGGGATCGACGGACCACCGGGAAGGGCGCCGTGGCGGCAAACGTAAACCTGCAAAACTACGCGCGCCGCCCGGCCGTTGTCAACCGTGCGGGGCATCCCCGCGTACGTGCCGGCCCGATCCCGCCGGCCGGCACAAACACGAGACTCACAATCACTTACCCCGCACGCCCCGTATTGATCACGTTGATCTGCCGGTGGCGGGTGGGAACGCACCCGTGCGACACCGCGTTGGACTGCGACGGCTGCCCCTTGCCGTCGTTGAACGTCCCGCCGACGAAGTAGGTGCTCTTTCCGCCGATGAGGTCCATCGCGTTCCAGAACTCGGGGGTGCGGATCTGGTAGGCCACGTCCTTGAGCATCCCGCCCACCTTCCCGTTCTTGATCTCGTGGAACACCTGCCCCCCGAACTGCGCGTTGTACCGCTGCTGGTCGATGGAGTAGGAGCCGCGCCCCTCGATCAGGATCCCGTCCCTGACGTCGGAGACCAGCTCCTCCAGCGACACGTCGCGCTCCGGGTGGGGGAGGAGGTTCACGTTGGGCATGCGCTGGAACTGCACGTCGTCCCAGCTCTGCGCGTACGAGTTCCCGTGGGAGCGCACCGGCCGCCCCGTCTTCCCGTACCACTCGGCCAGCATGGGCGCCTGCTCGCGCGTGGTCTGCAGGTCGTTGAGCACCCCGTCCTTCACGATCAGGTACTCGTCGGGCTTCACCCCTTCGTCGTCCCACCCCACCGTCGCCAGCGCGCCCGGCGCGGAGCGCTCCCCCTGGATGTTCAGGAACTCCGGCCCGTACCGGAACGTCCCGAGGAAGTTCTCCAGCGGGTGGATGAACGACGTCCCGGCGAAGTTCGCCTCGTACCCCAGGATCCGGTCCAGCTCGGTGGGGTGCGCGATGGACTCGTGGATCGTCAGGAAGAGGTGCGAGGGGAGGAGCACCAGGTCGTAGCGCCCCGGCTGCACCGGCTTCGCGGTGAGCTTCCGCACCGCGTCCTCGGCCCAGGCGGGGGCGTTCTCCACCAGGCGCGAGTCGCGGACGTGCTCGTACCCCAGCCCCATGGGCTGCACGGGGGTGGAGTTGCGGACCTGGAAGTCGCTCCCGTCCGCGGAGACGGCCGTGACGCTCATCTGCGGGAACGAGCGGTAGACGGTCTGGCTCGTGAACGTCCCCTCGGTGGAGGCGAAGGTCTTCTCCTCCCGCACGAAGAACACGGACGACGTGACGAAGCGCGCGCCGCGAACCCCCAGCGCAGCCTGGTTGGCGGCCAAGAGGAGCGCCACCTTGTCCTCGATGGGAACGTCGAACGGGTCGATCTCGATGGGGGAGCGCCACGAGACGTCGGGGAAGCTCTCCACCGGGGCGAGCGTGACCGGACGCGCGGACGCGAGGGAGTTCGCCTTCGCCTGCGCCACCGCGAGACGGGCGACCCGGTCCACCTCGTCGGCGGTGAGGTCGCGGCTCCCTGCGAAGCCCCAGGCCCCCTGCGCGAGCACCCGCACGCCGAACCCGAAGGTCTCCCCGTCCTCCAGGCCGGTGACCCGCTGCTCCCGGGTGGAGACGGACTGGTTGCGGTTGCGGTGGATGCGCACGTCGGCGTAGCTCGCCCCGGCCAGCTTGGCGGCGTCCAGGGCGCGCATCGCCAGCTCCCGCACCGCCGGATCGGCGGCGAAGCGGGCGGGATACGCCTCCGCGAGCGAGGGGAACCCGGTGAAGGCCGCGCCTGCGGCGAGCACGGCCCCCCTGACGAGGAACTCTCGGCGGTCCATGGGATCTCCGGCGGTGGGATGTGAGACGGGAGGAGGAACCTATCCCGGAGCCGCTTCCACGGCAACCTCGCGCCGCCGCCCCCAACGGAAGAGGCCGCCCCGTTTCCGGAGCGGCCTCTTCCGTGGTCCCGCCGGTCCCGCCCCGTTTCAGGGCGCCAGCCAGTACGTCGCCTTGATGAGGAAGACGTTGCGGCTCGGGGCGTCCAGGATCCCGCGGAACTCGCGGGGCCCGTCGAAGTTCCCGAAGTACTCCAGCCCCTCCCGCTCCTGCTGCCAGACGAAGAACAGCGTGGAGCCGGGCCGCCACTCCCAGCGCAGCACCGCGTTCCCGCGGAGCGAGCGGACGTTGAAGTCGCTCTGGCCGAAGGCCTGCCCGAAGGTGAAGCTCTGCGCCGGCCCCGAGCCGTCCGGGTCCGCGCGGAACACGTTCGGCGCGACCTCTTCGATGGTTCCGCGGTCCCTGCCGTACACCGCGAAGTCGATGGTCCGCGGAGCCAGCAGCTCCTTGTAGTCGCTGAATTCCGCCGCGCTGACGAACGGCCGGGCGTAGAGCTGGAGGCTCAGCGTCGGGCTGAACGTCCAGTCCAGGCGGGCGGCCACGGCGAGCGTGGTCTGGTCCACGGTGGCGAACACGTCTCGCCGGGAGAAAGTCCCGGTCGCGAGCGCGTCGCCGCGCGCCGTCACCCACTGGGTGAGGTTGTGGTCCACGGTGAGAGAGGGCTCCACGCTGAACCGGACCGTCTCGGAGGGCCGTCCGGTGAGGGATACCGCCCCCGCTCCCGTCCATCCGCCCAGCTCGTCCTTGGCGTACACGCCCTGGACGGACGCCACCAGCGTCTTGCGCGGATCCGAGACGATGTTGCCGTCGACCTGGTACGTGCTCGGGTTCTGCGCGAGGGGGCCGCCGCGCGTCAGCCGGTCGTTCAGCGTACGGGGTGCGTACGTGAAGGTGGCGGACCCGTTCCACAGGTTGCTGAACGTCGCGTTCCCGCGGACCGCCATCGACGAGCCGATGTGGTCGCCCCCGAAGTTCCAGCTCTGGGCCGTGAACGTCCGGACGAAGTAATCGCGGACGAGGGCCCCCGGCCGGATCCGGCGATAGCCGTACAGGGCGTTCAGGATCCGCACGTCGGTGCGGTTCTGGTACCCGACGTCGTTGATCTCGAAGCCGGGGCTGATCTCCTGGTAGTAGAACGAGCCGCGCCAGTCGCCGGTCTTCCGGAACGCGACCGCGGCGCTGTAGCCGCCCAGCGAGGTGCGGGTGGAGTCGTAGGTGAGGTGGTCGGCGTCGGGGCGCCGGTAGTACCGCGCGCTCGACCGCTGGGTGAGGCCGATGGCCTGGTCTGAACCGTTCACGTGGGAGCCGGCGAAGTACCCGCTCAGGGCGTAGGTGCGCCGGTTCCAGGAGTGCTCCGCGTCGATTCCCCCGACGTACGCGCTCGAACGGAGGTAGGGCGTGAAGACCTCGTCACCCATGTCGCGGTTGGTGGCGGTGAGGATCCCGCCCACCAGGGTGTTCCCGGCGTTGAAGTCGCGCCGCACCCGCCCCGCGAAGTAGTTGCTCAGCGGCTCGACCGGGCTGGACACGGTACGGAACCGGTTGGCCGTGGAGTCGAAAGCGGCGTAGCGCCCGCTCTCCCGCCCGGTGACGGCGTTGAGGATCCCCACCGACCAGCCGCCCGGCGTACGGCCGCTCACCTTCGCGGCGCCCAGGATGGTCGACTGGTTGGGCACGTCCACGAACTCCACCGGGACGCCCGCGGGGAGCTGGTTGGCGAGCTGGGGCGGGCGGCCGATCCGCCGCGTGTAGAAGTACGGCGCGTAGCCCGGGCTGATGAAGCTGAGCAGGTTCCCGAACCGGAAGATGTCCACCCCCTCCACGAAGAACGGGCGGTTCTCGGGAAGGAGCGTCTCGAAGGCGGAGAGGTTGACGACCGCGGGGTCCACCTCCACCTGGCCGAAGTCGGGGTTCAGGGTGGCGCTGAGGGTGAGCCCGCCGGGGAGGCCGGCCTTGATGTCGGCGCCCACGGAGCCGGCGAACTGGTTCGTGGAATAGAAGGGGTCGGCGCTCGCGCCCGGCTCCCGCGTGAGCTGCCCGCTGGTGTACGGGACCATTTCCAGGCGCCGCGGCGTGCCGAGCCCCACCAGGCCCCGGAGTTCGCCGGCCCTCGACACGAACCCCGTGTAATTGGGCGGGATCTCCGACCAGTAGGCCACCTCGTCCCTGCGCGCGATTACGCGGGTGAAGTTCACCCCCCAGCTCCGCTCCGCTCCCTCGGCCGCCCGGGCGAACCGGAGCTGGGAGAGGGGTATGCGGAACTCCGCGGTCCAGCCGGCGGAATCCACCGAGGTCGCCACTTCCCACACGGGGTCCCAGCTCGCGTCCTCGTTCGAGTCGTTCGAGTGGTACACGTCGCGGCGGACGCCTCGCGGGTTCACCCCGAAGCGGAAACCGGTCCGGCGGTCGTGGTAGCTGTCCACGAGCACGTCGAACCAGTCGGAGTAGACCCGCCCGGTGGGGTCGCGGCGGGCGAGGGCGCTGGCGATGGAGTCGGGGCGGTCGTCGTACATCCGCGCCCCCACGTACAGCGCGCCGTCGTCGTAGAGCACCCGCACCTCGGTCGGCAGGCTGGCCGGGGACCGAGGGCTGGGGCTCGTCTGCACGAAGTCGGTCGCGACCGCGGCGTTGGCCCATGCCGGGTCGTCGAGTCGCCCGTCCACGCGGACCGGCCCGACGGCGCGCGCGGCGACGAGCGAGGGCGTACGCAGCTCCGCCACGGACGGTTGCGCGGGGCGGTCCGACTGCGCGAGAGCCGGGACCGCGACCAGGGCTCCGCAGAGCGGGAGTCCGAGCCGGAGGATGGTGAGTCGTCGGGGCATTGCACGTCCTGCGGAGGGTGAGGAGCCGTCCGGAGCGACGGCGGGAGGTCGGACGCGGCACGGCGGACGCGGGGCGTCCACGGCGCCGGATCGCGGAATGTACCCGCCCGAAAGTATTTTACCGGACAGGTATCGAAGGAACAAGGGAGGTCTCAGGCGACCGTCTCCACGCGGGCGAGCGACCGCGCCACCGCGAGGAACGGGTCGACCACGCCCCGGCGCGAGCCCCGGCGCTCCAGGTGTCGGGCGAGGATGTGGACCTCGGAACACCCCACCACGAAGCCGTCGGCGCCATACCTGTGGAGGAGGTCCTCCAGCAGCGCGGCCTGGGCGTCCAGGTCCGTCGGACGCTTCATCGGGTAGATGAGGTCCCGGTGGATGACCGCCTGGTCCTCGGCGGAGGCCAGGATCACGCGGTCGCGGACCCGCTCCCACGACGGCTCGCGCTCCAGGACGCGGAGCGCCCGGGTCCCGCTGGAGCAGATCAGCAGGTGGCGCCCTTCTGCCGCGTGGAGCAGCTCCGCCACGAGTGCGGGGAGGCAAACCACGCGCCCGCGCAGCGGCTCGGGAACCCGGGGGAGGAGGTGGTGCACCGTCATGCAGCACATCACGATCCGCGTGGCTCCCGCCGCGACGAGCCGCTCCAGCGCGTCGACCAGCGGCCCCAGCACGGTGTCGTCCGCGCCCGACAGGAAGGCGGTCGTGCGGTCCGGGAAGCCGGGGTCGGAGAGCATCACCACGGCGGGGGCGTCCTGCTCCCGCTCCCCGAGCGTGCACTCGTAGACGGTCTTCAGGAACTCCGCGGAGGAGAGCGGCCCCATCCCCCCCAGGATCCCGAGGACTTCCCGGCCTTCCGTCACCGTCATTCCGTCACCTCCCCGGATCCGCGAGAGCGGGGCCTCGTCCCCCGCGGCGGGACGCCCCGCCGCGGTAACGATAGCGGAGAACGGGCGATTCCGACAATACGTGGCGTGTATTGCGCCACCACGAAACGCGGCCCGGACCGGATCCCGCCAGGGCGTACGCATCGTGGCGTCCCGCTCCCGCGTGACGGACTGGCGGAGCGCACGGGAACGGACTAATGATTGAGCGTCGTTCCGGGGCGCCCCTGCATGGCGGAGGGTGCCCGCCACCCCGAGCGGAGGTCGGGCGATGCGGCTGGTGCAGGTTCTCAACACGACGCGCGGAACCGTGGTCGGGGCCCGGGTGGAGCTGGCGGACGCCTGGTGGCGCCGGCTCCGCGGGCTCTACGGCCGCCCGCCGCTCGTTCCGGGGGAGGGCCTCCTCTGCCTTCCCTGCTCGCGGGTCCACGCGCGCGGGACGAGGCGTCCCCTCGACGTCGCCCTCCTCGCGCCCGACGGCGAAGTCGTCACCCTTTATCCCTTTCTCCAACCAGGCGGGTGGACGGCCCGCCACACCCGGGCCCACTGCGCGCTCCTGCTCCCCGCCGGGATGCTCCGCGGCTCGCGGACCACGGAGGGCGACCACCTCGCGTGGTCGGAATGGGCGGTGGGGCTGGACCGGATCGCTGCGGTCCCGCACCGGCAGGTACACGTCCGCCGGCTCGCCTACGGCACGGGGAGGGCCCTGGTCGGGGTGGCCGGGTAGCCCCCTGACGAGCCCGGGCGGGCCACCCGGTACCGCGCGCAGGCTGTCCGATTCGGAGGCCACATGCCCTTCCGCATGGCCCGGAACGTGTGGGAATCTGCCCTGACTCGCCGGGTCCGGCGGCGCGGGACGGTCACCTCCCGCGGGCCGGTCGCGGCCCACCGACACGGCACCATGTCGACAATCCATATCCGGACATATATTGTCCCGCCGATCACTCCGGCTCCCTGGCCGTGGCCCCGTGGGCCCGGGGGTTCCCCCACGCGTCCCCCGCTCGTGCCGGGGCTCGCGCTCCTCTCCCCTCCCCACCGCGACTCGTGATGCCGGAAGATCTCCGCACCCGCGTGGACGCATCCCTGCAGGACCTCCCGGACGAGACGGCCCGGGAGAGCGAAGCTCGTTTCCGGGCCACCCTGGAGTATGCGCCGATCGGGATGGCGCTCGTCGGGCTGGACGGGCGCTGGCGGATGGTGAACCGGGCCCTGTGCGCCCTCGTCGGGTACCCGGAGGCCGAGCTGCTGGAACTCACCTTCCAGGACCTGACCCACCCGGACGACGTCGGCGAGGACCTGGAGCACATCCGGGGTCTGCTGGAAGGTGAGGCCGCCGCGTACGAGAAGGAGAAGCGATACCTGCGCCGGGACGGCACCGTGGTGTGGGTCCACCTTTCCGTGTCGCTGATGCGGTCCCCGCACGGCGAGCCTCTCTACTTCATCTCGCAGGTCCTGGACATCTCCGCGCGGAAGTGCGCCGAGGAAGCGCTGCGCTACTCGGAGGCGAAGTTCGCCGGGATCGTCTCCCTCTCCAACGACGCCATCATCTCGGTGGACGAGGAGCAGCGGATCACCCTCTTCAACCGCGGCGCGGAGCGGATCTACGGGTACTCGGCGGAGGAGGTGCTGGAGCAGCCCCTGACGCTCCTGATCCCGGAGCGGTTCCGGGCCGGCCACACGGCCCACCTCCACGCGTTCGGGATCACGGAAGTCCCGTCCCGCTCCATGGCGGAGCGCGGGACCGCCCGCATCGTGGGGCGGCGCAAGGGCGGCGAGGAGTTCGTGGCCGAGGCCTCCATCTCCCAGCACTCCCTGGGCGGGACCCGCATCTACACCGCCGTGGTCCGGGACGTCACGGAGCGCGAGCGGCGGGAGGAGCGCGAGCGGATCCTCGCCGCGGCGGGCCGCGTGCTCGCCGCCTCGCTGGAGTTCGAGGAGTCGCTCCGGAGCGTCGTGGGCTTCGCGGTCCCGGCGCTCGCGGACTGGTGCGTGCTCGAACTCCTGGGCCCCGACGGACGCCAGCGGGTGGCGGAGACGGCGGCGGCGGACCCGGAGAAGGGTGCCGTGCTCCGGGAGCTGCGGGACCGCTTTCCCTCGGGGGGGTGGGGCTTCCCTTCCCTCCGGGGCGGCGGCACGGACTCCGGCGTGCCACGCCTCTTCACCGGGTTCCCGGACGGCCCGCCGGGCGAGGACGCGACAGACCCGGAGCGCATCGCCCTGACCCGCCGGCTCGACCCCAGGTCCGCCCTCTCGGTCCCGCTGGTGGCGCACGGACGCCACTTCGGTACGCTCACCTTCGTGGTCTCCGAGTCCTCGCGCCGGTACGGTCCGGAAGACCTCGCGCTCGCGGAGGAGCTGGGACGCGTGGCCGCGCTCGCCATCGACAACGCCCGCCTCTACCGGCTCGCCCGCGAGGCCCGCGGCGCCGCCGAGCGGGCCGCGGACCGGACCGCCCGCCTGCAGCGCGTGACCGCGGCCTTCGCCGAGGCCATCACCCCCGGACAGGTCACGCAGGTGGTGATGAAGGAGGGAGTGGCCGCGCTCGGCGCGTCCGCGGGATCGCTGGCGCTGCTCCGGGACGAGGATCGCGCGCTGGAGGTCCTGGGGTCCGTCGGCCTGCCGGAAAGGGTCTCCGAATCCTGGCGCCGCTTCTCCCTGGACGCCCCGGTGCCGCTGACGGAGGCCGTCCGCACCGGCCTCCCCGTGCTCGTCGCGAGCCGGGAGGAACTGGGCTCCCGCTTCCCGTGGCTCGCCGCGGAAGAGATTCACGCCGCGTGGGCGGCCGTACCCCTGTTCTCCGGGGGACGCGTGCTGGGCGCCATCGGGGTCAGCTACGACCACCCGTGCGAGTTCGAGGCCGAGGAGCGGGACTTCCTCCTCGACGTGGCCCGGCAGTGCGCGGAGGCGCTGGAGCGGGCCCGCCTCTACGAGCTGGAACGCGAGGCACGCTCCCAGGCGGAGGCCGCCAGCCGCGCTCGGGACGACATTCTGGGTGTGGTGGCCCACGACCTTCGCAACCCCCTCACCGCGATCTCCATGTACGCCTCGCTCCTCCTGGAGGCGCCGCGCGACCCGGAGACGCAGCGGGGTCAGCTCCGCACCATGCTGGAGCTGACGGAGCAGATGAACCGACTGATCCAGGACCTCCTCGACGTGTCGAGGATCGAGGCGGGACAGCTCCGGGTGCACCCGGCGCCGCTCCCGGTGCCGCCGCTGCTGGACGACGCGCTGGACCTGGTACGCATGGCGGCCGGCGCCCGGGGGATCTCCCTCGAGGTCGACGTCCAGGGCGGCCTTCCCCGCGTGTTCGCGGACCGCGACCGCGTGCTCCAGGTCCTCTCGAACCTCCTGGGGAACGCAGTGAAGTTCACGCCGCGCGGCGGCCGGGTGAGACTGCGCGCATGGGGGACGAAGGGAGAGGTGGAGATCGCCGTGTCCGACAGCGGCCCGGGGATCCCGCCGGACCACCTCCCGCTCGTGTTCGACCGCTTCTGGCAGGGTGACGCCCGGAGGGTCGGCGCCGGTCTCGGCCTCGCCATCGCCCGGGGGATCGTGGAGGCACATGGGGGAAGGATCCGGGCCGAGAGCGCCTCGGGTGCGGGGAGCACCTTCTCCTTCACGCTCCCCGCTACGATCTGACGGAGCCCTTCGCGGACGGCGGCGGAGCGGCGGGGTCCACGGGAAGCCAGAGGACGAAGAGCGAGCCGACGCCGGGGCGGCTCTCCAGCGTCAGGTCGCCGCCCAGGAGGTGCGCGATGCGGCGGCTGATCGCCAGCCCCACGCCGCTCCCCTCGGCGGCCGTGCCCTCGACGCGGTGGAACTCTTCGAACACCCGTTCCTGCTCCTCCGTAGAGATCCCGGGGCCGGTGTCGCGGACCCAGATCTCGATCCGGGCCGCCCAATCCGGGGGTTCGCCGCTCCGGAACCCTCCCCCCACGGTGATGGTCCCGCCCGCGGGGGTGTACTTGGTCGCGTTGGAGAGGAGGTTGGCGAGGATCTCCCTCACCCGGGCCGGGTCCGTGGCGATTTCGGGAAGCGGCTCGGGCGCCTCCACGCGCAGGGTGTGGCCGGATGCCTCGATGCTCGCCCGGTAGTCCTCCGCGGCGGCGGACGCCACCTCCCACACGTTCGAACTCCGCGGCTCAAGACGCAGGTGCCCGCCCTCCGCCCGCGCCAGCTCCAGGAGGTCCTCGATGGTCCCCAGCGTCTCGCGGACGGCGCCGCGGATCCGCCCCAGGAACTCCTGCTGGCCGGTCGTCACCTCTCCCCGGATCCCGGCCTCCAGGAGGTGCGCGTAGGCGTCCACCACCCCGAGCGGGTTCTTCAGGTCGTGGGTCACCCCCTGGATGAACCGCTCCTTCTCCAGGGCGGTCCGCTCCAGCTCCCGGCGGCCCGCCTCCGCTTCGCTGGCGAGCCGCTGCGCGTGAAGGGCCAGGGAGCGCATCCGCTGCGACGCGCGGACGATGACCAGCACGGATCCCGCCGCCACGAGCACCAGGAGGATGATGATCCCCACCTCCCGCTGCTCCAGGTTCTCGACGCGCCTGCGGCGCTCTACCGCCACGAGCTGGATGGCGTCCTCGAGCGAGTTCGCCGCCTGGAGAACCTGGGTGAACGCCGCCTGCTGCTCCTCCAGCTCCCGGGCCACCTCCGGGCTCCGGGGCGACGCGTCCACCAGCGACGTCCGGAACGTCAGCTCCCTCCACCGTTCAACGCGGGAGAGGAGGACGCCGTACTGCTCGACCGCCTCCGGTCCCAGCCGGTACGCCAGCGGCCGCAGCTTCCCGAACGCGACGTCCTCCTGGACCCTGCGCGCCCGGTAGTCCTCGATGAAGTCCTGCCGCTGGGTGAGGAGGTAGCCGCGCTGCGCCACGTCCTCCAGGGCGAGGATGCGCTGCACGTCGTACAGGTGGCTGCGGGCGGGCTCGACGACCTCGGCGATCTCCCTGCGGACGGTCCGGGTGGTGGCTCCCAGGATCAGGAGCATCGCGAAGGCCCCCATGAGCGACAGCATGGCCACCCAAACGGGAAACAGCGACGTCCACCACGACGGTACCGGAACGGCCGCCCCGCCCCGGGGAGGCCCGACTCGTTCTGCTTCCATGGTCGCTCCCGTGTGTCCTCCTCCCCTCCGTCCTACACGAAGCGGGCCGGTGCTTCCGGGGCCCTGAACTCCACCCTTGTCGCCCGTCCCCGCGACGATGATGTTGGAGGCGGCGCCCCCACTTCCGAACCCGGAGGCCCGGCACCGTGACGCACCTGCCCGACCCGCCGGACCGGGAGCCCGCGCCCGCCTGGCACACCCTTCCCGCCGACGCCGTCCTCGCTCGCCTCGGGGCCACGCCCGCGGGCCTCGCCGGGGCGGAGGCTTCGCGCCGCCTGGCCCTGCACGGCCCGAACGAGGTCCGCAGCGCGCGCCGGGTCTCGCCCTGGTCCCTCCTCCTGGACCAGTTCCGCAACGTCCTCGTCCTGATCCTCCTGGCCGCCACCGTCCTCTCGGCGGCGCTCGGACACGGCGTGGAAGCCGTCGCCATCACCGTGATCGTGCTCTTCGCCGTGGTCCTGGGCTTCGTCCAGGAGTACCGCGCCGAACGCGCCATGGAAGCCCTCCGCGAGATGGCGGCGCCCGCGGCCACCGTGCTCCGCGACGGCGACGAGGTGGACCTCCCCGCCCGGGAGGTGGTCCCGGGCGACGTGGTGCTCCTCCGCGCGGGCGACCGGGTGCCGGCGGACGCCCGGATCGTAGAGGCCGTGGGGCTGCGAACGGAGGAGGCGGCGCTCACCGGTGAGTCGCTCCCCGTGGACAAGGACCCGGCCCCGCTCCCGGACCCGGAGCTGGCGGTGGCAGACCGCCGCGACATGGTGTACGCGGGCACCACGGTGGCCCACGGGCGGGGACGCGCGGCGGTGGTCGCCACGGGGATGCAGACGGAGTTCGGCCGCATCGCCGGGATGCTGGAGTCGGTGGAGGTCTCCCGCACCCCGCTCCAGGAGAGCATCGATCACGTGGGCCGGGTTCTCGCCCGCGCTGCGCTGGTCCTGGTGTCCCTGATCGTGGCCCTGGGGCTCCTGCGCGGACAGCCCTTCGTGGAGATGCTGGTGTTCGGAGTGGCGCTCGCGGTCGCGGTGGTCCCGGAGGCGCTCCCCGCGGTCGTCACCATCTCGCTCGCCCTGGGGGTCAAGCGGATGGTGAAGCGCAACGTCCTGGTGCGCCGTCTCCCCGCCGTGGAGACGCTGGGGAGCACTTCGGTCATCTGCTCCGACAAGACCGGGACGATGACGCGCGACGAGATGACCGTCCGCCGGATCCACGCGGGAGGCGAGGCGTGGGAGGTGTCGGGCGCGGGGTACGAGCCGCGCGGCGAGTTCAGCCGCGCGGGGGCGCCGGCCGAGGTCTCCCCCGCCCTCCGGGACCTGCTCCGCGCGGCCGCGCTCTGCTCCGACGCGGTGCTCACCGGCGACGCGGCCGGCGGACGCGCGATCCGGGGCGACCCCACCGAGGCGGCGCTGGTGGTCGCCGCCGCCAAGGCGGGACTTTCCAGGGCGGACCTGGACGCGGAGTGGCCCCGCGTGGGCGAGGCGCCCTTCAGCTCGGAGACCCGGCGGATGACCACCGTGCACCGTGCCGCGGGGACGACGGTGGCGTTCTCCAAGGGAGCGCCGGAGGTCGTCCTCGACGCGTGCTCCCGCGTCCGGACGGCGGAGGGCGACACCCCGCTCGACGAGGCGGCGAGGCGCGAGGCGCTGGACGCGGCGGGACGCATGGCCGGGGCGGCGATGAGGGTCCTGGCCGTGTCGGAGAAGGCGGGCGCGTCCACGCCGGAGGAGGCCGGCCGGGAGATGACGCTCCTGGGCCTCGTGGGGATGATCGACCCTCCCCGCCCCGAGGCGAAGGCCGCCGTGGCGGAGTGCGGCGACGCGGGGATCCGGGTGGTGATGATGACCGGCGACCATCCCGCGACCGCCCGCGCAGTCGCGCGGGAGCTGGGGGTGCTGGGATCCGGCCGGGAAGTCACCGGCCTGGAGCTGGACTCGATGAGCGACGAGGAGCTGGTGGCGGAGGTGGAGGACTTCGAGGTCTACGCCCGTGTCTCGCCCGCTCACAAGCTGCGGGTGGTAACGGCGCTCCAGGCGCGCGGCCACGTCACCGCCATGACCGGCGACGGCGTGAACGACGCGCCGACGCTGAAGAAGGCCGACATCGGGATCGCCATGGGGATCGCGGGCACCGACGTGACCCGCGAGGCGGCGGCCATGACGCTGCTGGACGACGACTTCGCCTCCATCGTCGCGGCGGTCGAGGAGGGGCGCGGCATCTTCAGCAACATCAAGAAGTACCTGATGTACCTCCTTTCGTCCAACATCGGGGAGATCGGGCTGGTCGCCACGGCGACGCTGGCCGGGTACCCCCTGCCGCTGACGGCCGTGCAGATCCTCTACGTCAACCTGGCGACGGACGGGCTCCCCGCGCTCGCCCTGGCCGTGGACCCGCCGGAGGAGGACCTGATGCGGCGACCTCCCCGGGACGCGCGCACGGGGATCTTCACCCGCCCGGTGGTCGTCCTGATGGTCGCCGGGGGCGTGTGGTCCGCGCTCGTGAACCTGGGGGTCTTCGCCTGGGCGCTGCGCTCCGGCCGCCCGCTCCGGGAGGCGATGGCGATGACCTTCGTCTCGCTGGTGCTGATCCAGTTCTTCAAGGCTTACAACTTCCGCTCGGACCGCCACACGGCGCTGCGGCGCCCGTTCGCGAACCGCTGGCTCAACCTCGCGGTCGCCTGGGAGCTGGCGCTCCTGGCGCTCGTGGTGTACCTCCCGGCACTTCACGCCCCCTTCTCCACCTTCGCCCTTCACCCCGCCGACTGGGGAGTGGCGATCCTCGCCGCGCTGAGCGTCTCCCCGGTGCTGGAGCTGGTGAAGTGGATGGAGCGCCGGGGATGGCTCGGACGGACGGACTGATCCGGCCGACGCCCCCCCGTGTGCCCGCGCCCCGGACCCGCTATGATGTTCCGGGCGCGGGAGGCCGCGCGTCTCCCTTCCCCTCTCCCTGGCGAGCCCCGTGTCCCAGCCCTCCTCCCCCGCCTTCCAGGCGCCGCCGCTCCCGGCGGACGGGCCGGAGGAGAACGCGTGGGAGGTGGTGCTCCGGGACGCGGACCCGGACCTGCACGGCTCCGTGCGGTCGTTGGTGGGGTTCGCGGAAGCCCCCCGGATCCCCGTCCGACGGCGGGAGCTGCCCTCGGCCGAGGTCCCCCTGATCTTCGGCTTCGGCGCCCCGTACCGCGTGACGGCGCCGGGAGGAGAGCACGAAGCCGCCGAGCCGCGCGAGGGCTTCGTGGCGGGGCTGCACGACACCTTCGCCGTCACGGAGACGACGGGTCCCGCCGCGTGCGTACAGGTGAACCTCTCTCCCCTGGCCGCCCACCGTCTCCTCCGCCTGCCGATGGGCGACCTCTCCGGTCGCGTCGTCGGGCTCGCGGACCTCTTCGGATCGGAGGCCGTCCGGGTCTCGGAGCGGCTCCACGACGCGCGCGGGTGGGACGAGCGCTTCGCCGTGGTGCAGGCGTTCCTCCGCGCCCGCTTGGACGCGGCTCCCCCGGCCTGTCCCGTCGTCGCCCGCGCGCTCCGTCGCCTCGGTGAGACTTCCGGCCGCCTGGACGTACGCACCCTCGCCGCGGAGGTGGGGTGGAGCCGGAAGCACCTGGCCGCGCGCTTCCACGAGCAGGTGGGTCTCGCCCCGAAGGCGCTCGCCCGCGTCCTGCGATTCCGGCGCGCGCTCCGCCTGCTGGAGGCGGGAAAGGCGGGGGTGAGGTGGTCGGACGTGGCCCTGGACTGCGGGTACTACGACCAGGCCCACCTCAACCGCGACTTCCGGGCGTTCACCGGCGCCAGCCCGCGGGAGTACCTCCGGCGCCGCGGCACGGAAGCGATGACCGCGTTCCCGGACTGAGCGGTCCGAGGTAACATCCTTCCAAGACTCCTTCACCCGCCCGCGCTACCTTCCCGTCGACCGCAGCATTCATCCATGCACGCCGAGAGGAGAGCCCCATGCCGGACCACACCCCGGGCGCGACGCCCAACCTGTTCCCCTTCCTGAGCTATCACGACGCCCGCGCGGCCATCCGCTGGCTCGGCGACGCCTTCGGGTTCGAGGAGAAGTCGGTTCACGCGGGCCCCGACGGCACCGTAGCCCACGCGGAGGTCCGGCTGGGGCAGGGCGTGGTGATGCTCGGGTCGAGGAAGGACGGGCCGCTGGGCCTGAAGACGCCCGGGGAGCTGGGCGCCGTGACGGGCGGGATCTACGTGTTCGTGGAGGACGCGGACGCCCACTACGCGCGGGCGGTGGCCGCGGGCGCGGAGGTGGTGATCGAGCTGCGGGACACGGACTACGGCTCTCGGGAGTACGCCGCCCGCGACCCGGAGGGCAACCTCTGGAGCTTCGGGACCTACCTGCCGTAGGAGCCCGGCGCCGCCGGCCTACGTGGAGGCTGCGTCCGGGGTGCGGCCCCGGCGCGGCCGTGCGGGGTGGTGCACCGCGGGCGGCGCGGCGGGGGTCAGCGCCCGCAGCCGCTCGCTCGCGGAGTCCGCGGCTGCGCGGTCGCCGAGGGCGCTCGCGGCCATCTGGACGCCGTACCAGGCCACCGGCTCGTCCGGACCGCGGCTGGCCGCCTCGCGGAAGTGGCGGAGCGCGGTACGGAAGTCGCCGTGGCGGTACGCGGCGTTGCCGCTGTCCACCTGCGCCTTCACCTCCGCGGGAATCGCCCCGTCCCGCCGGTCCGCGGCCCGGTCCGCGGGAGCCCTCCCGCACGCGGCGGCGAGGAGCAGCAGGAGGGCCGCCCGCGCTCCCCGCACCGCGCCGCCGGTCCTGGGATGGTCCAGGGTTCTCGTCTCCATCGCCTTCTCGCGGAAAGTCCGCCCGCCGCACGCGGGCACGGTGTGCGACGCCCGATGGGCCTCCGGCGTCAGGGTGCCACGACGCGGAGGGCCGCGGGGCGCGCCACGAACTCCAGCGGCGACTCCATCGCGACGATCTCCCCGTCCGCCGCGACCCTCAGCCGCCCGGTGGGCGCCCGCACCACACAGCGGTCGACGAAGAAGCCGCTCACCTCCGGGAGGCGCTCGACGTCTTCGGCGCGGAGCACCACCGCCAGGGCGCGCGCCAGCAGGAGCGCGGTGCGCCGGCCGTGGACCACCAGCACGTGCAGCCCCGCCCTCCCTTCCGCCGCGACCCGGAGCGGAAACAGTCCCCGCTCTCCCACTCCCAGGAAGAGGAGCGGCGTGTGGAACTCGCGGGTCTCGCCGTCCACTTCCACCACGACCCGGTGGCCCGGGTGGCGGGCCAGCGTGCGAGCACCGGCCGCCAGGGTGGCGACCCGGTACCCCAGGCGGCGCTCCAGCCGCTCCCGGGCGCGCACGTACGAGACGTACGCGCCCAGCGAGCTGTTGTTCACGAAGATCCGCCCGTTCACCGCGGCGGCGTCCACGGGCCGGGGAGCGCCCGTCGCGGCGAGGTCGAGCGCGGCCGGTGCCCGGGTGGGAATGCCGAGGCTCCGGGCGAAGTGGTTGAGCGTCCCGGCAGGAACCACGGCCAGCTCCGCGCGCCCCCCCAGGGCGCCCGCCGCGGCCGAGACCGTTCCGTCCCCGCCCGCCACGGCGACCCGCCGCGCTCCCGCGTCCGCGGCGCGCCCCACCTCCGCGGCCAGCGAGCCGGAGGGTGGCTCCACCAGGACGAATCGCGGGTCCCGGGCGATGGCGCCCCGAACGCCGTCCGCGCCGCCCGCCCCCGGGTTCAGGAATACGGGGATCCTGTCCACGGTTCACCTCGCTTCCACCCGCCGGGCCCACCAGAGGCCCGCACGCACCCGGGAATGTACCACATCCGGCGGTCCGGGGGAGCCCCCGCAGCCACTACGCAGACGCGCCGCCCCCGGATCCCGGGGACGGCGCACCGACGAACGGATGCTGCGGTTTACCGTCTCGCCCTCAGCCGTGCCCGCGCGGTTCAGACGCAGGGGTCGCGTCGGCGTTCTCGAACGATCGGAGCGGGAGCCGCGTTGCGTTCCCGGAACATTCGACCCCACACCCGCCTTCCGGGTTGCATGGGCGGCGCCCAATTCCCGACGCCCGTTGCGGCGAGGGCCGGCGCCGGGCGCTCCCCGGCCCCGCGCAACCTCCTGGCGCCGGCCTTGCTGCGCTCTCCTGGGAGCGCACCCGCGCCCCCAGCAGGAACCGGGACTCCACCGGAGGCTCGACGCATGGACGAGCTGATCGATCCGAACGTTCTCGGGGAGGTGTTCCGCCGCTTCCTCTTCGCGTCCCTCGCGGGCGCGATCCTGGGGCTTCCGGCGCAGACGAAGAACCACGTCGCGGGCATCCGCACCCATGCGCTCGTGAGCCTCGGCGCCTCGATCTTCTGCATCACCGCGATCGGCGTCGTGGGAAGGGACAGCAGCGAGATCACCCGCATCCTCCAGGGCATCGCGTCCGGCGTCGGCTTCATCGGCGCCGCGGCGGTGCTACACGGGGACCGCACTTTTAGCGGCATCAACACCGCGGCGTCCATCTGGATCGCGGCGGCGGTGGGGTGCGCCACCAGCCTCGTGGACAGGCCCGCCGCCGCGCTCGTCGGGGCGGGGCTCGCCACGGCCATCAACTGGACGTTCATGGAGCTGGAGGAGCGCCTGGGCCGCCCCGCGGGCCGGTCCGTGCGGCCTCCCGGCGACGGGCCGGGCTGATCCCCGGCCCCGGGGCCCCGGAAGCCTTCCCGGAGCCCCCGGACGGTGGCGGGCTACTGCCTCGCCATCGCCAGCTGGAACCGGTCCTCGGGCGAGATCAGGTGGTCGTGGTCGTCGCCGTCCAGGTCGATCTGGACCCAGTTCACGGCGCCCCGGAACCGGTTGCGGGTGGGGCCGTAGTCCGGCGAGACCGGCGAGCCGGCGTCCTTCCCCACGTCGAACGTCTCGTCGGCGGAGAACGCCATGGGCTCCGTGCGCGCCACCCGCCCCTTCCCCACCTCGCTCCCGTCCACGTAGAGGGTGACGTCCCCGCCCTTCCCCAGCCCTCCTCCGTCGTAGCGGAACTCCATGCGCACCTGGTGGCGCCCCTCCGGGAGGGCGGCGCCCGCCTCCGCGAAGTACTGTTCCAGGCCCAGGAAGTTGTAGCAGTACTTCAGCTTGCCGTCGCGGGTGTAGAGGCACCAGCCCCCCGCTTCCCCGCCCTGGGCCACGATGACACCCTCGACCGCGCCGTCTCCCGCGGTCTCGATCTCTGCCGTGACCGCGTGCGACTTGTTCTTGACGTTCACGACCGAGCCCTCCGTGAGACGGGCCATGCCCCCGAACAGGAGCTGGGTCTTTCCCCGGATGAGCTGCGGCCGGCCGGCGAGGTCCGGGTTCATGCGCTCGGCCCGGCGGTCGTCCAGGGGGAGCACGTTGTACTTCGCCGCCTCGATGAGCCACATGCGCTGCAGGTGCGCGAGGCGGTCGGGGTACCGGGAGGCCACGTTCCGCGCCTGGGTCCAGTCGTCGGGAGCGTACAGCTCCCAGACGTCGTCGTCGAACGAGGGGAGCCGGTCGACCATCACCCAGGGAACCGAGTGGCGCGTCACCGCGGTCCACCCCTTGTGGTAGATGCCGCGGTTGCAGAACATCTCGAAGTACTGGGTCTGGCGGCGGTCCTCCGCGTCCGCGTCTTCGAAGGAGTAGGCCATGCTCACCCCCTCGATCGGCGCCTGCTGGATCCCGTTGACCATGGCGGGATGAGGGAGGCCCGCGACCTCCAGGATCGTGGGAGCCACGTCGATGACGTGGTGGAACTGGTGCCTCAGCTCGCCCTTCGCCGGGATCCCCTTCGGCCAGCGGACGATGGTGCCGTTCCGCGTTCCTCCCCAGTGCGAGGCCACCTGCTTGGTCCACTGGTAAGGCGTGTCCATCGCGTGCGCCCAGCCGACCGCGTAGTGGTTGTACGCCTTCGGGCTGCCGAAGTCGTCGATCCGGCTCGCGAGGAACTCCGGCGTCTCGATCCCGGGCAGGCCGTTGAGGGTGGTCATCTCGTTGAACGCTCCGTTGAGCGTCCCCTCGGCCGAGGCGCCGTTGTCGCCGATCATGGCGAACACCAGGGTGTCGTCCAGCACCCCCAGGTCCTCGAGCGCCTGGACGAGCCGGCCGAGGTGGTGGTCCGTGTGCTCCATGAAGCCGGCGTAGACCTCCATCTCGCGCGCCAGGATCGGCTTCATCTCGTCCGGCATGTCGTCCCACGCCGGGATCTCGGAAGGTCGCGCCGTCAGCTCCGCGTCGGCCGGAACGACCCCCAGCTCCTTCTGGCGCGCCAGGATCTCCTCTCGCAGCCGGTCCCACCCCTGGTCGAACCTCCCCCCGTACTTCTCGATCCATTCCCGGGGCACGTGGTGGGGGGCGTGGGTGGCGCCGGGTGCGTAGTAGACGAAGAACGGCTTGTCCGGCATGAGGGCCTTCTGCTCGCGCACCCAGGCGATGGCCCGGTCCGTCATGTCCGCGGTGAAGTGGTAGCCCTCCTCGGGCGTCCGGGGCGGATCCAGGGGGAGGGTCCCCTCGAAGATGGCCGGGTAGTACTGGTTGGTCTCTCCGCCGACGAAACCGTAGAAGTACTCGAAGCCGGACCCGGTCGGCCAGTGGTCGAACGGTCCCATCGGGCTGGTCTCCCACACCGGGACCTCGTGGCACTTCCCGAACTGGGCGGTGGAGTAGCCGTTCAGCTTCAGGATCTCGGCGACGGGGGCCTTGTCCTTCGGACGGATCGAGCTGTAGCCGGGCGCGGAGGTGGCGGTCTCGGTGACGCTCCCCATCCCGACGGAGTGCGGGTTGCGGCCGGTCAGCAGCGCGGCCCGCGAGGGAGAGCAGAGCGCGGTGGTGTGGAAGCGCGTGTACCTAAGCCCCTCGGCCGCGAGCTTCTCGAACGTCGGCGTCGCGCAGGGCCCGCCGAAGGCGCTCGCCGCGCCGAAGCCCGCGTCGTCGATCAGCACCACCAGCACGTTGGGCGCTCCCGCGGGCGGGCGCAGCGGCGTGATGGGCGGATACCGGGTGTCCGGGTCGCGGGCGTCGTAGGTGGTGAGGCCCACGAAGTGGTGGTCCGGGATCGGCAGGATCTCGCGCTGGATGCCTCGGTGGCTCATGGCGTGGCGCCTCCGCAGGGGGTGGGGCCCGGACCGTGACCCGCCGGTCCGGTTTCGTGGGGTCGTCCGCGCGGTCAGGGGGCCACCGTGACCCCCGCGACCCAGCCGCGCATGGCGACGTCGTAGATGAAGCCGGTGTCGTCGTCCTCGAAGTCCACGTCCAGGTACCGGTAGCCGGCGCGGAACGTGACCCGGTCGCCCACGAGGTAGCCCACCACGCCGAGGAGCTGCCAGGTGAGCCGCGAGCCGACGTCGAAGCCGCCGATGTCGCCCCGCCCCAGGATCGAGACGCGGCGCCACGGGGTGCCCACGATCCGCGCCCCGACGAAGGGATCCGTCCAGTTGTCTCCCGCCTCCACGATCCGCTCCCGGTCGCGGGAGGTGATGAAGGTGAGCCGGTTGCTGAGCTGCCAGAATCGGGCGCCCGCGATCAGGTCCACCGCTACGGGGTCCGGCCCGGCGATGGGGCGGTAGCGGAGCGAGAGGTCCACGAGCGTCTGGTCGGAGTTCACCTGCACCTCGTCCACCACTTCCCTGGAGACCGCCCGCTGGTCGGACAGCTTCACCAGCATCAGCTCGATGGCGGTGCCCCATCGTCCCTTCCGCATCTCGACCGGCAGGAAGAGCGCGCCGTCCAGCTTGTCGACGAGATCGGAGAAGCCCAGGTCGACGTGGACCGACTGCCCCCGGATCCCCACGTTCCCGTCGAGCCCGGAGGCCCAGAGGTAAGGGGTCCATTCGACGAGCCATCCCCCCTTCGGCCGCACCGGGGGAGCCGTCGCGGCGGCGAGCCCCGGGGCTTCCCCCCCCGCTACGGACTGTGCGGGGAGCGGTGTCGAGAGGAGGGCGCAGGCCACGGCCGCGAGGGCCGGGCCGGCAGGGAGACGGGTAAGGCGCGGGAACCCCCCGCGGCGGAGACGTGAGCGCCTGGTCATCGGTCCGGTCCCCCTTTCGCGACGTGGTCGGCGAGTGGCCGGACGGGGATCCGGCCGGAGACGTCCGGCGAGGCGCTTCCGGCGCCGCAAGGCGGATACCCGCGGGGCGCATCCGGGCGGTCAGATCCCGCCGGAAGGGGACCGCGGGAGCCGCGCGGCGGGGACCTGGGCGGGGGCCCGGGACGTGCGGAATACGAGCGGCCCCGGTCCGACAGAGCGGGAGTTCCGCGGCGTCCCGGAGGTGTGACCATGGAAGAGTTCATCGTGCGCGTCGGAGAGCTGCTCGGCGTCCGGCTCCACGGCCCCCTGGCGTTCCGGCTCGTCCTCCAGCCCGCCGTCGCGTGCTTCCTCGCGATCCGGGCGGGGCTGGACGACGCGAGGGAGGGACGCCCGGCCTTCTTCTGGGCCGTCCTCACCAGTCCCGGGCATCGGGGTGAACTGCTCCGCGACGGGTGGAAGGACATCGTGAAGATCTTCCTCCTCGCGGTCCTCATGGACGGGATCTACCAGTTCGTCGTGAACCGCACGGTCCGCCCCGTGGAGGCGGTTTTCATCGGGGTCCTGCTCGCCGTCGTCCCCTACCTCCTGGTCCGCGGCCCCGTGACCCGGCTGGCGCGAAGGTGGGCGAAGCGACACAGGTCGGTTTGACAGGCGGCGGGCCGGGGCTGTCCCCACATTCCTTCCCGCCGTCCCCCCTCCGTGTCGGTGGGCTCAGCCGCCCTCCACCCCCGCTTCGTCCGGCGCGCCTCCGAGGCGCAGCTCGGCGTCGAGGAGCGCCCGGCTCCCCTCCGGGCCGGCGATCCGCAGACGGATTTCGCCGTCCGGCGGCGCGACCGTCAGCTCGAAGGCGAGGAACGGACAGCACAGCCGCTCATGGGCGACGAAACGCGCCACGTCCTCGAAGGCTTCGGGTCCGAAGTGGAAGGTGTATCCTTCCGGCAGCGGCTCCCGCCTCCGGGCTCCTTCGCCGAAGAGTCGCCGGGCGAGGGCGAAGTGGGCCGCGCGGTCGGCGGCAGGGATGGCGCAGGGCGCGCACGCCAGGGGCGGGGTTTTCACGGGATCGGCTGGCATGGTCGGGGCTCGCTCGGGTGGGGGTGGGTCACGACGCGAGCCGAAGCGTACCACTTCGAGTGGACCTGAGGTCAAGGGAGAGGAAGGATGGAGGAACTCGCCATCGGGGAGGTCGCGCGCCGGACGGGGGTGAGCCCCTCGGCGCTCCGTTTCTGGGAGGAAGCCGGGATCCTGTCGCCGCCGCGGCGGGTGAACGGCCGCCGCCGCTACGATCCCGGCGTGGTGAGGGAGGTCGCGGTGCTCCGCTCCGCGCAGGCGGCGGGCTTCTCCCTGGCCGAGATCCGCGCCCTGCTCGGCGGCGACGCGGGCGGCGCAGGGCCCCTCGGCGAGCGGTGGAAGGCCCTGGCGCGGACGAAGCTCCGGGAGATCGAAGAGATGGTGGCGCGGGCGGCGCGGATGAAGGGCGTGATCGAGGCGGGGCTGGCCTGCGGCTGCGGAGGGATCGACGACTGCGCGCTGGCGGTTCCGGGACGCTGAAGAGTCGGCCCATCCTGGACGGTGCTGGTCAAACGGGGGGGATGTTTCCTATGATGACCGGTTCACGCCCCCATCGTCCGTCCACGAGGCCGCTGCGATCCCCGGTCGCATCGACCCGGTGCCCCGTAGACCATGCTCCGTACGTACGTCGCCCTCGTCTTCCTCCTCTTCGCCCTTCCACCCGCCCTCGCCGGCCAGACGCCGCGGCCCCTCCTGCCCATCGAGTTCGAGAACTCCGCGGAGTTCGGCTGGCTCCGCAAGAAGGTCCACGCCAGCCGCACCCTGGACGACATGACGGTCCCCGGGAACTGGAACTTCACCGGCACCGGGAACCTCTCGTTCCCCGCGGAGCCGCGGCTCGGCGGGATGCGGGTGCTGCGGGTGGACATGCAGATGTTCCGGGACGGGCCCGCGCCGACGCGCAACCGGCTCTCCACCGTCAACCTGCGGCGCCCCTTCGACGGCGAGGACTGGAGCGGCTACAACCGCCTCTCCGTGTGGATCCGGCCGGACGTCTCCGGCCTCCCGATGCTCCCCCTCCAGATCGTGCTCCACAACGACGGGGCCGAGAAGGTTCCCGACCGGTACTACCGCGAAGGGATCCACTACGCCACGCTCTCCCTGGACGGGTGGCAGCAGGTGGTCTGGGAAATCGAGCCCCTGGCTCGCGACCGCGTCACCGCCATCGAGTTCGGCTACTGGATGAACAAGATGCTCGCCTCGCCCGGCGACCGGGTGGCGTTCGAGATCGGCCCCATCGAACTCCAGCGGGTGGACCCGGACCACCACACCGGGTGGAGCGTCGCGCCGGGCAGGGTCTCGTTCAGCCACACCGGGTACGCGCCGGGCCTCTCCAAGACGGCCGTCGCGAGCGACCTGGCCGCCCCCGGGTTCGAACTGGTCCGCGTGGACGGCCGCGCGCTCGGCGAGGTGGTGCTGCGCAAGCCGGTACGCACGGTCCGCACGCGGCTCGGCGACTTCCAGGAGATGGACTTCTCGGAGGTGGACGCGCCCGGCCGGTACGTGATCCGCGCGGGGGACCGGAGCACGCGCCCCTTCCGCATCGGCGGCGACGTGTGGGAGGGGACGATCTGGAAGACGCTCAACTTCTTCTACGGCAACCGGTGCGGTTTCGACGTACCCGGCTCGCACGGGATCGACCACCTGGACTGGTTCGCGGAGCACGACGGCCGCCGCATCGTGATGAGCGGCGGATGGCACGACGCGGGAGACCTGTCGCAGGGCGTCATCAACACCGGCGAAGCCACGTACTCCATGTTCGCGCTGGCCGAGCGGCTGCGCGAGCGCGGCGGCGACCCGGAGCTGGTCGCGCGGGTGATCGAGGAAGCGAAGTGGGGGCTCGACTGGGTGCTCCGCGTCCGCTTCGACGGCGGCTACCGCGTGGCCTTCGGGGGCCACAACCTCTGGACGAACAACGTCGTGGGCGACGCGGACGACCGCACCGTCGCGGCGAAGAACAACCCGAACGCGAACTACATCTCCGCCGCGGCGGCGGCCCTCGCCTACCGCGTGCTGAAGGACTCCGAGCCGGAGCTGGCGGAGCGCAGCCTGCGGATCGCGGAGGACGACTGGAGCCACGCGATCGTCGGGATCGAGGGGCCGTCGACGTGGCACACGCCGGCCTTCGCCGCCACGCCCATGGAGCTGGCCGGGATCGGCGTCACCGCGTCGCTGGAGCTGTTCCGGGCCACGGGGAACCGGAAGTACGCCGACAAGGCGGCGGAGCTGGCCCGCGTGATCGTGGAGTCGCAGCAGAAGCGCCGCGTCGGAAGTGAGTTCCCGCTCGCCGGCTTCTTCTACACGAGCCCGGCCCGCGACGCGCTCTTCCATCAGTTCCACCGCGGCAACGACCAGGCCCCGGTCGTCGCGCTGGCGCAGCTCGTCGAGGCGCTCCCGGACCACCCGGAGTGGATGCGGTGGTACTCGACGGTGGCCCTGTACGGCGAGTACCAGAAGCGGACCGCGGCGACGACGGCCCCGTACGGCGTGCTCCCCGCGTACGTCTACCGCCTGGAGGACGCGGAGAAGGAGGTGCCGGACTCGGGCGCGCTGCACCTGGCGACCCGGGAGGAGTTCCGCGCCCAGGTCAGGGAGGGGATGTCGATGGGGGACGGGTGGTACCTGCGGGCGTTCCCCGTCTGGTTCCAGCGCCGCGGCAACTACGGCATCCTGCTCTCGCAGGCGAAGGCGCTGTCCGCGGCGGCCCGGCTCCGCGGCGACAGCGCCGCGCTCGACCTGGCCCACCGCCAGGCGGCGTGGGTGGTCGGCCGCAACCCGTTCGTGCAGAGCACCCTGTACGGAGAGGGGTACGACTGGGCGCAGCAGTACAGCGTGTCGTCGGGCGACTTCGTGGGGTCGCTCCCGGTGGGGATGCAGAGCCGCGGCGTCACGGATCTGCCGTACTGGCCGTCGCAGAACACCTACGTGTACAAGGAGGTCTGGGTCCACTCCACCAGCCGGTGGCTCTGGATGATGGAGGACCTGACCGGACCGACGCCCGCCGCGGCGGACACGAATTTCCGCGTCGCCGCGACGACCGCGCCGAACGGCGAGGTCACCGTCCGCGCCACCGCGAGCGGCGGAGCCGTGGGCGCCTTCGAGCTGCGCGCCGAGAACCTCCGCGTCGACCGGCCGGCGAGGACGGTGGCGCGTCGCGGAAGCGGTCCGGTGACGGTGGAGTGGAAGGCGCGGACGGTGCGCGCCGACGAGCCCTGGGTAGCGGTGGTGGTGCCCGACGGCGACGTGTCGCGGCGGCGGGAGGTGTTCGAGGAGGAGGGACGCCGCCGCTGACGTAGCGGCGGGGCGCCGTGGAACGTGGAGGGGCTCCGGACGAGCGATCCGGAGCCCCTCCACGTTTCTTTACCCTGCGGCAGGACCTACCGCCCCCCGGCCGCGGACTCGATCACCAGGAACTGGGCGTCGTCCTTCGCCATCTCCCGGTACCACGCCACCACCTCCCCCAGCTTCTCGGGCCCGTGGATCCCCCGCGCACCGGTGGTCCGGCTGCGGATGGTGAGGGTGCGGCCGTCCAGCTGGTAGTCGATCGTGTAGCTCCCGTAGGGGCTCTCGGCCTTCACAGGCTCCGGGACCCGCGGCCTCATCCCTTCCGGGAGGCGGAGCCGGATCTCGGTGGCCGAGGTCTGCCCGCCGAAGATGTTCTCGGCGTCGATCGTGAAGCGCCGCGGGGTCCGGGCTTCCAGCTCGGCGGCGGCGTCCGTGAACCCGGCCATGCTTCCGAACGGGAGGGTGAAGATCAGCGTCTCCCCCGACCGGCTCGCGGCCCGCGGGACCGAGAGCTTGAACGACACGCGGGCCTCACGGGAGAAGTCCTTCCCGTCGAAACCAACCAGGTCGCTCCCCACCGCCCCGGTGAAGAGGCTCGTCGCGAGCGAGCGCGTCAGGTTCGCGGTCTGCTCCGAGTTCAGCGGCTCCCAGAAGACCTCGCGGAGCCTGTACTGGTGCGCTCCCCGGGCCACCCGCTCGTACGTGCCGGTGAAGGTGCCGTCCGCGCTCAGCTCTCCGTCGAGGATCACCAGGGCCTCGTTGGCCGTGATCGGGTCCCGCGGGAGGGTGACCTCTTCCGTGGCGCCGTCGGGATGGACGACCAGGGCGAACTCACCCTGCTGCGGGTAGGGGAGCAGGCCGTACGGGACGATCGCCGCGGTCAGGTCGGTGAACGTGTACCCGCCGTCCGGGTTCTTCACCGCGGCGATCGCGTGATCGAACTGGTAGACGCTCGGGTGGTCCCGCTCCACGCCGCCCGTGGAGCTGAGTAGCACCGGGTACGCGGTGATCCCCAGCTCCTTCAGCGCCGCGACGAACAGCGTCGCCTTGTCCTTGCAGTCCCCGAAGCCGGTGCGGACCACCTCGGCCGGAGTGCGCGGCTGGTACCCGCCGATCCCGAGCGCCACGGAGAGGTAGCGGACGTCCTGCGCCGCCCAGCGGTGCACGGCGCGGATGGTGTCCTCGCGGGTGCGTGCCTCGCGCACCACCTGTCGGAGCTTCGCGTCCGCGGCGGAGTCCAGCGTGTAGCGGTCCTGCGCCAGGGAGGCGTACCACGCCCCGATCCCGGACCAGGAGCCGGGCGCCGACACGGCCACCGACATCCACACGTCGTTCGAGTCCGCCGCCAGCGGCTCCGGCCGCACCCGCGGGATCTCGCCCGTGGTCCACGCGTACTGCGTGCGCCCCCCGCGGGTGGTGGTCCGCCGCGCGAAGTTCAGGTTCCGCTCGAGGATCCGCGGGGTCATCGTGCTCGGCAGGTCCACGAGCAGCCGCGAGCGCCGCACCGTGAGGCCGGTGCTCACGCCCCACCACTGGAAGAAGTCGCCCGGGTGATACGGCTTCTGCTCCTCCAGGGTGTAGCTGTAGTCCACCACGGCGCCCGGCTCCACGCCGGCCAGCGAGGCGCGGATCACCTTCCGGTCGTTGTAGACCGGGTTGCTCATCGTGGCCGGGACGTCGGACTCCTGGACCAGCGACGGGCTGTCGCTGATCACGGTGCCGTCGGGCCGCACCACGCGGATCCAGTTGACGGTGAGCTTCTGGTGTCCCGGCTCGTACCCGAAGGAGAACTCGTTGTAGTTCTCCACCGCCCGCTGGGTGAGGATCTGCACCACCTGGCGGAAGGTGCGGGAGCCGGTGCCATCCGCCTCGTACCGGAGCACGCCGTCGTCGAGCAGGAAGACCGCGTCCTCTTCGGGGTGCTGGGCGGGATCTACCGCCAGGCGGTAGATGGTGTCGTTCCGGACCGAGGGGTCGCCCTCGGGGGTGATGCGCGGCGCCTGGGCTTCGACGGACACCGCCGTCGCGAGGCAAAGCGCCGCGAGAATGCCGTATCTCATGACAGGATCACGAAGGGGAAGTTCTGACCGGGAAATGTGCGGGGTCCGTGAAGGCGGCCCCGTGGTGCGGGAGTGCTACTATAGTTTCGTTCCGGGCGGGTATGCGGGGGTCTCCGACAATGTGGGGGGAGCGTCGACCAACTGTGCGGTTCTGCGACCTACATATACGCGATGGCCGCGGCAGGCGACAGGGGCAGCGCGGACAGCGGCTGGCGGGGAATCTGCGCGACATGCCGGCTGCCCGCTGGGCGGTGATCCCCTGCTCCGCTGCCCACTCGTGCGGGAACCCCATTGTAGCATTCGCAAGCAAGGCCGGAGACGGCAAGCCCCCCTCCGCGGGAAATACTGTATAGGGCACGCTGTTATCAAAGATGGGCCCAGCAGGATCCGAACCGGTGCTCTCACACTGACCGGTACCGCGATCGGGGACACGTCAGTCAGGAAAACGGGACACGGAGCGGGACAGCACCTTTTACACAGAGGTCGCCGAAGGCTCAGGGAGCGCCTCACGAGCACGCTCCATCTCCAAGCCTAGTTCATCCTCGGAAACCGGACTCTCCAGAATAACCGGGATGTGGGGCAGTAGATAAGAAGCGACCTCAGCGAAGTCGTGGATCGCGCCATAGGACAGGCGGATATGCCGGCTGGTCGAGCTGACCTCACTGACGTGAACCTGCCGCAGGCGAGGCTGGTAGAGGCGCAGGATCCGGTAAGCCTCGACCATCGAAGGGTCGAACTGCCTTGCGTGTGCGATGTCGAAGCAGAGCCCGGCCTCGGGGAGCTGTTCGAAGATCCGTCCAAGCTCCTTGGCGCTCCGGCCGATCGGCTTCCGCTTGTCCATGTTCTCCACCCACAGCCAGGAGCCGAAATCGCGCCAGGCAGGGAGAGCGTGGATCGTGTCGGGGTGGGCGACGATCGGCCAGCCGCGGTCGACCAGTTTCCAGAGGAGGTCCGTGACCTGTCCTTCCTCCGCAGGGGAGAACTTACTGGGCGCGTGAACCGAAACGTGGCGAAACTGTTGCAGGTCCAGCGAGTCGGCCGCTGCGACCAGCGCGGGAAGCTCCCGCGTACGGAGCGCCGAGAGTTCGACGGCTTCCGCCCCCGAGCCCTCGAGCATCTGCAACGCCTTCCGAAAGTCCCCGAGGGCGAGAGACCCCGTCGAGAAGCCGATGGGGCGCATCAGAACACCCCGTACCTGCGGGTCAGTTCAGGAATCCGGGTGCCGTTGTCCCTGAAGAAAATATCGTCGAGCGCCCCCTGGAACTCGTGCCCAATCGAACGTGCCAACTGGTAGTCAGCGTCGTTCTCCGCATCACCCGGAGATAACTCTTCGAGGTGATCCCGGATCGTTTCGTCGTCCAGGAGCCCGAGGAACCGGTCATAGCTGTCGAAGAGCCTCGCCGCGGGGTCGAGCAGCCGTTCGCGCAGGAGCATCTGCGCAGCCCTCTCCAACGGGGTCAGCACCACCAGGTTCAGCAGGTGGTCTGCAACCGCTTTGGATCGGTCCTCCGCGTTCAGAACGGAGGATTCCAGCGCGCAGCTGAAGCAGGCGAGAAGACCCGAAGCGTAGGTCAGCTTGCGCGAGAGGCGTAGCTTCACCGTCCGGATCGCCCACCCCTCCGCCGCCCGCTCCCTCCGCTTGTATGCGAAGTCGACCGCGACCGTGCGCCAGTACCGCGCAATGTCGTTCAGGAGGAACCGCGGCACGTTCACCGTCTTGGCGTCCCAGCCCGCGTCCTCCGTGATGTACCTGTCCAGAACTCCCCCGAGAGCCCGGCCGTGGGCCTCGCCGGGTCCGACCGCTTCGGACTCGAGGAGGAGCAGGATGCGCTGAGTGAGATTTCGGTTCGTATCCTCCTCGCCGCCAATGCGGTGGAGGATCTCATGGCTGAAGGCGAGATTCCCGAACGTTCCTTCACGGCCGGGTCCCTTCTGCTCCAGCTGCTCGATTCTGCGGCGGACCTCTCTCACGACGTCGAAGTGGGTCGAGGAGGCCTGTCCGTCGATCAGCAGCGTCCAGTCCGTGTCGCTCCCCGACGTGACGTCGCCGCGGGCAAGCGACCCGAACACCACGACGCTCATGTCCTCTCGGGCCACCAGGTCTGACACGCTCGCAACGAGTCTGGCCTTGTTCTCCTGCGCTCGTTCCCGTGCGCTTCGGATCATCGGCCACTCCGCACCGAGGGCGTTTCCCAGAGCGTCAATCGGATTCTCGGGCTCGATGGAATCCATATTTCAGTTCAGGTACGGAAGAACCCCGACGAGGAGGAAGCTATCCTCTCGTACACCTGGATGCGAGCACACCCGGCTCATCGTGCGCGCACCGGTGCGACGGCAACCATCTGGCGACCAGCTTGGAGAAGAAGCCCTTGTCCAGACGCCTCACGACCTCCTCCACACCGGCCGCGCGCAGCTGCTCCACCAGGCCCTGGATCCCGGGGACACGGCACCCCGCTACAGCGATTCTGCAGGATTCAGGTTCATCTCGAAAGACGAAAACCGCGCCGAGAGCTGGTCAGCTCCAGGCGCGATTTCTCATGGGCCCAGCAGGATTCGAACCTGCGACCAAGCGATTATGAGTCGCCTGCTCTAACCGCTGAGCTATGGGCCCGCGCCGGAACTGCGCGCCAGGCGCGAAATATAGCCGTTCCCGCGAGCCCCGGTCAACGAGCCCTGCCCGCTACTTCGTCCCGAACAGGCGGTCCCCCGCGTCCCCCAGCCCCGGGCGGATGTAGCCGTTGTCGTCCAGCTCGCGGTCCAGCGCCGCCGTGTACACCTGCACGTCCGGGTGGTCCTCCTGCATCCGCCGCACCCCTTCCGGGGCCGCCACCAGGCACATGAAGCGCACGCGCGTCGCCCCGGAGCGCTTCAGCGACGACACGGCCGCCGACGCCGACCCGCCCGTGGCGAGCATCGGGTCCAGGACGATGAAGTCGCGCGCCTCCGGCTCCGGCGGGATCTTGAAGTAGTAGTCCACCGGCTGCAGCGTGTCGTGGTCGCGGTAGAGCCCGATGTGCCCCACCCGCACCGACGGCATCAGCCGCAGCACGCCATCCACCATTCCCAGCCCCGCCCGGAGGATCGGCACCAGCGTCAGCTTCTTCCCGCTGAGGCGCATCTGCGTCGTGGTCTCCAGCGGCGTCTCGATCTCCACGGGCTGGAGCGGGAGGTCGCGCGTCACCTCGTACGCCATGAGCATGGCGATCTCGTCCACCAGCTCCTTGAACTTCTTCTTGGAGGTGTCCTTGCGGCGCAGCACGGTGACCTTGTGCTGAACCAGGGGATGGGCGATGACGGTAAGGTTGTGGAATTCGCTCACGTGGATCTCCGGTGGACGGTGCGCGGGCAAGCTACGCGTCCCCACCGCGGGCGGCAACACCCGCCTCCCGGGCCTCGGCTGAGCCGGCGCCCCCGGCGGCACCGCGGCGGACCAGGCAGTGCCCGGTACGGCGTCGTCCTTGACTCGACCCTCGTGCGAGACATATTGGCTCCACCCTCTTCTTCCGCGCCGCGCGACTTCGCTCTGCCGGCGCTTCTCCACGCCGCCCCTCCGGACCATGCCCACCACCGCCGAGTTCGTCGAGGCGATCGCCAAGAGCCTTCATACCGCGGCCGGGCTGGACAACCAGAGCACCACCAGCGCCGCGTACAACGAACTCAACCACACCCTGTACCTGACCAGCCAGCAGAACCGCGACTACCTCCAGATCCTCACGCCCAAGCCGATGACGCTGACGTGGGGGGGCAAGGTCGTCGCGAGATGGGATCCCCAGCCGAACCAGATGCCGTACAACCGGTCCTACGGGGAGTCGGGGATGAAGAAGGGGATCACCAAGGTAGCGATGCACCCCCTGCTCTCGTCGGCGCTGGCCGGCGCCCGGAACCACCTCCTCGACGACACCGGGCTCGACGACTTCTTCGGGGCCGTCACCCACGTCAAGGTGGTGCGCAACCCAGACCTGTTCGTGACCAGGTCGGTGGACACCGCGGGGCTGCACGGCGAGTCGCGCATCATCCGGTTCCACTTCCTCAAGTTCGTCCGCAACTTCGAGCCGACGAGCTTCGAAAAGCTGGACCCGCTGGACTCGGCGGAGCTGATCGAGGAGCTGACCAGGGAGTTCAAGCACCGCTACACCGGCCGGCTGCACATGGGGTCCAGCCAGGGCGCTTGCCGCCGGTGCGAGAAGTACATGATCGAGTTGGGAATCTCCTACGGGAGCATCCAGGCCATGAACAAGAAGCGCGAGGAGACCTGGCTCCACCCCATCACCATGACCACCCAGGCCACGGGATACCGGTACCACAGCTACGACACCGTGCGACTGGACGCGACGGGCCGCCGGCTCAAGGAGCTGAAGGAGGATTGACCTCCCCTTCCCCGCCGGCTGGCCCACTCCCCGGGCGACCGTTACCTTCTTCCTGAACCCCATCCATCGCGGAGACGCCGGGACGCCCCTCACGGCCCTTCCACGGAGCCGCCCCTCTACCCCCGACCCCGTCGCGCATGACGCACGCGCTCCTGATCGAGAACCTGTCCAAGCGGTACGCCGGCCACACGGCCGTCGACGCCCTGGACCTCGCCGTGCCCACCGGAACCATCTACGGGATCCTGGGCCCCAACGGCGCCGGCAAGTCCACGACCATCCGGATGGTGATGAACATCATCGTCCGCGACACCGGACGCGTCACGCTGCTCGGGAGCGACCCGGAAAAGGACCCCCAGGTCCTTCGCCGCGTCGGGTACCTCCCCGAGGAGCGTGGGCTCTACCGGAAGATGAAGGTGCTCGACGTGATCGTCTTCTTCGCCCGGCTCAAGGGAGTGGACGCCTCCACCGCGCGCAGCGAGGGCGAACGCTGGATCGAGAAGATGGGACTCGGCGACTGGCGCGGCGCGCGGGTGGAGACCCTGTCGAAGGGGATGCAGCAGAAGGTGCAGTTCATCACCACCGTGATCCACGACCCCGACCTGCTGATCCTGGACGAGCCGGCCTCCGGGCTCGACCCGGTGAACCAGGAGGTGCTCCGAGACACCATACTCGAGACGCGGGCGCGGGGGAAGACGGTGATCTTCAGCACCCACAACATGGCGCAGGCCGAAGAGCTGTGCGACCACGTCTGCATCATCGCCCAGGGGCGGAAGGTGCTGGACGGAGGGCTGCGCGAGGTCCGGCGCGCGAACCGGACCGACCGCTTCCGGTTCGCATTCGAGGACCCCACCCCCGCCGTGGAGGCGCTCCTGCGCCGCGACGCTCGCCTCGCGCGGGCGGTCCCCGCGGGAGACGGGTGGGAGGTGGAGCTGGGCGCCGGATCGGACTCGCGCGAACTGGTGGCCGCGCTGAACTCGGTGGACGCGCCGCTCACGCGCTTCGAGCGGGTCGAGCCTTCGCTCCACGAGATCTTCGTCGCCCGCGTCGGCGACGCCGCCACCCCGCAGCGCCGCCCGGAGGCCGCCCATGTCTGAGATCCTGATCGTTCTCCAGCGGGAGTTCCTGGAGCGCGTCCGCACGCGCGGCTTCGTCCTGAGCACGCTCCTCCTCCCCCTCTTCGTCGGGGGCATGGCGATCATCCCCACCCTGGTCGGATCGGGCGGCGGGGAGCGGACGCTGGTGGTGGTGGACGAGGCCCCGGCCGGGATCGGCGACCACCTGGTGGGCAGCCTGACCCGCCCGGCCGCCGCGGGCGAGGACGACGGCTACACCTACCGGGTGGAGCGGATTCCGGGGCCGCTCGCCGCGGCGAGGGAAGACCTCAACCGCCGCGTGCTTGCCGAAGAGATCGACGCGTACGTTCACCTCCCCGCCGACGTGGTGTCCGGCAACGGCATCGACTACCGCGCCCGCAACGTCTCCAACTTCCGCGTGGAGCGAGACATCCGCCGCGCCGTGTCGGAGGCGGTCCAGGGAGCGCGCCTGCGCGAGGCGGGGCTGGACGTCACGGAGGTCGCGTCGCTCCTCCGCCCGGTAAGCATCCGGACAGCGCGCGTGACCGAGGCCGGCGAGAAGGAGCAGAGCGCCCAGTCCACCTTCATGCTGGGCTACGTTCTCGGCTTCATGGTCTACATGCTGGTGATCCTGTACGGGATCAACGTCATGCGGAGCGTCCTCGAAGAGAAGACCAACCGCATCGTGGAAGTGATCGTCAGCTCCATGAAGGCCTCCCATCTCATGGCCGGGAAGATCCTCGGCGTGGGCGCCGTCGCCCTCTTCCAGGTCTCCATCTGGGCCGTGCTCGGGACGGTCGCGGCGAGCGCGTCGGGCGGGGTCGCCGGGAAGCTCGGACTCCCCGCGGGGGCGCTCGCCGGAGCCGGGGTGGACCCGTGGATGCTGGCCGCCGGGATCGGCTTCTTCATCCTCGGCTTCTTCCTCTACGCCTCCCTCTTCGCGGCGGTGGGCGCGGCGGTCAACAGCGAGCAGGAGGCCCAGCAGTACCAGACGGTGGCCTTCCTCCCGCTGATCGCGCCGATGCTCTTCATCGTGCAGGTGATCAGCGACCCGCTCGGGACGACGGCCACGGTGCTGGGGATGATCCCCTTCACCGCCCCGGTCACCATGCCCATGCGGATGGCGACGGCGGCGGTCCCCACCTGGCAGATCGCCGCCTCTCTGGCCTGCACCATGCTGGCGGTGGTCGTGGTGGCGTGGCTCGCGGGGAAGATCTACCGGATCGGGATCCTGAGCACCGGCAAGAAGCCCTCGCTCCGCGAGCTGGGGCACTGGCTGCGGGCCGCCTGACCGCTCCGGCGGACCCCGCCCGCTCCAAGAACGGAAAGGCGCCCCCGCCCGGAAACCCGGGTGGGGGCGCCGCTTCGTTTCCGGACACGCGAACGGGCCGCCGCCCGGGTCACCAGTCCCGGAGGACCCGTCCCCGCGGCTGCTCCTTCCGCAGCCGCTCCCCCTGCACCTCCGCCTCGGCCCGCTGCGCGCCCGCCAGGATCCGGTCCGCCTCCGCCATGGAGAGCCCCTCGGGGCCCGGCGACTCCGGCGCCGGCCCCGGGTCCTCCGCCCCGCCGCCTCCGCCGCTCTCCCCCTCGCCGCCGCCCCCTCCGCCGGACTGCGGGGGCGCCTCCTCCAGGAGCCGCAGCGCGATCTCCAGGTTCCACTTGGCGTCCACGTCCGCCGGGTTCAGGCGCAGGGCCTCCCGGTACGCGGCGACCGCGCGCTCCAGCCGGGGGCGCCGCTCCTCATCCGGCACCCGCTTCCCGAACACCGGGAGCAGGTCCGCGTTCCCGGCGTTGTACGAGGCGCGACGCCGCACCTCCACCCCGCCCTCCGGGACCGCCGCCTCCAGGTGCGCGCGGGCCGAGTCGAACGCCTCCAGGCGCAGGAGCGCCGTCCCCAGGTTGTAGCGCAGGGACGGCGAGCCGTCCCCGTCGCGGAGCGCCTTCGCGTACGCCTCCGCCGCCTTCCGGTACTCCCCGTCCCGGTACAGCCGTGTCCCCGGATCGCACCCGCCCAGGAGCACGCCGAGGGCGGCCACCGCGGCGGCCCGCGTCGGAGTCCCCCCCCGGTCCCGCTTCCGCCCGTCGCGCGGGGAACGCCTCCGCCAACCTCGCCCGTCGAGGACCGTGTCCGCCGCGAGGAGCGCGAGCGCGAGACCGACGAACCACCCGTAGCGGAGCGGCGGCCCGCCCGCGCCCTCCGCGCGCCGGAGGGCCGCAGGCGCCGAGCCCACCGCGCGCAGCAGCCCCTCCACGGCGTCCGGCCGGGACCCGTCGAAGTAGCGGCCCCCCGTCCCGCCCGCGATCTCCCGCAGCATCCCCGCGTCCAGGGCCGACACCGCGGTGCGGCCGTCCACGTCGCGCTTGAAACCCAGGCGCCGCCCCGTCACCGGCTCCACGTCGGGGACGGGACCGCCCTCCGCCGTCCCGAACCCCACGGTGTGGATGGTCACGCCCGCGCGCTCCGCCCGCCGCACCGCGAGCCCCACCTCCACCGCCTCCTCCAGCGCCTCGCCGTCGGACATCAGCACCAGGACCCGCCCCGCGCTCGCCGAGTCGCCGCCCAGGAGGAGGTCCGTCCCCTGCCGGATGGCGCTGGCGAGCGAGGAGCCGCCCTGCGTCACGATCTCCGGAGAGAGCGCATCCAGGTACAGCTCCAGCGCCCCCGGATCCCCGGTGAGGGGGGTAAGCACGTAGCCCCGGCCGGAGAAGACCACCACCCCCACGCGGCTCTCCGGCACGCCCCGCACCAGCGCACGCGCCGCCTCGCGCTGCCGTTCAAGTCGGTTGGGGCGGACGTCCTCCACGAGCATGGAGTTCGAGGCGTCGAGCACCAGCACCACTTCCGCCCCGCCCATCCCCGCGCCGTCCCCGCCCCCGCGCCCCCAGCGGGGGTCCGCGGCCGCGATCCCGAGCGCCGCCGCGGCGGGAACCAGGAGCGCGACCCGAAGCCAAGGCACGGCGCCCGGGTCGCGTCCCGCCAGCCTCACCACCAGGGGGTACTCCCCGAAGGCGTCCGCCGCGCGACGGCGGCGGCGCACGGCGAGGGCGATCCCCACCCCCACGACGAGCGGGAGAAGGAGCGCCAGCGCCAGGAGCCAGGGCCGGTAGAAGATCATCTCAGGGCCCCACCCCGCGGCGCGAGCCGCGCACCAGCCACTCCAGGGCGAGGAGCGCCGCCGCGGCCAGGAGGAAGGGGAGGTAAAGCTCGGTGTGGCGCACGTATCGGCGCACCTCCACCGGGGTCTTCACCATCCGGTCGATCTCGTCGTACGTCCGCTGCAGCGCCTCCGTGTCCGTCGCGCGGAAGTAGCGCCCGCCCGTGGACACCGCGATCTCCTCGAGCAGCGCCTCGTCGATGCGGACCGGCAGGTAGGCGTACCGGAGCCCCGACGCCCCGCGCGCCACCGGCACCCGCGCCATCCCCTCCGATCCCACCCCCACGGTGAACACCCGCACTCCCAGCGCGGCCGCCGCGCGCGCAGCGTCGCGGGGATCGATCTCCCCGCGGTTGTTCTCGCCGTCGCTCAGCAGGATCACCACCTTGCTCTCCCCGGGCACCTGCCGGAGCCGGTTGACCGCCGTCGCCAGCCCCATCCCGATGGCCGTGCCGTCGCGGAGCGCGCCCGGCTCCAGCGACCGCAGCGCGCCGAAGAGCAGCGCGTAGTCCGTCGTGGTGGGAACCCGCGTCAGCGCCTCCCCCGCGAACGCCACCAGCCCGATCCGGTCGTGCCGGCGCCCCTCGATGAAGCGGGCCGTGGTGCGCTTCGCCACCTCCAGCCGGTTCGCGGGGCGGAAGTCCTCCGCCAGCATGGAAGAGGAGATGTCCATGGCGATCATCATCGCGATCCCCTCCGCCCGGGTCTCCTCCATCGCCGCGCCGGTGCGCGGCCGGGCCAGCGCCACCACCAGCAGCACCAGCGCCGCCCCCCGCGCCGCGCCCGGGACGCGGGCCCACCACCTCGCCGCGCGCCCCATGCGTCCCCCGAGCGCCGCGGCCCCCGGAAGCGGGATCGAAGGAGGGCGGGTCCCGCGCAGCCACAGCAGGTACGCCGGGAGCAGGAGGAGAAGGGCGAGGGCCCACGGGTACGCGAACTCCAGGCGCGTCACCCCGCCACCTCCTCGACGCGGGCCGCGTCCCCCGGGTCGAACGACGCCACCCACTCGCGGACCCGGCGCCAGTGCCGCTCCGCCTCCCCGGCGGTGGATTGCACCCCCGCGAACTTCACCGCGTCCGCCTCCGCGAGCAGCGAGCGCACGACCTCCGCCGGGCCACGGTCCACGCCCGCTTCGTCCAGGGCGCGGGTCAGCTCGAAGCTGGTGAGGTCCGCGCTCCACCGCGGGGAGAGCGCGTCCAGGTAGCCGCGCAGCGCGTCCGACGTGAGGGTGTAGAACTCCTTCCACTCGCCGCGCTCCACCAGGCCGGTGCGGCGGGCGTGGTCCAGCGCGGCGAGCGCGCGGGCGCGAGGATCGCCGGGGGGGGCGCCTCGCCTCCGCGCGACCCGGCGGCGAAGGAGGCGGCGGGCGAGGAGCGCCGAGGGCGCGAGGAGAAGGAGGGCGAGAAGCACCAGCGCCGCGAGGAGGCGCAGGTCGCGACCCGGGCCGATCACGTCCTTCGGGCCGCGCGGCACCACGAGGGCCGTGTCCGCGGGGAGTACGGAGCGGACGAAGGGGAGGCGCACGGGAACCCGCAGCGTAGCGACGGCGCCGTCGGGGTACGTCACCCGCACCTGCGCGAACGCCGGCACGGGCGCGCCCGGCCGCCACGCGACCATGGGGTAGCCGGCCGTTTCCCGGAGCGCCGCGGTGTCCGCCCGGTCGATCCGCTCTCCCGCGGGGTGAAGGTCCGCCGTGCTGTCCAGGCGGGCGGGAAGCTCCACCCGCACCCCCGGCGCCGCCGACACCCCGAGCACCACCAGGAAGCGGTCGCCCACGGTCACCGTGTCCGGCCGCACGCCCACCTCGAAGCGAGGCGGCGTCGGGACGGACTGCGCGAAGCCCAGCGCGGCGCCGGCGAGGAGGAAGGGGACGAGGAGAAGGGCGCGCCGCACCGGCGTTACCGCCCCGGTCGGGTCTCGCGCCGCCGGAAGAATCCGAGCAGCGCGGGAGCGTACCGCTCCCCGGTGTGAAGCTCGATCTCGTCCACGGCGAGCCGCCGGAAGAGCGACCTCGCGCGGACGCGGTCCTCCGCCGCGGCGCGCGCGTACGCCTCCCGCACCTCGCGACGGCCCGTGTCCAGCAGCATCACGTCCCCCGTCTCCGGGTCGCTCACCCGCAGGAGGCCCATGTCCGGGAGCACCGCCTCCCGGTGGTCCGCGAGCCGCACCGCCACCACGTCGTGCCGGCGGGTGGCGGTGCGGAGCGCGCGCTCGAACGCCGTCCAGCCGTCGCCGAAGCGGAAGTCCGAGAAGAGGAAGACCACGGAGCGGGAGCGGAGCACCCGCATGGCGTACTCCAGCGCCCCGGGGGCCCCGCTCCCCCGCCCCGCCGGGTCGAAGGCGAGCAGCTCACGGACGATCCGGAGCGCGTGGCGGCGCCCCTTGCGGGGCGGGAGGAACCGCTCGATCCCGTCGGCGAAGAGCAGCAGCCCCACCCGGTCGTTGTTGCGGGTGGCGGACATGGCGAGCACCGCGGCCACCTCGGCCACCAGCTCCGACTTGAAGCGGTCCACGGTCCCGAAGCGCATGGAGGCGGAGAGGTCCACCACGAGGAGGACCGTAAGCTCGCGCTCCTCCACGTAGCGCTTGACGTGCGGCACCCCCGTGCGCGCCGAGACGTTCCAGTCGATGGTGCGCACGTCGTCCCCGGGCAGGTACTCGCGCACCTCCACGAACTCCAGTCCCTGGCCCTTGAAGACCGACTGGTACTCGCCGCTGAAGCGCGAGTCCACGGCGCCGCGCGTGCGCAGCTCGATGCGGCGCACCTGGCGCAGCACCTCGCGGGGAACGGGCTCGGAAAGCTTGGTGGAGTCCCGCATGCCGGGTCCGGGTCGGCTCGTCATCGCACTTCGGTCGTTCGGCTCCATGGCACGAGGCGTACCCGTCGCGTCCGGGAAAGATTCCGGACCGTCCTCCAAACGAGAACGGAGGAAGCCCCGGCTCCCCGGCAGGCTCCCTCCGCGCGGTCCCAAGGATGCGGCGGCGTCCTACGGGACCCGCACCGCCTCGAACACCCGACGCACGATCTCGTCGGGCGAGACCTCCTCCGCCTCCGCCTCGTACGTGGTGACCACCCGGTGGCGCAGCACGTCCGGGCCGATGGCCTTCACGTCGTCCGGGGTCACGTAGCCCCGGCCGCGCAGGAACGCGTGGGCCCGCGCGCAGACCGCGAGGGCGATGGTCGCGCGCGGCGAGGCCCCGAACTCGATCAGCGGCTCCAGCTCCCCCAGGCCGAACTTCCGCGGCTCGCGCGTGGCGGAGACCACGTCCAGGATGTAGTCGCCCACCGTGTCGTCCAGGTAGAGCCCCGCGATGGTCTTCCGGGCCACCAGGATCTCGTCGGCCCGGAGCACCGGCCGCACCCGGATCTCCTCGCCGGCCGACATGCGGCGCAGGATCTCCTTCTCCTCCTCGCGCGTCGGGTAGCCGATGCGGACCTTGAGCATGAACCGGTCGACCTGGGCCTCCGGGAGCGGGTAGGTGCCCACCTGCTCCACGGGGTTCTGGGTCGCCAGCACCAGGAAGGGGTTCGGCAGCGGGAAGGTGGTCCCGCCGATCGTCACCTGCCGCTCCTGCATGGCCTCCAGCAGCGCCGCCTGCACCTTGGCGGGGGCGCGGTTGATCTCGTCCGCCAGCACGATGTTGGCGAAGATCGGCCCCCGGTGCGGGGTGAACTCCCCCGTGCGAACGTCGTAGATCGTGGTCCCCACCACGTCCGCGGGGAGGAGGTCCGGGGTGAACTGGATCCGCTGGAACGACGCGTCCACCGCTTCCGCCAGGGTACGCACCGTGAGCGTCTTCGCCAGCCCCGGGAGCCCCTCGAAGAGCACGTGTCCCCCCGTCAGCAGCCCGATCAGGAGCCGCTCGATCATGTGCTCCTGCCCCACCACGCGGCGGTGGACCTCCGCGACCACGCGCGAGGTGAAGCCGGGAGCGGGAGAGGGCTCGGGGAGCCGGGGTGCGTCGGAAGCCATGTACGTCGTCTCGGGGCGTTGCGGGGTCAGCGCTTGATGCGCTCCCCGCGGTCCTCGTGCCGGAAGATCCAGGCGGCGAGCGCCCCGGGCCGGATGCGGCGCGCGCGCTCCCACGGCTCCACGTCCCAGCGGGAGCCCACGGCGGCGTCGCCGCACCCGTCCAGCTTGGCGCAGATGGCGGCCGCCCGGGCGCGCCATCGCTCCCAGTTTTCCGGACGCAGGTCCACCCACCCGTTCTCCACGGTACGCTCCCAGGGCTCGTCCCGCTCGGGCGTCACCTTCACCTCGGCGCCGCGAAGCACGCGCTCCCCGTCGGAGAGGAGCACCGGCAGGCCGATGGAGAGGATGGAGGTGCGCAGCTCCGCATCTCCCTGCAGCAGCGCCTCCGCGCGCTCCGCCGCGACCCGGGGGTCGACCATCGCCGCCGCGTCGAGCGCCCCGCCCGTGAGCCGCCCGAGGATCGCCGCCTCGAAGAGGAGCTTCGAGAGCCGGGGCGGGCCCAGCATCTCGTAGGCCACGCTCTCCATGCCGTGCTCCTCCTGAAGCTCCTCCATCCGGGCGATCGCCGACTGCCGCAGCACCCCGGCCCGGTAGGTGGGCCCGGAGGTGGCGGAGTCCAGCGCGGCCACCACGTCGCGCCCCGTGGGCGAGCCGCGGATCTCCCGCACCACGTCCTGGGCGATCTCCTCCGGGGTGATGAACTCCATGAGCCCCAGCGCCGTCAGCGTCTCGAACTCCGGGGGCGAGAAGAGCCCGTTCTCCCCCGAGTCCACGTACACGCCGGTCAGCGGCTCCCCGGTGTCGCGCCAGCACCCTTCCCCGTCGCTCCCCGTCAGCAGCTCGCCGACCGGGACGGGCGCCACGGCGTCCACCCGCGGGATCGGCCGGCCGCCCCGCCGCACGTCGCCGAAGCCGATGTGCTTCCACGAGATCGCCGCGGTCGGCTTGATCTCCTTCACCGTGGGGGCGCCGGGGGTGCGGGCCATCAGGTAGAGGAGGAGCGTGTGGGCGCCGGCGATGGAGGACTTCGCCAGGAGCATCCGCGACGGACGCTCCTCCGAGTGGGTGAACGGGATGTTGAGCCCCATCCCGCCCGTTCCCGCGGTCCCCACCTTCAGGTACACCCGCGTCTTGGCCCGCGTCATCACCTCCAGCGCCAGCTGCACGTGGCGGATGAGCTGCGGGAGGTACATGGTCGCAAGGTGGGTCTCCACCGCGTCCAGGTCCGCGGCTCCGCCGCGCGCCTTCTCCCTCAGCGCGGCCGCGCTGTCGAACGCGTTCTGGTAGGCGAAGGCGGTGGCGGTGTTGATCGTGTCCACGATCACCTCCGGCCGGTGCCGGGAGATGATCCGCCCCAGGGTGGAGCGCTCGACCACTTCCTCCGAGAGCGGCCCCAGCAGGTCGTCCAGGATCCGGGCGCGCGCCTGCGGGTCACCGACGATCTCCCGCCTGCGGCGGTCCTTGAGGTCGTGGGGGAGGAAGATGTCGCCCCACTCGGGGACGATCTCCACCCCCTCCGCGTCCGGGTCGCGCCGCAGCTCCGCGACGCCGCCCTCCGCCTCCTCCTGCGTCAACCCCGAGATCACCACCCGTGCCGGCTTCAGCGGGAGGAGCTGGCGCGCCAGCGCCATCCCGACGAGCCCGGACCCACCCAGCAGAAGGATGCGAGAGCCGCGGATATCCATGGAGCCGATTGATCGAAGGTTGAGTAGGTCGAACGTCAGGAGCCGCCGCCGGCCTTCAGCAGGCCCCGCAGCTCCGTCGGAGAGATCACCCGCCACTTCCCTGCCGGCAGCTCGCCCAGCTCCACCGGGCCGAAACGCCGCCGGATCAGCCTGCGCACGGGGTGCCCCACCGCGTCCAGCATGCGGCGCACCTCGCGCTTCTTCCCTTCACGCAGCACCACCCGGATCCGCCACACGTCCATGTCCACCTGGTGGAGGCGGTCCACGGACTCGGCCCGGGCCACGCCGTCCTCCAGCTCCACCCCCGCCACCAGGCGCCGGAGCGCCTCCGACGGGGGACGGCCCACCACGTCCACCAGGTACTCCTTGGTCACCCCGAAACGGGGGTGGAGGAAGCGGTTGGCGCCGGGGCCGTCGTTGGTGAGGAGGAGGATCCCCTCGCTGTCCCGGTCCAGGCGCCCCACGTGGAAGAGGTGGTGGAGCTTGGGGGGAAGGAGCGTGTAGATCGTCTTCCGCCCGTACGGGTCGTGGCGGGTGGTGACGTACCCCTTCGGCTTGTGGAGCGCGACCCACAGCGTCTCCGTGGCCGCGGACACCGGCTCGCCGTCCACCTCCACCCGGTCCACCCCGGGGATCACCTTGGTCCCGGGCGACGTGACGACGTCGCCGTTGACCCAGACGCGCCCCGCGGAGATCATCTCCTCCGCCGCACGGCGGGAGGCGATCCCCGCCCGCGCGATGAACACCTGGAGCCGGACGGGCTCCCCTCCCGCCGATGGACCACCCTGCTTACGCGGCATCCGACCTTCCCTCCTCGTTCCTCTTCGATAGGACCACGGGCAGCTCTTCCGGGCGGGGGAGATCGTCCGTGGACCGGAAGCCGAAGTGCTCCAGGAACCGGCGCGTCGTGCCGTACAGGAGCGGCCGCCCGAGCCCCTCTCCCCGCCCCACAACCTCCACCAGCTCGCGCTCCTGGAGCGTCTTCAGCACGCCGCCGGCCCCCACCCCGCGGATCTCCTCGATCTCCGCGCGCCCCACCGGCTGCCGGTAGGCGATGATCGCCAGCGTTTCCAGGGCGGGCGAGGAGAGCCGGGCGTTCACCGGCACGCTGTCGAAGCGCTCCAGCACCGGGGCGTACTCGGGCCGGGTGAGGAGCTGCCAGCCTCCCGCCACCTCGTAGATCCCGAACGCCCGCCCCTCCCGCTCGTACTCCGACCGCAGCTCGGCCATGGCCGCCTCCACGGTCTCCTCGTCCATGTCCTCCCCGCCGCGCGCCAGCTCCGCCGCGCTGAGCGGGGTCTGGCTGGCGAAGAGGATCGCCTCCACCATGCGGCTGGCCCGCATCACGCCTCCTCGGGCCGGCGCCGGTACACCCAGAGCGGCGCGAACGGAGACGCCTGCCGCACCCGCACACGCGTCCGCTTCGCCAGCTCCAGGCACGCCAGGAGAGAGACGACCGCGTGCATCCTCGTCCCCCAGGGCGCGACCAGCGCCGCGAACTCCACCCGGCGAGATTCCCGGAGGGCCTCCAGCACCAGCTCGATCTTCTCCTCGATGCGCACCGGCCGCCCCTGGAAGCGGTACCCCGGCTCCGGCTCCTCGGCGCGGGAGGCCGTGCGCAGCGCCGCCTCCCACACCTCGCCCCACTCCGTCTCCAGCGGCACCGAGGCGAGCGGAGTCAGGGGACGCACCTCCACGTAGCCGCGCGGCCACATGCGCGCGCGCTCCCGCTCCGACTCCACCAGCAGCCCCGCGACTTCCCGGAAGTGCTCGTACTCCAGCAGCCGGCGCACCAGCTCGGCGCGCGGGTCCTCCTCGTCTCCTTCCTCCGTGCGGCGCGGAAAGAGCATCTGCGCCTTGATGCGCACGAGGATCGCCGCCATCTCCAGGAACTCCCCCGCGCGCTCCAGCTCCAGGCGGTCCACCTGCTCGATCGCAGCCAGGAACTGCCGGGTGATTCGCGCGATGGGGATGTCGAAGATGTCGACGTCCTGGTTGCGGATCAGGTGCAGCAGGAGGTCCAGGGGACCCTGGAATCGCTCCAGGTCGACCCGGTAGAGGTCGGGAGCGGAAGCCTCCACGGTCAGGCCACGCCCGCCAGCGAGTACGCGAACTCGATCGCGGCGGACGCGAGGAAGCCCACCGGACGCATCAGGAACGAGAATCCCCCGAGGAAAAGGATCGCGAAGAGGATGAGCATCCCGTACCGGCCCAGCTCCCGGTAGCGTACGGCGAGCCGCACCGGCAGCAGGTAGTAGAAGACGTGCGAACCGTCCAGCGGGGGGATGGGGAGCAGGTTGAAAAGGGCGAGCAGGATGTTGAGGAAGATCCCCATCCTGAACATCGCGAGCAGGATCCCCCACGTGGTCGCCATCCCGGGCGCCGCCTGCGCCGCCACTAGCGTCGCCGCCAGGAGCAGGGTGAAGACGACGACGAGGCCCAGGTTCGAAACGATCCCGGCGAGGGAGACGAGGATGTCCCCGCGCTTGTAGTTGCGGAAGTTGCGGGGGTTCACCGGGACCGGCTTCGCCCACCCCAGGATGGGGCCTCCCGTGAGCGCCAGGATCCCGGGAACGAGGACGCTCCCCAGGGGGTCCAGGTGGGGGAGCGGGTTCAGCGTGATGCGCCCCAGCATAAAGGCGGTGTTGTCGCCCTCCCTGCGGGCCACCCATGCGTGGGCGACCTCGTGGACGACCACGGAGAAGATCAGGATCGGGAGCGCGATGAGCAGGGTTTCCATGCCGGCAAGCTAGCGCCGCCGCCCCCCCGTTGTCAAAATGCCCCAACGGGATCCTTGACACGACCCGCCCCTTTCGGTATTTTTCCGCTTTCCTGTTTTGTCGGTTAGTAGGAAACTCAACCAACGCACCGAAATCTTCCGGAGGTCAGTTTGCCGAACGTCAAGTCCGCCGAGAAGCGGATGCGGACCAACGAGGTCCGCGCCGAGCGTAACAGGGCCCGCCGCTCCCGGCTCCGCACCGCGCTTCGCAAGGTCCGCCAGGCCGACAATGCAGAGACGGCCGGCGCCGCCCTCCGGGAGGCGATCTCCCTGCTGGACCGGGCCGCTTCCAAGCGCCTGATCCACCCGAACAAGGCCGCGCGGGCCAAGTCCCGCCTGACCGCGTTCGTGCAGAAGAAGGTCGGCGCCTAAGCGTCGCAGCCCTCTCCGGAAGATCGGGAAGCCCGCGAACCGTCAGGTTTCGCGGGCTTCTTCTTTTGCCCCCTCTCACGCATGCGTGAGAGGGGCTTTTCCGTCGGTATCGCTACCGGGGCGATCGCGCGCGGGGGTCGGCGGGGGAAGGCTCCTTCGGAGGTGCGCAACTCGCCCGGCCGGTGGGGAGATCCATGAGTACCGCGCGGGCTCACACATCGCACCTCCTGCGGAGCCTCCCCCCACCTCCCAATAGGCACCCCAAAACAGAACCGCGAGCCGTTGTCGTTCCCCCACGAAGGAGCGAGGCGGCTCAAACGGGATGCAGCTCAAGGCGCCCGAGGACGGCGACTGAGACGTACTTCATGTACGTCGCAGGGAGCCGCCCGCAGGGCAACGCAGAGCTGCGCCCGTTTCAGCCGCCGGACTTACAGCTCGGAGCCGCAGATCTCGCAGTACCACAGCTGCGGCTCGTTGATCGCCCCGCACTCCTTGCAGAGCAGCATCCCCGCCCGGTCCGGGTCCAGGGTGCGGTCCCCGTCCGCGCTCGCGGCGGGAGCCTTCGTCACGGCGGGCGACGAGGCGATGGCGCGATCCAGCTCCTCCAGGAAGGCGAGGTCCTCCTCCGGGCCGGCGCCGGGCTCCGGGAGCCCTCCGGCGGAACCATCTCCGTCCGGGCTGCTCGCCGGGGCGGAGACCTCGCCCACCTCGTCCAGCCAGGAGAGGTCAACGTCCAGGTCGTCGTCCCCGCCGGAGGCCGCGAAAGTCGGGAACTCCGGGACGGTGTCGTCGCTGGTGTCGCGCGGCGGGAGGGAGTCTACTTCCAGGGGCTGCGCATCCGCTTTCGGCTCCGCGACAGGGGCCTCCACCTCGGACTCGGGCTCCGGCACGGCACCCCCCGGCTCTCCGCCGGGCACCTCGCGCAGCAGCGCGTCGAGACGCTCCACCTCGTCCCGGATCCCCGAGGCTTCGGCCTCCGCGGCGGAGAGCGCAGCCTCCAGCTCCGGACGGCGCGACTCCCAGGCGTCGTCCTCCATCTCTCCGATCAGGTGGCGCAGGCGGGCCTCCTCCAGGTCGTCCGCCGCGGAGGCGCGGCGGGCGTCGGCGCCCTCCAGCTCCGCGCGCCGCTCGGCCAGCTCGGCCGCGAGGGAGTCGCGGTGCGCCGCCAGCTCCTGCGTCACGGCGCCCAGGCGGTCCTGGTAGTCGCGGCGGACGCGCTCGGCCACGTGCGAGGGGACGGCTCCGCCCACCTCGTCCAGCCGGGACAGCCAGTCCTGGAGCCGCGTGCGCTGCCGGGTGAGCGAATCGACCGCCGCGCGGGCGTCGGGAGCGAGGGGTGTTTCCATGGTACTCCGGTGTGCGGGGTGCGGCCGGGATCAGCCGCGAAACAGGTCGAACACGACTTCCGTCGCCTCCTCGGGCGCGACCGGCTCCAGCTCGGGCACGCGCGCAATGGAGGGAGGCGCGGGGTTGAAGAGGGCGCGGTCCAGGTGGCGGTCGTACGGGGTGAACTCTCCCACGGCCACTCCCGAGAGCAGGGCGATGGCCGGGTTCATCTTGGAGTCCAGGTCGTCGGCGTAGTGGAGCACCATGGCCTCCAGCATCTGCGGGACCTTGGGGCTCGCCCACTCCAGCCGCCCCTGGTGGCTGGCGATCAGGTGCTGCACCAGGAGCAGCCGATCCGGGGAGAGGCCCGGGATGCTCTCCGCCTCCCGCTCCACGATCTGGATCCCCAGGACGATGTGACCCAGGAGCTGCCCCTCCACCGTGTAGGAGAAGCTGCGGCCGGCGCTCAGCTCCTTCACCTTGCCGATGTCGTGGAGAAGCGCCCCGGCCACCAGCAGGTCGCGGTCGATGCGGGCACCCTGGCCGATGTAGTGGGCCGCCAGCCGGTCGCAGGCGAGGGCGACGGAGAGCGTGTGCTCCATCAGCCCGCCGAGGTAGGCGTGGTGGTTCCGCTTCCCGGCGGGGTGCATCCGGAAGGTCCGGCCCAGCGACGTCTTCCTTCCCAGGCAGCGCTCCAGGAGGAGGCGCAGGGGCTGGTCCTCCACGGTGCCGATCAGGCGGTCCACCTCCTTCGAGAGCGCCTCGCGGTCGCGCGGGCAGGAAGGGAGAAAGAACGAAAGGTCGTCGTCCACCACCTCCAGGGGCTCCGCGGAGAGCACCGTCACCTGGAGCCGGTCGTTGTACGAGCCGACCCGCCCGCGGACCCCGATCACGTCGTCGGACCCGATGAGCGCGTCGAGCCGGTCGGCGTCGTCCCACACCATCGCCGTGATGGTGCCGGTCCGGTCGCCCAGGGTGAGCTGGAGGAAGGGCTTCGCGGCGCGGGTCTCCCGGCGCTGCTTGTCGTGCACGAGGTAACACGCCACCACGTCGCGCCCGTCCGCCAGCTCGCCCACCAGGGGCCAGGGGAACGCGCTCCCGCAGAAGCCGCGGAGGTCGAGGCGCCGCGCCCGGCCGTGGCCGGAGCCCCCCCAGCTCATCCCGCCGCCCCCTCCCACACGGTCTTCCCGCCCACGACGGTACGCACCGGCCGGCCCCGGAGCTTCCATCCGCGGAAGGGGGTGTTCCGGCTCATGGAGAGGAAGCGGGCCGGGTCCACCGTCCACTCGGCGTCGGGATGGAACACGGTCACGTCCGCGGGGGAGCCGGGACGCAGCGTGCCGCCCGGGAGCGCCATGGCCCGCGCCGGGGCGCAGCTCATCCGCTCCACCAGGGTGGGGAGGTCGATCACGCCCTTCGCCACCAGCTCGGTGAGCGCCAGCCCCAGCGAGGTCTCCAGCCCGATGATGCCGTTGGGGGCGTCCTCGAACGCCTGCTCCTTCTCGTCGTAGTGGTGAGGAGCGTGGTCGGTGGCGATCACGTCGAGCGTCCCGTCGCGCACGCCCTCCACCACCGCGTCGCGGTCGGCCTCCGAGCGGAGGGGCGGGTTCATCTTGGCGTCGGTGCGGTACGACTCCACCGCCGCGTCCGTGAGGGTGAAGTGGTGGGGGCTCGCCTCCGCAGTCACCCGGACGCCGCGTGCCTTGGCCTCCCGGATCATCTCCACCCCGCGCCGCGTGGCGACGTGCTGGATGTGAAGGCGCCCGCCCGTCAGCTCGGCCAGGAGGAGGTCGCGGGCGATCATGACGTCCTCGGACGCGTTGGGGTTCCCGGTGAGCCCCAGACGGGTGGCGACCAGCCCCTCGTTCATGGAGCCTCCGCGGGAGAGCGCCAGGTCCTCGCAGTGGACGGACACCGCGAGGTCGAAGGTCTGCGCATACTCCAGCGCCATCCGCATGATGCCGGCGTTCATCACCGGACGGCCGTCGTCGGTGACGGTCACCGCGCCGGCGTCCACCAGCTCGCCGACCTCCGTGAGCTGCTCGCCCTTCTGCCCCACCGTGATGGCGCCGCTGGGATAGACGCGCGCGGCCCCCGCGCGCAGCCCCTCCGCCAGCACGAAGCCGACCGATGCGGGGTTGTCGATGGGCGGGTCCGTGTTGGGCATGGCGACCACGGCGGTGAACCCGCCCGCCGCCGCGGCACGGGCGCCGCTGGCGATGGTCTCCTTGTGCTCCTGCCCGGGCTCGCGGAGGTGGACGTGTACGTCGATCAGCCCCGGACAGACGACGAGCCCCGCGGCGTCCACCACCTCGGCTCCCTCGGGGGAGTCCAGCCGCTCCCCGAACTCCGCCACCGTGCTCCCGTGCAGGAGCACGTCGAGGGTGGCGTCCATCTTCTGGGACGGGTCGATCACCCGCCCGCCGCGGATCAGCACCGGCCTCAAGATACTCCTCCCCCCTTCGCGGCCTCGGCTCGTTCCGGCGCTCCCCCGGCCAGGAGGTAGAGCACCGCCATACGGATGGCGACCCCGTTGGTCACCTGCTGCAGGATCACGGAATGCGGCCCGTCGGCCACGTCGCTGTCGATCTCCACCCCGCGGTTCATGGGCCCCGGGTGGAGGATGAGGACGTCGCGCGGGGCCTTCTCCAGCCGGGCGCTGGTCACTCCGAACACGCGGTTGTACTCGCGCAGCGAGGGGATAAACCCCGACTTCATCCGCTCCAGCTGCAGCCGGAGGATGTTGAGGGCGTCGGACCACTCCACGGCCTCCTCGATCCGCCGGAACACCGTCACCCCCATCTCCCCCACGTCGCGCGGGAGGAGGGTGGCCGGTCCGCAGACCCCCACCTCGGCTCCCAGCTTCCGGAGCCCCCAGATGTTGGAGCGGGCCACGCGGGAGTGGAGGACGTCTCCGACGATGCACACCTTCAGCCCGTCGACGCGCCCGAAGTGGTCGCGGAGGGTGAGGATGTCGAGGAGCGCCTGGGTGGGGTGCTCGTGCCGCCCGTCGCCCGCGTTCACTACGTTGGAGGCGATCCGCTCCGCGAGGAAGCGCGCGGCCCCCGAAGCGCCGTGGCGGATCACCACCATGTCGATCCGCATGGCCTCCAGGTTCCGCGCCGTGTCCACCAGCGTCTCGCCCTTGGAGACGGACGATCCGGTCGCGGAGAAGTTCACCGTGTCGGCGGAGAGCCGCTTCTCGGCGAACTCGAAGGAGATGCGGGTACGGGTGGAGTTCTCGAAGAAGGCGTTGACGATGGTCTTGCCGCGCAGGACCGGCGTCTTCTTGATGGGACGCTCGGAGATCTCCTTGAACGGTTCCGCCGTGTCGAGGATGGCGGTGATCTGCTCCGCACTCAGCTCCTCCAGCCCCAGGAGGTCCTTGCCCAGGTAGGGCCCGGCCGGGTGCGCCATCATCCGTTCCCTCCCGCGGTCACCTCCACGCCAAGCTCCCCGTCCAGCTCGGGGACCAGGACCTCCACGCGCCCCCCCTCGGGGACGTCCACGCGCTCGCCCACGATGTCGGGCTGGATGGGAAGCTCGCGTCCGCCCCGGTCCACCAGCACGCACAGGAGCGTCCGGCGGGGTCGGCCGAAGTCGGCCAGCTCGTCGAGCGCGGCGCGGACGGTACGACCCGTGTAGAGGACGTCGTCCACGATCACCACCACCCGATCGTCGATCCCGCCCCCGGGGAGCGAAGAGGGCCCGACCACGGGGCGCGGCCCCACCGTCATCAGGTCGTCGCGGTACAGGGTGATATCGAGCGTTCCGGTGGGGACCGCGACACCGCGCTCCTCCCGGATGGCCTCGGCCAGGCGGGCGGCGAGGTTCACCCCGCGGCGATGGATCCCCACCAGCGCGAGGGAGTCCGTGCCGGCGGCCAGCTCCACGATCTCGTGCGCCATGCGGGCGAGGGTCCGCTCCACCGCGGGGGCGTCCATCAACCTCTGTTTCTGGGGGTCGGCCATGATCTCGGCGTCGGGGTCCGGGGCTCGTGCGGGCGGGGGAAGTTAGCCACGGGCGCGGGGGGGTGTCAACGAAGCGGGGAGGGCCTCCGACGGCCCGTTCAGTCGGTCTGCTGCTGCGCGGACGGCTTCTTCCGCCGCGCCCGGAAGAACGCCCTCAGCACGTCGCCGCACTCCTCCTCCAGCACCCCCGTCACCAGCTCGACGCGGTGGTTGAGGCGCGGGTGCTGCACCAGGTTCGCGAGCGATCCGGACATCCCCGCCTTGGGGTCCGCCGCGCCGTACACCAGCCGGGGGAGCCGCGCAAGGACGATGGCGCCCGAGCACATGGCGCACGGCTCCAGGGTGACGTAGAGCGTGCAGTCCAGCAGCCGCCAGTGCCCCGTGGCCTCCGCGGCGCGGCGGATCGCCACCATCTCGGCGTGCGCGCTGGGGTCCTGGAGCGTGTGCGTGAGGTTGTGGCCGCGCGCCACCACCTCCCCGTCCCTCACGATGATCGCGCCCACCGGCACCTCCCCCAGCGCCTCCGCCTCCGCGGCTTCCTGCAGCGCCATCCGCATCCAGCGCTCGTCGTCCTCGCGCCCGCGACCGGCGGATCCTCCGTTCTCCGTCGCTCCCTCCATCTCCTCCCGCTCCGTTCCTCGCGATGATCCACCTTCCCGTCGAGACCGGGGCTCCGCCCCGCACCGCCCGTCTACGGGCCGTCCGCGGACGGGGGAGCCACCGACAGTACCTCCGCCCCTTCCTCCCGGATCGCGACGACCCGCGCCTGCACCCTCCGGACGCCGATCACCGTCCCACTGACCACCGGCATGAGGATGTCCCAGCGGCGGACGATCACCGGGCCGTCCGGGAGCCGCTCGAAGTGGAGCCGGCCGCCCCAGTCCCGCTCGACCGAGAGGTCCTGACGGAGCCCGGTGTAGCTGTACTCCAGGGTGCGAAGCTCCGCCGTCCGCGCATCCAGCCAGATCACCCCGCGCACGTCCGGCAGCTTCCGGCCGCGCACCGGCTCGAACGCCAGCCCCACCACTTCGCCGCCGTCCTGCCGCACGCGGAAGCAGTGTCCGTCCAGGAAGGCGTCGGAGAGGAGAACGGCCGCGTCGGGGCTGTAGTAGACGGATCCCTCTTCCTCCATGCGGACGTAGCCTCCCCGGGCCAGCTCCTCGGCCGGCAGGCTGACGTAGGGCGAGACCGTCTTCGAGACCTCCGTGACGGAGGTGTCCCTCGTCACCTCCCCCTTCGCCGGATCGACCTCCCGCTCGAACTTCCGGAGGGTGTAAAGGAAGGTGTTCCGCGTCCGCGCCCACTCGGCCAGCGCGAGCGACTTGCGAGCCTCCTCCCACAGCGCGGCCGTGCGGACTCCGCCCCGCGGGTCGATCACGCACTGGCGGTCCGGCGCCGTCACCCTCAGCTCCTCCAGCATCGTGACGGCGGGCACCGTTTCCAGGCGCACGTCGCGCGTCTCGCCCGCGGTCAGAGCGAAGCGGGGAGACACGGAGGTTGAGTACCCCACCCGCTCCGCGCGAACCTGGAATCCGCCCGTTCCGGGGGCCTTCAACGAGAAACGCCCCTCCGCGTCCGACTGCGCGGTGTCCACGGCGACCCCGCCGCCGTCGAGCAGGGTGACCAGGGCCCCGGAGACGGGCGCGCCGCCGGGGGCGCTCACCAGCGTGCCCGCGACCGCCTGCGCCCGGAGCGGAACCGCGCCCAGCACCATCCCGACGAGGAGTACCGCCGTCCGCCTCATCATCCTCCCCCTCCCTGGAATGAAAAAAGGGACCCCGGCGCCCACCGCCGGGGTCCCTCTCCGGGCACCTTGCCGCGGCTCAATGGGCGCCCGTCACGATAGCCTCGGTGTGGTCGCGCGTAAAGCGGCGATAGAGCCCGGTCACGCGTCCCAGGACCGTGAAGTCGTTGTGTTCGTGCACCAGGATGGGAGCGTAGTTGGTGTTGGCGGGCTCCAGCACCACCTTCCCGCCGTTGGCGAAGTACCGCTTCACCGTGGCGTCCCCGTCCACCCGCGCCGCCACCACCTCCCCGTTACGGATCTCGGCCTCGTCCGTGGGCTCCACCAGCACGAGGTCGCCGGGGTAGATCCCCAGCCCCTGCATGCTGTCGCCGTGGACCTCGAGGAAGAACGAGTCCGCGGACCCCGCGAGCTTGCGGTCCACCTCGAACTCCTCGCTGACGTTCTCGCGAAGGAGGGCGGGCCTTCCCGCGGCGATCTTCCCGTAGCAGGGGATGCTCACCAGCTCCGGGGACAGGTTCATCCCCAGGATCTTCACCCCCCGCGACCTGGAGGCGTCGCGCTCGATGTACCCCTTGTCGGCCAGGGACTGCAGGTGCTCGGAGACCGTCTTGGTGGACTTGATCCCGAAGCGCTTGCCGATCTCGCGGATGCTGGGCTGGTAGGTGTGCTGACGGAGGTAGTCGACCAGGTAGTTCAGGATCCGCTTTTCGATCTTGCTGAGTGGTTCAGGCATGGTTGCCTCCCCTTGGACGTGGCCGGCGTGGTCTCGGATCCCGTCGACGACGGACGCGAAGCGGAACGGACTTCCTCCGGGAAGCCCGTCCGCCGCACCCGTGGTCCGGAGGGAGCCGAAGGGCAGCGCCCTCCGTTCCCTCCGTAAACTTTCTCCTGCCGGAACTTAGGAGAGGTCTTTCAGGTTGTCAACGATTTTCGTGTACGGTAGCGGACCGAAGCCGCTCGATCGCCATGTCCAATCTTTGCGCAACCAGCTCCGGTCCCATCGCCGCGATCACCGCGTCGATCCCCGGGCTCGCGGACGAGCCGGTGAGGGCGAGACGCAGGGGGTGGACCACCTTGCCGAAGGCGACCTCCTCCCGCTCCGCCACGCCGCGAAGCGTCGTCTCGATGGCCTGCGGCTCCCAGGGGTCGGTCGCGGCAAGGGCTTCCCGGGCGGCGCCGAGGCGGCCGGCCACGGCGTCCGCGTCCTTCCAGTGCTTGGCGGCGGCCTCGGCGTCGTACTCGACCTCCGGCGCCAGGTAGGAGGCGAGCTGGTCCGCGAGTTCGGTCGTGGTGCGGACCCGGGTCTTGAAGAGGTCCACCAGTCCGCACAGCCAGTCGTGCCGCGCCTCCACCTCCTGCTCCGCGATCAGGCCGCGCTCCACCAGCACGGGCGCGACCAGGGGGAGCAGCTCCCCCGCGGAGGTGAGGGAGAGGTGCCGGCCGTTCATCCAGAGGAGCTTGTCGGTGTCGAAGACGGCGCTCTTCTTGTTGATCCGCTCCAGCGAGAAGCGGGCGACCAGCTCGGGAGGGAGCATCACCTCCTCGTCGTCCCCCGGGTTCCACCCCAGGAGCGCGAGGAAGTTGACCATGGCGGTGGGGAGGATCCCCTGCCCCGCGTACTCGCCCACGGCGGTCGCGCCGTGCCGCTTCGAGAGGCGCTTCCCGTCCGGTCCCAGGATCATGGGGACGTGCGCGAAGATGGGCACCGGGGCCCCCAGCGCCTCGTACAGCAGGATCTGCTTGGGCGTGTTGGAGAGGTGGTCGTCGCCGCGGATCACGTGCGAGATGCGCATCTCGATGTCGTCCGAGACCACCGCCAGGTTGTAGATGGGGGTGCCGTCCGACCGCAGGATGATGAAGTCCTCGATGTCCTCGCCGCGGAAGCGCGTGGGCCCGTGCACCGCGTCGTTCCAGGACACCACCCCGTCCGGCACCCGGAAGCGCAGCGTGAAGGGCTCGCCCGCCGCGGCGCGGCGCTCCGACTCGGCCGGGTCCACCGCCAGGCAGGTCCGGTCGTAGCGGTACTCCTCCTGCCGCCCGCCTGCGGCCTCGCGCCGCGCCTTCAGCGCCTCCGCGCTGCAGAAGCAGCGGTACGCCTTCCCCTCCCGGAGCAGGCGGAGGCAGTCCTCGCGGTGCCGGTCGAAGCCGTCCGCCTGGTGGAAGGGACCCTCGTCCCAGTCCAGCCCGAGCCACGCCATCCCGTCCAGGATCGCGCGGGTCATCTCGTCGCTGGAGCGCTCCCGGTCGGTGTCTTCGATCCGCAGGACGAAGACGCCGCCCGTGCCGCGGGCGAAGAGCCAGTTGAAGAGCGCGGTGCGCGCTCCGCCGACGTGGAGGTAGCCGGTGGGGCTGGGGGCGAAGCGGACACGGGGTGCCTCGGACATGGATCTCGCTCCTGGTAACAAACGACCACACACCGCCCGGAATGCCTCCGGCCGGTGGTTCTCTATTCCTTCTGGCCCGGAAAACCGACCAAGTCTAGCCGGAGTCGCCCCCCTCCGCCAGCCGCGCGGGAGACAGCACCACGCTCGCCGGGCGGGCGCGGGTGCGCAGCTCCCGGTCGGCCCGGGTGGTCAGGAGGCGGAGGTCGCGCGGCCTCCGCGCGCCCGAGGACGCCCCGGGCACGGGCACCATCCCGCGGGTGTCGAGCCCGTGGTACGCGGCGACGAGCAGACCCAGCGCGTAGCGGCTCAGCGCCTCCGGCCCCACGAGGTTCCACACCCCGGCCCGCTCCTCCGCCGGTAGCGCCGCCAGCTCCCAGAGCTGGGCGGCCAGGTCGTCCGCCGCAACGGGGCAGCGAAGCTCGTCCGTGAAGAGGCGGACCGGCTCGCCGCGCCGGAGCGCGTCCACGAGCCAGGCGCTGGTGCGGTCGGGCGGGTCCGCCCGGAGTAGCAGGGAGGTGCGCACGATCGCCGCCTCCGGGCACGCCTCGCGCACCGTCGCCTCCGCGACCGCCTTGAGACGCCCGTACTCGTACACCGGCGCCGGCTCCGCGCCCTCGTCGTACGGCGCGTGCTCGCCGTCGAGGAGCGCGTCGGTGCTGACGTGGACCAGCCCAGCCCCGACCTCCCGGCACGCCCGCGCGACGTTCAGGTGCGCCGCCCTCACCTCCGGCTCCTCCGCGGCCATGTCGAACGCGGTATGGATCACCGCGTCCGGCCGGACGCGCGCCCAGGTGGCCGCCACCGCGTCCGCGTCCACCAGATCCACGGGGTGGATCGTCGCGCCCGCGGCGTACGCGCGGCGCACCGTGGCGTGGATCTCCACCTCGGGGGGCGCCGCGCGGAGGAGCGCCCCGCCCAGCAGCCCGCCGCCTCCCGTGACCAGCACGCGCATCAGACACCCTCCGGGAGACCGAGGACGCCCCGGAGCAGGGCCAGGGCCTGCCCGTAGACCCCTCGCGCCTCGCTCTCGCGCGGCCCCGCGACGTTGAGGGTGCGGATCCCCCGGTCCGCGATCCACTTCGCGACCACCGCCGGGTCCTCGCCGCGGGCCAGGTCCACCACCAGCAGCGGCCGGCCCAGCCGGTGCGCCGCCTGGACGGCCCGCTCCGTCCCGCCCCGCAGCGGCCCGATGAACACCACCAGAGTGCCGTCCGAGTCGCGGACGTTCCACTCGGTGCGCTCCTCCGTCCCGCCCGAGGGCGTTTCGCGCAGCGGGTAGCGGTCCGGCACCCGGCCGTCCTCCGCGCGCCGCCCCGCCGGACACCACCCGCCCGTCTCCAGCCCCGCCTCGATGGCCGCGTCGAGCGCCGCTCGGTCCACCCCCGTCTGCCCCCCCGAAACCACCCGCTCCACCCCGCTCACCGGACCGCCCCCCGAGCGGGGAACCCCGCGTGAGGGATGCGAGCCCGGAGGGGCGAGACCCCGCAGCCGTATCGCGGGGGCTCGCCGCACTTGGCCGGCGTCGTTTGCCGGCCTAGTGCGCCGCAGCCCGGCCCCCCGCCAGGGGGGACACGCCCGAACGAGCAGTTTGAATTCGTCCTCATAGCCGGTACGCGGTCACCAGGCGCCGCTCGTTCTCCTCCACGAACTGCGCCTCCAGCTCGATGTACCGCTCCATCCCGCTCCCCGCCAGCTTCTCGCGGAAGAGCTGGTCGAGCTGGAACACCCCGGCGGAATTGGACATCTCGATGCGGAGGCGGACCGGCTTCTCCTCCCCCGCCTCGATGTGCACCGCCTCGATGGCCGCCGCCGAGATGGAGTGGATGCTCACCGACCCCGCCGCGAAGGGGATCCGCGAGCGGCCCTTCGCCATGTCGAGCGCGTCCGCCACCCGCACCACCCCCGCCTCCAGGGTCAGCGGCTTCCCGCCGGCCCGGTGGGCGATGATGGCGTGAAGCACCTCGGAGCGCAGCACCGCCGCCGTGCCGACGTCGTACACCTCGCCCAGCAGCTCGCGCACCTTCCCCTGGGCCACGAAGAGCGAGAACGCCTCGTGGTCGCTGCGGTGGATGGACATCCCCAGGTCGTGGAAGAGCGAGGCGAGCGTCACCACCACCTCCGCGTCCTCCACCCCCATCCCGTAGTTCGTCACCACGCCCGGCTCCACGCCGCGCTCCACCAGGAGGCGCAGGAGCTTGGCTGCGATGTTCATGACGATCTTCACGTGGACGGGGCCGTGGTCGGTCATCCCCAGCCGCTCCACGGCGTTCACGTTGGCCGCGGTCCAGAGGCCGTACAGCTCGTCGTCGGCGTTGATGAGTTCGATGAGCCGCGTGAGCTTCGGGTTGCTCCGGCTCGGGACGTTCAGCACCACCCTGTGGGCCAGGCGCTCGGGCACAGTGCGCCCGAACTCCGCCCGCTGCTCCGGCACGCTCGTATCTTCCGGCATGGATCCTCTGGTTTCCGTTCGTTCGGTTCTCGGGTTGCGGTCCGCCCGTCACGCTCTCACGAAGGCCATGACGACCTCGAAGAGGATCAGGGCGACGATGGCGATCTCGAGCCACTCCGCGCGGGTCGCGACGGCCTCGTCGTAGAGGGCGGCGTACGTCTCGCGGATCAGCGAGAGCCTCCGGTCGATGGAGAGCGTCCAGAAGCGGAAGCGGAACAGCTCCAGCGCGGACGCGTAGACGCGCGCCAGGTACACGTCTTCCGTCACCTTGAGCGCGTTGTCCACCTTCTCCGAGATCAGCGTGACCTCGGAGACCAGGGCGCGCATGTCGTTGGCGGCGCGGGCGTAGCGGCGCCTCGTGAGCTTCGGCCCCCGGCGCACCGCGGCGGCCACCGCGTAGGCGCGGGGAAGCTCGTCGTCGAGGAGTGCGTCGTAGTAGCGAAGCTCCAGGAGCTGCGCGTTGGCGACCTCCAGCACCTCCGCCACGTCCCCGTCGTCCCCGGGCTCCAGGACGAAGGCCCGGTCCCAGGTCAGGACCACGAGGTCGTCGCGGTAGTACGAGTGGACGTAGCGCAGGACGTCCCGGCGCGCGGCGTCCGACAGGGGACGCGTCTCGTGGGTGAGCAGGGGGACGAGGTCCACGGCCTCCGTCAGCCCGGCGGCGGAGAGCGGCGGGTCCAGCTCCCGGACGGTGACCAGCACGTAGTCCTCCTCCATCCGGAGGGGAGTCGGCTGGTCGAGCGCGGGGCGGAGCGCGCCGAGGAGGGAGTCCAGGGCGCTCTGCCAGAATGGGAGCGCCTCCGCCTCCCGCTCGGCCTCGCGCGCGAAGTCCTCGAACCCGGCCCACTCCATCGCCTCCGGGAGCATCACCTCCAGCGAGAGCGACACCACGCCGAAGGAGTAGATCCGTGCCGAAGCGAGCGTCTCCACCCGCCGTCCCCCCACGTGAAGCTCCGGGGACGCCAGGTCCGTGACGACGGGCGGGTCGTCGAACGCGAGGGCCTTCGGCTCCACCCGCTGCAGACGGATCCGCGCGACGGGGGCACGCCCCCGGAGGACGCGCTCCACCCCGGCCAGGTCGATCCCGTAGGCCGCGTCGAAGATGCGAAGCACCTCCACGCTCGCCCGCCGTACCGTGGGGGCGGCGTCCGGCGCCGGCGTCGTCATGCTCCCGGTCCGCGTGTGTCTCCACCCATGCGGCGGAGGTCACGCGAAGGGCGTACCAGCGCCCCGCGACGCAGGCGCGGCCGTCACGCCTCCTCCCGCGCGCCGCACCCGATCCATGCGTCGAGGAAGCGGGCGGTCTCCGCCTCCGCCCAGAACTCCGGCGCCCACGGCGTGCCCGCGACGAACCCCACGTGCCCGCCGTGCTCGGTGAAGACGGCGGTGACGAAGGGGTTCTCCCGGGCGGCGGCGCGGGGGATGGCGTCGGACGGAAGGAAGGGGTCGTCGGCGGAATGGAGCAGCAGGGTCGGGACGCGGATCCCCGCGAGGAACCCCGCCGAGCTGGAGGCGGCGTAGTAGTGGGCGGCGTCCCGGAACCCGTGCAGCGGCGCGGTCGCCGCGTCGTCGAACTCGCGAAAGGTGCGCGCCCGGAGAACGCGGCGGGCGTCCACAGCGTCCCCGATCAGCGCGCGCTTTCCCTCGTACTTCACGCGGAGCGAACCCAGGAAGCGGCGGGTGTAGAAGCGCCCCATCCCCCGCTCCATCGAGGTGGCGCCGGCCGCGAGGTCGAAGGGGACGGAGACGGCGACCGCGGCTTCGGCGAGCGACGCCTCGCCGCACTCGCCCAGGTACTTGAGGAGCACGTTGCCGCCCAGGGAGAAGCCGACGGCCCCGAGCGGGGCATCCGGGAACCGCTCCCTCACCGTCCGCAGCACGAAGCCCAGGTCGCCGGTCTCGCCGGAGTGGTAGAAACGGGCGAGGCGGTTGGGCTCCCCGCCGCAGGTGCGGAAGTTGAGGGCCACGGCTCGCACCCCGCGCGCCGCCAGCTCCCTCATCGTCTGGAGCACGTACCCGGAGGTGGAGCAGCCTTCCAGACCGTGGAGTACCACCACCGTGGGCGTCGCGGCGTCGTTCCACGACACGCCCGCCGCCGCCCCGAAGTCCAGGTCGAGGAAGTCGCCGTCGGGCGTCTCCACCCGCTCCCTCCGGAACGGGACCGGATCCCGGGGCCGCAGGAGCTTCCCCCCGATCGTCTGCGCATGCGGGTTGCCCAGCCCCGGCGCGGGGCGGAAGGGCCTCACCGTGAACCGCTGCTCTCGCTCCATCCGGACACCTCCGTCCACTCCCTCGCGCGCGGCCCCGGGCCCGGCTAGCTTTCCCGGGGCGGCCGCCCCCGGCCGCACATCAGTACACGAGGCGCGGCGCTCCGTGCCACTCCCCCACCCCGCCATGTGGCTCCTCCCCCTTTTCTCGCGCGTGTCGTCGCTCGCGCTCCGCACCTTCTACCGGTTCCGCTCGGCCGGCGAGCGCGTGCCGCCGCGAGGCCCGGTGCTCCTGGTGGCGAACCACCCCAACTCCCTCCTGGACCCGGCGGCGGTGGCCGCGGTCGCGGAGCGCCCCGTACGCTTCCTGGCGAAGGCTCCGCTCTTCACCGACCCGGCGGTCGGCTGGCTGGTGAAGGGCGCCGGGGCCATCCCCGTCCACCGCGCGCAGGACGATCCCGCCCGCATGGGAGCGAACGAGGACACGTTCCGCGCCGCCCACGCCGCGCTGGCGGAGGGGGACGCGGTCGGGATCTTCCCCGAGGGGCTGAGCCACAGCGAGCCCTCGCTCGCGCCGCTCAAGACCGGGGCCGCGCGGATCGCGCTGGGCGCCGCGGAGCGGACCGGCGGCAGCTTCCCGGTGGTGCCGGTGGGGCTCGTCTTTCCGCGCAAGGAGCGATTCCGCTCGCGGGCGCTGGCCGTGGTCGGCGAGCCCGTGGCGTGGGACGACCTGGCGGCCGCCGGAACCGCCGACCCGGAGGCGGCGCGCGAGCTTACCCGCCGGATCGACCGGGCGTTGCGGGAGGTGACGGTGAACGTGGAGCGGTGGGAGGACGCCCCCCTGGTGGAGTGCGCCGAGGAGGTGTTCGCCGCCGAGTTCGGGATGCCCCCGGACCCGGCGGGGCGGGTGGAGCGCCAGGGACAGGCGGCCGGGATCCTGGCCCGTGCGCGCCGGGACGACCACGCCGCCTGGCGCGCCCTCGCCCGCGACGTGGCCCGCCACCAGCGCGTGCTGCGGGTGCTCGGCCTCCGCCCCGCAGACCTCCACCGGGACCCGGCGCTGCGGACCGCCCTGGGCTGGACGCTCCGGCGGCTCGCGTTCTTCGCGCTGGGCGTTCCCCTGGCCGCCGCGGGATCCGTGGTCTTCTACCTTCCCTACCGCCTCACCGGCGTGCTGGAGGCCCGCGCGAAGCCGGAACCCGACGTCCGCGCCACCTTCAAGCTGCTGGTGGGCGCGGTCGCGCACCTGGCCTGGACCGAAGTGCTCGCCGCGGCAGCCTGGCGGCTGCTCGGGGGGCGCTGGGGGCTCGCGGCGCTCCTCGGGCTCCCCGTGCTGGGGCTGCTCACCGTGGCGGTGCGCAACCGCTGGGAGGAAGCCGTGGACGACGCGCGCCGCTTCCTGCTGCTGCGCCGCCGCGGCGCGGACCTCCTCCCGGAACTCCGCCGCCGGCAGCGCGAACTCGCGGAGCGCCTCGCCTCGCTGCGCCAGGAAACGGCGATGGCGGACCGGGACGCGGGCAGAAACGACTGAATCCAGGCGTACGGTGAGGCCCCCGCCGACCTCACACGCGATACACCGGATTCGGGTGAAGAAGTCGAAACGGCGCCCCCGGAGAGCGCCGTTCCGACATCCCGCGAGCGGCCCACCGTGCCGGAGCGCGCTCAGACACCCGCCAGCGACGACTTCGCCTGGCCCACCGGCCGCGCCGCCTCCTCCGCCTCGCGCGCCACCCGCTGTCCGTCTTCCACGTCCACCAGCATCAGGAGCAGCCCGCCGGCCACGAAGAACGCGATCACCGAGAGGATCCCGTAGCGGCTGGAGCCGAAGTGCCCGATGATCGCGGCGAACAGCAGGGGCCCGAAGATCCCGGCGAACTTGGAGAACACGCTGAAGAAGCCGAAGAACTCGCCCGACTTGTGAGGCGGGATCAGCGTGGCGAAGAGCGACCGGCTGAGCGCCTGCGTCCCCCCCTGCACCATCCCCACCATCAGCGCCAGCAGCAGGAAGTCTCGCCCGGACTGGACGAAGTACCCGAACACGCTGATCCCCACGTACACGCCCAGCCCCAGCAGGATGGAGCGCTTGGTCCCCAGCTTCCCCGCCAGCGAGCCGAAGAGGAAGGCGAAGGGGATGCCGATGAACTGCACGACCAGGATGGAGCCGATGACCACCGCCTCCGGGATCCCCAGCTCCGTCGCGTACGGGGCGGCCATCTTCTGAATCGTCGCGATCCCGTCGTTGTAGAGCAGGAAGGCCAGCAGGAAGAGGAAGGCGTTGCGGTATCCGCGAAGCTCGTGGAAGGTCTTCCCCAGCCGGGAGAAGGCCGCGCTCACGGCGCCCGCGGCCGGGGTCTCGCCCGCCTCGATGGCCCGGGGCGGCTCGGGGACGCGGCGCATCACCGGGATCGCGAAGGCCAGCCACCAGACGGCCACCGAGAGGAACGAGAGCCTCGCGGGGAGCGTTCCCGCGGGGATCCCGAAGAGGTCCGGCATCTGGATCCAGGCCAGGTTGAGGGCCAGGAGGATCCCCCCGCCCACGTACCCCAGCGCGTACCCGGCGGTGGAGACCCGGTCCACCTCGGCCTCTCCCGCGATGTGCGGGAGGAGCGACTCGTAGAAGACGAAGCTCCCGGACGCCGCGATGGAGGCGATCAGGTAGAGCGTCGCCGCGAGGAGCAGGTTCCCCTGCTGGATGAAGTACATCCCCGCCACCGCGACGACGCCGAGCCCCGTGAAGAGCCCCAGGAAGCGCTTCTTGACTCCGGAGAAATCCGCGACCGCGCCCAGGACGGGCGAGAGGAGGGCGACGATGGCGATGGCGGCGCTGTTGGCGTACCCCCACCACTGCCCCGCGACGATCGGCTGGCCGGCCCCCGCCACCTTGATGAAGTAGATGGGGAAGACGGCGACCATGATCGTCGTCTGGAAGGCCGACGCCGCCCAGTCGTACATGGCCCAGGCACGCTGCTCGCGCGTGCGGAGCCCCAGGCGCGCGAGGAGGCCCGGCCGCGCCGGGGCCGCGGGTTCGACACCGTTCATGGAAGCGTACCGTAGGGAGGGAGGACGGGGCGTGCGGGAGCAGCCGGTGCGCTGAATATAGGCGCCGCCACCCGCGGGGACAGCCCCCGTTTCCCGGACCGGAGCATCCGCCCCGCCCGGAGTCGCGGAGCCCGGACGGAGCGTCTATCTTCCCGCCCGACCCGAACGCGAGGAGCACGAATGGACCGCTGGAAGCGTACCCTGGGAAAGGTCGCCCACCGCATGGAGCAGCACGTGGACCGCGCCCGAGCGCGTGTGGCCGAGGCGTTCCCCCCCGACCGGAACGACGTGCGCATCGAGCCGTACCGCGGCTTCGGGACCGCGGACCGGCTCTACCTCAAGGGGCGGGTGCTCCGCGGCAGCCCGGTCCCCGAGGCCGGCGAGCGCGACCACGTCCTCCTCAACCTGGCGAACATGATCCAGCGCTTCGAGAGCGACGAGGTGCCGGGCGTGAAGGTGTCCGCCCGCTTCGAGGGGCGCACCTGGGAGGTCGAAACGGACGAGGAAGGCTACTTCGACCTGTGGATGGAGCCCCCGGCCCGGCCCCCCGCCGGCACGCTCTGGCACGAGGTGGCGCTGGAGATCCCGGGCCGCACCGCCCCGGACGGAGGCCCCATCCGCGCCACGGGGCTGGTCGTGGTCCCGCCCGGGGGAAGCCGCTTCGGCGTCATCAGCGACATCGACGACACGGTCGTCCTCACCGGCGCCACCACGCCGCTGCGCATGGCGCGCACGGTGTTCCTGGGGAACGCCCGGACCCGCGCCCCCTTCCCCGGCGTCGCCGCCTTCTACCGGGCGCTCCAGCACGGCTCCGGCCGGACCGACTTCAACCCGCTCTTCTACGTCTCGTCGTCGCCCTGGAACCTCTACGGACTCCTGACCGAGTTCCTCACGCTGCAGAAGATCCCGCTCGGGCCGCTCATGCTGCGCGACTGGGGGATCTCGGAGCAGGAGGTGCTTCCCACCGGCCACGCGGGACACAAGCTCGAAGCCATCCGCGCGATCCTGGAGACGTATCCGGACCTCCCCTTCATCCTGCTCGGCGACAGCGGACAGGAGGACCCGGAGATCTACCACCGGGTCGTCCACGACCACCCCTCCCGGATCCTCGCCGTCTACATCCGCAACGTCCGCCCGGCCCCGGAGCGCGTAGCGGCCGTGCGCGCACTGGCGGAGGAGGTAGCCCGCGCCGGGAGCACCCTGCTGCTCACGGACGACACCGTCGCGGCCGCGGAGCACGCCGTTTCCCAGGGATGGATCCCGGAGGCGGCGCTGCACGAAGTGAGGGAGGAGCGCACGCGGGACGAACGGGGAGGGTAAAACCGGATCCGAGCAGACCGGAGAAGCCGGCCGGGAGCCATCCCCGAACGACGGAGCGCCCGCGGCGGGTTTCCCCACCGCGGGCGCTCCGACTCGTTCCGGGTTCGTCGCTACGGGAGCGCCCGGGCGCTGTCGGGCTGGACGACGGCCACGGTGGAGTCCGACCGGACCCGACGGGCGGCGCTGTCCGGGGGAGCGGTGGTCGCGGACTGCGTGCCACACCAGCTCCACGGACCCCGGAACCCGGCGCTCACCGTGTCGGAGTCGAAGCGCCCCCGGGGCGCCTGGCGGGCCTGCCGCTGCATCGCCTCGCGGCGCCGCCGCTCCGCGCGGTCGGGCGCGTACATCCTGCAGACGGCAGTCCGCTGCTCATCGGTGAGGAGCGTCCGCACGGCCTCCTGCCCGCGACGGTTGTTCTCGCGGACCGAGTCCACCAGCGGGCGCATCCGCTCCACGTCCTGGGCGTTCATCCGACGACGGAACCCGGTGGGCTGGAGCTCGCGGATCTCGTCTAGCACCGGCTGGTTCCGAGTCTGGATCGAGACGCCGATGGAGTCGAGCGCCGTCACCTGCGACGAGGTGAGGCTCAGCTCCTGGCGCTGCCCGATCAGCGCGTAGACCGGAGGCGTGGGCACCCACGGCTGCTGCGGAGACGTCTGGGCCGGCGGAGGCGCGGAGGAACAGGCGGCCAGCGCCAGGATGCCGAGTGGGGCGAGAAGTCTCTTCATCGTCGCGGTCGGGAAGAATTTTCGGGATCTTCCGGCGGCCGGAAAAGACGGAGACACGCCGGCGGACGGGCATGGTACCCGGTGCGGAGTTGCAGGATCCGCGCCGCGGACGCGCTACCTATCCCGCCGCTCGCGGAGCACTGAATCCGCGATCAGCGGGCCGTGGAGTTTGCCGTTTTCGATGAAGATCTTGTTGGCGTCGTACCCGGCGGCGACCACCCCGGCGAGGTACACGCCCGGCACGTCGGTCCGCAGGGTGGCGGGGTCGTGCGCGGGGATCCCGGTGTCCGGGTCGATGGACACGCCAAGGGAGCGAAGGAGTACCGGGTCCGGCACGTACCCGGTCATCGCGAGGACCCAGTCGTTGGGGAGCGCCCGCCGCTCGCCCGTGTCCAGGCTCTCGACGACGACCTCGCCCCAGCGGACCTCCACCACCCGGTGCCGCCAGAGCGCCGGGATCGACCCTTCCGCGATACGGTTGTCGATGTCCGGCCGCACCCAGGGCTTCACGCCCCGGTCCAGCTCGTCGAAGAGGTGGACGAGGGTGACGCGCCCGCCCTCCCTCCACACGGTGAGCGCGGCGTCCGCAGCGGAGTTCCCCCCGCCGACCACCGCCACGTCCTGGTCGAAGTACGGGTACGGCTCCCTGAAGTAGTGGACCACCTTGGGGAGGTCCTCCCCCGGAACGCCCAACCGCCGCGGAGTGTCGTAGTAGCCGGTGGCGATCACCACGTTGCGGGCCACGTGGACGTGCTCCGACCCGTCCACCCGGCGCGTGTGGAGGTGGAAGTCCCCGTGGCCGCCCGTGATCGAGACCACGTCCTCGTACTGCCGCACGTCCACGCCGAAGTACGACACGACCTTGCGGTAGTACCGAAGCGCCTCCCGGCGGGTCGGCTTGTCCCCGGCCGTGGTGAAGGGGACGTCCTCGATCTCCAGCTTCTCCGGCCCGCTGAAGTACGTGGTGTAGGTGGGGTGGTCCATCATGGCCTGCGTGACGGCGCCCCGGTCGAAGAGCGCGCAGCGCAGCTCTCGCCTGCCCGCCGCGACCCCCACCGCGATCCCGCACGGCCCCGCCCCCACCACCGCGATGTCCAGCACCTCCGGCTCCCCCGTCGTGTCCCGCATCCGCTCCTCCGTGGATCCCATCACCCGGCGCCCTTCGGCGACCGGGCCCTGCACGTCACGCGCCGCGGGCCGCGGCAAGCGCCTGCTCAAGGTCCGCGACGATGTCGTCCGCGTCCTCGATCCCCAGGGAGAAGCGCACGAACCCGTCGCGGATCCCCAGGCGAGCCCGCTCTTCGGGGGAGAAGGCCGCGTGCGAGGTGTGGCGCGGCTCGGACACCAGCGTCTCCACCCCGCCCAGGCTCGGGGCCACCTTCGCGAGGCGGAGGGCCCGGACGAAGCGCGAGGCCGCCTCGCCCCCTCCCTCCACCTCGATGCCGACCATCCCGCCGAAGCCGTCCAGGACGCGCCGGGCCGTCTCGTGGTCCGGGTGGGAGGGGAGCCCCGGGTAGTGGACCCGCGCGACGCCCGGGAGCGCCTCCGCCCGCCTGGCGACCTCCAGCCCGTTGCGGTTGTGGCGCTCCATCCGCACGGCGAGCGTCTTGATCCCCCGCTCCAGCAGCCAGGCGGCGTGCGGATCCAGGGCGGGACCCCAGACCTGGGCGCGGGCGCGGACCTCCGCAACGAGGTCACGTCCCCCCACCACGGCTCCCGCCGTCAGGTCGCTGTGGCCGCCCAGGTACTTCGTGGCGCTGTGGACCACCAGGTCCGCGCCGCTCTCCAGCGGGCGCGCGTTCACCGGGGTCGCGAAGGTGGAGTCCACCACCAGCGACGCACCGGCTCCGCGGGCCGCCTCCGCAAGCGGGCCCAGGTCCGTGACGCGGAGCAGCGGGTTGGAGACGGTCTCGACGAGGATCACGCGGGTGTTCGCCCGGATCCCGTCGCGCCATCCGCCCGAGAGGAAGTCCACGTACGTGGTCTCCACGCCCAGCCTCGAAAGCTCCCGGTCCAGCAGCACCCGCGTCCCCCCGTACAGCGCCTCCGCCGCCAGGACGTGGTCGCCCGCGCGCACGCAGGCCAGGAGCGCGCAGGCAATGGCCGCCATCCCGCTTCCCACGGCCACGCAGTCGTCGCCCCCCTCCAGCGCGGCGACGCGCGCCTCCACCGCCGCGTTGTTGGGGCCGTTGCCGTAGCGTGAATAAAGGAGTTCCCCCTGCCCGTCCGGGTCGCTGAAGAAGGTGGCGCTCTGGACGACGGGCGTGTTGACCGGCGCCCCGACGGCGCGGTCCGGGTCTCCGGCGTGTACGGCGCGGGTGGAGAACCCCGCGGTGCGGAAGTCCGCGTTCATTTCACTCTTCCAGGAAGTGCGGAAGCGAGCAGAAGGTGCCGTCGCGGTACGAGATCGCCACGCGCCGCGCCGAGAGCCCCCGGAGCACGGTGGCGGCGGCGTCCGGGACCATCCCCGTCTCCCGCGCCACCGCGCCCGCCGAGGTGCGGCCCGCGCGCAGGACCGCTTCCCAGCAGGCGCGCTGGACCGGATGGGCCTTGCCGAGGAGCTGGAAGCCTGCTTCCTCGAACTCCGCGACGGCGAGGATCCCGTGGTGGTCGAGCACCTCCTCGATCGGCTCGCGGTGGTGCTCCTGGAGCCCGCGGAAGAGGAAGAACGCCTCCGCGGGCCGGTCCGACCCCATGTAGCGCAGGAGCAGCTTCGCCACGATCTCGTCCGCGCAGGAATAGTCGAGCACCCGCACCTGCGAGAAGTCCAGGACCGAGAGGCAGACGGAACGCGCCCCGTCCAGCTCTGCGATCTGGCTCTCCACCCCCGTCCGGACGGCCCGCCCCGTGGGGCGGGTCACCAGGTTGCTGTAGAGCGAGGTGATGGAGCGCCGGTGGAGGAGCGTGAGGTCGATGGCGAGCGGCGATACCCTGCCCTCGGGGAGCATCCCTCAGGCCGCGGACGAGTCGGAGACGGTGACCTTCTCCATCACGTCGCCGCGCTGGAGCTGCTGGACCACGTCCAGCCCCTCCGTCACCTGGCCGAACACGGTGTGGACGCCGTTCAGGTGGCGCGTGTTGGCCTCGCTGAGCACGATGAAGAACTGGCTCCCGCCCGTGTCCTTCCCCGCGTGCGCCATGGAGAGAGCGCCCAGCTTGTGGGTGTGGGGGTTGCCCTGCGTCTCGCACTTGATCTTGTACCCCGGCCCGCCGCTGCCGACGGCCGGGTGGGAGAGCCCCTTCTCCTTGGTGATGGGATCGCCGCCCTGGACCACGAAGTCCGGGATCACGCGGTGGAAGATGATCCCGTCGTAGAAGCCGGAACTCGCCAGCTTCTCGAAGTTGCCCGCGGTCCCCGGGGCCTCGTTCTCGTACAGCTCGGCGGTGAAGGTGCCCTTGTTCGTCTGGAAGGTAACGGTCTTCATCTGCGTCCTCTCGGAAAAATCGTGAGTGTGCCGCGGGGGCTACGCCGCCGCCGCTATTCCTTGGCGGGGAGCACGATCAGGATCTGCGCGCCGGGGAAGAATGCCAGGTCCTTCTCCATCGGCGCGGCGTCGTCCCACTCCGGCACGTCGGCGATCTTCGCCGTACCGCTGCGGATGGCGATCTTCCCGCCCCAGCGCCCCACCTTCTTGCGGATCTGCTTCAGGCCCTGTCCGCGTCCCGGATCGCGGAAGCGGGTGATGCCGTGGATGAACGCGGCCTCCAGCGCCGTGGCGTCGCCCCAGCGGTCGCCGAAGCGGGCGGCGTGCTCCCGGGCGAGCGAGCCCTTGAACCCGATGCCCAGGTCCATCACCGCGATCACCGCCACCTTCCGCCCCAGGCGCCGGGCCCAGTTGTAGATCTGGATCCCCACCCAGCCGGGCGCGTCCGCGTGCTCGATGATGTTCTGCGAAACCTCGGAGAGCAGCATGCTGAAGCCGATGGCGTCGGCGCGCGAGTACTTCAGCTGCTCCGCGAGGATGGTGCTGATGCGGCTCTCGTTGAGCACGTCGATCACCCCGTGCACGTCGTCGTGCGACTGCACCCGGGTGATCTCCAGCAGCACGCCGGACTCCTTCCCGGCGCGCGGGCGCGCGGGCGCCGCCATCTCGAAGACGGCCCCCGCCTGCCGCACGAACCCCATGCGCGTCAGGTAGCTCGCGACCTCCGGCGCCTGGGGCAGCTCAAGGAGCGGGCGCGAGCCGTCCTTCCTCAGCGTCTCGCCCAGCGCCAGCAGGCCGATCATCCCGTACGGGTCCGCCCAGCGGACGTGCCTCGCGTCGACCAGGACGCGCTCGTTGCCGCCCTGCGCGGCCTCGGCCACCAGCGCGTCGAAAGCCGCGTCGTCCAGCCTCTGGGGGACCACCAGCACTCGGGTCATGCAGCGGAACGGTGGGGGTGGAAGCGAAGCGGGAAGGTAACACGCGCCGGGGAGCGTCGGAAGGGCGCGGAGCGCGGGCGGTCAGTCCGCGGACAGGTGCTCGTAGAGGCCGGAGGCGCCCCGGTGGGAGAGCTTGCGGGAGGCGGTCCGGTGCGCGCTCCTCAGCGCCTCCTCCACCTCCAGCCCGCCCAGCAGCCCACAGAAGAACGCCAGCCCCCACACGTCGCCGGCCCCGGTGGGATCGCCGTCGACCGGCGCATCGAGCGGGACCGTGACCGTGCGGACGGGCGTCCCGCCGGAAGCGTCGCGCGTCGCGGGCCATGCCCGCGGATCCGGCGGAAGGCCGGCGCGGCGCGCGCAGGTGGCGCCTTCCGCGCCGAGGGTCACCACGGCCAGGCGAGGGCCCACGTCCAGCACCCGCTCCGCGCGCTCGGCCCACTCTCCCTCCCCGCCGAGCATCCCCAGCTCGCGCTCGTTGAGCTGCACCGCGTCGAAGCACGCGAGCCAGCGCTCCCAGTCGGGGAGCGCGCGGAGACGGCGTGCTCCGGCGCCCGGACAGCCGAGGAAGAGGGAGTGGAGGTCCGAGTAAAGGGGGCCGGCGAAGGAGCGCCGGAGCGCCTCCGCGTCCGCGAGCGACAGCTCGAAGCCGCTGATGAAGTTCACGTACAGCGCGTCGAGCCCGCCCAGGTGAGGCTCCAGCTCCTCCCACGTCCAGGCCGGGACGCCGCCGGTGAGACGCTCGCCGCGCTGCGCCGCGTCCGTGTAGCGCAGTTCGACGCGGTTGTTGGGTTCGGGGACGGTGACCAGGGAGGCGCCCACGGACACCCCGGGGAGGCCCTCCAGGAAGCGGCGAGCCTCGTCCGCGAGGTCCGCGCCCACCTTGACGAGCGGGACGACCTCCCACCCCTCCGGACGCGCGGCGGCCGCGGAAGCGAGCGAGTACGAGACCCCCCCCCACGACTCGAACGGCACCCCGCGAGCCGCGTCTTCGAGCGTCCAGATGCGGTCCCAGACCAGGGTGCCCAGGACTCCGAGCCGGAGCGTCACGCGCTGCGCGTCGGAAACGGGACGCGAACGAACGGGCCCCGGAGCTGCGTTCGGGACCCGTGTTCCGCGGACGGCCCGCGGCGCCTCGTACGGCCGGTGGGCATCGCCGCGCGCCTACACGTGCCCGAAACGCTCCACCTTGAACACCGCCGCCGCACCCACCACGCCGGCGGTGCCGGGGAGTTCCGCGGACACGATGCGGCAGCACTCCTGCGCCGAGCGGAAGGAGCGCTTGCGGACCTCGGCTCGAAGAGGCTCGAACAGGGTGTCGCCCGCGCGCGTCACGCCGCCCGCGATCACCACCATCTCCGGGTTGAGGATGTTGATGATGCTCGCCACCCCCGCGCCAAGGAACTTGGCGGTGTCCTTCATTACTTCGGTCGCGTAGTCGTCGCCCTGCCGGGTGGCCTCGTAGACCGTGGCGGCCGTGATGTCCTCCAGCCGTCCGTTCACCATCTCCACGAGCACCGACTCGGCCCCGGCCTCGATCCCCTCAATCGCGCGCACGGCGATGGCCGGTCCGGAGGCGTACTGCTCCAGGCACCCGTAGTTGCCGCACTTGCAGCGGCGCCCGTTGGAGTCGATGGTCATGTGGCCGATCTCCCCCGCCACGTCCGAGCACCCGTGGTAGATCTGTCCGTCCAGGACGATCCCGCCGCCGATCCCCGTTCCCAGGGTGAGCCCCACCAGCGTCCGGGTGCCGCGCCCGGCTCCCATCCACCACTCCCCGTAGGTGGCGCAGTTGGCGTCGTTGTCCAGCGTAGCCGGGAGGTGGATCGCGTTGGAGATCAGGTCCCGCAGCGGGAAGTTGCGCCAACCCAGGTTGGGGGTGTTGATGACCGTTCCCGTCTTCCGGTCCAGCGGTCCCGGCGAGCCGATCCCTACCCCCGCGATGTCGTCGCGGGTGCCGCCGTGCGTGGAGAGGACCTCGGCGATGGACTGCTCCACCAGCCCGATCATCCGGTCGACGACGAACTTGGCGCCGCGGACGGACTCGGTGGGCATGGTGCGCAGGCCGAGCACCTCCCCACCCTCGAAGGGGATGAGGCCCACCACGATGTTGGTGCCTCCAAGGTCCACACCGACCACCCAACGCTTGTCAGCCATCGAAGCTCTCCCCGCTAACGGAAACCCTGTCGGAACGCGCACCACCCGGCCACTGCGCACCCGCTGGACGCCGACGGATCATGGGACGAAGCGCGCCCCGCCGGCAAAGGGGCCCGGACGACGGTCCGGATGCCGTCGTCCGGGACCGGTCACTCGCCGACCTTGAGCACGGCGAGGAACGCCTCCTGGGGGATCTCCACGGTGCCCACCTGCTTCATCCGCTTCTTCCCCTCCTTCTGCTTCTCCAGGAGCTTGCGCTTCCGCGAGATGTCGCCGCCGTAGCACTTGGCCGTGACGTTCTTGCGGAGCGCCGAGATGCTCTCGCGCGCGATGATCTTGTTCCCGATCGCCGCCTGGATCGCCACCTCGAACATCTGACGGGGGATGAGCTGCCGCAGCTTCTCCGCGATGGTGCGGCCGTACTCGTACGCCTTGTCTCGGTGGATGATGACGCTGAACGCGTCCACCTGGTCGCCGTTGATCATCATGTCCAGCTTGACCAGCGGGTTGGCGCGGTACTGGCCCATCTCGTAGTCCAGCGAGGCGTATCCGCGCGTGGACGACTTGAGACGGTCGTAGAAGTCCAGCACGATCTCCGCGAGCGGCAGGTCGTACAGAAGCTCCACCCGCTGCGGGTCCGGGTAGTTCATCCCCTTGAAGTCGCCGCGCCGCTCGTGGCAGAGCTTCTGCACCCCGCCGATGTACTCGGCCGGACACATGATGCGCGCCCGGACGTACGGCTCGTCGATGTGGTCGATCTTCGTGGGGTCCGGGAGCGCGCTCGGGCTCTCCACCCACAGCTCCTCGCCGTCCGTCATCGCCACCCGGTACTTCACGTTGGGGACGGTGGTGATGAGGTCGAGGTCGAACTCCCGCTCCAGGCGCTCCTGGATGATCTCCAGGTGGAGGAGGCCCAGGAAGCCGCAGCGGAACCCGAAGCCGAGCGCCGTCGAGGTCTCCGGCTCGTAGGTGAGCGAGGCGTCGTTCAACTTGAGCTTCGCCAGGGCGTCGCGAAGCTCCTCGTACTGCTCGGTGGCCGTGGGGTAGATCCCCGCGAACACCATGGGCTTCACCTCCTGGAAGCCCGGGATCAGGTCGGCCGCCCGGTTCTCCGCGTCCAGGATGGTGTCGCCGGAGCGCGTGTGCGCCACCTGCTTGATCCCTGCGATCAGGTAGCCCACCTCGCCGGGCCGCAGCTCCGGCGTGGAGAAGCGGCCGATCTGCAGGTATCCCACCTCGTCCACCGGGTAGACGGCGTCGTTGGAGCCGAAGGCGATGCGCATCCCCGGACGGAACACCCCGTCCACCACCCGGATGCTGGGCACGGCGCCCACGTACTTGTCGTAGTACGAGTCGAAGATCAGGGCGCGCGGCGGGGCTTCGGGGTCGCCCTCCGGCGGCGGGACCCGCGCGACCACCGCCTCCAGGATCCCCTCGATCCCGATCCCCGCCTTCGCGGAGGCGAGAATCACGTCGTCCGGGTCCACGCCGAGCAGGTCCACCAGCTCCTCCCGGCGACGCTCCGGCTCCGCGCCCGGGAGGTCGATCTTGTTGAGGACGGGGACGATCTCCAGCCCCGCCTCCATCGCCAGGAACAGGTTGGAGAGCGTCTGCGCCTGGACGCCCTGCGAGGCGTCCACCACCAGGATGGCGCCCTCGCACGCCGCCAGGGACCGGGAGACCTCGTACGTGAAGTCCACGTGCCCCGGGGTGTCGATCAGGTTGAGCTGGTAGCTCTTCCCGTCGAGCGCGGCGTACGTCATCCGCACGGCGTTGAGCTTGATGGTGATCCCCCGCTCGCGCTCGATGTCCATGGAGTCGAGGACCTGCTCCTTCATCTCCCGCAGCTGGAGGGTCCGCGTCGCTTCGATCAGTCGGTCGGCCAGCGTGGACTTCCCGTGGTCGATGTGGGCGACGATGCAGAAGTTACGGATATGGTCGAGTCGCAAAGCGAGATTCCGCGAAAGTGAAGGCTTCTCCCCGGGGGTCGGACCGGGTTGAATGTATCCGTCCTCGGTACACTGAGGAAGTCCCGGCGTGCCGCACTGTGCAACGAACGCGGCGAATTGCCGCCGCGCCTCCTCATGGGAGCGAACACCCCGCGACGCGGCCCCGGAGGCGATCTTCCAGGTGTGGTCGGGCCATCCCGCGGCCCCCCTCCGGACGGCGGGGAGCTGGCACCCGGGTTGCCCTCCGTGGGAGACGGCCCCTCCGGGCCCGGATGGTTCTCCCCCGCCAAACGACGCCCCTCCGCAGCCGCTGCCCCTCCCGGTCCCGCTTCCGGGGAGGGGGCGGCGAGCGGGTGTCGATGCGCCGGACCGGCGAGCTTGAGGGTGAGGATCCGGCCGGATACATTTCTCTTTGTCCCGTTAAGGGCGGGCGTCGCCGCCCTCCACCCACCCATCGGTCGCACACTCCCATGAAGCTGAAGCACAGGACAGGCGCGGGGATCCTCGGCGCCTCCCTCGCGCTCGCCGCCGTCCCGGCGCCCGGCGCCGCCCAGATCCCGCTCAATCCCCGCGCCCTGGGCGTCGGCGGGGCGTACGTGGGCGTCGCCCGAGGGCACGAAGCCGTGTTCTCGAACCCCGCGAACCTCGGGCTCCCCGGTGCGGCGCGGTGGTCGCTGGGCTTCCCGCAGGTGGCCGCGGGAGCCACGGTACTCGGCCCCGAGCTGCTGGACCTCCGCGACTACTTCAACTACGACGACCTGAGCGACCAGCAGCGCACGGACCTGCTCGCGAAGATCCCGGCCGGGGGAACCGCGCTGGAGGCCGAGGCCCGGGCGCCGCTCGTGACCTGGCAGATGGGGAACTTCGGCCTGGGCGTCGCCTACGGCTTCGTGGGATCCCACACCATCGGACGGGACCTCGTGGACCTGTTCCTCAACGGGTACCAGGAGGGGCGCACCGACTACCGGATGGGGAACACCGCCGGGACCCGAGCCACCTACTGGGACTTCGCCGCCGCCTACGGCCGGAGCGTGGGACCGCTCAGCGTCGGCGCGACGGCGCACTACTACCTGGGTCGCGGGCTGGTGCAGACCCGCGCATTCGAGCCTCGCTACGACCTGGTCGCCGGCGACATCGAGGTCGACTACGTGGGAGTGAACTCGAAGGGCGGCAGCGGCTACGGCCTCGACCTGGGCGCGGCGCTGCAGCCCGTGCCTGGGCTCACCGTGAGCGCGGCCGTGGCGAACGTGGTCCACTCGATGGAATGGAGCGACGAGCTGCGCGGGCGCAGCGTGACGCTGACCCAGGCCGACTTCTTCGACTCCGAGTTCCAGGTCATCCGGAGCCGCTACGACCGCAGCGAGCAGGAGCTGGGCGATACCCCCGAAGGACGGTTCGCGGCCGTGGCCGAGGGGCTCACGGAGGACGCGAAGCTCCCCACCACGCTCCGGCTGGGGGCCGCCTACACCCTTCCCGGCGGCACCACCACGCTCACCGGGGCCTTCCACGACGACCTCACGGAAGGACGGCTCTCCGGGCGCTGGGACCGCCTGGTGGGCGCGGGAGTGCAGCAGAAGCTCCCGGTCGGGATGGTTCGGGCCGGCTTCTCCACGAACGCGGACGACGCGCGCATGATCGCGGGAGGCGTCACCCTCGGACCGGTGGACCTGGCCCTCGCGCACTTCACCGACGGAGAGGAGGGCGAGGCCACCCGGAACGGCTGGATCGGGAGCTTCGGCCTCTCCGTCGTGGTCCCCTGGCCGGACTGGGCCCGGCGGTGAGTTGACTCCGCCCGGATGCGGGGCGAGAAACAGGGGGCCCGGCTCGCGCCGGGCCCCCTTGCGTTCATCGCACCGCTCCCCGCACGGGAGGACTCACCGGACCAGGGAGCGGACCTCCTCCAGCCCCGCCGGGTCCCACCGCGGTTTCTGGTCGGCGTTGGCGACCTCGTGCGTCAGGTAGAAGACGAAGCGCGCCACCCGCGCCGCCTTGTCCGCGTCGATCTTCTCCACCTCGTCCGAGGGCCGGTGGTAGTCCTCGTGGACCCCGCTGAAGAAGAAGATCGAGGGGACTTCCTTCCGCGCGAAGTTGAAGTGGTCGGACCGGAAGAAGAACCGCTCCTCCGGCCAGATGTCGTCCGCGGCCACCAGCCGCAGCTCCGGACGGCGCTCCCGGATGGCGTTCACCATCGGCCCCATGGTGGAGTACTGCTTCCCGATCACCACGATGCTGTCCGGGGAGTTCCGCGCGATCATGTCCACGTTGATGTTGGCCACGATCTGCGGGAGCGGGACCGTCGGGTGGTCCGAGTACCACTCGGAGCCCAGGAGACCCTTCTCCTCGCCGCTCACGTACAGGAAAATCACCGAGCGCCGCGGACGCTCCGGCATGGAGGCCAGCGCCTCGGCGATCTCCATGAGCCCGGCCGTCCCCGAGGCGTCGTCGTCGGCTCCGTTGTTGATGGAGTCGCCGTTCACCGGGTTGCGGCTCACGCCGATGTGGTCCATGTGGGCCGAGACCACCACGTACTCGTTGCGCAGCGCGGGGTCGCTCCCCCGGAGTACCGCCGCCACGTTGGGCGCGACTGCCTGGTCGACGTCGCGGAAGGGCGCGCCCGCAGTGACCTGGACCCCGGAGAGCTGGACGGGGCCGGTCTCACCGTTCTGCGCCTGGCTCCACGCGGCTTCGAAGGCCAGGTTCCCCGCGGAGAACATCCGGCGAGCCGCCGCCTGGGTGACGAAGAACTGCGGGAACGAAACGCGGCCCCCGAGCGTGCGGGACGGCTCCGCCGCCGCCTGCGCGTACTTGGCGATGCTGTCCGCCGTCCAGGTGGCGTCGAGCACGTGGACGATCGCCGACGCGCCCGCCCGCTGGGCCTCGGACGCCTGCCGGTTCCGCTCCACCCGCCACGCCGTCGTCCACCCGCCGGGGAGCGCCGCCACCGCGACGCGGTCACGCAGGGTCCCCGCCCCGCCGAAGGAGGCTGGGGTCCCCTTCCCCACGTAAACCAGGGGTCCGGTCAGGTCGGCCGTGGTGTTGCCACGGGTGAAGAAGTCCCGTCCGAGCTGGAGCGACTGCCGCCCGCCCGTGGACACTACATCGAGGCGCGTCCCCTCGGCGGAGAGGCCCCGGAGCGGGAACGGGTACCACTGGAGGTACGTGCCGTTCTCCCCCGCCGGCTCGAAGCCGAGCCGCCGGTGATGGTCGACGAGGGCTTCGGCCACGATGTTCAGCTCGCGGCTGGGCGTGTCGCGGCCGCGCATGGCGTCGGACGCGAGGAAAGCGACCCGGGAGTATATGTCCTCGGCCGTGATGGTGGCCGCCGCCCGCTCCACGGGGGTCGCGGCCTGGCCGGGCTGCGGGCTGGAAGGGACGTTCGAAGCGGGCGCGGCGCACGCCGAGAGGGCGAGCGCCGCGCCGAGGGAAAGTGCAACGGACGGGCGTTGCGTCATCAGATCCTCCGGAAGGGTAGTGTAGGCCCGTGGCCTACGTATCTCCCTCCGGGCGGACGCGTGCGCTGCCCCCTTCGGAGGGACGGGAATTCTCTCGTGGCGGCGCCTCGGCCCGGGGGCGTTCCCGCGGAGCCTCGCGCTGCGGCTCCCGCTGCGGCGCGGTCACCCGGGGGCGCGAAGTCTCAGGCTCGGTGGGGCGCCGCTGGAGCGTGGGCCGCGAGCGCTCCTCGCCGGATCGGCCCTTCTCCTGCTGGGGCTGCTGTCCCTGCTGGGGTTGCTGTCCCTGCTGGAAATCCACGCGCCGGTAGCCGACCGGCTCGTACGACCGGGGTTCGGGGCGCGTGCGCGACGGGGGCTCGGCCCGGGTCCCGGACCCCTGCAGCGGCGGAACCCGGACGTCCCGGCCACGATCTCGGTCGCGCCCGGAATCGCGGCCCGCGGCGGCTCCGGGCTCCTTGTACCGGTGCGTCGGCCCGTCGTACCTGCGGGCCGGCTCGTCGTAGCGGCGCGCGAGGTAGTAACCGTGGGAGCGTCTGTGGCGGCGCGGATCATAATAGTACGGGTCGTCGCGCAGCAAAACCCGCAGCCGGTCGCAGCGGTCGTAGTACCCGCCCCAGGCGTACGAATCGGCATAACCGTCGTAGCAGGCGTAGCGCGGGTACGAGTGCCGCCCGCCCACGTGGTAGGCGTAGTAGTCCGTAGCGAAATCCGCGTAGTCCCAGCCGGGAACGAGCAGCTCCGTGATCCGGTCCAGGGCGTAGTACGGATCGCCGCGGAAGTAGGTTCCGATGCTGCGGTAGCCCCAGGCGGAGCGGTTCCGGGGATCGCGGAACGCGTCGAAGTCCAGCGGCTCGTCCGAGGCGATCACGTAGACGTAGCCGATCCCCGGGGACCCGCGGACCAGCCAGGAGCCGGTGCCCGGGGTGTACGGGAGCGCGTAGTTCCGCCCCCCCTGGACGAACCCGTCGTCCCAGGGAGAACGGGGGAAGAGGAACTCCACCTCGCCGTCGGTGGTGAGGTGGATCACGGCCGCGTAGGCCGTCCGCGTGGCATGGAACTGCATGCGGACCCGGTCGCCCGCCCGGAACTCGTCACGGTCCGCGTCCGCCCACACGCGGACGCGGAGGTCGTACGGCGCGGCGGCGGATTCCGCCGCGTGGGCAGGCGCCGTCCCGAACGCGGCGCAGAGCCCGAGCAGGGCGAGAGCGGGGAAAAGCTTGGTCATGGATAGGACTCCGTTGCGGTGCGCGGAGCATACGAGCAAGGCCCGTTCCGCCCGGCCTCGGAGGGGAAACGCCAGGCTCCGGGCCGATTCTGCGGGAACGGCAAGACGATCGGGCGTATGGGGCGTCCCCATCGGGGGACACCGTCGTGTCCGCGACGGGGACAGCGGGACGTCGCGGCGACCAGCGCGGAGCCCCGGCCGGACCGTTGACGCGGGACGCGGGGACCGCTTAGCTTGCGACGTTTGCCCCCCAGCGTGAACCGACGATCCGTACCGGGGGATGCCGCCGAGCCATCCCGGATGGTAAAGGATCGGCGGCCCGAGAGCAACCGCGGCGCGCGCGACGCGCCGGTCCCCCGTACCCGTCCTCCCGCCGCAGGCCGTGCCGCATCCGCTCCTGATCGAAGCGTTCCGCTCAGTCCCCGCCTTCCGTGAACTCGCCGCAGCGCTCCCCCGCGCGGGAGACGCGGTGAGGGCGGAGGGGCTCGCGGGAGCGGCTCCCGCGATGCTCGTGGGCTCGCTCCACCGCGCCCGTCCGGAGCGGATCTGGCTGCTGGTGGCTTCCACCCCGGACGGGGCGGAGCAGGTGGCGAGCGACCTGGAGGCGCTCCTCGGCGAGGACGCGGTCCACCTCTACCCCCAGCGCGAATCCCTCCCGTACGAGGAGGGAGAGCCGCACGTGGAGATCGGCGGCGCGCGGGTGGAGGCGCTGGAGGCCCTCCTCGGCGGGCGAACCGCGCTCCTGGTCACCACCACCCGAGCCCTGCAGGAGCTGTCCCCCGCCGTCGAGGGGCTGGCCGACCTGCGGCTCGAGCTGCGGGTGGGCGACGAGTATCGGCTAGCCGACCTCAGCGAGCGCCTCGAGCAGATGGGCTTCGAGCGCGTGTCCACCGTGGAGGAGGTGGGGCAGTTCGCGCTCCGGGGGGGGATCGTGGACGTGTTCGGCTTCGGCACGCCCGAGCCCGCGCGGATCGAGTTCTGGGGCGACCAGGTCGAGTCCATCCGCTACTTCGACCTCCTCACCCAGCTCTCCGTCCGGCCGGTGGAGAGCATCCAGGTCCTCCCCCTGGACCTTCGCCCCGTCCCCCCGGGCGCCGCCCGCGCCCGCCCGTCCGGCGCGGGAGAGACCGCCGGCCCGCGGCAGTCGCTGCTGGGGTACCTCCCGCCGGACACCGTGCTGGTGCACCTGACGGCCGGAGCGACACGGTCCGAGCTGGAACGCACCTGGGCGGAGGTCCAGCGGCTCCACCAGGCCGAGGTGCAGCGGGGGGCGCGGCCCGAGCGGCCCGAGTCCCTCTTCCTCCCCGCCACGGAAGCCGCCGCGCGACTCGACGCGTTCCCGCAGATCTTCGTGGCCGCCGGGCCGGAGACGGCCCGGGTCGTCCACTTCCGCGCCGCGCCGCCGGAGCCCATCGACCGCGACATGACGCGGCTGGGGGAGGTCCTCCGGGCCGGCGCCGCCCGCGGCGAACGTACCCTCGTCCTCTGCGACAACCAGGGACAGCTCGAGCGCCTGCAGGAGCTGCTGGACGAACTCCGCGTCCGCTCGGAGGTCACGCTCGCGCTGGGGTCGGTCTCCGGCGGCTTCATCGTAGCCGACGCCGACCCGCCCCTCCGCGTCCTCACGGACCACGAGATCTTCCGCCGCACCCGCCGCATCCGGCGGAAGCGGAAGTTCCGCGGCGGGGCCGCCCTGGAGAGCATCGCCGCCCTGAAGCCGGGCGACTACGTGGTCCACATGGACCACGGCGTGGGGCAGTTCCGGCGGATGGAGCGCGTCCGGGTGGGCGAGGAGGAGTTCGAGACCCTGGTGGTGGAGTACGCCGGGGGGGAGCTGCTCCGCGTCCCCGTGCACCGGGTGGACCTGATCGAGCGGTGGGTCTCCGAGGACGACGAGGGTCCCCCGCCCCGGGTCCACAAGATCGGCGGGAAGGAGTGGACCCGCACCAAGCAGAAGACGAAGAAGGCGATCCAGGAGATGACGGCCGAACTCCTGGAGCTGTACGCGGCCCGGGAAGCCGAGAAGGGCTTCGCCTTCTCGCCGGACACCCGCTGGCAGAAGGAGATGGAGTCCGCGTTCCTCTTCGAGGACACCCCGGACCAGCGGCAGGCCACGGAAGACGTCAAGCGCGACATGGAGTCGCCGCGGCCCATGGACCGCCTGATCTGCGGCGACGTGGGGTACGGCAAGACCGAGGTGGCGATCCGGGCCGCTTTCAAGGCCGTCCAGGACGGGAAGCAGGTGGCGGTGCTGGTCCCCACCACCATCCTCGCAGAGCAGCACCTCCACACCTTCTCCGAGCGCCTGGCGGACTTCCCCGTGCGCATCGAGGCGCTCTCAAGGTTCCGCACGGCCCGGGAGCAGGCCACGGTGCTGGAGCGGCTGGAGCGGGGCGAGGTGGACGTGATCGTGGGCACCCACCGGCTCCTCTCCTCGGACGTGAAGTTCAACCACCTGGGCCTCATCGTGGTGGACGAGGAGCAGCGCTTCGGGGTGAAGCACAAGGAGCGCCTCAAGCAGCTCCGGCGCACCGTCGACGTCCTCACCCTCACCGCGACGCCGATCCCGCGGACCCTGCACTTTTCGCTGCTGGGGCTCCGCGACATGACGCTGATCCAGACCCCCCCCCGCGACCGCCAGCCCATCATCACCCACGTCCTCCCCTGGGCGGACGCGGTGCTGGAGGACGCCGTCCGCCGCGAGCTGGACCGGGGAGGCCAGGTGTTCTTCGTCCACAACCGGGTGGAGACCATCTCCGTGGTCGCCAGGCGCGTCGGGGACCTCGTCCCGGACGCCCGGGTGGGAGTCGCCCACGGGCAGATGAAGGAGAAGGAGCTGGAAGAGGTAATGACCCGGTTCATCGAGGGGGAGGTGGAGATCCTCTGCGCCACCGCCATCATCGAATCCGGGCTGGACGTTCCCCGCGCGAACACGCTCATCGTCAACCGGGCGGACCACTTCGGCCTCTCCCAGCTCTACCAGATCCGCGGCCGGGTGGGACGGAGCCACCACCGCGCGTACTGCTACCTCCTGGTGCCGGACGAGGTCTCGGAGGAGGCGGAGAAGCGGCTCCGCGTGCTGGAGCACTACACGGAGCTGGGGAGCGGCTATCGTATCGCTCTGAAGGATCTTGAGTTGAGGGGTGCGGGTAATATCCTCGGCTCCCAGCAGTCGGGGTTCGTCCACGCGGTGGGTTTCGACACCTACATGCGGCTGCTGGAAGAGACCGTGCGCCAGATGAAGGGCGACGGAAAGGCGCCCGCCCGCCAGGGCACCGACGTGTCGGTGGACGGCGTGGCGCTGATCCCGGACGAATACGTCCCGGACGAGGCCCAGAAGCTCCACTTCTACCGGCGGCTCGCCCGCGAGGAGAACCCGGAGCAGATCGAGGCCCTCCGCCGGGAGCTGCGCGACCGGTACGGTCCCATCCCCCCGGAGGTGGAGGCGCTCCTGGCCACCGCCTCGCTGCGGCTCCTGGGGAGCGCGCTGGGGATCGAGAGGGTGCTGGTGCGCCCCTGGGACGTCCGGCTCAACTTCCGCCACGGCGTCGTACCGCGCATGGCCGTGCTCCAGCGCGTCCTGGCGGCGCGGCAGTTCGAGGTGGAGGTGCGCCGCCCGATCCCGTTGTCGATCACGCTGCACCGCCGCGGCACCGAGCCGATCCTGACCACCCTGGTGGATGCACTCCGGGAGCTGGACCAGGAGAAGGCGGCCACCGTGTAGTTGGTTCTAAATTTCGTCGCAGTACACCTTTCACCCGTTGCTGGAGACTCGTATGAAGCTGTCCCGTTGGGCGTTGCTGGCTGCCGCCCCCCTGCTCGCCGGGGGGTGCGGCAGCTTCGGCAAGGCCATGACCTCGCACACAGACGTGGTCGCGAAGGCTGGAGGCAAGGAGCTGAAGGTGGAGGACGCGGCCCGCCTTCTGGCGGCCAACCCCCAGATCCCGGCCAGCCCCGAAGTGGTGATGGAGCTGGCGAACATGTGGGTGGACTACACCCTCCTCGCCACCGCCGCGGCCGAGGACACCGCGCTGGCCGTCGTGGACATGGAGCAGCTCATCGCTCCCCAGCGCGAGCAGATGGTGATGTGGCGGCTCCGCGACCAGATGATCCGCGCGGACACCAACTTCACCGAGGCGGAGATCCAGCGGCGCTGGGCCAGCGAGGGTCCGGGCGCCGAGGTCCGCGCCCGCCACATCCTCTTCCAGGTCCCCGCCGAGGCGGCCCCCGCGCAGCGGGACAGTGTCCGCCGGCAGGCCGAGGCGATCCGCGCCCGCGCCGCGGGCGGCGAGGACTTCGCCGGGCTCGCCCGCGAGTTCTCGCAGGACCCCGGGAGCCGGGAGCAGGGCGGCGACCTGGGCTACTTCGGCCGTGGACGGATGGTCGCTCCCTTCGAGGAGGCAGCCTTCCAGCTCCAGTCCGGCCAGGTCAGCCCGGTCGTGGAGACGCCGTTCGGGTACCACGTGATCCGCGTCGAGGACCGTCGGCAGACCCCGCTGGGCGACCAGCGTGAGGGCTTCGTCCGCTTCCTTGCTCAGAAGGCCCAGCAGGACGCCGAGAAGGCGTACGTGGATTCGCTCACCCAGGCCGCGAACGTGGAAGTGGCGCCCGGCGCCGCGAAGATGGCTCGCGAACTCGCGGAGCAGAGCAACCTCCAGCTCCGTGGACGCGCCGCGGACCGCGTGCTGGCCTCCTACAAGGGCGGCCAGCTCACCGCCGGCGAGTTCGCGCAGTTCCTGAGGACCCTGCCGCCGCAGGCCCGCTCCAGCTTCGCGCAGGCCACGGACGAGCAGGTCAACGACCTCGTGGAGCAGATGACGCACAAGGAGCTGCTCCTCCACGAAGCGGAGCGGCGCAAGATCGCGCCGACCCCGGCCCAGCTCGACACCCTCCGCCGCGGCACCCGCGAAGCGGTCTCGGAAGTGGTTCGCAACGCGGGCTTCACGCCCGACCGCCTGCCGCGCGGTTCGGGTTCCGGCGCCGCGATCGAAACGATCGTGAAGGAGCTGATCGAGGGCGCCATCAGCGGAACCCGCCAGGTCCCGCAGCTGGGTCCGCTGGGCCCGGCCCTTCGCAACGCGTTCGACTACGAGGTCAACGAGGGGACCTTCCCGGAGGTCGTGAAGCAGATGCTGACGCTCCGCTCGTCGCAGCCTGCTCCGGCGGCACCCGCGGGCGCGGTCCCGGCCCCGGGGCAGCCGCAGCCTGGAGCGGCGCCGCAGCCCGGAGCCCAGCAGTAACCGGGATCCCTTCCGGTACGCGGAACCCTGCGTACCGGAAGGGCGTATGAACCGCGGGGCCACGGGCGCGCAGACGCACTCCCGTGGCCCCGCGGCCGTCGTTCCCGATCCCGGCCTCACCGACCGGCGGCGTGTCCGCCGCAGCCAACGTCCCTACGAACACGTCATGCGCATCCGTACCGCCTTCGCACTCGTCGTCGCAGCACCCGCCGCGCTGAGCGCGCAGCAGCCCACGGCTTCCCCCCCCCGGCCGGGCGAGGAGCTGGTGGACCGGGTGGTGGCCGTGGTGGGCGACACCACGCTCCTCCTCTCGGACGTGCAGGAGGAGGTCGCGCAGCTCCGCGCCTCCGGCCGCCCGGTCCCGGAGGACGCCCAGGGTCAGGCCGCGATGGTTCAGCAGATCGTGCAGACCCGGGTGAACGACCTGGTCGCGCTGCAGGCGGCCAAGCACGCCGGGGTCACGGTGACCGACGACGAGGTCGGCCGCTCCGTGGACCAGGAGATCCGCGAGATCCGCGGGCGCTTCCCCTCGGAGGCGCAGTTCGCCGCGGCGCTCGCGCAGTCCGGCTTCACCCCGGCGGAGTTCCGCGCCTACCGCATCGAGCAGACGCGGGCCCGGATGATGGTGGCCCGCTTCGTAGCCCAGAAGGTGGGGAGCACGGTCCGCCCCGCGGTCACCGAGGAGGAGATCCGCGCCGCCTTCGACACCCAGCGCGGCCAGCTCGGGACGCGACCGGCCACGCTCTCGTTCGAGCAGGTGATCGTGGAGCCGGTGCCGAACGACTCCGCCAGGGCGGCGGCGCGCCGCAAGGCGGAGCAGGCGCGCGACGAGCTGCGCAAGGGGGCCGACTTCGAGGTCCTGGCCCGGCGCTACTCTGACGACCCCGGCTCCCGGGAGCGCGGCGGCGACCTGGGATGGTTCAAGCAGGGGCAGATGGTCCGCCCCTTCGAAGAGGTGGCGTTCGCCATGCGGCCCGGGGGCGTGAGCGGCATCGTGGAGACCCAGTTCGGGTTCCACATCATCAAGCTGGAGAAGGTCCGTGCGGGTGAGCGCCAGGCCCGGCACATCCTCGTCCGCCCCGACGTCACCGACGCCGACCGGGCGCGCGCGGGCCAGCGGGCGGACTCCGTGCTGACCGCGGCCCGCGCGGGGGCCGAGATGAGCCGCCTGGCGGAACTCTACAACACCCCCGCCGACCAGCGCTACGCCGAGGACGTCCCGCTGGACCGGCTCCCCGAGGCGTACCTCCCCGTCGTGCGGGACGCCGCCGCCGGTTCGGTGATCGGGCCGGTCCGGGTGGAGGGCGGCACCCACGGCGTGGGCTGGGTGATCTTGAAGGTGAACGAGCGCAGGGAGGCGGGCGAGTACACCCTCGACGAGTTCCGGGAACAGGTCCGCGAGTCCATCCAGCAGCAGAAGATGCAGCAGCAGGTGCTGGAGGACCTCCTGCGGCAGACGTACGTCCGCATCTCGCTCTGACGTGGCAGACGGGCTCCGGGTGGACGTCCTCCTCCACCGGCTCTGCCTCACGCGCAGCCGGAACGAGGCGAAGACCGCGTGCGACGCGGGAGCGGTTTCGCTGAACGGGAGGAACGCCCGCCCCAGTGACGCCGTGCTCCCCGGCGCGCGCGTCGAGGTGCGGTACCCGGCCCGCACGCTGGAGCTGGAAGTGGTGGAACTCCCCGGGAAGAACGTGTCGAAGAAGGCCGCGCGCGACCTGTACCGGGTGGTCCGCGAGGAGCGCACCCCGGAGCGCTGGTGAGCCGCCCCCGGATCGCAGTCACCCTGGGAGACCCCCGCGGGATCGGTCCGGAGGTGACGAGGAAGGCCCTGGAAGACCCGGAGGTCGCGTCCCTCGCCGACTGGATCGTGGTGGGCCCCGAGGGGTGGAGCGGGCCGGGGACGGCACTCCCCGTTGCACGCTGGACCCCGGACGACGGGGAGGCCGCGGCAGGCCGGATCGCGGGAGAGGCCGTCCGCCGGGCGGTCGGGCTCGCTCTGGAGGGCGGGGCCGACGGCATCGTGACCGCGCCGCTCGACAAGGCGGCCTTCCACGCCGGGGGGTGGCGCTTCCCGGGGCACACGGAGATGCTCCGGGACCTGGCCCGCGTTCCGGACGTGGCGATGATGATGGCCGCCGAGCGCACGGCGCTCGGCGGCCCTCTTCGTGTGGTGCTGGCGACCACCCACATCGCCCTGCGCGACGTCCCCGCCGCGCTCACGCCCGACCTGCTGGTCCGCCAGGCGCGGCTCACCCACGATTCGCTCCGCCTTCACTGGGGGATCCCGGCTCCCCGGATCGCCCTCTGCGCGGTGAACCCCCACGCGTCGGACGGCGGCCTCTTCGGAGACGAGGAAGCCCGCGTGATGACGCCCGCCCTGGCGGCCCTGGAGGTCGAGGGCATCCCCGCCTTCGGCCCCGTCCCCGCGGACACGGTGTTCACGCGGGCGGTGCGGGGCGAGTTCGACGCCGTGGTCGCCCCCTACCACGACGTGGGGATGGCCGCCTTCAAGACGGCGGCCTTCGGGAGCGGGGTGAACGTGACGCTGGGGCTTCCCTTCCCCCGCACATCCCCGGATCACGGGACGGCGCTGGACATCGCGGGGCTCGGGATCGCCGACCCGTCTTCCATGAAGGAGGCGGTGCGGCTCGCCGTCCGGCTCGCTTCGCGCTTTGACACCGGGGGGGGATCCGGATAACTTTCGCCCCCGTCTTCAGATCCACCCCCGGAGTGGTGCGCTTCCCGTGATCCGACTCGCCGCTGTCCGTAAGGAATACCCCCGGTCGGGGGCGGCCCTCGACGACGTCTCGTTCCACATCCGCAAGGGCGAGTTCGCCTTTCTGACGGGCCATTCCGGCGCCGGAAAGTCCACCATCCTCCGCCTTCTCCTCATGGCCGAGCGACCCACCTCGGGAGAGGTGCGCGTCTCCGGCTTCTCCTCCACGAACGTCCGGCGCCGCGAAGTCCCGAAGCTGCGCAGGAAGCTCGGGGTCGTCTTCCAGGACTTCCGCCTCCTCCCGGACCGCTCCGCGGAGGAGAACGTTGCCTTCGCGCTCGAAGTCACGGGCGCGAAACGGTCCACCATCGCGCCGCGCGTGGGCCGCCTGCTGGCCCAGGTCGGCCTCGCCGCCAAGGCCCGCTCCCTCCCGGACGAGCTGTCCGGGGGCGAGAGGCAGCGGGTCGCCATCGCGCGGGCCCTCGCGAACGACCCGGTGGTCCTCCTGGCGGACGAACCGACGGGGAACCTGGACGCCTGGGCGGCGCGGGGGGTGTTCGACCTCTTCCGGGAGATCAACGCCATGGGGATGACGGTGCTGATGGCGACCCACGACCTGGACCTGGTGCGCGCCTTCCCGGAGTACCGGGTGATCGAGCTGAGCCGGGGCACCGTGGTGTACGACTCGGCGGCGACGCCCGTTCCGGAGCCGACCTGAGCCATGCCGCACTCCCTGCGCGAAGCCGTCTCCGCCTTCCGCCGCACCCCGCTGCTCACCCTGCTCTCGGTGGTGGCGGTGGCGTTCTCCCTCTTCGTGGGCGCGCTCTTCGGCCTCACCGCCCACAACATCCGCCGCGCCATCGACCGGATGGAGGAACGGGTCGAGGTCGTGGCCTACCTGCGCGACGACGCCACGGACGACCAGCTCCGCCTTCTTCAGCAGGAGGTGCGGCTGATCCCGGAGGTGGCATCGGTCCGCCACGTGTCCAAGACGGAGGCGCTGGCGACCGCGGTGCAGGAGATGGAGGAGTTCCGCGACGTGTTCACGGACCTGGAGGCCAACCCGCTGCCGGCGTCGCTGGAACTCCGGCTGAAACCCGGAGCTCGGGATCCCGATACCGTGGAGCGGGTGGCTACGGGGCTCGCCTCGTACCCGTTCGTGGAGGACGTCCGCTTCGGACGCGACTGGCTGGGCAAGATCGTATCGCTGCGCAGGGTCGCCGGGGGTGCGGCGGGGATCATCGGCGGTGCGTTCGCGGCCGTCGCGGCCATCGTGATCGCGACCGCGGTGAGGATCGCGGTGTTCGCGCGACGCGAGGAGATCTCCATCATGCGGCTGGTGGGCGCCACGGACGGTTTCGTGCGCCGCCCGTTCCTGCTGGAGGGGCTGATCTCGGGCCTGCTGGGCGGACTCCTCGCCGCGGGGCTCGCGTATACGGCGTTCCGCGTCGTGGACGCGGTCCTGATCCGCATCGAGTGGCTCCCCGTCCCCTGGGTGGTCGCGGGCGTGGCGGCCGGTGCCGTCTTCGGCTTCGTTTCCAGCGCCATCGCGGTGCGGCGGCACCTCCGCGAGGTCTGAGCGGCGAATGAGTTCCTCGCGCCGGACCGCCGTGCTCCTGGCCGGACTGCTCCTCGCGCTGCCGGGTCCAGGCGGCGCGCAGCAGAACACCACCCGCGAGCTTTCCCAGAGCCAGCGGCGGCTGCAGGAGATCCGGCAGGAGCGCCAGGACCTCGCCACGCAGCTCAGGAACCTCCGCTCACAGGTGCGCAACCTCTCCGGCGAGGAGCAGATCCTCCGCCGGCAGGTGGACGCCTCCGCCGGGGTCCTGGAGGAGGTGGAGTTCCAGCTCGCGCGCACCGAAGAGCAGATCGCCGTGACCACGCGCGAGCTGCTGGGCACTCAGGACCGCCTGTCCGAGCGCCGGGCGCTGCTGTACCGGCGCCTGCGCGACATCTACAAGCGGGGCCCGCTCCAGTCCGCACAGGTGCTGCTCGCGGCGGAGAGCTTCAGCGACCTGCTCAACCGCTACAAGTACCTCCACCTCGTGGCCCGGCACGACCGCACGCTGCTGGAGGAGGTGCGGGAGCTGGAGAAGCAGCTGGTGCTGCGCGACCGCCAGCTCAAGCGCAGCCTCGACGAGGTCCAGGTACTGAAGAGCGAGCGCCTCTCGGAGCACCAGCAGCTCGAGGCGCTGCGCGAGGAGAGGGCCCGCACGCTGGGGCTCCTGGAGCGCCAGGCGACCACCACACAGGGGCGCATCTCCACGCTCGAGCGCGACGAGCGCCAGCTCACCTCGCTGATCGCCACGCTGGAGCGCCGCCGTCGGGAGGCCGAGCGCAGGGAAGCGGAACGGCGGGAGGCTGAGCGGAGGGAAGCGGCGCGCAGGGAAGCCGAACGCCGCGCCGCGGCCGCGCGGAGCGGCGCCCCGCCCCCGAAGGCGGCACCGCCCGCACGGGCGCCCGCCCCCTCGTCCTCGGAATCGCGCCTCTCCACCCGCGACCTGGGCTCACTCGGGTGGCCCGTGGACGGCCGCATCCTCTACCGCTTCGGACGGACCACCACGCCCAACGGCACGGTGCTCCGCTGGAACGGGATCGGGATCGGCGCGGCGCGGGGGACCGCGGTGAAGGCCGTTGAAGCCGGGACGGTCGCGCTGGCGGAGCCGTTCGAGGGGTACGGTCCCAGCGTCGTGCTCAGCCACGGCGGCGGCTACTACTCCCTGTACCTGTACCTGGATGAGGTACGAGTTACGGAAGGGGCGGAGGTGACCCGCGGACAGGTGATCGGGACCGTCGGCGGCCAGGACACCCCCGAAGGGACCCACATCGAGTTCCAGATCCGCGCTCCCGGAGGGCAGGCCGTCGATCCGCTGGCCTGGCTCCAGCGGCGGTAGCGGGACCGGCCCGGCGAACCCACGGATCCACGAGACGATGCCGCTGACCCCGCTCCAGGGACACGAACAGATGCGAGCCGCGCTGGCCAAGGCGGTGCGCGACGGAGAACTCCCCCACTCCCTCCTGGTCCACGGACCGGAGGGGATCGGGAAGGAGCGATTCGGGCTCTGGCTGGCGCAGCGCATCGTGTGCGACGCCCCGGACGCGGAGACGGAGCCGTGTGGCCTCTGCCTCTCCTGCCGGCTCGTGGACCGTCTGGAGCACCCGGACGTCCACTGGTTCTTCCCACTCCCCCGCCCCGACGCCTCGGGCCCCGACCGGCTCCGGGAGAAGCTGGAGGAGTCGCGCGCGGCGGAGCTGCAGGCGCGCCGGTCGAACCCCTTCCATCTTCCCGTGTACGACCGCGCACCCGCCTACTTCCTGGCTGCGGTCCGTACCCTCCAGGAGCTGGCGGGGAACCGCCCGGCGATGGGGTCGCGCAAGGTCTTCGTCGTCGGCGACGCCGAGGCGATGGTGCCGCAGGAGTCGTCGCAGGAGGCCGCCAACGCCTTCCTCAAGCTGCTGGAGGAGCCGCCCGCCGACACCACCCTGATCCTCACGTCGTCCACGCCCGGGGCGCTCCTCCCCACCATCCGCTCGCGCGTGCTCCCCGTGCGGCTCCTCCCTCTCGCCGCCGCGGAGGTGGCCGACTTCCTCGCCCGCCGCAAAGGGATGGACGCGGCGGAGGCCGAGGACGTGGCCTCGCTCTCGGGAGGAGCCATCGGGAAGGCGCTGCGGCTCCTGCCGTCCGGCGACGGCCCCGGGCCCCTGGAGCGGCGGCGGCAGGCGGGGCGCGCGCTGCTGATGGCCGCCGTCGCGGACGCTCCGGCGGCACGGCTCGCGGCCGCACTCGCGGAGGCGCCCACCGGCGGGCGGGGAGAGTTCTCGGCGACGCTGGAGTCGCTCGCGACGTGGCTGCGCGACCTCATGGCGGCGGCCTCCGGGGCCCCCGAGCACGTGGTGAACTCGGGTGATGTGGCGACGCTCGCCCAGGTGGTGCGCCGCAGGGACATCCACCCCCTGGGCGTGGGCCGGGCGCTGGACCGCGTACACCGGGCGGGGGAGCTGGCCTCGGGGAACGTGAACCCCCAGCTCATCCTCGCGGACCTGCTCCGGGGCGTGCGCGCGGACCTCCTGGGCGCGGCATGAGCGAGAGCGCACGAGACCCCGGGAGCTTCACCCACCTGGACGCCCGGGGGCGGCCTCGCATGGTGGACGTGGGTGGCAAGGAGCCCACGCGGCGCGAGGCGGTGGCGGAGGGCAGGATCGTCACGTCGGGGGAGACCGTGCGCGCCATCCTGGAAGGAACCGGCCCGAAGGGAAATGTGCTGCTGGTGGCCCAGCTCGCGGGGATCACGGGGGCGAAGCGGACCGCGGACCTCATCCCTCTCTGCCACCCGCTCCCCCTCACTTCGGTGGAGGTGGAGCTGGAGGCGGACCCGGAGCTGCCGGGAGTACGGGCGCGCGCCACCGCCCGCGTCGACGCCCGCACCGGGGTGGAGATGGAGGCGCTCACCGCGGTCTCGGTCGCCCTGCTCACCGTTTACGACATGTGCAAGGCTCGCGACCGGGAAATGAGGATCGAGGCGATCCGTCTGGTGCGCAAGGAGGGAGGCCGCAGCGGCACCTGGGAGGCCGCGGAGGAGTAGCCGCTACCCGGCACAGGGCTTGCTCTGGGGGGCCGCAACCTTAGCCGGGAGGCCCTCTATGCAGTCCCTTCTCCTCAAGCTGCAGGCTGACGTCGCTGCGCGTAAGCAGCCTCGTTCGGAGGTTTGGCCGGCGGTACGGGGTGCTGTGCTCGGTGTGGCCCTGTTCGCATCGGCGTTCCAGATCGGTGCGGCCACGGCGGCTCCGGAGACGGGTTGGGCGGCGGAGTGGCACCAGCGCTTCATGGCAGGCGACGCGAAGCTTCAGTCGCTGGAGGGGCAAGTCGACCTCCAGAAGATGCAGATCGAGCGCCTGGAGAGGATCCACCAGAACTCCGCGAAGTACGGGATCGGCGCGGACCTGGCGGCTGCCATCGAGGAGATCGCGCTGGCGGAGAAGATCGACCCGGCGGTGGCCTTCGAACTCGTGAGGGTGGAGAGCGAGTTCAACCAGCGGGCGGTGAGCCCCGTGGGGGCCATCGGGTTCACCCAGCTGATGCCGGAGACGGCGAGGGGTCTCGCGCCCGGCATCTCGCGCAGGCAGATGTTCGATCGCGACACGAACCTGCGGCTCGGCTTCCGCTTCCTCCGCATCCTGATCGACCAGTACCGGGGAGACGTCCACCTCGCGCTCCTCGCCTACAACCGCGGCCCGGGAAGGGTGGACGGCCTCCTGCGTGCGGGGATGAACCCCGACAACGGGTACGCCCGGAAGGTGCTCGGAGGGCGGTGACGCGCTCTGCTCCACCGGACGAACGGAAGGGCCCCCGCCGCGACGCCGGTGGGGGCCCTTCCCGTACCGGACCCGCGGGATTCCGTGGCAGCGGCGGCCCCCCGGGCTGCGCGCCTCCCGGTCCGGTCCCGGAAGAGGGGCGAAGACGACTCGCCGACGGAAGGATCGTGGGGATCGAGGCGGACCCGTGCCGCCGGCGAGGCCGGCTCGATGGTCGCCCCGGTGGGCCGCACGGATCCCGCGCAGGTTCGTGCGTTGGATCGACGGCCTTCTAATCGACGGTGGCGAGGTAGTTCCCGAGCACGCGGTTCGTGGCGTTAAGCACGGCCAGTGCGGTGGACTCGTGTACGCTCTCCCGCGCCAGCGTGGCGCCGATGAGCGGGCCGGCGCCGCGGTCCGTGTGGAGGAGGACGGCCACGAGGTCCGTGTCGAAGGCGCGGAGCGTCCTCACCCCCACCAGGCGGAACCGGAGCGGCTCGCCGATCACCGCGTCGAGGCAGCGCAGCGTCGCGAGCGCCGCCAGACGAAGCTCCGTGGCGCTCCCGCTCTCCCCTTCCGCCTCTCCCTCGTAGACCGTCCCCCCCCACTCCACCGCGACGGTGGCCACGGCGCGACCCGCCCCGGGGTGGACGACCCGCGCCTGGAGGAAGCGGACCCGCCGGGTGGGCTGCGGGGCGGCGACGAACGAGACCTGCACGTCCACGTCGCCGCGGGCGATCCCGTGCCGCCCCAGCGCCGCGCCCGCGAGCATCTCGATTCGCGAGGGCTCGCCGGCATCGCACACCAGGTGGACGGCGCCAGGCCCGTCGAACAGGGCGCGGCGGACGCCCTCGATGTCTTCCAGGACGGCCCGCAGCCGCTCCATCCCGGCTTCGTCCAGCGGGGGAGAACGCATGGATCGCTACGATGTGGGTGGGTGAGGGAAGGAACGTACGGCGCGTTCCGCGCCGGTGTCAAGAAAACGCGGAGGCGCGGGGGTGTCCCGCGCCTCCGCCTCCGTCCCCTTCCCCGACCGCCTCCGTCAGAACCGCAGGAGCGCCCCCACGCCCCGGAGGTCGGCGACCTCCCCCGGGTCGGTGAAGGCGATCTCCACCCCCTGCCCCTCCGCCATGCGCACCATCTCCTCCACCGCGTCCACCTCCTCCAGCTCGCTGGAGCCGCAGTACGAGCACCGGTCCATCCCGCGGGCGTACACGAACGAGCACGTCCTGCACCGGGTCCCGTCGCGGCTCTGGTCGCGGGCCATCACCAGGGTGTCCACCTTCCCTTCCTGGAGCGCGGTGAGCGCGCCCTGGAACCCGGCGGTCGCGAGGTAGTCGTTGGCGACGCGGTCGCGGACGCGCTCCACCATTTCCTCCCGCTCGCGGTCCTCGTACGCCTCCAGGTGAGGCTGGATCTTGACGAGGATGTCGCTGGTCCGGTCGTCCACCCACGCGTTCCCGGTGTAGACGATGAGCGACTGCACCGGCTCGGGAAGGAACTCCCTGAACTTCGCCACGTTCTCGTCCGTCCCGAGGATGATCAGGTCGTCGGGCCGGTACCGTCCGACGAACGTCTCCACCTCCTTCGCGAACTCCTTGAAGAAGTGGCGCAGCTCCTCCGCCTTGCGGCGCTGGTAGCGCGACTGGGAGTACCCGCCGGCCTGCACGTCCGAGGGGGTGGGAATGGGCTCTCCGTACACCTCGATCTCCTGGAGGAGCGTGCCCAGGTAGATGCTCAGGATGCGGACGTGCTCCCGGTCCAGCAGCACCACGCCGTGGTGGTGGTAGCTGTCGATCACCTGCGCGAGCGGGGCGATCACCGGCCGCGGGGAGAGGAGCGCCCGGTTCTGCACGGGTACGGGGAACTGAAGCGCCTCGAACCAGTCCCCGTCCAGCTCGGTGTAGACGACCAGGGCGCGGTTCGACTCGTCGAACTCGTCGCGGATCCAGTTCCGCACCCGCTCGAACGCCGCCTTCACGGCCGGCGCCATGCCCCCGTCCATCTCCTCGAACTGGGCTTCCTTCTGGTTCAGGAAAACCTGGTGCGTCCTCTTGTTGTCGGAATTCACCGACATGTCGAGGAAGAGCGAGAGGACCGGCTGCCCGCCGTCCCGCCGCTGCATCAACCGCTCAAGATCCTGTTTCGTGATCATGTCCCGTCTGGTTGAGGGGAATTGGCCTGGACCGTCCGGTCTGCGAGCGCTGGGGGTGCCCGATTGCAAGGTCCTTGCCCGAAGCAGGGGGAGTTGACGGGGTGCGTACTTTGCGGACAGGCTCGTGCGCCTCCCGGAGGCGCGCCGAACGTATGAACTCGAATGAGCGGAAGGGTCGAAATCCATGACGGAGCCGGACCATCGCGCGTACTGGGAGAAGGGCTTCACGTGGGCCGACTACCTCGCGGACGAGGTGGTGGCCCATCGCGGCCTGTGGGAGGGGATCACGAAGGGGGTCCGGATCCCGACGTGGGCGCGGGAGCGTGCGCAGGCCCTGGAAGGGACGTGGCGGCTGCTGGTGATCTCGGAGGACTGGTGCGGAGACGCTTCCAACACGGTGCCGCTGATCGCCGGCCTCGTCGGAGTCTCGCCGCGGCTGGAGATGCGCGTGGTGAAGCGGGACGAGAACCTGGGGCTCATGGACGCCCATCTCACCGCAGGGGCGAGGTCGATCCCGCTGGCGATCCTCCTGGACGAGGACTTCCGCCCCCGCGGGAGGTGGGGACCCCGCCCCCTGGAACTCCAGTCGTTCGTGCTCCGGGAGAAGGCCGAGGGCACCCGCCCGGCACAGGAGATCTACCGCGACGTGCGCACCTGGTACGCGCGCGACCGCGGGGAGACCACCCTGAGAGAAGTGCTGGAGATGATCGAGGCCGCGAGCCGGGAGGGGGTGGAACGCGCGGGATGACGGGTGCGGGTGGGTGCGACGGTCGGGATGACGCGCCCACCCCGATCCGGGCTCCGATCGGAGTTGCCTCTCCCGCGCCCCCTGGCGAGGCTCGACGTTCCCGGCACCGGGCACAGGAATCGGGCGCACTTCGCTGGGACGTCCTGGCCGGCGTCGTAGCTCGCCGACCGGCGGACACGAATCCCGACGGCCGGAAAGTCCGACCCGAATGGACGTTGCGGCTATCCCGACCGTCGGTCGCCCACTCGGCAGCCGAACCGCTACGACCGAATTGAGCGTTCCGAGCGTGCTACCCGGGTGGGGGGGGGACGACCGGCTACGCCTGTGTCCGGAAGAGCCCCGCGTGCCGGGGGCAATCCCTGCGGCATCCCGCCAGCGCGGGGAAAGGGGTGTCCACCGGATACCGGAATCGTGCAACGGTCAGGACTCAGCCAAAACGAAAACGGCCCCGTCGCTCTGAGTGCGACGAGACCATTTGCGTTGCGAGTGCGCCCGACAGGATTCGAACCTGTGACCTTTGGCTCCGGAGGCCAACGCTCTATCCAGCTGAGCTACGGGCGCGCAATTCCGGGGGAGGCGGTGTAAGCCGAGTTCTGTTCTCCGCCGAAGCGGAGGAGGATCATTTCTCTGGGACCGACGTCGCCGCCGGCCTCTAGCAGCCTACCCGGGATTCAACGGAGCGGGCAGCTCCTCATCCCCTATTTGGCCTTGCTCCGGGTGGGGTTTACCGTGCCGCGTCCGTTACCGGCCGCGCGGTGCGCTCTTACCGCACCGTTTCACCCTTGCCTGTGCCCCGGAGACCGGAGCCATCGGCGGTCTGTTCTCTGTTGCACTTTCCGTCGCCTTGCGACGCCCGGCCGTTAGCCGGCACCCTGCCCTGCGGAGCTCGGACTTTCCTCGACACCGAAGTGCCGCGATCCTCACTCGCCTCCCGAATTTTCAAACACTGGCAGTGCCCAGGAGAGGACTCGAACCTCCACGCCGTTTCCGGCACCAGATCCTTAGTCTGGCCTGTCTACCAATTTCAGCACCTGGGCATTCCAACCCACAGAATCGCGAGCAGTGCTCCCGAGAGGACTCGAACCTCCACGAGCTTACGCCCACTAGATCCTGAATCTAGCGCGTCTACCAATTCCGCCACAGGAGCGCGCGATCTGCGTTTCCAGCAAGGTGCGCCCGGGAAGATTCGAACTCCCGACCTTCTGATCCGTAGTCAGACGCTCTATCCAGCTGAGCTACGGGCGCACAAAAATCTCTGTTGTCAAATGCACCGAGTAGGAATCGAACCTACAACCTTGGGATTAAGAGTCCCCTGCTCTGCCAGTTGAGCTATCGGTGCGTCGTCGAACAGGAAGGTTAATTTACTCCGAAACCCCTGTTCTGTCAACCCCTCCCGGCGGCGTTCCATCGGGTCGTTCCGCCGCTTCCGGCGTCCGGAAGAGGCGCTGAAAGTAACGACGCTCCCGCGATTCTGCAACCCCCCGGCGGACGGCGTTCCGGGAGCGGCCGCGAGGCCGCTCCCGGCCTTCCCGCATGCCTCAATACGCCGGGATCCCGGTGATGTCCTGCCCCAGGATCAGCCCGTGCACGTCGTGCGTCCCCTCGTACGTGTAGACCGACTCCAGGTTCGCCATGTGGCGCATCGCCTGGTACTCGATGAGGATGCCGTTGCCGCCCAGGAGCCGCCGCGCCTCGCGGGCCACCTCGGTCGCCATGTCCACGTTGTTCCGCTTGGCGAGCGACACCTGCTCGGGGCGCATCTTCCCCTCGTCCTTGAGGTTCCCCAGCCGCCAGCAGAGGAGCTGCGCCCGGGTGATCCCGGTGAGCATCTCCGCCAGGCGGGTCTGCTGGATCTGCGTGGCCGCGATGGGCATGCCGGCGAACTGGACGCGGTTCTTGGCGTAGCTCACCGCCTCGTCGTAGCAGGCCATGGCCGCGCCGACCACGCCCCACGCGATCCCGTAGCGCGCATGGGTCAGGCACATCAGCGGGCTCTTGAGACCGCCGGACTTGGGGAGGAGGGCAGAATCCGGCACCCGCACGTCCTGCAGCACCAGCTCCGACGTGTCGGAGGCGAGGAGCGAGAGCTTCCCCTTCTGGTCCTTGGCGGTGAACCCGGGGGTGTCTGTGGGGACGACGAAGCCCCGGATGGACTTGGTGTCGTCCAGCTCGCCGGTCTTGGCCCAGATGATGGCGATGTCGGCGGTGGAACCGTTGGTGATCCACATCTTGGCGCCGTTGATCACCCAGCCGTCGTCCGTCTTCTGCGCCCGGGTGAGCATCCCGCCGGGGTTGGACCCGAAGTCCGGCTCCGTGAGCCCGAAGCAGCCGATCATCTCGCCGGCCGCCATCTTCGGGAGGTACTCGCGCCGCTGCTCCTCGGAGCCGAACGCGTAGATGGGGTACATGCAGAGCGCGCCCTGCACCGAGGCGAACGACCGGATCCCCGAATCGCCGCGCTCAAGCTCCTGCATGATGAGCCCGTACGAGACGTTGTCCAGCCCGGCGCAGCCGTACTCCTCGGGGAGGTTGGCGCCGAAGACGCCCAGCTCGGCCATCCCCGGGATCAGCTGCTTCGGCAGGTAGCGCCCGATGTACGCGTCGTTGATGACCGGCATGAGGTTGTCGTCCACCCACTCACGCACGGTGTCGCGGATCAGCCGCTGCTCTTCGGTGAGCAGCGAGTCGATGTCGTAGTAGTCTACGCCCTGGAACTTGGCCATTGCAGCGGTCGGAGTTCGGGTACGGGAACGGCAAACCGGCGAAATCCCGTAATATACGGGATCTCGCCGGTCTGCGGCAACCTGCGGATCCGACGGGGCTACTCGATGGTGTGCGACCCGTCGGCCTCGCTCTCGGGATTGTCGGGGCGCGCCCTCCGCGACTCCGAGATGGCCCACCAGAGGAGGACCACGCCCAGCATGGCGTACACTCCGGCCACGATCCCCGGCCGGGTCAGAAGGCGGCCGACCCCGAGCCCGAGCGAGATCCCTCCGAGCACCGCGACGGCGACGCTGATCCAGGGCGAACGGATGAAGTCGCGCATCCTAACCGGGGTTCGAGCGGGCGGCGCGCGCGCGGATCACGTCGAAGGCGATCCGGCGCACGACCTTGTAGGTGCCGAAGGCGAGGAGGGCCCCCAGCACGAGCCAGAAGATCAGGAAGTTCGTAGACGCCAGCGCCCCCAGACGGCCCAGCCCCGCGAGGTACAGCGCGGCCACCGCCACCGCAGCGGCGACCGCGAGGGGCGTGGCGCGGCGCACCACCCGCCTGCGGCACTCCGCGCACCACCCGTGCGGATCGAGCTTTCCCTCGATCTCGCGTCCGCATTCGCGGCAGGGCGGGTGCGGGGACGGCCCGTTCACAGGCGCCGGATGATGGCGTCCGCGAAGCTGTCCGTGGATCCCGTCCCGCCCAGGTCCGGGGTGGTGGAGTCCCCTTCCCGGATGGTGGACTCCAGCGCCTGCTGGATCCGCCCTGCCTGGTCGTGCATCCCGAGGTGGCGAAGCATCATCACCCCGGCCAGGAGGAGCGCAGACGGGTTGGCGATTCCCTTCCCCGCGATGTCCGGCGCCGAGCCGTGCACCGCCTCGAAGATCGCGGCGTCCTTGCCGATGTTCGCGCCGGGCGCCAGCCCCAGCCCGCCGACGAGTCCGGCGATCTGGTCGGAGAGGATGTCCCCGAACATGTTCTCGCAGACGATGACGTCGAAGCGGTACGGGTCCATCACCAGCAGCATGGCCGTGGCGTCGATGATCCGGTCCTCGAACTCGACGCGCCCCTCGTACTCGCGCGCGATCTCCTTCCCGATGTCGAGGAAGAGACCCTGGGTGTACTTGAGGATGTTCGCCTTGTGCGCCAGCGTCACCTTCTTCCGCCCGTGCGAGACGGCGTACTCGAAGGCGTAGCGGACGATCCGCTCGACCCCGAAGCGGGTGACGATCATCACCGACTCGGCGGCCGCCCGCGGGTCGTTTCCGATCCCCACGTAGTGCTCGACCCCGCTGTACAGCCCTTCGGTGTTCTCGCGGATGAGGACCAGGTCGATGTCCTGGTAGCGCCCGCCGGGAACGATGGTGCGCGCCGGACGGACGTTGGAGTAGAGGTCGAACTCCTTGCGGAGCGCGACGTTGATGGAGCGGAACCCGGTCCCCACCGGCGTGGTGAGGGGACCCTTGAGCGCCACGCGGCTGGCGCGGATCGACTCCAGCGTCTCCTCGGGGATGGGGGTGTTGTGGGCCGGGAGGGCGGCCATACCCGCCTCGCGGCGGTCCCACCGGATGTCGGCGCCCGCTGCCTCGATGACGCGGACGGTGGCATCGGTGATGGAAGGTCCGATCCCGTCTCCGGGGATCAGCGTAACGGTCTGGGCCATGAACGTACGTCGAATGTGTTGACTCCCGGCCGGCTCGGAGCCCGCCGGGAGCGCTGTGGGCAAGGTGCGTTCCAGCGTCGGGAACGGATGGCCGCGCCCCGGGGGGCGGCGGCCCGGACGAGCGGGATCGGCGTCAACGCGCGCCGGGAGCGGCAAGGCTCGCCGCGAGCGCGGCCGCGGCGCTCGCGAGGGCGCGCACGTCGGGCTCCGGGCGGGGCTCTCCCTCGGCCTCTCCCCACCACACCACGTCGCCGGTGCGCGCGTCGACCAGCGCGGCGTCGATGCGGACGCGCCCCTCCTCCGCTTCCCCGGTCCGCGCGAACGCTACGGCTCGGGGAAGGAGGACCAGGCGCACGTCGGTGAGGGCGGCGTAGCGCCTCAGCACCCCTGCCAGCGGCTCGACCGCCCGGCGCTCGCGGTGGTGGACGAGCGGGTCCGCCGGGAGGGCGCGGGGGTCGGCCGCGAACCCGGGAGAGCGCCGCAGCGCCCGCTCCAGCGCCTCCGGCGTCACCAGGGTCGCGCGCGGCTCCCGCTCCTCGAGTGCGAAGAGCAGTTCCCTGCCGAGCCGCTCCGGCGTGTCGGCGGGGAGCCCGCCCGCCGCCTGGACGGGGAGGACGAGGATCCGCTGTCCGGCCAGCCGGAGCGCGGGAGCGCTCGCGGCGGGAGGCGCCGCCGCCGCGGCTTCGCCCCGCGCCTCCGCTCCGGCGGACGCGCAGCCGGCGAGCACCGCGCCCAGCGCGAGGAGGACGACCCGGCGGGGGCGCTTCAAAGCAGGTGTCCCCCGTCCACCGGGATCACCGCGCCGGTGATGTGGCGCGCCAGCTCCGAGCAGAGGAACACCACGACGTTGGCGACGTCCTGCGGGTCGCCCAGGCGGCCCAGGACGGCGCGCTCCCGGGCGGTGTCCAGGATCTCCGCGGGAACGCCGTTGGTCAGGCGGGTGGTCCGGATGTAGCCGGGCGCGACCGCATTCACGTTGATGTTGCTGGGTCCCAGTTCCAGCGCGGCGGAGCGGGTAAGCCCCAGGACCCCGGCCTTGGAGGCCGAGTAGTTGGCGAGGCCGAACTCGCTGCGGATCCCGTGCACCGAGGAGACGTTGACCACCTTGCCGTCGTGCTGCCGGCGGAAGTGAGGCGCGGCGGCCCGGATCATGTGGAACGCGCCGCTCAGGTTGGTGTCGAGCACCGACCTCCACTTTTCGTCGGTAAGGCGCCAGAGCGCGGCGTCGCGCCCGATCCCGGCGTTGTTCACCAGGATGTGGAGCCCGCCGAACCGCTCGATCACGTCCTCCACGAAACGGTCCACGGCCACCGGGTCGCGGACGTCGCACTCCGCGTGGTGGCAGCGGACCTCGAGCTGCGCGATCTCGTGCGCCGTCCGTTCGGCCTCGCTCCCGATCTCGCCGGAGTCGTCGTACGAGAACCAGTTGAACGCCACGTGCACGCCGTGCCGGGCGAACTCCAGCGCGATGGCCCTGCCGATCCCCGTGGCGCCTCCGGTCACGATGGCGATGCGGCCCCGGAGCGAGGAGCCGTACCGGAGGGCCTGGGGCTGGGTCTCCTCCACCACCTCCTCCAGCAGCATCTCCACGGGATCCGCGATGACGATTTCCTGCAGGGGGGGCGGATTCGTCTGCGACGCGACGGGCTCGCCGGGCATGGGTTCGGGACGCGACGACCCGTCGGGGATGCGCTGCATGGACGCCGGTAGTTTGCGGTGTAAGGGCGCCGCCTGCGAGGAGGCGCGCAGCCGGAGATTGTACCGTGCAACTCGGTGTCCGGCAAGCGGCACCCGGATCCGGCCACCGGACCAGCAAAGAGCGCGCCCGTCCCGGGGACCGGGACGGGCGCATCCATGAGTCATCCCGAACTTTGGAAGTGAGGTAGGAGAGGAGTTCGGAGGCTCAGGCAGAGGAAGCAGATGGCAGCACGCAGGCGGTAGAGCGGAGTCGAGACCTCTCGGCTCCGCTTTCCTGT
>Ga0180215_1000124_pt1 | contig 115686 bp, 105 predicted proteins | sample eDN3rd37CBELigBY_FD_128871 | JGI IMG/M metagenome (GOLD analysis project Ga0180215, IMG submission 128871) | Enriched backyard soil microbial communities from Emeryville, California, USA - eDNA 3rd pass 37_C BE-Lig BY (version 2) (version 2) | ecosystem: Environmental > Terrestrial > Soil >... | reverse complement strand
TAACCGCCAGCGCCTGCACTCCAGCCTCGACTACCGCAGTCCTGCGGAGTACGAGCATCAGCTCGCCCTCACCCCGAGGGTGGCTGCTTAACCCCCTGTCCGTTCCCTGGGGGGAAGTCCAGTGCGGCGGTCTCCGGGCTCCCGGCGCCGATCACGCGAAACGGCCCCCGTCCCCCCGCCTCCAGGGCCGCTCCGAAGTCGCGTCCCGAAGGACTCTGGAACACGCTCAGACCGAACTCCTGCATCATCGAGAAGATGTGGTCGAAGATGTCGGCCTGGATCCCCTCGTACACCGCCCAGCGGGTGTCGTTGGTGAACACGTAGATCTCGATGGGGAGACCCTCGGGGGTGGGAGCGAGCTGGCGGACCAGGAAGGTGAGGTTCTGATGGATGCTCGGGTGGCTCCGCAGGTAGGCGGCGATGTACGCGCGGAGCGTGCCCACGTTGGTGAGCCGCCGCGAGTTCGCGATCAGGTCGGGCTCTTCCGCGTAGCGCGCGTTGTGCTCCTCCAGCTCGGAGACCTTGCCGCGCATGTAGTCGCGCAGCAGCTCGAAGCGCGAGAAGTGCTCGATCTCCTCCTCCGTGAGGAAGCGCACCGTGGACAGGTCGACGTGGATCGCCCGCTTGATGCGGCGCCCGCCCCCGTCGAACATGTTCCTCCAGTTCTTGAAGCTGTGCTCCAGGAACTTGTGGGTGGGGATCACGGTGATCGTCCGGTCCCAGTTCTGCACCTTCACGGTGTTCAGCGCGATGTCCAGGACGTCTCCGTCCGCCTCGAACTGCGGCATCTCGATCCAGTCGCCGACCCGGATCAGGTCGTTTCCGGTGAGCTGGATGCTGGCGACCAGAGAGAGGAGGGTGTCGCGGAAGATGAGGAGGATGATCGCCATCATCGCGCCCAGCCCGCTCACGAAGTACCAGGGCGTCTGGTCGGCGAGCCGCGCGACGATGAAGATCCCCGCAATGAGGAAGACGAAGACCTTGACGAGCTGGACGTAGCTCTTGATGGGCCGCGTCGCCGCCACCGGGTGCCGGAGGTAGAGCCCGTGCGCCGCGGAGAGGAGCGCGTCGAGCGTGAGCGCGCCCACCAGGACCAGACACGCGGCGACCAGCCTCTGGATCAGCCCGGTGACCCCCACGCTCAGGCCGGGCACCAGCGGCAGGCCGGCCTGGATGGCGAGGAGGGGGATGATCAGCGAGGCGCGCTGCGGGACCCGGTGCTCGAAGAGCACGTCCCCCCAGGAGATGCGCGCCTTCCTCATGACCGCGCGTACGGCCGCCAGGAGGTAGCGCCGCCCCAGCACGTGGAGCAGGAGGGAGACGGCGGCGAGCAGGAAGATCCCGGCGGCCGTCCGGGCCCAGGGGGTGGGGAGAAAGCTATAGATCCAGTCTACGGTCAAGATCGGGCTCCTGTTCAGGGATCGGGGATCCGGGAACGCGACACCTCACGATGGAAGGCGAGTGCGACGGAAAAGTGGACCTCCCAATGTACCACTCACGGCCGCCATGCCCAACCCGGGGCCGGGGCGGGCCCGCCCTCGCAACCGCGGCCCGGACCGGCTATTCTACCCGGAACGCCACTCGAACCCGCGCCCGAGAACACCCGTGTCGATCCCGTTCCGTACCGTCCTCGTCACCGGCGCCAGCGCCGGCATCGGAGCCGCCTGCGCCCGTGCCTTCGCGGGAGTGGGAGCCCGCCTGGTCCTCGCCGCCCGCCGCACGGACCGCCTGGAGGGGCTGGCCTCCGAGCTGCGCGACGCGCACGGCACCGAAGCGCACCTGCTGGCGCTGGACGTCCGCGACGCGGAGGCGGTCGCCGGCACCCTCGCCGGGCTCCCCCCGGAGTGGGCGGAGATCGACGTGCTGGTGAACAACGCCGGCCTCGGCCGGGGGCTGGAGAAGGTACAGGAGGGGAACGTCGCCGATTGGGACGAGATGGTGGACACCAACGTGAAGGGGCTCCTCTACGTCACCCGCGCCCTGGTCCCCGGGATGGTCGCTCGCGGACGGGGGCACGTGATCGACATCGGGTCGGTGGCGGGCCACGAGGTGTACCCGGGCGGCGCGGTGTACTGCGCCACCAAGCACGCCGTGGGCGCCATCACGAAGGGGCTGCGGATGGACCTGCTCGGCACCGGCGTGCGGGTGAGCACGGTGGACCCCGGCATGGTGGAGACGGAGTTCAGCGTCGTGCGGTTCCGCGGCGACCACGCGCGCGCCGACCGGGTCTACGCCGGGATGACCCCGCTGGTGGCCGACGACATCGCCGACGCCGTGCTCTGGTGCGCCACCCGCCCGCCGCACGTCAACATCGACGAGATCATCGTCAAGCCCACCGACCAGGCCTCCGCGACGCTGGTCGCCCGGAGGTAGCGAGGGAACGAACGGGGCCGCCGGGTACGGAGTACGAACCGGGGTACGGCGGCCCGCGCCGGGAGCGCGGAGCCGCCCCGGAAATCCACCCGAACCGCGCCGAATGTTCTACGTCCGCATCGTCCTCGCCCTCCTCGCCTTCCTGGCCGCCTCGGTCTACGGCGTGTTCATCGCGCTGTTCCGGCGCGACCGCTCGCGCGTGGCGTACGACTACGCCCGTCTCCTCTACCGTCTCCAGCAGCCGGCGCTCGGCGTGCGCGTCCGCATCACCGGCGAGGAGCGGCTCCACGCGCACCGTCCCTGCATCTTCGTCGGCAACCACCAGAGCGTGCTGGACGTCCCCATCCTGGCGCAGGCGTTCGCGCCGGGCTCGGTGGTGATCGCCAAGAAGGAGCTGCGCACCATCCCCTTCTTCGGCTGGCTCTACACGACCACCGGGAACATCCTCATCGACCGGAAGGACAACCGCAGCGCGGTGGGGCGGCTCAAGAAGGTGGAGGACGCCATCCTGCGGCGGAAGGTGGCGGTGTGGATCTTCCCCGAGGGGACGCGCGGCAAGGAGCCGGGCCGCCTCCTCCCCTTCAAGAAGGGGGCGTTCCACATGGCGGTGGCGACCGGGGCGCCGCTCGTCCCGGTCGTGGTCTCGCCGCTGAAGCCGCGGCTGGACATCCCCGGCCGCCGCCTCGACCCCAGCGACGTGGAGGTCCGCGTGCTGGAGCCCATTCCCACCACGGGCCTGGGCGAGGACGACGTGGTGCCCCTGATGCGCGAGACCCGGCGCCGCATGGCCGCCGCGCTCTCCGAGATGGCCGTGGCGCGGGGGCTCCCCGCCCCTCCGCCCGACGAGGAGTCCGCCGGGACGCCCCCCGTCTGAGCGTTTTCGGCCCGGAGTCCCTTGCCCGGACCCGCGCCTGGCCCTACCCTTGCCATCGCACGGAACTGGCGCGCGACAAATCCTCCGCGAAAACCCGCGACCCCGATTCGAGCAGCGAAGAAACGGAAATGGACGAAGCTCGGCACACGGATCCCGCGGATCCGAACACCGCACTGTTCGCCGGCGGCGGGGAGATGGGAGCGCGGATGCGCGCCTACGACTGGTCCTCCACCCCCCTCGGTCCTCCCGAGACCTGGCCCCAGAGCCTGCGGACCTGCATCCGCATCATGCTCACCTCGCGCCAGCCCATCTGGATCGGCTGGGGGCCCGAGCTGTCCTACTTCTACAACGATCCCTACAAGGCCATCATCGGGGGGAAGCACCCGGACGCCCTCGGCCAGCCGACCGCGGTGGTCTGGCGGGAGATCTGGGACGTGATCGGCCCCATGCTCTCGACCGCGATGACCGGGGACGAGGGCACGTACGTGGAGGCGCAGCTCCTCATCATGGAGCGCTACGGCTACGAGGAGGAGACGTACTACACCTTCTCCTACAGCCCCGTCCCCAACGACCACGGGGACACGGGCGGGATCATCTGCGCGAACACGGACGACACGCAGCGCGTGATCGGCGAGCGCCAGATGGCGCTGCTCCGCGAGCTGGCCGCGAGGACGGCCGGTGCGCGGACGGTGGAGGACATCTGCAGGCAGGCCGCGGAGGCCCTGTCCACGAACCCCCGGGACCTCCCGTTCGCGCTGATCTACCTCCTCGACCCGCAGGACCGGAAGTCGGCGGCGCTCGCCGGCACCGTGGGGATCGACCTCCCGCACGCCGTCGCCCCGGAGACGGTCCCGCTGGACGGCACGCCCGCCGGGCCGCTGGCGGAGGCGATGCACGCCCACGGACCGGCCGTGGTCGAACTCGATGCCTCCTTCGGCGCGCTGCCGACGGGCGCCTGGGACCGGCCGCCCGCCCGCGCCGCCGTCCTGCCGATCGCCCCGACGGGCGAGACGGGACGCGCGGGCTTCCTGGTCGCGGGGCTGAACCCGTTCCGGCTCCTCGACGACGGCTACCTCGGGTTCCTGGAGCTGGTGTCGGGCCAGGTGTCGGCAGGAATCGGCAACGTGGAGGCGTACCAGCAGGAGCGCGAGCGCGCCGAAGCGCTGGCGAAGCTGGACCGGGCGAAGACGGACTTCTTCTCCAACATCTCCCACGAGTTCCGCACCCCGCTCACGCTGATGCTCGGCCCCCTGGAGGACCTCCTCCACGGGAGAGGGGAGCCCCTGCCGGAAGAGGCGCACGGAGAGCTGCGGCTGGTCCACCGCAACGCGCTCCGCCTCCTGAGACTCGTCAACACCCTGCTCGACTTCTCGCGCATCGAGGCCGGACGGACGGAGGCGGCCTTCGAGCCCACGGACCTGTCGGCCTACACCGCCGAGCTGGCGAGCACCTTCCGCTCCGCGATGGAGCGCGCCCGGCTCAGGTTCGTGGTCGACACCCCTCCGCTCCCCGGGCCGGTCTACGTCGACCGGGAGATGTGGGAGAAGATCGTCCTCAACTTCCTCTCCAACGCGTTCAAGTTCACCCTGGAGGGCGAGGTCGCCATCTCCCTGCGTCCGGGCGACGGCACGGCGGTGCTGGAGGTCCGCGACACGGGCACCGGGATCGCGGCGGAGGAGCTGCCCCACGTCTTCGAGCGCTTCCACCGCGTGAGGGAGGCGCGGGGACGTACGCACGAGGGCACGGGGATCGGCCTGGCCCTGGTGAAGGAGCTGGTGAAGCTGCACGGAGGGGAGGTCTCGGTCTCCAGCACCCCCGGTGAGGGGAGCGCGTTCCGGGTGACGCTCCCCCTGGGGAGCGCGCACCTCCCGGCCGAGCGGGTGGGCGTGCGGAGCGAAGCCGGCCCCACCACGGTCGGAGCGACGCCGTACCTGGAGGAGGCGCTTCACTGGCTTCCCGAGTCGCTCCGGGCCGACGGAGACGCGCTCCTCCCGGGTCCGGACGATACGCCGCCCGTTCCCGTGCCCGTGGACTCCCCGGGTGCGCGCATCCTGCTGGCCGACGACAACGCCGACATGCGGCGCTACGTCGCGCGGCTGCTCTCGCAGCAGGGATACCGGGTGGAGACGAAGTCCGACGGGGCCGAAGCGCTGGCGGCGGTGCGCCGGCAGCCCCCCGAGCTGGTGCTCTCGGACGTGATGATGCCGGAGATGGACGGCTTCGCGCTCCTCGGCGCGCTCCGGGACGACCCCGCCACGCGGGAGATCCCGGTCATCCTGCTGTCCGCCCGCGCCGGGGAGGAGGCGCGCATCGAGGGGATGGAGTCCGGCGCGGACGACTACATGGTGAAGCCGTTCTCCGCCCGGGAGCTTCTCGCGAGGGTGGGCGCGCACCTGGGGATGGCGCGCATCCGCCGCGAGGCGGGAGCGGCGATCCGCGAGAGCGAGGAGCGCTTCCGCGTCATGGCCGACAACGCTCCAGTCATGATCTGGGTGACCGACGCCGCAGGGCGCTGCACCTACCTGAACCGGCGCTGGTACGAGTTCACGGGCCAGACCCCGGAGGCGGGGCTGGGCTTCGGCTGGCTCGACGCCACGCACCCGGACGACCGGCCGGAGGCCGAGAGGGTCTTCTTCGACGCCAACGCGCGGCAGGAGGTGTTCCGGCTGGAGTACCGTCTGCGCCGCGTGGACGGAGAGTACCGCTGGGCGATCGACGCGGCCGCTCCGCGCTTCGGCCCGGCGGGGGAGTTCGCCGGGTACATCGGCTCCGTCATCGACATCACCGAGCGGAAGCTGGTCGAGGAGCAGCTGGTGGAGCAGGCGCGCGAACTCGAGAACCAGACCATCCACCTGGAGGAGCTGCAGGCGGAGACGGAGGCGATCAACGAGGAACTCCAGCAGATGAACGAGGCGCTGGCGGAGCGCACCCGGGAGGCGGAGGAGGCCAACCGGGCCAAGGCCGTCTTCCTGGCGACGATGAGCCACGAGCTGCGAACCCCGCTGAACGCCATCATCGGCTACTCGGACCTGCTGGAGGCCGAGATCGCCGGCCCCCTCACGTCGGGGCAGCAGGCGCAGCTGAAGCGCATCGACATGGGGGCACGCCACCTTCTCCAGATCATCGAGGAGATCCTCACCTTCTCCCGCATCGAGGCGGGACGCGAGGGTGTCCAGATCGAGACGCTCGACCTCGCCGAGCTGGTCCGGGAGACGGCCGCGCTGCTGGAACCCCTGGCCGCGGCCAAGGGCCTCCACCTCTCGTACCACGCCCCCGCCCGCCTGGAGGCGGAATCCGATCCGGGCAAGGTGCGCCAGATCCTTCTCAACCTGCTCTCGAACGCGGTCAAGTTCACCGACGAGGGCGAGGTGCGGATGGAGGCGTGGCGCGAGGAGGACGAGATCGTGCTGCGGGTGAGCGACACCGGGCTGGGGATCGCGCCCGAGCACCTCCACCGGATCTTCGAGCCGTTCTCCCAGATCGAGCAGGCGCCGAGCCGCCGGGCGGGTGGGACGGGGCTGGGACTGAGCGTGACGCAGCAGCTCGCCCGGCTCCTGGGGGGCGACATCTCCGTCGAGAGCACTCCGGGGGCGGGGAGCCGCTTCGTGGTGCGGCTTCCGGCCCCGGGCGCTTCCCTGCCAGGGGAGGAGATGGGTGTCAATCGCGCGGGGAACCCCGGCGCCGGATAACGCGCCGGGGTCCGGCGGCGCGGCTTCCAACGTGCCGCGCCGCCGGGAGGGCTCACCGCGGCAGCGCCGGCACCTCCGTCGGCCGCCCATCGGGACCCACGGCGACGAGCACGAACTCCCCTCGGCAGGCGAGCACGCGCTCGTCGCGGTCCATCGGCTCCACGTACATCTCGACGGGAATGGTCATGGAGGTGCGGCCCGTCCCGCTCACCCGGGCGATCACCTCCGCGATGGAGCCCTCCGGCACGGGCTCCCTGAAGCTGATCTCGCTGGAGTGCACCGTCACCACCTTCCTGCGGCACCAGCGCGTCCCGCAGATGAAGGCCGCCTGGTCCATCCACGCCATCGCGGTGCCGCCGAAGAGCGTGTGGTAGTGGTTCGTGTGGCTCGGGAACACGGAGAACACCATCCGCGTCTCCGCCGCAGGGGGCCCCTGCATCGTCGCCGTCTCCGGGTTCCGCATCAGTCCCACGACAGCGCCGCGGACGACTGGTACTCCGTGACCGTGGTCTCGAAGAAGTTCTTCTCCTTCCTCAGGTCGATCGCCTCGCTCATCCACGGGAACGGGTTCGCCGCGCCGTACCGCACCGGCAGCCCGATGCGCTCCAGCCGGCGGTCCGCGACGTGCCGCACGTAGTCGCGGAAGAGCCCCGCGTTCAGCCCCAGGATGCCGCGCGGAAGGCAGTCCTCCGCGTAGGCGATCTCCAGCTCCACCGCCCGCTCGACCTTGGCGGAAAGCCTCGCCCGCAGCTCCGGAGTCCAGATCTCCGGGTTCTCCGCGACGATCCCGTTGATGAGGTCGATCCCGAAGTTCAGGTGGGTGCTCTCGTCGCGCAGGATGTACTGGAACTGCTGCCCGATCCCCGTCATCCGGTTCTGCCGATGGAAGGAGAGCATCATCGCGAAGCCGGAGTAGAAGAAGATCCCCTCCATGATGACGTAGAACCCCACCAGGTTCTCCACGAACTTCTGCGCGCCCTCCACGGTGGAGGTGTCGAAGCTCGAATCCATGAGGTCGGCCGTGAGCCCCATGTCGAACTCGTCCTTCCCGGCGATGGAGTTCACCTCGCGGTGCATGGTGAAGATCTCCTCGCCGTCCAGCCCCAGGCTCTCCACGATGTAGTGGAAGCAGTGCGTGTGGATGGCCTCCTCGAACGCCTGGCGCAGCAGGTACTGCCGGCACTCCGGGTTGGTGACGTGGCGGAAGATGGCGAGCACGATGTTGTTCGCCACCAGGCTCTCCGCCGTGGAGAAGAAGCCCAGGTTCCGCAGGATCACCCGCCGCTCGTCCGCGGTCAGGTCTCCGCCCTTCCAGGCCGCCACGTCGCGCCCCATGGGCACCTCCTGAGGCTGCCAGTGGTTGCGGTTCCCGTTCAGGTAGTGCTCCCAGGCCCAGTGGTACTTCAGCGGCATGAGCTGGTTGACGTCCACGACGTCGGCGTTGATCAGGCGCTTCTCGGTCATCGTTCGCTCCCTGCTTCGGAGAGGGGTGTACGATCGGGGGCGGTTCGGACACGGAGCCCGCGGACGCCCTTCACTGGCACGCTTCACAGGTCCCGTCGAGGTCGCACGTCGCGGCCGGCGGCGGCAGGGGAGGCGCTTCGTCCGGGCGCTCCACGCGGATCCCGGACGAAGCGCTGACGGACTTCATCCACCGCGGCTGGATGCCGCGCCGGTTCACGTCCACCGTGCTCGCCTCCACCCCGCCTGCGCCCACCGTGCGCAGGTAGTACGTGGTCTTCAGCCCCGCCTCCCAGGCGAGCTGGTACATCTCGCTCAGTCGGCGGCCGCTGGGGCGGTCCAGGTACAGGTTCAGCGACTGTCCCATGTCGATCCACTTCTGCCGCCGGGCCGCGCAGCGGATCAGCCACTCCGCGTCGATCTCGAAGGCGGTGCGGTAGCGGTCCCTGAGTTCCGCGGGCACCCGGTCGATCTCCCTCACCGAGCCGTCGTGGTACTTGAGGTCCTCCACCATCTCCGCGTCCCACAGTCCCAGCGCCCGCAGGTCGTTCACCAGGTGGCGGTCGACGACCGTGAAGTCGCCCGAGAGGTTGCTCTTGGCGTACAGGTTCTTGTACGTCGGCTCGATGGACTGAGAGACGTCGCAGATGTTGGAGATGGTGGCCGTGGGCGCGATCGCCAGCACGTTGCTGTTCCGCATCCCGTGCGCGGCCACCGCCTCGCGCACCGGCGTCCAGTCCAGCCGCCCCCCGCGCTCCACCCGCACCGGCACGCCGCGCTCCCCCTCCAGCAGTTCGAGCGTGTCGATCGGCAGCAGCCCGCGGCTCCACTTGGAGCCCGCGTAGCTCTCGTACCGCCCCCGCTCCGCGGCGAGCTGCGCCGAGCCCAGGATGGCGTGGTACGCCACCCGCTCCATGCTCTCGTCGGCGAAGTCCACCGCGGCCTCGGAGGCGTAGGAGACGCCCAGGGTGTGGAGCGCGTCCTGGAAGCCCATGATTCCCAGCCCCACCGGGCGGTGGCGGAGGTTGGCGGCGCGCGCCTCGGGGATGGGGTACAGGTTGACGTCGATCACGTTGTCCAGCATCCGCACCGCCGTGCGCACCGTCCTCGCCAGCCGCTCGGCGTCCAGCCCGCCGGAGCCCACGTGCGCCGCGAGGTTCACGGAGCCCAGGTTGCACACCGCCACCTCGTCGCGGCTGGTGTTGAGGAGGATCTCGGTACACAGGTTGGAGTTGTGCACCACGCCCGCGTGGTCCTGCGGCGAGCGGAGGTTGGACGGGTCCTTCCACGTCAGCCACGGGTGGCCCGTCTCGAAGAGCATCGCCAGCATCTTCCGCCACAGCTCCACCGCGCGCACCCGCCTGTGCAGCGGGATCTTCCCCTCTTCCGCCCGGCGCTCGTACTCGGCGTAGCGGGCCTCGAAGGCGGCGCCGTACAGGTCGTGGAGGTCCGGCACGTCGCTGGGGGAGAAGAGCGTCCACGGGCCGTCCTCGCGCACCCGCTTCATGAACAGGTCCGGGATCCAGTGCGCCGTGTGCATGTCGTGCGTGCGCCGCCGGTCGTCGCCCGTGTTCTTCCGCAGCTCCAGGAACTCCTCCAGGTCCAGGTGCCACGTCTCCAGGTAGGCGCAGATGGCGCCCTGCCGCTTCCCTCCCTGGTTGACGGCGACGGCGGTGTCGTTGGCGACCTTGAGGAAGGGGATGACGCCCTGGCTCCTTCCGTTGGTGCCGCGGATGTGGGAGCCCAGGGCGCGCACCGGGGTCCAGTCGTTCCCCAGCCCGCCGCTCCACTTGGAGAGCAGGGCGTCGTCGCGGATGGCCTTGAAGATGTCGCCCAGGTCGTCCTGCACCGTGGTGAGGAAGCACGACGAGAGCTGGGGATGCCGCGTCCCGGCGTTGAAGAGCGTGGGCGTGGACGAGCAGAACGAGAAGGTGGAGAGTACGCCGTAGAACTCGGCGGCGCGCTCCGTCCGCGCCTCGGGTTTCTCCGCCAGCGCCAGCCCCATCGCCACCCGCATCCAGAACCACTGGGGCAGCTCGAAGCGGGCGCCGCCCTCGTGCAGCAGGTAGCGGTCGTACAGCGTCTGCGCGCCCATGAAGGCGAAGGCGAGGTCGCGCTCGGCGCGCAGCTCGCCCGCCAGCCGCGGCAGGTCGAAGTCCAGCAGCGCCGGGTCCAGCAGCCCGGCCTCCACCCCGCGGCGCAGGTACGCCTCGAAGCGGGCGCCGTACAGCCGCTCCATCTCGTGAAGCGCCACGGGCGCGCCCAGCGCCTCCGCGTACACCTGTGTGAGCAGCAGGCGCGCGGCCAGGTAGGCGTACTCCGGCGCGCGCTCCGTCCGCGCCCGCGCCGCCAGCACCGCCGCCCGGCCGATCTCCTCGCGCGTGACGCCGTCGTACAGGGCCGCCAGCATCTCGCGGTAGACGCCCTCCACGTCCACGGCTGCGCCCAGCCCCGCCGCGGCCTCGGCGATGGCGGAGCGGAGGACGGCGCGGTCCAGCACCGACTCGCGTCCGCCCGCCTCGCGGATGCGGACGCGTCGCTCGGCCCGCCCGCGGGTCCGCGCCTCGCGGTAGACGATGAAGCGGCGCGCCACGGAGAAGTGGCCCCCCGCCATGAGCTGCCGCTCGACCTCGTCCTGGATGGATTCGATCTCGATCCGCTCCTCCCCGGCGTGCGCCGCGGACAGGGCGGCCTCCACCCCGTCGGTGACGCGCTCCACGGCGTCGTGGATGGCGGAGTCGAGCGCGTCCGGATAGGGGACGCCGGCTTCGGCGCGGAACGCCATCTCCACCGCGTGCGCGATCCGGTCGCGGTCGTACGGCGCGTGCCGTCCGTCGCGCTTCTGGACGGATCGGAAGGGGAGGAGTGCGGGGGCTCCCCGCGCGGGCGGGGACGCGGGCTGCGTGGCGACTTCGGGCATCGTGCGGCTCCTGAGGAGGTGGACTCCCCCGGAGGGTCGGCGCGCGGGCGTGCTCTGTCGGCGTCCCCGCGGAGGAGGACGCCGGAAACACGAAAGGCTCCAGGCGATGCGCCCGGAGCCCGTTCGTTCCGGCGTGGGGGATCCACGACGCCGGAGCCGCACGACGCGGCCCGACGCCGTCCCCACCCTGCCGGGACGACTCTACCCGTTCCCCTTCCCACGAGGGACACTACGGGCTCCGTGCTCTGGCAGGTCTTCTGGCTCGGGATTCATCCTCGGGAGAGCGCCTTCCCACGACGTGCGTCGCAGTGGCGTGATGCCCTCCTTCGTCCTCCCTCACAGCGGCGGGGCCGCCCCGGATTCGCACCGGGTTCCCTTTTCACGCGCTCCTCGCGAAGCGCGACCAGACCACTATATCTTGTGCGCCGAATCTACCAACCCACAACATCTCCCGTCAAGTACGCTCGGGAGATCGCCCCGGAACGCGATCGGCGCGGAGGTCGAACCGGCTAAACGAGCACGGCGCGCACCTGCTCCAGCGCCCACTCCAGCTCGTCGCGGGTGACCACCAGGGGCGGGGCGATGCGGATGACGAAGTCGTGCGTCTCCTTGCAGAGCATGCCGCGCTGCTTCAGCGCCTCGCAGGCGGCGCGGGCCGGGACGGTGAGTTCGATCCCCACCATGAGCCCCCTCCCCCGCACCTCGCGGACCTGCGGCGCGTCGATCTTCCGCAGCTCCCCGGCGAACCACGCGCCAAGCTCCGCGGCGCGCCCGGTCAGCCCCTCCTCCTCCAGCACCCGCAGCGCCGTCCGGGCCACGGCGCACCCCAGCGGGTTCCCCCCGTACGTGCTCCCGTGGCTCCCCGGGTCGAATACCGCCAGCACGTCGTGCGACGAGACCACCGCCGACACGGGATAGAACCCGGCGGAAAGGGCCTTCCCCAGCACGTACATGTCCGGACGCACGGACTCGTGGTCGCACGCGAAGCGGCGCCCGGTACGCCCGAGCCCCGTCTGGATCTCGTCGGCGATCATGAGGATCCCGTGGCGCGTGCAGATCTCGCGCACGGCCGCCAGGTAGCCGTCCGGGGGGATGAGGATCCCCGCCTCGCACTGGATCGGCTCGAAGAGGAACGCGCAGGTGCGCGGCGTGATGGCGGCCTCCAGCGCGGCCGCGTCGCCGAACGGCACCGTCACGAAGCCGGGAGCGAACGGCCCGAAGCCCGTGCGGTACGACTCGTCGGACGAGAAGCCCACGATGGTCGTGGTCCGTCCGTGGAAGTTGTTGGCGCAGACGATGATCTCCGCCTCTCCGTCGGCGATGCCCCGGTGCTGGATCCCCCACCGGCGCGCGGCCTTGATGGCCGTCTCCACCGCCTCGGCGCCCGTGTTCATGGGGAGCACCCCCTCCATCCCGCAGTACGTCGCCAGCTCGGCACAGAAGTGAGGGAGCTGGTCGTTGTGGAAGGCGCGCGAGGTGAGCGTCACGCGCGACGCCTGTTCCACGAGCGCGGCCAGGACGCGGGGATGGCAGTGCCCCTGGTTGACGGCCGAATAGGCGCTCAGGCAGTCGAGGTAGCGGTTCCCCTCGACGTCGTAGACCCAGACCCCCTCCGCCCGCTCCACCACGACCGGGAGCGGGTGGTAGTTGTGGGCGCCCCAGCGCTCGTCCAGGGCGATGAGGGATTCCGTCGTCTCCGCGGCGATTTCGTGGATCGAGTTCATGTGGCTCCAGGGTAAGGGGTACGCGGCGGCCGGAGCGGCACCGGCGCCGTGGGGGTCGGCTCGGAGCGTGTATCCAGAACGATACCACTCCGCCGACGGGGTCGCAGGCTCACGCGCGCCTTCGGAGGCGGCGTCTCCCGGCGGGTTCGTCGCCGGCGTCCCGGAAGAGGCGCTCCGCCTTCCGCGCCGAGACCAGGATGGCCTTGATGAAGGCCGAGCTGAACCCGCGGTGCTCCATCTCGTTGAGCCCCGCGATGGTGCAGCCGCGCGGCGTGGTGACCCGGTCGATCTCCCGTTCGGGGTGCATGTGCCCGCTCACCAGCAGCGACGCCGCGCCCTTCGCCGTCTGGGCGGCGAGCAGCGTCGCTTCCTCGGGGTGAAAGCCGATCTCCGTGCCGCCCTGCGAGGCCGCCCGGATCGCTCGCAGGAAGAAGGCGATCCCGCACGCGCAGAGAGCGGTGGCGCCGGTCATCATCTCCTCCTGGATCACGAGCGTGCGGCCTACGGGCTCGAAGAGGGCGCGCACCTCGTCCAGCCGCGCCGCGCCGTCCGCGTCCGCCGCCAGGCAGGTCATCGACTCGCAGACCGCGATCCCCGTGTTGGGCATCGCGCGGACGACGGGGACCGCGCCCCCCGAAGCCGCCCGGATCTCCTCGATGGAGGCTCCCGAGACCACCGAGACGAGCAGGTGGCGGTGCCGGTCCAGCGCCGGCCCGATCTCCTCCAGCACGCCCCGCAGCTGCTGGGGCTGCACGGCGAGCACCACGACTCCCGCCTCGCGCACGGCCTCGCGGTTGTCGGAGAGGACGCGCACGGACCGAGCGGCCAGGTCCTGAAGCAGCTCCGGCCGCCTTCGCGTGACCGACAGCTCCCCGGGGCGGCGGAAGCCGGAGGCCAGCCATCCCTCCACCAGCGCCCGCGCGATGTTGCCGCCGCCCAGCACGGCGATCCTGCGGTTCACTTCGGTTTCCATGTGATGCTCCCGGATCGAATGGCAACAAAAAACGCGGCCCCTCGCATGGACGAGAGGCCGCGTGCCGGCAGGTGGAAGGAGCGCCTGGCGCTACCGTCCCGGACCCACGCCGACAGGCCGCCTCGGAGTACGAGGCGGCAGGCAAGGCTGGAAGGTCGGGACGAACGATGCGCGCATGGGCCGTTTCCACTGGGTGACTTTCACATACTACCGCGGCCCGCGGGGGCGCGTCAACACCCCGGCTCCACGCGACGGAAATGAAGAGGAAGAGGAAGCCGCCGGGCGTTCCGTCAGCCCTCCAACTCCCTCCCCCGGAACGCCCCCATCACGCGGTCCTCCACCAGCGGGTCCACCGGACCGCCCGTGTAGGCCGGCAGGGCCGCGACCGCGTCCGTGCCCAGGTCGCGGATCCAGACGTCCCGGCTCCGCTCGTGGAGGTCCACCGCCTCCGTGGGCACGAGGACGTGGCGGTCCTCCTTGAGGGTGAACAGGTCGTCGTTCAGGTCCACGTCCAGGTACCTCACCTTCATCGCCTTCGGATCCACCAGCACCTCGCCCACCCGCCCCACCCGCTGCCGGTCGGCCGCGAACACGTCCCACCCGCGCAGGTCCGGGGCCCCGTCCGCCAGCTTGAAGTCCTTCGCGTCCCGGAGCGGAATCACCTGCGCCTCCCCCGGCGGCATCCGCGGGACGGCCGCCGCGCCTCCCCCGTAGAAGCGCGGGTGAGAGCGGCGCAGCTCCTCGTACATCTCCGTGGTGAAGGGCCGGTCCGGCTCGTAGAGCGGGAGCGTCCTCACCTCGTCGCGGGTCCAGTGCGAGACCATCGCGTTCTCGCCCCAGTCCACGTTCGAGACGGGAAGGAGGACGTGTCCCCGCCGGAACAGCCCGAAGTCGATCGCCAGGAAGCGAACCCGTCCCGTCCGGTCGATCAGCAGGTCGCTCACCGTCCCGATCTTCTCGCCCTGCGAGTCCCACACGTCCCACCCGATGAAGTCGCGCGTGCGGAGCACCTCCGCGCGCGGTTCGACGTTCGTCGCCATGTCTGTCGCTCCCCGTTCCAGGGTTCGGATCCCGAGTCCACCGCTCGCACGCCGGACACTGCAAGCCGTGGTCCCGAACGGCGATCCGGCATCTCCTCCCCGCACCCGCACCCCGGCGGAACCCATTCCGCCACGGGTGTATCCATTTCTGCCGCGGCCATCTCCAGGGGGCCGCGGCCTTGTTTTGCGAGACCACGGGAGGGAGCTGATGTCGGATCGGGATTACCTCGTGCGCGCGACGGCGCTCGACGAGCGCGTGCGCGCCTTCGCGCTGAACGCCACCGAGGTGGTGAGGACGCTCCAGGAGCGGCACGGCACCTACCCCGCGGTGAGCGCCGCGCTGGGACGCACCGCCATGGGTGCGCTCCTGCTGAGCGCCGCCTCGCTCAAGGAGGAGGACCAGTCGCTCAGCGTCGAGGTGCGCGGCGACGGGCCGGTGGGGCGGATCATCGTCACCGCCAACGGGCGGGGCGAGGTCCGCGGGCTGGTGGGGAACCCTCACGCGCACGCGGAGAGCGTTCGCCCGGGGAAGCTCAACGTGGCCGGGGTGGTGGGGACCGGAGGGTACCTCTCCGTCACCAAGAACCTGGGGATGCGCGACACCTACCAGGGGACGGTGGAGCTTCAGTCCGGCGAGATCGGCGAGGACCTCGCCTACTACCTGGCGCGCAGCGAGCAGACGGCTTCCGCGGTGGGGATCGGCGTGTTCGTCGTTCCCGACGGGACCGTGGACGCCGCGGGCGGGTACCTGGTCCAGCTCCTGCCGGGGCTGGACGACGACGAGATTTCCGCCATCGAGCGGCGGATCTCCGCGCTTCCCCACCCCACCGCGCTGATCCGCGAGGGGACCACCCCGGAGCAGGTGCTGGAGCGCATCTTCCCGGAAGGGTTCACGGTGCTGGACCGGTACCCGGTGCGCTTCCACTGCCCGTGCTCGCGGGAGCGGTTCGAGCGGGCCATCGTGAGCCTGGGCGAGGCCGAGGTCGCGCGCATCATCGAGGAGGAGAAGGAGGAGTTCACCGAGGTGGTGTGCCACTTCTGCAACGAAGCGTACCGGTTCACGCCGGACGAGATGAGGGAGATCCTGCAGGCGGCGTCGTAACGGGTTTTGACTGCATGAACTACAGGTGCGGGCGTGCCCCCCGCTGGCGCGGGGGTCGGGCTGCGGCGCCGTAGGACACGATACGACCGTGTCCTACGGCGGCGAGCCCCGCAAACAACCGCGGGTCTCGCCCCTTCGGGCTCGCATCCCTCACGCGAAAGGCGCCCCCGCCGGGAGATTCCGGTGGGGGCGCCTTTTCGTCGGTGAGGGCTTCGTCCGCGTCAGGCGAGGGACTTCAGGGCGGTCTTGATCTCGTCGAACGGCGGGAGCAGGCCCGGGTTCGTGGAGTGCCATGCGTACGCCACCCTGCCGTCGCGGCCGACCACGAAGGCCGCCCGGTCGGAGACGCCGCGGAGACCGGGGCCCAGCGGACCCTCCCGCACCACCCCGAATCCCTCCGCGGCGTCGCGGTTGAAGTCGGAGAGGAAGGGGTAGTCCGCCGCGCACTCGGCGCGGAAGCGCGCGAGCACGAAGGGCGAGTCCACGCTGATCGCCACCGGCTGCCCGGCGAGTTCCCGGTACGCGGCAAGGTCGTTCCCCACCGTGCACAGCTCCTCGGTGCAGGTGGAGGTGAACGCCAGGGGGAAGAAGAGCACCACCAGCGGCTGCTCCTTCCAGAGGTCGGCGAGCGAAACCTGCTCTCCCGCGTGCGACGGAAGCGTCACCGAGGGAGCCGTGTCACCCTGCTTCAGAGGCATGCCTGTGTGCCTTTCGCTGGTCCGTTCGTCGTGATCGGGGCGGAACCGTCTCCCCGCGGGCCGCAAGCTATCGCCCGGGAGGATGCGCGGCAAACCCGTACGCGCCGCCCCGGGTCCGGCGCGGCTTCCCGCTGGTGCGGAGCTTGCCGAACCCCGGGCTCATGAATGAACCGAGGCGCTCTACGGAAGAGCAGATGGGGATCCGCCCGTGGCAGGGACGGGCCGCGCTGGCGTTCGTCCTGCTGACGCTCGCCGCGCTGGTCGTCGTCCCCGTCCTCGTCCAGAAGCGTGTCTCCGAACTCCGCTCGGAGATCGAAGCCGCGGAGCCCGCCCGCACCACCATCACGCAGCTCCGGTTCGACCTGCTGAACGGGATGTTCGCGCTGAGCGAGCTGCTGCTCACCGGGAACCCCGAATACGCAGGCACCTACACCGCCGCCTACGCGGCCGAGCGCGCGACCTTCGAGCAGCTTGCCCCCCTCGCCGCCCGGCTCGGGCCGGAGGTCGTGGAGGGCGTCGCCCAGGTCCAGGCGCTCGCGGACGAGTGGCACGAGCGGATCGCGGTGGACGAGATCGTCCGGCGGCGCGCGGAGGGGGCCGGCCCGCTGCAGTCACCCAGGGAGCGACACCGCTTCGGAGAGGTGCTCCGCGCGACCGTCTCCCTGGATTCGGTCATCGTGCGTGCGGCCGCCGTGAACCGCGCGCAGATCCGCGAGGCCGAGCACCTCGGCCTCGCGCTCACCTTCGTGCTGGGGCTGCTCGCCCTCCTCGCCGCCGGGGCCGTCGCCGCGCTCAACGCCCGGGTCCGCCGCCTCGCCGCCGAATCCGAGCGGCGGCGGCAGGAGGCGGAAGCGGCGCTCGCGGAATCGGCGCGGGCCAACGAGGCCCGGATGCGCCTCCTCCAGGGGATCACGCACGACGTCAAGAACCCGCTCGGAGCGGCGAAGGGCTACGCGGAACTCCTGGCCATGGGGATCAAGGTTCCGGTGCGGCCGGAGCAGGCGCCACTGCTGGAGGGGCTGCAGCGCTCCGTCGACGGCGCGCTCGCCATCATCACCGACCTGCTGGACGTGGCGCGCGCGGACAGCGGCGCGCTCGCGGTGAGGCACGTGGAGGCCGACCTCACGGTCGTGGCGAGGGAAGCGACGGAGGACCACCGCGTGGCGGCGGAAGCGGCGGGACACGTGCTGGAGTTCGAGCGGTCGCCCGAGCCGCTGGAGGTCCGCACCGACCCGGAGCGCGTGAGGCAGGTGCTCCAGAACCTGCTCTCCAACGCGGTGAAGTACACCCCCACGCCGGGCAGGATCGCGGTGCGGACGGAGGTGAGGAGCGGAGAGGAGGCGCCGGGGGCCGGGTCCTGGGCCACCATCCGGGTCTCCGACACCGGCCCGGGCATCCCGAAGAACCAGCGGGAGGTGATCTTCAACGAGTTCTCCCGGCTGGACGAGAGCGCCGGCCTGAAGGGACACGGGCTCGGCCTGGCGATCGCGCGCCGGGTGGCCCGGCTGCTGGGCGGCGACCTCACGGTCGCCGACGACACCGAGGTCGGAGCCGCGTTCGTCCTCTGGCTTCCCCACGCGGCCGGGGGAGCCCGGACTCAGCCTTCCGGCCGGATCCGCAGCGAGCGCAGCACGCCCAGCACCGTCTCCCGCTCCTCGCCCTCCTCCCCGCCCGCGCAGGAGTAGTTGGCGAAGACCAGGGCCCCGGGCGCCGTCGCCACGCCCACCAGCCAGAACGTCTCGCCCGTCTCCTCTTCCTCGTCCTCGCTCACGTACTCGCAGACGGCCATCTCGGCGCCGTCCTCCAGCTCCAGGTCCTCCACCTCGTCCTCCTCCAGCTCCACTCCCTGCTCCTCCAGGAAGGAGTAGAGTTCTTCCGCCGGGTCGGGGAACTCGCCCTCCGGCTGCGGAAAGCCCACGAGGTTCAGGACCCCCGCACCATCCGGGTGCGCCACCTCCACGCCTCCGACCTCGGCGTCCACCTCCACGTACCAGCCTTCCGGCACGAGAAAGTCGAATCCGCCATCCTCGTCCACGTACCGCCGCGCTTCCGCCATGCTCGTGCTCCCCCGGTAAGTCGTGCCTCTGCCCGGCGTCAACTTGCGCTCCGCGCGCGGGATCGGCAACCCGGCGCGGGGGCGTCGCACATGTGACGCGGGCGGGCCGCGGGTCGTCCTCTGGTTGGGTGTGGCCCCGCCGCACCCGAGGTGCGCCGGTACGACGTTCAGGCCGGCACGGAACCTGCCGAAACTTCCTTTCAGACGCGCCGCACGGCGCGCCCCCTCCCCCACGGCCACGGAGGTAGCCTATTCGCGCTTTAGGTGTGAGTCTCGTCGCAATCGCAGCCATCGTGGCCAGCCTTACCGTCGCGCGGCACCGCCAGGAAGAGCGGCGCTCCGACGAAAACCCGGGGCAGGAGCCCAAGCCGGCTGCGGTAGACCTGGACGGAATTCGCGCGGCGGGGTTCTGACCCCACGCCGGCAACTCCGGGTAGGTGCCCACGGGGCACCGCGTCCTTAGGACGCGGTGCCCCGTGTCTTTTTGTCGCCTTTTGCGTCCCCTGGAGAGTACAGGCCCCTCCCTTCCGGCCAGCCGGTCGCCGGATTCGCCCATAAACATATCATTACGATTCCCTAATAATACACTAACTCCAATTGATTCATCCGTTTACATTCGATATATTCATTCCGCCAAGTCAAATTCACGCCCTGACGACACGCGGTGGACGGTGGGTTCTGTCCCCCGTGGTCGTCTCGAAACGGACAGGAGACAGCGCGAGTGAATCCAAGCGATCTCAAGACCCTGCGGCGGCCGGGCGCGCGTACGCTCCTGCGCAGCCGCGGCGTCCAGGCCCTCCTGCTGACCGTCGCGGTCACGCAGGTGGCGGTCACGGCGCAGGGAGTCGATAGAAAGAAGGCCCGGGCCGTGGCGGAAGCCACTCCCTTCGTGAGCCCGGTGGAGATGCCCACCGTCAGCACCGTTCTGCCTCCCGTGACGGTGCGGCAGATCTCCCTGGAGTCGCCGGCCGCGGCCTTCCAGAAGCCGGCGGCGGACGCGAAGGCCAAGGCCCTCGCCGGGAAGTACAAGCAGAAGGGGTACCCGGTGACCGAGCGTCTCGCCCGGAGCATCGTGGATGCCGCGCTCGAGCACGGGATCGAGCCGGAGATGGCCTTCGGGCTGGTGAGGGCGGAGAGCAGCTTCCGGAACGGCGCGACCAGCCACGTGGGCGCCGTCGGGCTGACGCAGCTCATGCCGCGTACGGCGCGCTGGCTCGAGCCCGGGGTGAGCGTCCGCGACCTCCGCGACCCGGACACCAACCTGCGGATCGGGATGCGGTACCTGCGGCAGCTGATCGACAAGTACGACGGCAACGAGCGCCTGGCGCTCCTCGCCTACAACCGCGGCCCCGGCACGGTGGACCGCGTGCTGAAGCGCGGCGGCAACCCCAACAACGGGTACGTCGAGAAGGTGCTCGCGGAGTAGTATGGACGGCCCCGCCGCGGCGGGGTCCGGACCGGACGGATCGAAGAGATGCAGCGAGGCCGCTCCCCACCGGGGAACGGCCTCGCTTCGTTCGATGATTCCCGGCCACCCCCGCCACGAAGATCCCGGCCTGGCGCCTCCGGCCCGGATCCGGTCCCTGCCGCTCGCTCATCTCGATGGGATCGGGGAGTTCACGTGTGCCCGCGGACGGAGGCCGCTCAGGCGGGGCTCGCCGCCGGGGCGCCGTCGCCCACCCGCTCCAGCTCGATCGCGCGGAGACGCCCGCCCAGCCAGGCGTACGGCATCACCAGCGCCAGGGAGAGGACGTGGTACCACGCCGGGGCGGTGTCCCACATCGCCACGCTGCCGGCGACGTTGAAGGCGAGGCCGAGCCCGCCCAGCACCAGCGCGTGGAACTGGGGCCGGCCGGGCGCGAGGCGGGCGGTGAGGTAGCAGCCGGTGACGGCGAACAGCCCCACGTACCCCATGATGAGGAGGAGCACGGGAACGCTGTCCACACGCCCGGACGCGGAAAAGGCGGTGGGAATGGCCTGCTTCAGCACCCGGTCCGCGCCCACCGAGAGGGCGCCGATGAACACGAAGCCGAAGAGTACGGCGGCGATGCTCCTGAGCATGGAGGTCTCCGGAACCGACGGGGAGGTTGGGACGCGCCGGGGGGCGCGAGGGGAGGTGACCCCAAGTTAGGGCCCGCGCCGTCCGGAAGCAAAGGGTACCGCTCCGGACGCGGACCGGCCCGGATCCGCGGGGGATCCGGGCCGGTCTCGACTTCAGGCGGCGGGGCGTCCCGTGCTCACCAGATCTTCACCCGCTGCTGCGGAGGGAGGTACATCCGGTCGCTCTCCCCCACCCCGAACGCCGCGTAGAACGGATCGAAGTTGCGGAGCGGACCGTTGGTGCGGAACTCGCTCGGCGAGTGGGGATCCGTGAAGGTCCGCTGGCGGATGTCGGCGTCGCGGTACTTGCGGCGCCAGATCTGCGCCCACCCCATGAAGAAGCGCTGGTCGGGCGTGAAACCGTCGATGGCCTGCGGCTCCTTCCCCTCGGTGGCGATCCGGTACGCGCGGTATGCGACGGCCATCCCGCTCAGGTCGCCGATGTTCTCGCCCAGGGTGAACCGGCCGTCGACGTTGACGCCCTCCACGGGGCTGAAGGCGCCGTACTGCGCCACCAGCGCGTCCGTGCGTCCGCCGAACTCCCTCAGGTCGCTCTCCGCCCACCAGTTGCGGAGGTTGCCGTCGCCGTCGGAGCGGGAGCCCTGGTCGTCGAAGCCGTGGCTGATCTCGTGTCCGATCACCGCGCCGATGGCCCCGTAGTTGACCGCGTCGTCCGCTCCCGGGTTGAAGAACGGCGGCTGCAGGATGGCGGCCGGGAACACGATCTCGTTCATGGTGGAGCTGTAGTACGCGTTGACCGTCTGCGGGGTCATCCCCCACTCGGTCCGGTCGATGGGGCGGCCCAGCCGGCCCACCGAGCGGCCGTGCGAGTACTCCGCGGAGCGCATCACGTTGCCCACCAGGTCGCCGCGCCGCACCTCCAGCGCGGAGTAGTCCTGCCACCGCTCCGGGTAGCCGATCTTGACGTTGAACTTGGCGAGCTTTTCCTGCGCCCGAGCCCGCGTCTCCGGGCTCATCCACTCCAGCTCGTCGATCCCCTGGCGGAAGGCGGAGAGGAGGTTGTCGACGAGCACCTGCATCCGCTCCTTGGCCTCGGGCGAGAAGTGGCGCTCCACGTACATCTTGCCCACCATGTTCCCCATGGCCCCCTCCACCGCGGCCACGCCCAGGCCCCAGCGGGGGCGCGGCTGCTCCAGCCCGCCGAGGGTCCTCCCCGCGAACTGGAACTTGGCCTCCTCGAAGGGCCGGCTCAGCTCGTCGGCATACGCCTCCACGAGCTTGAAGGTCATGTACTGCTTCCAGGTCTGCAGGGGCACCCGGCCGATCTCGCGGTCCAGGGCCTGGAAGTAGTCGGGCATGCGGACGATCACCGCCGGGCTCCGCTCCGCGCCGGCCGCCCGGACGTACGCGGACCAGGAGAAGCTCGGGGTGAGCGAGTCGAGCCCGGCGACGGTGAAGCGGTTGTAGGTGGCCTCGCGGTCGCGGCTGCGGGCGGCCTCCCAGTGCCCCTTCGCCAGCTCCGTCTCCAGCGCCAGGATGGACTTCGCGGCGCCCGCGGGGTCCTTCTCGCCCGCCAGGCGGAGGAGGGTCTCCACGTAGCGCAGGTACGCCGCTCGCGTGTCCGCGAACTTCTGCCCGGAGTCCAGATAGTAGTTGCGCTCCGGGAGCCCCAGACCGGACTGGCCCACCTGGAGGATGTACTCGTCCGCCTTGCGCGCGTCCTGCCCCACGACGAAGGAGATGGGCGTCTGCACGCCGATCCGCTGGAGCCGCGCGAACGCCTCCGGGAACTGCGCCTTCCCCGACACGGCGGCGATCCGGGCCAGCTCCGGGCGGAGCGGCTGGATCCCGAGCTGCTGGATCCGCGCGGTGTCCATGAAGGACAGGTAGTAGTCGCCGACCTTCTGCGCGTCGGACCCTTGCGGCGCGCCCTCCGTGGCCGCGGCCTCCTCGATGATCGCGCGGAGCGCCCCGTCGGCCTCGATGGCGAGCCAGGTGAAGGACCCGTAGTTGGAGCGGTCCGCGGGGATCTCGGTGCGGTCCAGCCAGCCGCCGTTCACGAAGCGGAAGAAGTCGTCCTGCGGCCGGACCCGCGTATCCATCCCGGTCAGGTCGATCCCCCACTCCCCGTACGTCTCCGTGAGTGGGCCCGGACGGGGAGGAGCGGTCCGGGCGCCGCCCTGCGCTTCGAGACCCGGGGCCCCGAGGAGGAGGCAGGCACCGAGGGCGCCGGTGGTCCCGACCCTGAACAGGCGGTGGTTCGGATTCATGCGGCTCATGCTGTGGGAGGATGAGAGTGGAAACGGTGTCTGTTACCGGACGCGGGCCTGCGGGTTCCGGCCGGAAACAGTCGGAGGGTTACGACTTGCCGCCCGGCGAGGGGGGATCCGCTCCAGCGCGGGGCGGTCCCACTTCGCCAGCTCGGCGCCGGCGGAATAGGTGTCCTGCAGGAACGAATGGACGGCGGCGTCCGGGTCCGGAGCCGCGCGGACGGTCTCGTGGGGGAGGACGAACTCGCCCGCGTCCCGGAGGTAGCGCGCCGCCTCCGGTCGCACGGGCGCGTCCGGGTAGCCCTGCGGCTCCGGGTACATGTAGGCGTAGAACGCGGCCTCCGGGAAGGGGCCTCCCCCGGGCCACCAGCCGGCGCTGCTCACCTCGTGGGAGTACGACTCCCGCGTCACCCAGTCTGCCAGACCCGGGATCCCTCCGGGGTGGGGCGGCGCGGTGCGGCCGGAGAAGCGGGTGACCGCCATGTCGAAGCTCCCCCAGAAGAAGTGCACCGGGCTGCACTTGCCGATGAACCCGGAGCGGAACTCCCGGAGCAGCCGGTCGGCGTGCCGCAATGTCTCGCCGAAGCGGCGGGCGTATTCCGGGTCGTAGGAGGCGTGGAGGTCGTCCTCCGGGAAGGGGATCCGCTCCTCCACCTCCACCGGCACGGGCCAGATCCGGGTCTCGATCCCCATCCCCCGCAGCGCGGCCATGAACTCCCGGTAGAACTCGGCCACGGAGCGGGGCTCCAGCGGGAGCGTGCGCCCTCCGCCTCCGCCCGCGTCGATCACGAGCCGGTGGTCGACGAAGTCGAACGAGACCTGGAAGCTGCGGGAGCCGTACGGGATGGAGGAGGTGGCGAGGCCGCGCGGGGTGACGTACAGGGGGATGTGCCACCAGTGGTTGACCCACGGGTTCAGGGCGAGGCACACCTTGCCGACCACCTGCGTCCACATGTGGAGGGTGGCGCGGGTGTCTTCCCACTCGGAAATGGGGAGGCTCGGCCAGGACGACTGCCCGGCGGCGGGGGACTCGCTCATGGGACCTCCGGCGGCGGAGTGGACGACGACGCACGGCCCTGCAAGATACGGCGGGCGCGAGCGGCGGGCCAGATTCTGAGTCGGCCCGCTGCTGCCGCCGCCCGGCCCCTACGCGGGAACCGGGGTGAAGGGCTCGTCCGAGAGGGGGACGACGGGAGTGTGGTCCCGGCTGCACAGGAACTCCGGGCGCGGGTTCTCCCGGGGCGGCGGCGCGTTGTGAACGCTGTTGTAGGTGACCAGGACGAGCGCGCGGTCGAAGGGCGACATGTTGGGAGCGGAGCCGTGCGCGACGTTGGCATCGAAGTAGAGGACGGAGCCCGCCGGGCCCTTCGGCGCCACGATGCCGCGCGCCCGCACCTGGTCCTCGATCATCTCCCGGGTGAGGGTGTAGCTCAGGTCCGCCGCGACGTCGGCGGCCCACGACGGGCCGTCCGCGCCTCCGTCCCCCTTCCTGGCTCCCGGATCCATCACGCCCGTCTCGTGCGATCCGGGGATGAAGAGGAGCGGACCGTTGAACTCGTTCACCTCGTCCAGGAAGACGACGGCGTTGACGACCCGGTTCTCGGGCATCCCGTCTTCCTTCAGCCAGAAGATGTAGTCCTGGTGCCACTCCCAGACGTCCCCCCCGAAGGCGCGCTTCGCGTTCACCTTGAACTGGTGGACGTAGACGTCGCCTTCGAGGATCTGCACCGACGGCTGCAGGATGCGCGGGTCGCGTACCAGACGCCCGAACACCTCGTTCGTCGTGTGGGACCCGTAGACGGACCGGACCAGGTTCGTTCCCTTCTCCAGGACCCGGGCCGGCGTGTCCTCCGCGTAGAGGCCGGGAAGCTGCGCCTTCATGAGCTCCACCTCGTCGGCGGTGAAGACCTGTGGGAGGAGCAAGAACCCGTCCTCGCGATAGCCGCGGAGCTGTTCGCCGGTCACTCGCATTGTACCTTCCTGGAAGATGGGTGGTGCGTACGTGGAGCCGCCCCCGGGCACGTCCACGCTCCTACCGGACGGATCCGGGAGCCGGACCGGTGTGGGAGCAGGCCGAGACGGAAGGGACCGCCGGTTTCCGGCAGAACCTCGCTTCCCGTATGACGGATTTGAAGACGGAAACTAAATGATCCGGGGGCATCTGGCGACCCCGGCGCGACGGGGCTCCGGAACGGCGGTCCCGGAACGCTACGCGTTCGCGATCCGGGCCGCGTCTTCCTTCGCGGTGGAGGCAGGCGACCGGCAGGCTCCCGCGCGCTTCTCTCCGCGAAGGAGGTCCAGCAGGTGGAGGTGGGTGAGCCCCGCGGTCGCGTACCGTCCCCGGGACGCCTCGTCCTCGCCGAACCGGGTGACCGAGTCCCGGTCGCGCCCGTTCCAGAGGGAGAAGGGAACACGGTCGAGCGAGTGGACCGACGAACGCGTTCCGCCGGCTGCTTCCGGCGAGCTGTTGGTATAGTGGTCGGGAACCACCATCACGCCGCCGAGGAGTTCGGGGCGGGCGCGAAAGTAGTCGACCACCGGGCCCAGGACCTTCTCGTCCACCTGTTCGATGCAGTGGATCTTCAGTGCGGGGTCGCACAGATGCGCCGCCTCGTCCGGGGCGTTGACGTGGCAGTACACCAGCTCGCAGCCGGATTCGAGCAGCTCGACTACCTTCGCGCCCTTCGCGGTGTAGTCCGTGTCCGGCCTGCCGCTCCCGACCCTGTGGAACTCCATCCCTCCCGCCCGCGCGAGTCCGCACAGGAAGTCCATCGCGCCCACCACCGCCGCCCGCCCCCGGATCCCGGAGTGGGCCGAGAACGGAGGGAGGCGGAGCCCCCGGGAAGGGCTCCAGGGGAACAGCCCGTTCGCCTGCTCTCCCGCGAGAACGGTCCGGATCCGCTCGATGTACCGCTCCAGGCGCCCCGCCAGCGCTTCTCCCGCGGGACCCGTCCCGCGGACGACGGAGCCCGGCGGGAACTCCACGCCGTGGCTCTCGTGCGGCTCCGCGCACCGGAGCTGGCGCGGGTCGACGTCGGCGTCGCGGATCACCAGCGCGGCGCGGAAGTCCGAGTTGTGGTACAGCTCGAAGTCCGGGAACTCGCTCCGCAGGGCGAGGTTGATCCGCTCCACCAGGGGGACGGCCTCGCCGTCGGGGATGAGGTCCGCGCTGTAGCTCTCCAGGACCCGGCCCCGCATCCGGACCAGGTTCGCCCGGAAGGCCAGGTCGCGGTCCGACAGCCGGGGCCCGTCGAGCGCGAGGATCTCGCACGAGGCACGTCCCCCCGGGTACCACTCGCACGGGTCCCACCCGAGCATCCCCATCTGCGCCACCAGGCTCTCCCGGGGAAGCTCCGGCCGGAGGGTGCGCACGAGGCCGCTGACCCCTTCACGCGCGACGAAGTCCATGTGGGGCGTGTGCGCCGCGGCCAGGGGGCTCCCCCGGGGCGTCCGCAGGTGGTCGCCCGCCCCGTCGGGGACGACGAGGACGTAGCGCCGGCCCGGACCCGCGCTCACGCCGGCCCCCGGGACGGGTCGTGGACGTGCGGCAGGAGCTTGTCGATGTTCTTCCAGCCGGAGTCTCCCGAGACGAAGACCACGTCCCCCCGGACTCCGCCCTCGTGCGCCGCGACCTGGGCGGCGTGGAAGACTCCCCCGGTCTGCAGCCCCCCGAAGACTCCCCGGTCCCGCAGCTCCAGGGTGGACCGGACGGCGTCCGCCTCCCCGACCTTCACCACGCGGTCGAAGATCCCGTCCTCGAACCCCTTGTGGATGAAGGGGGTGACGTAGTCCCCGTCGTCGAAGCTCCCGGTGCCCGGGATCCGGGTTCCCGGGGCGGCCTGCACCGCGACGATCCGGATCTCCGGCCGCTGCTCCTTCAGGTAGAGCGCCGTCCCGTACAGGGTGCCGCCCGAGCCCAGGGAGCCCACCACCATCTCCACGTCGGGGAAGGCGGCCAGGATCTCGGGCCCCGTGCCCTCGTAGTGGGCGCGGGGGTTGGCCCAGTTGTGGAGCTGGTCGAAGAAGCAGTACCGGCCTTCGCCCTCCCGCTCGACGAGTTCCCGGCAGAAGCGGTTCCCCTCGATGGTGAAGTCCCCCACCTGGTGCAGCTCGGCGCCGTAGTACTGGAGGAAGTTGCGCTTGTCCTGCGTGAGCTTGGAGCTGACGACCAGGGTGGTCGGGTAGCCCAGCAGCCGTCCGAAGTAGGCCAGGGCGCAGGCCATGTTGCCGCTGGACGCGTCCAGGAGCGTCATCCCCGGACGCAGCGTCCCGGAGTCGAGCGCCTCGCGGATCATGCGGTACCCCGCCCGGTCCTTGACGCTCCCGGTCGGGTTCCACCCTTCCAGCTTGACGTGGAACCGCGTGTCCGGGGCCAGGTCGGAGTCCACCCGGACGTGCGGGGTGCGGCCGATCATCGCGAAGGCGTTCTCGTAGCGCGTCACGGTGTCGTCGTTGGGGTCGGGATGGGGTTCCGGGGCGTCGGCCGCGTCGCAGTCACGATCGTCGCGGAGGATGGCGAAGACGCACGAGCCCCGGGATTCGAAACCCGGAACGTACAGCCCGGCGACAGGCTTGGCGAGGGCGGCCGTCCCGCTCCGAGTGGCGACGGCGATCCGCGGAAGGGAAGGACAGGAAGGGAGTGGTGCCGATTCGGGTGCGGCAGCGGAGGATGTCTGCCCAGGCCCCTCCCGTCGTCCGACAGATACCGGCCGAGGCTCAGCACGGCGGCGCCGAGCCAGACCGCGAGGAGGGACACGGGCCAGGAGCCGGGAAGACCTCGCGGGAGAGCGGCGACGAGGAGGGAGCGAAGACCGCTGGCGGAAGAGGGTCCGGAACAGGAGGCCCCAGCTAGCGCCCGCCGCCTCCCTCCAGCTCCCGCTCGCGGACCGCGAGCAGGGCGCGGACCCGCTCCAGGTCGTCCGGGGTCACCGCGGGGCCCTGCAGCAGGTGGTCCACCAGATCGACGATGTCGCCGCGGAACACCAGCTCCAGCAGGTCCCTCGTGAGCATGGCGCGGACCTCGTCCTCGCGGACCCGAGCCCGGTAGACGTAGGGCCGCCGGGCGAGGGAGCGCTCCACCAGCCCCCGCTTCTCCAGCCGGGAGAGGAGGGTGGCGACGGTCGTGAGGGCGAGGGTCCGCCGGTCCTGGAGCTCCTGGTGGATCTCCGCGGTGGACGCCCGGTCGTACCTCCAGAGTACCTGCATCACGGCGAGCTGCAGGCGGGTGAGGCCGCGAGGTGCGCGCATGGGACGGTGGGGCGGGAGGGAGTGGGATCCGGGCATTCTACTGCCGCGAACGCCCGAGTCAAGCCCGGCCCCGGAGGCGGCCGCCCCGCCGCGCCCCGGCCGCCCCTCAGTGCATCACGTCCACCACGATCCGCGCGGGGCCGGAGAGTTCCTGCACCCGGTAGCGGTTCGGGGAGGTCACGCCCAGCACCCAGGTCACGTCCGCCTCGAAGTCGCAGGTGAGTTCCAGCTCCCGGAGCACCGGGAGCGAGAGCTTCCTCTCGCGGTCGGCCACCGTAACGCGTCCCTGGTCGTCGTGGGCCCGGGCCGGGGTGAGCCGCACCTCCAGCCACGCGTTCCCCGCCACCTCCGTGGCCTCACCGGAGCCGCACTGCACCACCGGGCGGTCCACGTACCCCACGTGGTACCCGGGGAGCGCGTCGCCCTCGAACTCGAAGACCACCCGGTCCCACCCGTCGTTCCGGGCGGTGCGGACCGCGCGGAGCGTCCTGGAGCGCGCCTGGACGCCCGCCGACTCCGAGGAGACCCCCGCCGTCCACCCTTCGGCGGAGCTTTGCGCGCGCGCCGCCGAGCCCGCGGTGTCCACCCGCAGGCGCAGGGAGTCGGTGACCGGCACCCAGGGACGGCGGTCCATGGGCTCGGCGGGGGGACGACGGACGGAGTCGGTCATGGGCGGGGTCGCGGCCTGCGCCACGCCGGCCGTGTCCGCCCCCTGTGCCTGCGGCTGCGGGGACGCGCACGCCGCGGCGCACGCCACGGCACCCATCCCGAGCCATCCTCGAGGAACCCTCATGTTCACCCCTCCCGTTTCGTCGGAGCCGCGGGCGCCGCGATCCTCTCCCCGCCCGCATACACGTTGAAGCGGCCTTCCCGCAGGAACCCGACCAGCGTCATGCGCGCCTCTTCCGCAAGCTCCACCGCGAGGCTCGACGGCGCAGACACCCCTGCGAGAACTGCCACTCCCGCGCGCGCCGCCTTCTGGACCAGCTCGAAGCTCAGGCGGCCGCTGACGAGTAGCACCCGGTCCGAGAGGGGAAGTTCCCCGGCGAGGAGCCCGGCCCCCACCAGCTTGTCCACCGCGTTGTGGCGCCCCACGTCCTCCCGCACGCGAAGCAGCTCTCCCTCCGCGGTGAAGACCGCCGCGGCGTGGAGCCCGCCCGTGCGCTCGAACACGGCCTGCGCCGCGCGCAGCCGGGCCGGGAGCGCCAGGAGCGTCTCCGGCGCGACGCACGGCCCGGGGCCGGCCGCCGGGCACCCGGCCCCGTGGACCGCCTCGATGGAGGCCTTGCCGCAGACGCCGCAGCTGGAGGTGGTGTAGAAGTTCCTGCGGAGGAGTTCGGGATCGAACGTGGCGCCCGGGGCGAGGTGGACGCTCACGACGTTGTACCGCTGCGCCCCGTCCAGGCTCTCGTCCACGCAGTAGCGGATGGCCGCCACCTCGCCCGCGTCGCGGACCACCCCTTCCGTGAAGAGGAATCCCGCGGCCAGCTCGAAGTCCGACCCCGGGGTGCGCATGGTGACGGAGACGCGCCGGGGGGCTTCCCCGGCCCGCGCGACGCGGATCTCCAGCGGCTCCTCGGTGGCGAGCACGTCGCGGACGCGGCGGCGCGACACGATTCCGTCGCGGAGGACCACCTCCTCCACCGGCCGGCGGAAGGTGCTCCCGCGCCGCACCTCAGTCGCCCGCGAAGGCCAGCGCGGCGTCGGTCCCCGTGGCGGAGGCCGGCGCCGCCGCGGGGACGACCGTCACCGGCACCATCTTGGACGAGGGAGTGTTGCTCCCGCGCGCAGTCATCCCCACCGGCACCAGCACGTTGGCTTCGGGGAAGTACGCCGCCGCGCTCCCTCGCGGCACGTCGTACGCCACCACCCGGAAGCCGCGCGCCACGCGCTCCCTCCCGTCGGCGGGCCGCGCGCGCAGGTCCGCGCGGTCGCCGGGGCGCATCCCCCGCTCCGCGACGTCGTCGGGGTGCATGAAGACCACGTGGCGCTCCCCGGAGATCCCGCGGTAGCGGTCGTCCAGCCCGTACACGGTGGTGTTGTACTGGTCGTGCGAGCGGATGGTGAAGAGGCGCAGCTCTTCCGGCTCCAGGCGCACGTCCGAGAGGGGCACCACCACCAGCTCGGCCTTCCCGGTGGCGGTCTTCCACTCGCGGTGCGCGGCGGGGTGGCGAAGCACGAAGCCGCCGGGCTCGCGCACCCGGCGGTTGTAGCGCTCGAAGCCGGGGAGGGTGCGCTCGACGGCGTCGCGGATCCGGTCGTAGTCCGCGGCGAGGGCGCCCCAGTCCACGGACGGGTTCGGGTCCAGCGCGGCCTTCGCCAGCCCGGCGACGATGGCGGGCTCGCTCCGCAGCTGCGGCGACGCGGGCGCGTTCCGGCCTCGCGAGGCGTGGACCACGCTCATGGAGTCCTCCACCGTCACGAACTGTTCCCCTGACGCCTGCACGTCGCGCTCGGTGCGCCCCAGGCACGGCCAGATCATCGTCTCCCGCCCCGCGACGAGGTGCGTGCGGTTCAGCTTGGTGGTGACGTGCACCGCTAGCTCCACCCGCTCCAGCGCTTCCGCGGTCAGCTCCGTGTCGGGCGACGCCTGGAGGAAGTTCCCGCCCATCGCCATGAAGAAGCGGACGCGTCCCTCGTGCATGGCGCGGATGCAGCGCACCACGTCCAGCCCCGGCTCGCGCGGCGCCGCGAAGCCGAACTCCCGCTCCAGCGCGTCCAGGAACTCCGGCGCCGGGGCGAAGTGGATCCCCATGGTCCGGTCGCCCTGCACGTTGCTGTGGCCGCGCACCGGGCAGGGCCCCGCTCCCGGACGGCCGATGTTCCCCTTCAGCAGCAGGAGGTTGGAGCAGGCGAGCACGTTGTCCACCGCGTTCTCGTGCTGCGTGAGCCCCATGGCCCAGCAGACGATGGTGGCGCGGGAGCGGACGTAGACGTCGGAGGCGCGGCGGATCTCCTTCTCCGTGAGCCCGGTCTGCGCCCGGATGTCCTCCCAGCGGGTGGCGCGCAGGTCGGCCGTCAGCTCGTCCAGCCCCACCGTGTGCGTGCGGAGGAAGCCGTGGTCCAGCACCCGGCCGGGATCCCGGGTCTCCGCCTCCAGCACGTGCTTCATGATCCCCTTGAGCACGGCCACGTCGGAGCCGGGGAGGGGCTGCAGGTACACCGTGGAGATGGGGGTTGCCTCGCCCATCAGGGTGGCGGCCACCTCCTGCGGGTGGATGAACGACTCCAGCCCGCGCTCCCGGAGCGGGTTGATGCTGACGATCTCGGCCCCGCGCCGCCGCGCCTCCTGGAGCGCGGTGAGCATCCGCGGGTGGTTGGTCCCCGGGTTCTGACCGATGACGAAGATGGCATCCGCCTTCTCGAAGTCGACGAGCTGCACCGCGCCCTTCCCCAGCCCGATGGTGCGCTTCAGCGCCACGCCGCTGGACTCGTGGCAGAGGTTCGAGCAGTCGGGGAAGTTGTTGGTCCCGTACATCCGCCCGAAGAGCTGGTACAGGAACGCGGCCTCGTTGCTGGTGCGGCCGGAGGTGTAGAAGGCGGCCTCGTCCGGGTCGGCGAGGGCGCGGAGGAAGCCCCCGGCGCGCGCGAACGCCTCCTCCCAGGAGATGGCCTCGAAGCGGTCGCTCCCGGCGCGGCGGATCATCGGATGGGTGACGCGCCCCTGCTGCTCCAGCCAGTAGTCGGAGTGGCTCCGCAGCTCCTCCACGGTGTGGCGCGCGAAGAACTCCGGGGTGACGCGCTTCCCCGTGGTCTCCGCGGCCACGGCCTTCGCCCCGTTCTCGCAGAACTCCGCCCAGGAGCGATCCCGCGGCTCCGGCCACGCGCACCCGGGGCAGTCCACGCCGTCCACCTGGTTGAGGACGCGCAGCGTCTTCAGCCCGGAGACGAGGGCCTTCTCGTGCGCCAGGTGGCGCATGCTGCTGGCGAGGGCCGGGAGTCCGCCCGCGGCCTTTCCGGCGGGCCGGGCGTCGGGAGGAGAGGAGGGACGGTCGGGCATGGGGAGCCTCGGGGTTCGGCGCGCAAGAGATTGACCCGAAACGTGAAACCGGGGTGTCGGAACCGCAAGCCCGGCGTCAGCCGCGGACGGACTCCACGAACTCCGCCGCCGCCCGCAGCACCGCCTCCGGAGCCTCCCGGTGCGGCGAGTGGCCGACGCCCGGGAGGACCACCGTCTTCACCGGGCCGCCCGCCTGTCGCCGCACCGCCTCCACCTGCGCCAGGGTGCCGTACTCGTCGTCCGCGCCCTGGATCAACAGCGTCGGAACGGTGACGTGCGGGAGGTACGCCTCGACGTTCCAGGCCCGGAACGCCGGGTCCAGCCACACCCCGTTCCACCCCAGGAAGGCGCAGTCCACGTTGTCGCCGTGGTGGCGGGCCAGCTTCGCGCGCAGGTCCGTCTCCCGGTACGCCTCGCCGATGCGGGCGATGCTCTCCACCGTCACATCCTCCACGAAGACGTGTGGCGCCTCCAGCACCAGCCCCCGCACCCGGTCCGCCGCGCCGCTCCCGGCGTGAATCATCGCGATGGAGGCCCCGTCGCTGTGTCCCACCAGGACTGCGTCGCGCACTCCGGCCGCGTCCAGCACCTCCGGGAGCACCCGCAGCCCCTCCTCGTGCATGAACGTCACCGGCCGGGGGAGCGGCGCCGGGTCCGAGCGGCCGTAGCCGGCGCGGCTGTACACCAGCGCGCCCCACCCCGTCGCGTCCGCCAGCCTCGCCGGGAAGTCCCGCCACAGCGAGACGCAGCCCAGCCCCTCGTGGAGGAAGACCAGCGTGGGCGCCTCCTCCGGCGGCGGGCCGTGCCAGGCGTATTCCAGCCTGCGGCCTCCCACGGCGAGGAACCCGCTCCGGGCCGCGCGTCGCGCGTCGGGAACCGCCTCCACGGGGATCAGACCCCCGCCGGGAGCACCTGCGTCAGCACGGCCACGAAGTGGCACACGCTCCCCGCCAGCACGAACACGTGCCAGATGGCATGCGCGTACGGGATGCGGCTGTGATAGAAGAAGGTGCCCGCGGTGTAGGTGAGCCCACCGGCGGCCAGCCAGAGGAGCGTGGAGGGAGGAAAGGTGCGCAGCATGGGGCCGGCCGCCACCAGCACCATCCACCCCATCGCCAGGTAGACGGCTGTGGAGAGGCGCCGGAACCGGCCGGTGCAGAAGAGCTTGAAGACCACGCCCGCCGCCGCCAGCGCCCAGACGACGCCGAAGAGCGGCCACCCCCAGCCGCCCCGCAGCCCCACCAGGGTGAAGGGCGTGTAGGTGCCGGCGATGAGCACGTAGATGGCGCAGTGGTCGAACACCTGGAGCCGCGCCCTCGCGATCCGGGTGCGCACGGCGTGGTAGAGGGTGGAGGCGGTGTAGAGCAGCACCAGCGACACGCAGAACACCACCGCGCCCGCCACGCGCCACGCGTCCCCGAAGAGCACCGCCAGGGTGACGAGCACCGCGCCCCCCGCCGCGCTGGCGACCATGCCCAGCCCGTGGGTGAGCGCGCTGGCGATCTCCTCGCCGGGATGGATGACCTCGTCCAACTCACTCGCTCCTATCGTCATGAGCCACCTCCTGCGCACTGCCACGCCTTGGTTGGTACCCGATCCGCCCCTCACCCTGCCGCTTCCAGGAAACGCCGCGCGACGCGGACGTAGCGCGGGTCGCGCTCCTCCTCGGGGAGGGCCTCCGCTTCCTCGAGGAGCCGGCGCACGTGCCCGTGAAGGCGCGGCTCCCCCCAGCGGTAGCCCGTCGCCGCCTCGGCGCTGGGGGTGTTCGCGTCGCGGGCCGCTTCGATCAGCGCCCGCGCCGCCGCCGCGTCGAAGCCCGGGTCCTCCCGCGGGGGGAGCCCGAACCGGCCCGGGGGCACGGCATCCCCGGCATCTTCCTTCACGAACGCTCTCGACATGTCCGGGTCCCGGCGGTGTCCCACCCGTGCGTCCGGGGCAAGGGCTCCGGGCGCGCCTCCGTGCGGCCGGCAGCAAGTCTCCGGCCGCGGCTCCCGCGCTTCGCCCTACCCCTGCCGCATGGAGTAGTAGAGGGTCAGGTCCGTGCTCACGGCGTCGGCGCCGAGCTGCCGCAGCAGCGTGACCACCTGCCCGCGGTGGTACGTGGCGTGGTTGACGACGTGCCGCAGCGTGTCGCGCATCGGCAGCTCCAGGCTGAGCCCGGTACGGGTGATGATGGAGACGGGACGGGAGAGCGACGCCTCCGTGAGCCCGGCCAGGTACGCGGACTGCGCCGCCTCGAGCACCTCCCAGCGGCCGCGGATGGCCGCGATGTCCATGCACCCCGAGAGGTCGGGCGCGGTGCCGAGGGGATCGCCCTGCCAGCGGGAGAGCCAGACCCAGTCCGCCGCGAGCATGTGGGCCAGCGTGTCCCGCAGCGACGGAAAGCTTCCGCCGAGCGCGTGCGTGAACTGGTCGTCGGAGAGCTGCCCGGCGGCGTCCAGGAGGCGGCCGTTCGCCCAGCGGTTGTACGCGAAGAGGTCGAGGATCTCGGGGAGCATCGGGGGTGTCGTGTAGGGGAAAGGGTGACGGGTGCGCTCACCGGGAGCGGGGCGCCCGCTGCGAGGGTGCTCCGCCGTTCGCGAGGAATCGCTCCACTCGCGCGTACGTCCCCGGCGCGAGGTCGCCGCCGGGCCCCAGCAGCCCCTCCGCGTCCGGGCCCGCGAGCAGCGACTCCACGGCGCGTCCGGTCGCCTGCTTGCTGTGCGGCCACGGGAGCAGCTCTCCGGGGAAGAGCGCCGCCAGCGCGTGCTCCAGGTCTTCCAGCACGGCCGCGCCCGCCTCGCCCCGGGCTTCCACCTCCACCTCGTGGTGCCACGCCTCCCGCGCCCCGGCCGTGAACCCCACAGAGTCCACCACCAGCTCCGCGACCGGCGGTCCGCCGGCGCCGCGTACCACGTCGCGCACCCGGCGCACCGTGGCGCGGTCCTGCACCACCCGCAGCCCCATCCTCTCCAGGGCGTCCGCCGGAGCGCCCCCGGCCGGCGCGGCGCGTTGCAGGGGGAGACCGAGCGCGCCCACGGCGGAGGCGACGCGCTCCAGCGCCTCCGCCGACCAGGGAAGCTCCAGCTCCGAGCGGTCGGAGGTGCCGGGGCGGACTTCCCTTCCCTCCACCTTGAGCGTGATCCTCACCGCCGGCCCCTCGTGCCGCAGGCGCAGCGCGGCCCGGCGGCCCAGGAGCCCGGCGTCCTCCGTGTCGAAGTAGACGTCGCGCAGCCGGACCTCCCCCCGGTCCACCAGGCGGTGACCGGCCAGCGACTCCAGCGCCGCCACCCGCTCCACCACCGCGCGCGGCCGGTCCGAGACCACGATCCGCTTCGCCTCCACCTCGCGCTCCCCTTCCGCCATCCTCCGCCTCCACGTTTCCGGGGAACCTCCCGCCCACCCGCCCGGGGAGCCCGCGTCAGCCCTGCGGCGACTCCGCGGGCGCGGGCTGCACCGCGCGCGGCGCCGGGTCGAGCGCACCCTCGGGGAGCGGCGAGGTCGCCACCGAGCGTACGGGGGAGGCCGTGTCCTCCTCGAAGCCGGCGAGGGCACGCCGGAAGTCGCGCATCCCCTTCCCCAGCGCGCCGCCCAGCTCGGGAAGCCGCTTGGGGCCGAAGAAGAGGAGGAAGACGGCGAAGATCAGGACGGTTTCACCGATTCCGAGTCCGAACGGCATGGCTCTCTCAGGTCGGGGTTCGCGGGGAGGAATCCGTCTCCAGCCCCGCGGCGAAGTCGAGCACGGCGTGGTTCACCCGCTCTCGCGTCTCCCGAAAGTAGTGACCTCCGGGGAGGCGCACTACCCGTGCACCCGCGTCGAGGAGGAGAGGACACGCCACCTTGGTCTCCCGGTCGCCGGAGCCGTACACGCAGAGCATCGGGATCCCGGCCAGGCGCCGGACCTCCGGCACGGTGCGGTACCGCGTGGCCTCGCGCGCGATCCAGTCGCGGAAGCGGAACTCGAACGCCGCGTCCCGGCCCAGCGCCACGAACGCGATCCCGGCGACCCGCACGCGCGTCTCCGCGGGGAGGCGGCTCACCAGGAAGGGGAGGGCGTCCGCGCCGAAGGAGTACCCCACCAGGAGCACCCGCGGACGGCCCCACGCCGCGCCGTAGGTGTCCACCACCCGCTGGAGGTCCTCCGCCGCCTCCTGCGGGCTCCGCGGCGTGCGGTAGTAGCGGAGGCTGTTCCACCCCACGGTGGGGATCCCCTCCCCCGCCAGCGCCTCGCCCACGGAGCGGCTCACCCCCGCCCACCCCCCGTCCCCGCTCAGCACCACCGCCATCAGCCCGGCCGCGGAGTCCGCGGAGTCCGCGGCGGCGCGCGCCGGGAGTTCCACCAGCGGGAGGTCCTCCACGCCCGGGGCGCCCTCCCCCGCCAGCGCGGTGCCGCGGAGCGCGCGGATCCCCAGCGAGACCGCCACCGCCGCGACGACCAGGCCGGCCAGGAGGAGACGCCTCCGCCGGGTCACCGGAAGATCCTCCGGTACCCGCCCGCCACCAGCGCCGACACGTCGGCCAGGATGCGCGCGAGCGCCAGCCCGCCGGGGTAGGCCAGGTAGCGGGGCTCCCACACTGGGTGGAACTTCTCCTTGTACGCCCGCAGCCCCTGGAAGTTGTAGAACGTCTCGCCCTGCTGGTAGAGGAAGTGGCCCAGGCGCGTCCACGCGGGCGCCACCGCCGAGATCTCCAGCCCCGAGAGCGGCGCCATCCCCAGGTCGAAGCGGCGGTACCCCTCCTCCTTCCCCCACAGCATCAGGTGGAGGAAGAGTGCCTCCATGACGTTCTTCTGCGCGGAGGCGCGGTAGCGCATCAGGTCCACCGAGAGCTGGTCACGCCCCGGCCCCGGCCACACGGACGCGAAGGCGCTGATCCCCCCTTCCTCCCGCACCACCGCCACCGGGAAGCGCGCCAGCGAGCCCGGGTCGAAGAACCCCAGCGAGAACCCCTTCTCGGAGACGCCCTTGCTCCGCAGCCACTCGTCCGAGACGGCGCGCAGCTCCGGGAGGATCCCGGGCACCTCCTCCGGCGGGACGATGAGGAACTCCGCGCCGCTCCGGGAGAAACGGTTGAGCGTCAGTCGGAAGGGCTTGTTCGCGGCGCCGTCGAGCGTGAAGTCCGGGAGCGGCACGAAGGCGCTCTCCCCCAGCTTCACGAAGGTGAGGCCGAAGTCGGCGTACAGGTGGAGGCGGTCGCGCGTCACCTGGTAGAACACCGGGTCGCCCCCGAAGTCGTCGCAGCGCCCCAGGAAGGCGCGGACCAGCTCCGGCGCGGAGCCGGGCGCCCCCACGGGATCGCCCATCGCCACCCAGCTCTTCCCCTGCACCGCGTACATGAGGAACCCGTCGCGCGCCTCGCCGAACAGGAGCGCCTTGTCGCGGAGGTAGGCGAGGTAGGGGACGGTGGACGGCTGGATTTCGATCACCCGCTCCGCCGCCTCCAGCTCCTCCGGGGTGGGGAGCGTCACCTCCGGGGGCGCGGGGCGGAGGAGCCGGAAAATCCCGAAGGCGAGGACGGCGATGGTGGCTCCCATGGAGGCCCGCAGGAAGCGCGGCGCGCTCCGGTCCACCGCGAACTCCCACCACAGGTCGTGGGTGTACTCCACGTGCTTGTACGCGAAGAACCCCAGCCAGATGGAGGCTCCCACCACCGCCAGCACCGCCGCGATCCACCCCGGAGAGAAGCGCGCCTCCCAGAACGCGGCCTTGCGGTCGAACTCCCTCCGGCTGGGGACCAGCGCCGCCAGCACCAGGGCCAGGAGGACCGCCTCCTCGTAGTCGGCGCCCTTGAGCAGCGAGGTGGAGATCCCCACCGCCAGCCCCCCCACCGCGAAGTAGTAGGCCACGTCGAGCCGGCGGGCGATCCCGTTGGAGGCCAGCAGCAGCCCCACGCCCACCACGCTGGCGACGAAGTGCGACGCCTCGGAGACGGCCAGCGGGAGGAACTCGTTGAGCCAGGTCACCCGCACCCGCGTGGCCGGGGTGGCGCCGGAGAAGAGGAGGAGCGCGCCCGATAGGAAGGTGAAGACCGCGAGCACCCTGGGCGCGAGCTGCCGCGTCAGCGCGCCGAACGCCCCGCCGAGCCGCGCCAGGTGATGCCGCCGCTGCCTCACCTCGTCCCCCACCAGGATCGCCAGAGCAACGGACAGCGGGACGAGGTAGTAGACGATGCGGTAGAGGACAAGCGTGGAGAAGATCTGCTCGTTGGGGAGGTACGGGTGGAGCAGGAGGACCATGGTCCCCTCGAACACCCCCAGCCCGCCGGGGACGTGGCTCGCCAGCCCCAGGATCTGGGCCGCCAGGAAGGCGCTCAGCACCTCGGCGAAGGAGAGCGGCGCCGGGGGGAGGAGGGCGTGGAAGACGGCCGCGGCCAGCAGCCAGTCCAGCGTGGAGAGGAGGAACTGGCCCGCCACCAGCCGGGGCGGCGGGAGGGGGACCTCGTAGCGCCAGATCCGCAGCGGCCCCCGCCTCAGGAGGGCCACCGCCGCGTACGCTGCGGCCAGCAGGAGGAGCACGACGCCCAGCCCCCTCGCCCACCCGCCCAGCCGTCCCGACAGGAGGGGGTGGGGATCGAAGGCGAGGCTCCATCCGCCCAGCACCAGGAGTCCCAGCCAGAAGGTCCCGAAGTAGAAGAGGACCACCTGCGACAGCTCCCCCGCCGTCAACCCCCACCGCGTGTAGAAGCGGTAGCGCACCGAGGTCCCGGAGATCAGGGCGAACCCCACGTTGTTGCTGATGGCGTACCCCGTATACGAGGCGAGCACCACCTTCCACCCCGCGATCCGCTTCCCCACGTACTCGAAGGCGAGGAGGTCGAAGCCGGTGAGGACCGCGTAGTTGAGGAAGGTGAAGGCGAACGCCGCCAGGATCCGCGCGGAGGGGAGGGCGCGGACGGCGTCGGCGACCTCCCGGTAGCGGACCTCGCGCAGCTCGCGGTGGAGCACCCAGGCCGCGGCGCCGAAGAGCACGATGCCCAGGACGGGGGACACCCAGCGCCAGCGCGACTCCGGCCGGGGGAGGGCTGTGGTGAGGGGGGCTGTAGCGGCGCTCAAGTCCGGGACGGCTCCATCGGGTCGGTGCGGGCGGCGCGCGGACGCCCCGGGGTGCGGGTCCGCCCGCCACGGAACGCATGGCGGCGGACGGAACGACCCGTTTACCCGGATCCGCCCCGCGGGATCCGTCCCCGCGCGAAGCGTTCCTCCGCATCTCCCGATCCTCGCATTTCCGGCGGCGCCCCACTACAATCCCGCGAGCCGGAACGCCTCCTCACACCGTCCACGTCGCGCCCCTTCCCGCCCGGTGGATCCAGCCCGATACCTCGTACTCCTGAACCCCGCGGCCGGCAGGGGCGCCGCAGCGCGCGCCGCCCGCGCCATCCGCTCCGTGCTGGAGGCGGAGGGCGCCCACTATCAGATCGTCGAGACGGAGGGGCCGGGACACGCCGTGGAGCGGGCGCGGCGCGCGGCCGGCGAGGGGTGGACGGCGGTGGTCGCGGCGGGCGGCGACGGCACCGTGCACGAGGTGGCGAACGGCCTCCTCGCCGCGGCGGACGGGGCGCCCACGGTGCCGATGGGGATCGTCCCGGTGGGAAGCGGCAACGACTTCGCCCGGCTGGCGGGGATCCCGACGGACCCCGCGGCGGCCACCCGCCACCTCCTGGGCGCAGCGCCCCGCCGCGTGGACGCCGGACGCGTGGACGGACGCTTCTTCACCAACGGGGTGGGGATCGGGCTGGACGCGCGGGTGGGGATCGAGGCCGCGAAGGTGAGGCGCCTTCGCGGAATCGCCATCTACCTCTGGGCGCTGGCGCGGGTGCTCCCCGGGTTCCGCCCGCCGCGGATGCGGGTGGAGCTGGACGGCGAGACGGTGGCCGACGGCCCGCTCACGCTGGTGACCGCCGCCAACGGCGGGCGCCACGGCGGCGGCTTCTGGATCTGTCCCGATGCCCGCATCGACGACGGGGTGCTGGACGTGGCCGTGGCGGAGGCCATGGGACCGGCCGGGATCCTCGCCTTTCTCCCGCGGGTGATGCGCGGCACCCACGTGGGGCGGCCCGAAGTGCGGATCCTGCGGGGTCGGCGCCTGCGCGTGACCAGCCCGGACCCGCTCCCGGTGCACGCGGACGGCGAGGTCGTCTCCGAGGGCGCCCACGCGCTGGACGTCGAGCTGCTGCCGGGGCGGCTCACCCTGATGGGGTGAGCCGCCGCGCCTACCCCTCCTCCACCACCCTCCCCTCGCGCACGAACACCATCCGGTCGCCCAGCCGCTCCGCCTCCTCGCGGTCGTGGGTGACGAAGACGAAGGGGATGCGCCAGGTCCCGTGTGCCTCCACCACCTCGTCCTGTACCGCCCGCCGCGTCTCCGCGTCCAGGGAGGAGAAGGGCTCGTCCAGCAGGAGCACCGCCGGGTCGGTCATGAGGGCGCGGGCCAGCGCCACCCGCTGCGCCTGGCCGCCGGACAGCTCGGAGGGGAAGCGCCGCGCCAGGTGCGCGATGCGGAACCGCTCCAGGAGCCGCTCCAGCCGCTCGCGCGCCGCGTCTCCCTCCGCGCGCGCCCCGAAGAGCACGTTCGCGCGGACGTCCAGGTGCGGGAAGAGCGCCAGGTCCTGGAACACGAAGCCGCAGCGCCGGTCGCGCGGGGGGACCCAGGCGCGCCGCTCCCGGGAGACGAGGGTCTTCCCGTGCAGCGCGATCTCCCCGGCGTCGGGGCGCTCCAGCCCGGCGATCAGCCGCAGCGTCATGGTCTTCCCCGCCCCGGACGGGCCGAAGAGGACCAGGATCTCGTCGCGCACCGCGAAGTCCACGTCCAGGACGAAGTCCGGGAGCCGCTTGACGACCCGGACCTCAAGCACGCCGCCCGCCCCGCCGCCACCCCGGCACGCGCCGCCGCGTCCAGGCGTTGAGCCCCACGACCATCGCCATGCTGGCCGCCGCGATGAGGAGCGCGTACGCCCCCGCGGTCCGCATCTCCCCCGCGTCGGCGGCGAAGAAGATGGCGAGGGGCACGGTGGTCGTCACCCCGGGGATGTTGCCGGCGACCATCACCGTCGCCCCGAACTCCCCCAGCGCCCGCGCGAACGAGAGCGTGGTCCCGGCCACCAGCCCCGGCCACGCGAGCGGCAGGGTCACGGTGAGGAAGACGCGCCACTCCCCCGCCCCGAGGGTGCGGGCGGCGTCCTCCAGGCGGCGGTCAACCCCCTCGAACGCGGCCTTGGCGCTCCCGTACATCAGCGGGAACGAGACCACTGCCGCGGCCAGCACGGCGGCGTGCAGGGTGAAGACGAGCTGCACCCCGAAGGCGCGCTCCAGGAAGGCGCCGACGGGACCGTTCCGCCCCAGGAGCACCAGCAGGAGGAAGCCGGTGACCACCGGCGGGAGCACCAGCGGGAGCACCAGGAGCCCGTCCACTACGTCCTTGCCGGGGAAGTCGCGCCGGGTCATGGCGCGCGCGGCGAGCGTGCCGGTCACCGCCACCAGCAGCAGCGCCGCGCCGGCCACGCGCAGCGACAGGACGACGGGCTGCCAGTCGAGGATCACGGCGCGGGAGCGTCGGGTCCGGGGAGCCGGAAGCCGTGGCGGCGCAGCGACTCGCGCGCCTCGGGGCCGAGCAGGAACTCCGCCAGGCGGCGCGCCTCCTCCGGGTGGGCGCCGTCGCTGACCACCGCGAGGGGGTAGACGACGGGCCGGTGGGTCCCCGGCGGCGCCGCGGCGACCACGCGCACGCGGTCGGTGGTGACGGCGTCGGTGGCGTAGACGACGCCCGCGTCCACGTTGCCGGACTCCACGTAGGCGAGCACCTGGCGGACGTTCTGCGCGTACACCGTCTTCCGCTCCACCGCCTCCGCGATGCCCAGCGCGGTGAGGGTCTCCACCGCGTACTCCCCCGCGGGGACGGACGCGGGCGCCCCGAGCGCCACCCGCTCCACCCGCGGGGTGGCGAGGTCCGCGAAGCCGCGGACGCGCCCCGTGTCCGCGGCCGGGACCACGAGCACCAGCTCGTTCTCCGCGAAGACGGCGCGGGTGGAGGGGTCCACCAGCCCCCGACCGGCGAGCGCGTCCATCGGCGCTTCGGCCGCGGAGACGAACACGTCCACCCGCGCTCCCTGCTCGACCTGCCGGGCGAGCGCCCCGGAGGCGCCCAGGTTCACGCGCACCGTGGTGCCGGGGTGGAGGTCCTGGTAGTGCCCGGCCAGCTCGGTGGCGACCTCGCGCAGGGAAGCCGCGGCCGAGAGGGTGAGGCGGACGGGCTCTCCCTCCCCCGCGGCGCCGGCGCCGCCGCACCCGCCCGCCGCGAGGAGGAGCGCGAGCGCTCCGGCGAGCCGTGTTCGGGTTCTCCGTGGAAACATGCCGGGCCGGCGGGTGGACGGGAGCGCAGAGAATCCGCGGGGTCGCGGGCAATCTAGCGCGCCACGCCGCGACGGGGGAGGCGGGGCTGCAGAAGGTTCCGTTCCCGGCCGATACTCCGCTCCAGTGAGGCGGCGCCCGCACGCGCCACGCCGCCGCCCGGAACGGTCCGAGATCAGGAGCCTCGATGCTGTCCTTAAAGTACGCCTTCGACCGCGCCCACTACCGCCTCGCCTACCCCATCCAGGAGCGTCCCCTGCTCGTACGGGAGGACCGGGAGAATGAGGTGGTGGACATCTCCGAGGGCGGGCTTCGCTACCGACTCTCCGGCGATCCGGCGCCGGAGCTGGGATCGGTCGTCTCGGGGATGCTGGCCGTCAAGCGCGGCATCCGGGTGGAGGTGGAAGGGGAGGTGGTCCGGGTGCAGGACGGGGAGGTGGCGGTGCACCTGACGGTGCGCGGCATCCCCTTCGCCCTGGTCTGGGCGGAGCAGCGCTGGCTGCGCAGCCGCTACCCGGGCCGCTTCCTGGGATAGGCGCGCAGCCGCGCAGCCACGAGAAGAGGGCGCCCCCGGAAGCGCGGGGGCGCCCTCTTCTCGTCCTGCGCCGGGCCGCGGTCAGCTTCGCGGCGGACGCTCGCCCTGGAGACAGGCCAGGATCTCCGCGGAGCGCGTGCGCAGCTCCGTCCAGGGGTCCCGCGCGAAGGGGAGCGTGGCCTTCTCGATCTCCCGGAGCGCCTGCGTCCCCTCGGCGAAGAGGGCGCGCGCGGCCTCCAGCCACTCGTCCGGCGTGCGCGCTCCCGCGCCACGGTCGGAACTCGCCGTGGCCCCGGCGGGCTGTACGGCGGGTGCGGCGGGTGCCTCCGACGCGGTACGGCGGCGCGGTGCGCGCGGGCGCTTCGTCCGCGGGGCGGCAGGCGTCTCCGGCTCCGGCATCTCTCCGGGCACGTCCGCCAGGGTCGAGGGCTCCTGCGCAGGCGAGACTTCGCGGGCCGGAGCCGGCTGGGCGGCAGGATTGGCCGTCTCCGCGGCCTTCCGGGCGCGGCTCCGCCTGGAGACGGTAGGCGCCTCCGGCTCGGGGGCGCCGACGACCTCCTCGGCCACGACAGCGACGGGTTCCGTCTTCTTCGCGCCCCCCCTGCCGGTGCGCTTCGGACGGGGAGCGGGCTTCGATTCCGCAGCCTCCGCGCTCACCGTATCCTCACCTGCAGAAGAGACCTGGTCTTCCGGAGTCTCGTCGGCGTGCGCCACCTCGGTCGGGGCCTTCCGGGCGCGGCTGGACCGGCTCTGCTTCGCGGGCTTCTCCTCCGCACCGGACGACGGGGCCTCCGCGGCGGGCTCCGATGCCGCCTCGACAGCCGGAGGCGCCGGCTCCACGTTCGCGCTCCGGGCCTTGCGGGCGCGTCGCGGGCGGGCGGCGGTCTCCGCCACCGTGGCTTCCGCCTTCACGACGGGCGTGGGCGACGAGGTCGGCTCCGGGGGCGTATCCGGCTGGGCCTGGCGACGGGGGGAGGGGGCTTTCATCGGGATCGGCTCCTCGGATCGGGCGGGCGGGGCGGATTCCGGTACGGAATCCACCGGCGGAGACGCGGCCGCGCCGCGGCTGCGGGCGGTCCACGGGTTCGCGACGGGGGCGATGGAGCCCTCTCCCTCTTTCATCAGGATCAGGGCCCGGTTGAAGGAGAAGTTGCCGTAGCCCCACGAGGTCACGAGCCGACGGGCCTGCTCCTCCGTGGAGGCGGTGTCGGCGCGGCGTCCGTCCGAGAGACGGAGGCCGCCGGTGTCGGTCCTGCGGATGACCAGCATGACGCGCTTGCGTTGGGGTGCGTACAGCCTGCCGCGCCTACTACACTCGGGCTTTCATTCGGTTTCCTTTCGGATTCCCTCCCGAACCGAAAAGCGAGCCGGCCCCGCACGCCATGGAGCGAGGCCGGCTGATGGTGGGAGCGGAACCCTGGACGGCCAGGCGCCGGGTCCCGTCCACAGGTCGCCGCGGCGAAGGCTCAGAGCCTCCCCGCCACCCCGTCCAGCTGCTGGATGGTCCTGGTGGACGGAGCGCGCTCCCGCTGGAGGCGCGCCGCCACCCGCTGTGCATCGCTCATGACGCGCAGCACGTTCTCCCCCGCCAGCTTGCGCAGGTCCGCGTCCGACCAGCCGCGCCGCGCCAGCTCCGCGAAGAGCGCCGGGTAGGTGGAGACGTCCTCCAGCCCCTGCACCACTTCGGAGATCCCGTCGAAGTCGCCGCCGATTCCCACGTGGTCCACTCCCGCGACCCTGCGCACGTGGTCGATGTGGTCCGCCACCTGGGAGAGCGTCGCCCGGGGCGCCGGGTTCGCAGCCATCCACGCCTGGACCTCGCGGCGCGCCGCCGCGCGGTCGTCCGGGTGCCGCTGCCGGACCTCGGCCATCACCCGACCGCGCTCCTCGCCGTACCGGACCACCTCCGCCGACACGAAGCCCGGGACGAAGGTGACCATCACCACGCCGCCGTTCTGCTTCATCCGCGCCAGGATGGAGTCGGGCACGTTGCGGGGGTGGTCCGCCAGGGCGCGCGCGTTCGAGTGGGAGAAGATCACCGGCGCCTCCGAGACCCGCAGCGCGTCGCTCATGGTGCCCGGCGAGACGTGGGAGAGGTCCACCAGCATCCCCAGCCGGTTCATCTCCCTCACCACCTCCTCGCCGAAGGGCGACAGCCCGCCGTGCCGGGCGGAGTCCGTGGCCGCGTCTGCCCAGTCGATGGTGGAGTTGTGGGTGAGCGTCATGTAGCGCACCCCCAGGTCGTAGTACGCCCGGAGCGCCCCCAGCGAGTTCTCGATGGCGTGGCCGCCCTCCATGCCCAGCACCGATCCGATCTTCCCTTCGCGGAAGCGGCGCCGCATGTCGTCGGCGGTGAGCGCCCAGGCGAAGCGGTCCGGGTACTTCCCGATGACCCGGCGGGCGATGTCGATCTGCTCCAGCTGCACCCGCGCGTACCCGGGGATCCCGGTGACGCGGCCGTTGGGGGCGTACGCCTCGGACGAAGCGTCGCCCGGCAGGTATACCGACCAGAACTGTCCGCCCAGCATCCCCTTTCGCAGCCGCTCCAGGTCCGTCATCCCGGGCGTCCCCCGGCGGAGGTCGTACGCCTCCACGTCGCCGGGGTGGGCGCTGTCCTCGCGGATCCTCCAGGGGAGGTCGTTGTGGCCGTCGATGAGCGGCGTGGAGCGGAGGACGCGCTCGGCGCGCGCCAGGTGGGGGTCGCGCGCCTGCGCCTCCAGCGGCGCGGGCGAGAGGGCGAGCGGGACGACGACGGCCGCCAGGCAGGCGGAAACCGGAGACAGGACGCGCATGGGCAACCCGGGAGCGGAGCGTGTGCGGAGGTGAGGATGTACCGCACAGAATGGGATGGGCGCCGCCTCCTGGCAAGCGACCGCCCGGGAGGAGACCCGAACGGGCCGGCGGAGGCGGGACGCCCGTTCGATCAGGAGCCCCGGCGGAACGAGTACATCACGATGCGCTGTTCCCCGTCCGCGTTCTCGTGGGCTCCCAGCACGTAGTCGCTCCCCACTTCGAACACCCGGACGTCTTCCGGAATCCGCAGGTCGGCGAGCTGCTGGCCGTCGCTGCGGACGCCCCGAAGCTCCGTCACGGGATCGCCCGGACCGGAGACCACGGCCCAGATCCAGCCGTCCGGGTCCGCGAAGAGCGCGGAGAGGGAGGGAAGATGCCTGGGTCGCGGGATTTCGAGCAGCATCTTCCTCGACTCCTCCCGATCCCCCCTGGGGAGCATCGAGACCTGTTCGTCGATCGCACGTTCGTAGTTCCGCGCGGTAGCCCGGCGACGCGACACCCGGAGCGAAAGTGTGCCCGCGGGCTTCCCGTCCAGGGTGAAGACCTGGAGGGTATCGGTGGCGCCGGTGCCGAGATAGAGTCGGTCTCCGGTCAGCGCCAGGCGAGTCATCATGCCGAGGGGCCGGTTCTCCCCCGCCGGCACCTCCCCGGCCGCGTGCACCGTTCCTCCCGCGTCCACGATCCACAGCGGGGCCCTGTGATGCGGAGTCTTCTCGCTCGGGAAGTCGGTGATGACGGGCTGGGCGAGACCTGCGAACGCGCCGTTGCGGGAGCACGCGAGTTCCAGCGGAACCTCCGGCTGCCGGAACACCCGGACGACCTTCCCTTCCCCGTCCATCACGGTCGTCCGGCCCAGGGTGTAGTCCCACACGAAGAGGGTGTCCCGGCCGCACTGCCGGAGCCACCAGGGCGCGCTGAACTCGCCCGGCCCCTTGCCTGACCCGCCGACCCGCCGGGTCGGCTCTCCCGACGGAGCGAAAAAACGGATCGAGGAAGCGTACGGATCCGCCACGGCGACGATCCCGCTGGAGAGCCGGGTCGCCGCCGCTGCGTGCAGGAAGACGGGATCTCCGTCCGGGCCGGAGCCGGGAATGTCGAGCGCGGGAACGGGATCGAGCGCCCACCGGGCTGCTTCGCCGCCGGTGTCGACCTCGGGCGCACCGCCGCCGCACGCCGCGACCTGTGCCGCCATCGCCGCGACGGCGAGGGAATGCCTCATGACCCGTGCTCCGTGTCGGGGGAAGGGAGGGCGAAGAGAAACAAGGCGGCTGCTCCGGGAACGCAGCCGCAGGACGTGGATCGGACAGGGAAGGAGTGCCGCGTCACTCCATCGTCGGGCAGCGGTAGCGGACCCGGAAGATCTCGGCCGAATCCCTCGAGTCTACCAGCAGCAGCTCCCCGTCGCCCGCGAGGGCGAAGGAAGTCGCGGTCACCGGGAGGTCGACGCGACACTCGACCGTCCCGTCCTCGCGGAGCACTTCGATCGCCTGAGCAGGATGGCGGTACTCGGTCGAATGGAGTTTGTGAGTCTTCGCTTCGACGGGCGTGAGGACGAACAGCCGGCCCCGGGAGTCCACCTGGACGTCGAACGTGACCTGCTGGAAGTCCGCCGCCGGGAGCGGAGACCTCGACGTGGGCTCTTCCGTCCAGGGCGGCGGGTCGAACGCGAGGCTCCGCCGGATCTCTCCCTTCCTCCGCCCGCTCGCGTCGAAGCGCTCCAGGAGCGGCTCCAGGGGCCAGGCCACCCAGACGTCGCCGTTGCGTGGATCCCGGGCGAGCCGGACCAGGTTGCCGAAGATGGGCAGCACCGTGCCCTCATAGGTCCCGGGAGCCCCGAAGTGTCCCACGACCTCGCCGCTCTCGGTGGAAAGGACCGAGACCAGCGCAGCCTGGCTGACGACCGGCTTTCCGTTCTCGAACGCGAAGCCCTGCCCGTACGCAGCGGCGTAGAATCGGCCCGCGGAAAGATCGAAGACCCCGGCATGCGCGCCCTGGGTGTACCCGAGCGTACGAACGGGCCCGGCGCCGAAGGGAATGACCTGGACCCGTGCGTTGCCCTCGTCCGCGACGATCGCGGCGGAGTCCCCCAGGAGCGCGAAGCTGGTGGGACCCTTCAGCTCCCCGGGTCCCGAGCCCTTCTTCGCGATCGTGTCGGTGGTCCCGTTCGCGCGGAGCCGGTACAGCTCGCCGTTCCCACGGTCCAGCACGAACACGGACCCGTCGCTTCCGGCCTGGACCGCCACCGGCTCGAACAGCTCCAGTCCCCACCGCGCCGTGAGGGTGTCGACCGCCACGACCGTTCCGCGCTCCGTCTCCCGATCCTGCGCGCACGACGCCGCGGAGACCACGAGGAAGACGGACAGGACCCGCAAGGGTGAACGCACGCTCATGGACATGGATCTCCTTATCGGGAGCGGCACGCGAACGTATCCAGGGAAGGGCTGGCCGGCTCTCCCGCAGCGCGGCCCGGACGCAGGAAGGGAGGGGCCCCTGCACCGGGCGCCGGGCGCCAACCGGACGGACAGGGCGTCACGAAGGGTCAGCAGCCATCTCGCGTTTGACTCATACTGCCCGGGCCTCGTCACACATTCGGTCAGGCAAGGGCAAAAGGGGCTGGCCGGGGATTTGCCGGGTCGAAGGGACCTTCATCCCCCGACCGCAACCCGGCGAGCCATGAGCCTGGACGCCTCGCTCGAACAGAAGGGCCCTCCCCGGGCAGGAGCCGCGGAGGCGAATCCGCGCTCGCGCCGGAGCGGGGCCGGGAGCACCTTCGTCCGCCACCTCCCCGCAGCCCCGTGACCGCAGGGGCGCGCGTCCCCGTGGCGCTCCTGGAGTTCGCGGAGCGTTTCGGTCGGGGAGACTACTGGGAGAGCCACGAGGTGCTGGAGACGCCCTGGCGCCGGAACCGGAGCGGGTTCTACAAGGGGCTGATCCTGCTCGCCAGCGCCTGGGTCCACGTGGGCCGCGCGAACCCCCGCGGGGTCGCCGCCCAGCTCCGCAAGACGCGCCGGGAGCTGCAGCCGTACCGTCCCTTCCACCTGGGCGTGGACGTGGAGGCGCTGCTGTCCCACGCCGGATGCCTGGAAGCCGCCGTCGCCGCCGACCCTTCCGGCGGCGACCGCGCCTGGGCCTCTCTCTGCCCTCCGCCGGACCTCGCGCCGGACCCGACCCGGGTCCGCGGCGACGAACCAGAGCTGCGCGACGACCCGTAACACCGCCACGCCTCCGAACCCCGAGCCGATCCTGACCATGCACCGCCGCGCCGCCGAGCTGCTCCACGAGCTGGACCTCCTCCCCCACCCCGAGGGAGGTCACTACCGCGAGGTGTACCGCTCGCACCTGCGGGTGCGCCCCGACCGCGCGACCGCGGACCGCGACGCGCTCACCACCATCTACTTCCTCCTCGCCGCGGGGGAGCAGAGCCGCTGGCACCGCGTCACCTCCGACGAGGCGTGGCACTTCTACGAGGGCGACCCGCTGGAGCTGTTCTGGCTGGACCCGTCCGGAACCCGCTGCCACCGCGCGCTCCTGGGCCCGGTGGGCGGAGGGGCAGAGCCGGTGCACGTGGTGCCGGCGGGGTGCTGGCAGGCGGCGCGCCCGACAGGGGCCTTCACCCTGGTGGGGTGCACCGTGGGGCCCGGGTTCGAGTTCGAGGACTTCGCCATGCTCGACGCCCACCCGGAGACGGCGGAGCGGATCCGCCGCGACTTCCCGGAGCTGGCCGGCCTGGCTTGAGCGGTTCCGCGCGGGGGGCGGCGTGGGCTCCCGCCCCCCGGAGCTGGACCCCCACCCCTCCGGAGGGGTAGACTCCCGGCCCCCGTCGCAGGATCGTCGCGGCCCCGGCAGGCGCCGGGCGCGGACCGGGCACGAATGCCGTACCTCGAACGAACGCAGATGAAGACCGTCCTCATCGTCGAAGACCAGATCGAGACCCTCGCCATCCACTCGGCGTACCTGGAGCACCACGGCTACCGCGTGCTCCGCGCGGAGAACGGCCAGGAAGGGGTCGAGTCCGCGCGCCTCCACCGGCCCGACCTGATCCTCATGGACCTCTCCGTCCCCCGGCTCGACGGCTTCGGGGCCACGGAGGCGCTGAAGAGCGATCCCGAGACGGAACACATCCCCATCCTGGTGATGACGGCGCACGCCTACGGCTCCGTGGGCAGGCGCGCGGTGGCCGCCGGGTGCGACGGGTTCATCAGCAAGCCGGTGGACCCGCGTCGCGTGCTGGAGGAGGTGCGCCGCCACATCGGGCCGGGGGGCGGCGAGCCCGGAAGCTGAGTCGCGAGGGAGGTAACGGACTTGCGCTCATTCGACAATTTTTATATCTATCTAAATAGATATGCATTTACTTAAACATCCATCGAACACATACGAGGCCCCATGACGGAAACCGGTATGGAGAAAGCACTCGCCTTCCTCAAGGCGCTCGCGGACGAGAGCCGGCTGAAGCTGGTCGGCCTCCTGGCGGAGCGGGAGCGCAGCGTCGGCGAGCTGGCGGAGGCGGTGGGACTGCGGGAGCCCACCGTCTCCCATCACCTCGCGAAGCTCGCCGCGGTGGAGCTGGTGGAGATGCGCGCGGAGGGGACCACCCACTACTACCGTCTCCGGGGCGAGACGCTGCAGGCCCTGGGGCGCGACGTCTTCTCGGAGCGGAGGATCGCCGCCATCGCGGCCGAGGCCGGCGAGGACGCCTGGAAGCGCAAGGTCCTGCGGACTTTCCTGGAGGGGGAGCGGCTCACCAAGATCCCCGACACGCGAAAGAAGCGGCAGGTGATCCTGGAGTGGCTGGCCGAGCGCTTCGACGTGGGGGAGGACTACCCGGAGCCGCGGGTGAACGAAATCATCAAGCGGCACCACCCGGACACCGCCACGCTGCGCCGCGAGCTGGTGGGCGCGCGGCTCCTCCGGCGAGACGCCGGCATCTACTGGCGCGTCGCGCCGGAAACGGAAGCCGGCGCGTGAGCGCCCCGGGGAGGGCGCTCAGCCGTTGAGGCGCCAGATGGAGAAGTTCAGCGCGGCGGCGAATGTGACCCAGGCCAGGTAGGGGACGAGCAGGTACCCGGCCGCGCGGCTCACCCGCAGGAACGAGACGAGGGTGGCGAGGATGGCGGCCCAGAGGACGAGGATCTCCGCGAAGGCGGCCGGCGGGTTCCGGGCCCCGAAGAAGAGGTAGCTCCAGGCGACGTTGAGCGCGAGCTGTACGCCGAAGAGCCCCAACGGGGCCGAGGCGCGCGAGAACCCGCGCTTCCTCCACACCAGCCAGGCGGCGACCGCCATCAGCCCGTACAGCACTCCCCAGACGGGGCCGAAGAGCCAGTCCGGCGGATAGAACGACGGCTTCCGTAGCGCCTGGAACCAGGGCCCGGTGTCCGTGAAGCGGCTCCCCACGGCGGAGGCCGCGTAGCAGAGCCCCAGCCACCCTGCCAGACCGATCCCCTGAATCGCTTTCGAGGGCAGGCGCTCCCGTTCCATGCGTCCTCCGGAAGAAGGTTTGTTCACGGTGTGCGCACGGAGGCAGGGAGCGTGCCGCGCGTACGTCACGAGGGGCCCGACGCCGAAGCGCCGGGCCCCTCGCCGCGTGCGGGCCGTCCCGGCTCAGCTGGGGGCGACCGCCCAGGTGATGGGAAGGGTGACGACCACCCGCACCGCGCGCCCGCCGACCTTCGCGGGGCGGAACCTGAACCTCTCGGCGGCGCGGACGGACGGCGCCTCGAAGGCCGGGTGCGAGGTGGACACCACCGTCACGCTCCCGGGCTCCACCCGCCCCTCGGCGTCGATCACCAGCTCGATTCGCGAGTGCCCCGCGATCCCCGACTCCCGCAGCAGCTCCGGGTAGAGGCGCTGGAGCACGCGCTGCATCTCCGCGGCGTTGCGGAGCGCCGGGCGCTCCTCCACCGCGGACTCCTCGTACGGGGCGTCGCCCCGGCCGCCTCCGCCTGCGGGAGCGGTCGGCGCCCCCGGCGTGGGTCGTACGTCCGGGTCGCCGTCCGGGCTCCCCGGAACGCCGATGCCGTCCACCTGGTCGGGCCGGATCGGCGAGTCGGACGGGCTGAAGTTCGGAAGCACGGTGGGGATCTCGACCGGCGGGTCCGGCATCACCACCGGCTCTCCTCGCGGCACGGGGACGTCCGGGTGCTCCGGAGACCGCAGCGGCTCCAGGGCCGGGGGATCCGGGCGGAGGCGCTCCGGCTCGGGCTCGACCCAGTAGATCGGAGGCTCCACGGTGGGGACGGGCCGGGGCTCGTCGTCGGACGCCATCAGCACGCCTCCCAGGAGGAGGACGTGCGCACCGACCGAGGCGGTCAGGGTGGAGGGGCTGAGGATGCGACGCCTGCGTCCGTCGGGGGAGAGCCTGGAAAACATGCGGCACCGGACCTTGCGGAGGTGGGAGGGAGTCCGTCGCGGACCGTCGCGAGTACGCGGCGCAACGGGCGTTCCCCTCCGCCCCGCAATGTCAAACCATAACCCGGACTGTACTTGGAACGCGTCGGCCGTCCGGCGCCCGCGCCGTCCGTCTGCGGAGGAGGACAGGCGGCCGGGCGAGGCGCCTCATTCCACGATCATCCGGAAGACGCTGCCGCCGGACGAGAGCAGGTACAGCTCGCCGGAGGCGTCCTCCCCGAAGGAGACGACGTTCCCCAGGTCTCCGAACTCCCACGCCCTCTGTAAGATGGGCGTGCCGCCGTGGTGGACGAAGCTGCGCACCCATCCCCGGCAGTAGTCGGCGTAGAAGTACTGCCCGCGGAGCCCGGGGATGCGCCGCCCCCGGTACACGTACCCGCCCGTGACCGCGCACCCGTCGGAATGGGAGTACTGCAGCACGGGCGGGGTGAGCCCCTTCCGGTCGCACCAGTCCTTGTCGCGGAAACACTCCTGCCCTTCCACCACGTCCCACCCGTAGTTCACCCCGGCCGCGACCGCGGCCACCACGTTCACCTCCTCCCACAGGTTCTGACCCACGTCGGCCAGGTAGAGGAGCCCGGTGCCCCGGTCGAAGGCGAACCGCCAGGGATTCCTCACCCCCAGCGCCCAGACCTCTCCGCGCGCGTCCGGCCGCCCCGCGAACGGGTTGTCCGGGGGGACGGCGTACGGGTCGCCCGCGTCCACGTCGATGCGGAGGATCTTTCCCAGGAGGGAGGCCGGATCCTGCGCGTGGCCCTCGCTCCCTCCGTCGCCCACCCCGACGTACAGCCTGCCGTCCGGACCGAAGGCCAGCATCCCCCCGCCGTGGCGGGGGAGCGGCGGCTGCACGTGGAGGAGGGTCCGCGCGGTCGCGGGGTCGGCGCGGTTCCGGTCCGCGCTCACGCGGTAGCGCTCCACCCGCGTGCCGCCGTCGAGGTCGGTGTAGTCGACGTAGAAGTAGCCGTTGGAGGCGTACCGGGGATGGAAGGCGAGGCCGCGGAGTCCCCGCTCCCCGTCCGCGGACACGCGGTCGGTGAGGTCGAGGAAGGGGGTGGGGAGCAGTACGCCCCGCTCCACCACGCGGATCCGCCCCGGCTGCTCGACGACGAAGAGTCGCGCGTCGGAAGCCGGGGCGGTGAGGAAGAGCGGGCGGTCCAGCCCTTCGGCGACCACCTCCATGGCGACCATCCCTCCGCGGGAGGCCGTGAACCGTCCGTCGGAGTCGTCCGAGCAGCCGGCGACGAACAGCAGCGCGAGCGCGAACGCGGGTCTGGACATCGTCCACCTCCTTCGATCCTGCCTGACGGCGGGGACGAAGGGGGGATTCCGCGAATGTCGTACCCGGACCCAGGCGGAAGGAGGGCCCGGGGCTGCGCCCGGATCCGGCCTTACGGCGCGCTCACCGGCGCTCGCGCCTTCCGCGCGCGAGTTCGGTCGCCAGGGCGTCGAACCGGTCCTCCCAGAACCCGCGGAACCGCTCGAGCCAGTCGTCCACCTCCCGCAGGGGGGCCACCTCCACCGCGTAGAGCCTGCGCGTCCCCTCGCTCCGGACCGACGCGAACCCGCTCTCGCGCAGGACGCGGAGGTGCTGCGAGACCGCCGACTGGGTGATCCCGAACTCGCGCCGGATCACGGTCACGATCTCGCCCGAGCTGTTCTCCCCCTCCGCCAGCAGTTCCAGGATCCGCCGCCGGACCGGATCGCCGAGAACGTCGAAGGCGTGCATCAGAGCTCCATTTCCAGGGGGGCCTCGTCTCCGGTGTACATGGCCGCGACCCGGTCCGCGGCGGTCCGGGCGGACGCCGGCTCGGCGCCCGCCGCGACGGAGGCGGCGCACCAGGCGTCGCTGCTCCGGTGGACGAACGCCCTCCCCTCCTCGGTCGAGAGCCACGCCACCGCTTCCTGCGGGTCGACGGTGGCGCCGGTCGCGAGGTGCCGGTCCAGGCCCAGCAGCGCCTGGTCCCAACCGATTCCCACGACCCCGGGCCCGAGCTGGCCCCACATCTCCTCGGGAACGTGCGCGACGTGTTCGAGCCGGAGGCGCGTGCCTCCGTCGGGACCTTCCGAAAGGTCCACGCTCAACCAGCTCACCTGTCCGTGCATCTCCCAGGTGATCTCCAGGGCGCGAAGCGGCTCGCACCGGACGATCTCCCCCCCGGCGTTGCCCTCCAGCTGGTACCGGCCGCCGAGCCGGAGGTCGCCCGAAACGGGGAGGAACCAGCGAGGAATCCGCTCGACGTTCGTGAGGGCGTCCCAGACGTCCTCCACGGAGGCGTCGTAGCCGCGGGCCGCGGCGGCGACTTGGGCGGGCTCGCCGTTCACTTCGCGCACGGAGACCTCCCGCGTGACTCTCCCGATCGTGTGGGCCACGTCGATCTTCATCGATGCTCCTTGGGGTGGGGTATGGAAGGCCACATCCGATAATATTAGCACATACTAATATTAGTGCGTACTGGAACGCAAGGAGAGCATGGGTGGCGCAGCATCCACGGTGGTGCCGGGCCGATCGGGCTGGTGGCCCGGCGCCACCCCCCTCGACAAGATTGACATTCCGGTGCCGGCCATTAAACTGCGAACCGATCCTGGCTGCTCCTGCGCCGCCCGAGCCGGTCATGTCTCCCCATCCATCCCCCATCCCCCAGAACCGCCAGGCATGGAACGCCGTGGGCGGTGAACCGTCCACCGTACCGCCGCAGGGGCAGGCGGCCCTGCGAGCCCTCGCCCGGCTGTCGCTCGACCTGGAAGGCCGGGACGTACTGAACCTTCAGTGCGGAGCGGGACACGACGCGGTCGCGCTCGCTCGCATGGGCGCGCGAGTGACCGGGCTCGACTTCTCGTCCGCGCAGCTCGAAGCGGCTCGTGGACGGGCCGAGCGCGCCGGCGTCGAGCTGTCGCTGGTGGAGGCCGACGTCCATGCCCTGCCCGCGCACGTGGAGGGGGAGAGCTTCGACTGCGCACTGGCGCTGGGGGGCGTGCTGTGCTGGGTGGCCGACCTCGACCGGTGGGCCGACGGCATACGCCACGTGCTGAGACCGCGGGGCAGCTTCGTCGTCTACGACGTCCATCCACTCGCCGCCATCCTCGAGAACGTGCAGGGGAGCCTGCGGCCGGTGCGGTCGTACTTCGGCTCCCCAGAGGGAACCCCGCGCGTCGCGACCTGGCGGCACCTCCGGAGCCCTCACGACGCTCCCCCGCCGCCGCAGCCGGTCACCACGTGGGACTGGAGCCTTTCCGCGATCTTCACGGCGCTGCTCCGCGCCGGTCTGGAGCTGTCGGAGTTCGTCGAGCTGCCGGAGCGCGGTGAGATCTACCGGTGGGCGCAGCTGGAGGACGACGCCCGGACGCGGGTCCCGGGCTTCTTCTGCGCGCGTTTCACCCGGAAGGCGTGAGGCGGGAAGCGACGACCCCGTACGGACCGCGAGGCACATGCCCGAATGGATCGAGTTCAGGAAGTTCGACGGTACGCCACACTACCGTTTCGCGGTGGACGTGCTGCGGTATACCGGCACCGAACTCTGGGCCTTCTCCCCGGCCGGCGTGCCGCTGTACAAGGGTGAGACGCGGATCGGCGAGCTTCCCAAGCTCGCGCTCCACCACATCGCGTGCGGCCGCCCCTACCAGTCCACCTGGGTGTTCCACCCCTCCGCCGCGAAGCGTCTGCGTCTGTCCGAGCTGTACGTGAACCTCACCGCTCCGCTGGACCGGCTGGACGATCCCATCGTCGATATGGACCTGGACGTGATCGGAAGGCCGGGACGCAGGCCCGAGCAGGTGGACGGCGACGAATTCGCCCGGAACCGCGTTCTCATGGGCTACCCGGCAGACCTGGCCCACCTCGTCGCGAGCACGGCCGACCAGCTCGTGCGGACGCTCTCGGACCACCCCGACATGCTTGCCGCGATTCCTCCCGAGATCCTGGGTGAATTCGAGCGGCGGCGCCGGACGTAGGGGATGGAACCCTCGTTCGTGCCGTTCGACCAGGCGGGCGGGCTCACCGGCAGCAAGGCACAGCTGTTCGGGGTGCTGAGCGACTTCTGCCGCGGGTCGCGCAGGATCGCGGTGCCCGTCACGTACTGCCTGGAGCAGACGCCCGGCGAACTGACGGCCTTCGCGGCGCCTCGATTCGGGGCGCGGCATCCGGTGGACCGGCTGCTGGAGCACGAGCCGCGGGCGACGCTCGCCGCCGACCTGGACGCGGTGTCGGCGCTGGAGCTGGCGTATGGAAGCTACGCGTCCCTGAACCGCGTTTTCGAGGGACCCGTATGGCTGCGCAGCAGCGTCGGGTTCCGTGACGCGCGCGAAGTGACGGAGGCGGGGCTCAACTATTCGCTGCGCTTCGATCCTGGCGCCGAGCCCGTCCGGTCCGTCGTGGAGCTGTATGCGGGGGTGGTCCGGCCGTACAGCCTATGGTACTCGCAGTGCCTGATCCGGTCCGGCTACGCGGGGTGTTCGATCCTGGCGTCGGAGCTGGTGGACGTGGACGTGTTCGTCACCGCCCGCGGTGCCGCCGAAGGCGTGGCGCTCGAGTTCGACCGGGTCGGCGCGCCGCGCCCGTGGGTCGGCACGGTCGCCCACGCGCCCGGAGAGTTCCGGAGCCACGCGGCCGACCTCGACGAGATCGTCCGTACGCTGCTGAGGTGGCTCGCCTGGGAAGGCATCGAGGTGGAGGCGGTGCTGGCGAAGTCGGGCCGCCTCTACCTGACCCAGGCACGCAGGGCCGTTCGCAGCGCCACATGGGCCGTTCCACCCTTCTCGCCGGACGAGGAGTTCGACACGGTGGTCGATCTGCGAGGCGTCGTGGACGGGGGCGCCGGGGCCGCCCCGCCGGACGCGGACGGGCGGACCCTCGTGGTGATGGACGGCGGCGGCCCGGCGCTGCACCGGGCGGTCCGCGACGTGGTGCGGCGCGCCGCTCCCGCGGCGGTCCTGCTCACCGGTCTTCCGACCCTCTCGAACCACCTTCTGCTGGCGCTGGCGGAAGTCTATTCCACGCGGATCCTGGCTACCGTGGGACGGCTGGAGATCCGCCGCAACGGCGGCGCCCGTATGCGCCTGCAGGTGGAACCCTCCGGAACGGTGGTGCTGCACGGATGACCCGGGCCGGCCTTCGCGTCCTCCACGTGTGCCACGAGTTTCCCCCCGAGACCATCGGGGGGATCTCCACGCAGGCGAGCGACCTGGTGGACGGACTGCGCGCGCTGGGCGTGCACGGCGCGGTCGCCACCGTCCCCTCCCGGACCGGGGCGCCGACGCCGTATCCGGTCGCCCGCTCGGACCGGTTCCCGTACCGTCCGCCGCGGGAATGGACGTACACCGAGCTGCACGCCCTGCTGGGTGACGCCTGCCAGCGGGCCGCCGAGACGATGGATTTCGACATCGTACATTGCCACGAGTCCAAGGCGTTCCCGGCCTCGCGCGAGTTCTGCGCGCGGAACGGGGTGCCGCTGGTGGCAACTGCTCACTCGACCGAAGCGGGCCGGCGGAGGGGGGAGCTGGAGGCCGACCACGTGGAGCAGGAGCACCTGCGGCTCCAGATGGTGCGCGAGGCGAACCGGGCGATCGCGGTTTCGGAAGCCGTCCGCTCCGCGCTGGTCGGGTACGGGGTGGCCGGGAACGCGGTCACGGTGGTGCGGAACGGAGTTCCCGATCACGGTACGGCGTCCGGCCGGCCGGACCGCCGGACACTGAACCTGTGCTTCGTGGGGAGGCTGGAGTTCGAAAAGGGCGCCGATTTCATCGCGCCCATCGTCCGCGGTGTGCGGCGCGCGCTTCCCTCGGTGCGAGTGACGGTGGCGGGCGAAGGGCGGCTCCGTCCCGCCCTGGAGGCGTGGGTCCACGCGGAGTGCGCGCCCGGTACCGTGGAACTGCTCGGCGCGGTGGACCGTCCGCGGGCGCTCTCGGTGATCGCGCGGAGCGACGTCCTGGTGATCCCCAGCCGGTACGACAGCTATTCCATGGTGATGCTGGAAGCCGCTTCCCTCGGTACCCCCACCGTCGCCTTCGACGTGGGCGGCCTCGCGGAGTTCATCGAGCACGGCCGGTCGGGCGTCCTGGTCCCGCCCGACGACGTGGAGCGGCTCACCGGCGCGGTCGTCGCGCTCCTGTCGGATCCGGGCGAGCGCCGACGGATCGGGGCCGGAGCCCGCGAGCGGTACCTGACGCGGGGCTCCGTGGAACGGATGGCGTTCGAAACGCTCCGCGTCTACCGGGATGCGATCCGCTCCCACGCGGCGCCCAGCCGCTACGCGGCGCAGGTGAGATGAGCACCCGCGTCCTGGTGATCGCGCCGCACTACGACGACGAGACGCTCGGTTGCGGCGGCACGCTCGCCCTCCTGTCCCGGCGCGGCTGCGAGATCCACCTCGTCTGGTGCACCGACGGCGGCCTTCACGGGGCGCTCCGACGCGAGGAGGCGTCCCTCGCCACGCGCGCGCTCGACCCCGCCTCGACCACCCACCTGCCGTTCCCGGAGCTGGCCCTTCGCGAGCGCGCCGGATCGCTGGCGAGGGCCCTGAGCCGGTCCATCTGCGACGTGCGGCCCACGGAGATCCTCTGCCCGCACCGGGACGACGGGCACCCCGACCACCGGGCCTGTGCCCGGTCCACGGTGCTGGCCGCCCGCATGGCCGCCATCTCGCGCATCGGCCGATGGGAGGGAGCGCGGGTGTTCGGCTACGAGGTCTGGGCCCCGCTCCGCCACGTGGCACGCCTGGTGGACATCTCATCCGTGGCCGGCGTCAAGCGCCTGTCGCTGCGCCATTACCGCTCGCAGTTCTCCAGACGGCGCATCGACCGGGCGTGCCTGGCGCTCAACCGCTACCGCGGCCTGCTGAGCGGCGTGGCCGCCGCGGAGGCGTTCTCCGCCATCCCGCTCGACGGGCCGCCGGTGCCCGAGTTTCCGTGACACCCCCTTCCGTTCCCGGTCCCGTGCGGATCCGGCCCGCCACCCCGGCCGACGGCGCCGCGCTGTTCGCCCTCCGTGGTCGGTCCTGCGCGGGCATCGTCTTCGATCCGGACTTCGAGTGCTGGAGCTGGGACGTGCTTCACCGGCCCGGCTCCGGGACGCTTCTGGCGGAGGATGCAGTCGGCAGGGTGGTGGCCTTCGCCACCTTCACCCACGACGGCGCCGTCGTGGAGTGCGGCATGGACGCCGACGCGCCCGCCCGGGACGACGCGCTGGCCCGCCTCATGGGCGAGGTGGAATCCCGGCTTCGCCGCGCCGGCGCAGCCTCCGTCCGCGTGCGCCTGGATCCCGGCGATCCCGTCGCCCTCGCCCTGTCGGCCCTGGGATACGCATCCCGGGTGGTGACCGCCCCGCAATGGCGGCCGGTGGGCGGAGATGCCTCCGCCGCGGCCCGGATACGGGACTGCTGGGACCCGGGCTGGTCGGTACGCCTCTCGGACTACCGGTGACATGGAAGAACCCGTCCACCGGCCGTTCGCCGACGGCGACCAGGGCGAGATCGTGAACCTCCTGCGGGGGAGCATGAGCCGCGGGTGGGGCACTGTGGAGGAGTGGGAGTGGAAGTACCTGCGACGGCCGGGATTCGACCCCCGGCGGGTGTTCGTGGCGGAGCTGCGCGGCGAGCTGGTGGCCTGCCTCCACACCACCTCGGTGTGGGTCAGGCACCCCGACGGCACCCGGTTCCGGGTGAGCCTAGAAGGAGATTTCGCCGTGGCGCCGCGACTGCGCGGTGGCTTCATCACCGGGGTGCTGCACGAGGCCGCGGAGCACGAGATCCAGCGCGCCGGCGACCTGCTGCGGGGCGGCTTCAGCACGGCGGAGCTTCACGAACGGCTCTACCGTCCCCGCTGGGGCTACCGCATGGCGAGCGAGAGAACCGTCGAACTTTCTAAACCGCTGTGACGGGTCCGGATCGGCGCGAGCGGTAGCGGCTTCGGTCTCGTTGGCGAACCACCTGTGGGAACCCCGCCGCCCGCTCGTCCCGCGCACCCGACCCGACCCGACCCGCTTCATACACCCTCCGACATTCCCCCCCGACGAAGAGCGGCCAGGCGCTCGCTCCGCACCCGGACCCGCGCCAGGGTCTTCCGCACTTCGGCGGCGGTGCCCTCCACCTCGTCCCCGAGCGCCTGCGAAGCTTCGACGGCGGCTCGCGCAAGCGCCAGGGTCATACGGCGCTCCTCGTCGGTCATCGGAACCCTTTCGTTGAAGTCTGCCCTCGGACCGGCCGACCGTTCCACGCACGCTCCGTTCCACTACATAGAACTCGCCTCGCCGCGGCCGGCGCCACGAGCGTCCCCACAACAGATCCATCCCCACCAAGCGCCTGACGGAAAACATCTTACAATCACGCCTGCAGCGTGGCTCATCACGTACCCCTGGCGTGTCTACTTTGTCCATGTTAATGTGTCGTCAGGCAACAGATCCGATGCACCCACTCCTTGCATGGTGCCGCCCATGTGCCATCCCCGTTATCCCGGCCCGATCCAGGTCGATCCCGACGAGCGGATCCCCTACCTGTACGTGACGAGGGAGCTTTCCGAGGCCGGTATGGACGAGGCCGGACTCGTGCTCTGGCAGGTGCTGCGCGACGTGAGGACCTGGCTGGCCGCCATCGCCGCCCCGGAGGCGCCGACGCTGGCGGAAGAGGGGTGGAAGCTCGACGGGCTGGTGCCGGAGCTGGCGGTCTCGCTGCCCGTGCTGGACCGGCTGATCCGCGATCCCAACCCGGACCCCGACACGCTGGAGGCGGTGGCCGTGGCGTGCATGCACGTGGGCCTGTGGGCGGAGGACGTGGCGGCGGGACACACCGCGCTGGCCTTCTTCCAGGCCGCGGAAGACACGGACGGTGAGAACCCGCACTACGCCTACAACCTGGGCCGGGTGGCGCGGAAGCTCGCACGGTACGACGAGGCGGAGCGGTGGCTGAAGTGGGCGCACTGGGTCGCGCGCGGCGCCGCGCGCTGGGACGTGGCGACGCTCGCCCTCTCCGGCCTGGGCAACCTGCATCGCCAGCGTGGAAACCTTCCTCTTGCGATGCGCTTCCACCGGGCGACCCGGCGTTTCGCGAGGAAGCACGACCTCCGGACGCTCGAAGGCGACGCGCTGTACGACCTGGTGGGGCTCAGCTTCGACTTCGGAGACCCGCAGCAGGGGATCGCGTATGCCTGGCGGGCGATCCAGGCGTACGGACCGGGCCACACGCGGATCTATCGGCTGGCGAAGGACATGGCCTGGCTGTGGATGGATCGGTTCGGGGAGTTCGAGAACGCGGCGGTCGTCTTCATCGCGTTGCTGGACCACGTCTGGGAGCCGAAACACCGGATCACGCTGTACGCAAGCCTCGCCCGGGCCGCGGCATGCGCCGGCTGGAGAGACGTGTTCGAGAGAATGTGGATCGAGAGCTGGGCCACCATCCGGCAACAGCCCCTGCGGGACTTTCACGCAGTGGCGCTGACTCAGCTCGCGCTCGGCGCCGGATGTATCGCGGATTGGGAACGTGCCCGGATGGCCGCTACCGAGGCACTTCGTATTGCTCAGTCGAGGGGTGAAGGGGACATGGTCCTCCTGGCCGAGTCGATCCTGAACTCGGTACACGGCGACGTGATCGGTGAGGAGGCAATCCACACATTCTGCCAAGATCGGCAGCAAACGGCGACGAACTTGAGAGATGAGGATACGACGGCGCTCGCCACTGCGCTGATGGGGGCGATGGGGGTGCGGCGGGACGATTCTCCCATCGGTCCCGCCCGCACCCGACCCGTGACTTTTGCCTAATTGCCGGAGCCTACAAATCCCCCGATCCGTCCCGTCGATACAATCGTGGTATCGCTGTCCGTCGCATACGGGGACCCACTCTGCTCGGTTTCCTCCAGCGACGGCAGCGAATCCGGCTTCACTACACCCACGGGCTCCGTTGCACAGGCCGCGGTGAAGGCGAGGACCACGGAGGCGAGGAGGATGCGAGAGGTGCGCATGGTGAATGACTCCCGGGTTGGAGATGCGATTTTCGGCACAGATGATCCCGCGTGCCAACCCTAAGTTAAACTCACATTTTTATTAAAGATACACTTTAAAAATAAACAACATGTACATCCATACACAGACACAGTTTACAGATCACCGACCAGGCCCGTCCCGCACCGCAGGCACGGCCGTTGCGGCCCGCTTGCTCCCCCTCGAAGGGTCAACGCGCATTCACGGAGGAGCGGAGCGAGCGATGAACATCAAGTTGAAGTCGCTGGAGGAGCAGGTCGTCGTCGTCACGGGCGCGACGAGCGGGATCGGGCTGGCGACCGCCCGGCTGGCCGCCGAGCGTGGAGCGCGCGTGGTGCTCACCTCGCGCGACAAGGCCGACCTGAAGAAGGCGGTTCGGGAGATCCAGAAGGGGGGCGGGCAGGCCACCTACGCCGTGGCCGACGTGGCCGACTACGACGCCCTGCAGGCCGTGGCCGAGCACGCGCTTCACGAGTTCGGAGGGCTGGACACCTGGGTGAACAACGCCGGCGTGTCCATCTACGGACGCATCGAGGACGTTCCGCTCGAGGATGCGCGCCGACTTTTCGAAACCAACTACTGGGGGATGGTGAACGGCTCGCTCGTCGCCGCGGAGTACCTGCGGCCGCACGGGGGAGCGCTCGTCAACGTGGGGAGCATCGTCTCCGACCGCGCCATCCCGCTCCAGGGCCACTACTCCGCGAGCAAGCACGCGGTGAAGGGTTTCACCGACGCGCTGCGGATGGAGCTGGAGGAGGAGGGCGCGCCCATCTCCGTGAGCCTGGTGAAGCCCTCGTCCATCGACACCCAGTTCCCCACCCACGCCCGGAACCTGATGGAGCGGGAGCCCACCTTCCCGCCGCCCGTGTACTCGCCGCGGGTGGTGGCGAAGACGATCCTCCGCTGCGCCGAGAAGCCCGTGCGCGACGTCACCGTGGGCGCGGGCGGGCGGATTGTCACGGGGATGGGGCGCGTGACCCCGCGGCTGACGGACAGGTACATGGAAGCCAGCATGTTCGATCAGCAGATGAGCGACGAGCCCACCTCGTCGCGCCGGCGCGACACCCTCCACCGTCCCCTCAAGGGCGACCTGGCGGAGCGCGGCGACTACCCCGGGCACGTGGCGAAGACCAGCGCATACACCGGGGCCCGGCTCCACCCCATCCGCACCGCGCTCGCCGTGGCCGCGCTGGGGGCGGGCGTCGCCATGGCGCTGCGGAGCGACACGCTGGGTGGCGGCTTCGGGGAAGGCTCCGGCGACTGGACCGCGAAGGACTGACGCCGGAGCGGGAAACGGCGCGGCACCGCCGCCGCCCGGGACGGAGAAGTCACAGGTGGGACACGGAAGGGGCAGCACACCGCTCCTTTTCGGACCGCGGAAACGGTCGCCCCGGGAGGCCCCGGGGCAGCCGTACGCGGCTCGGAAGTTGCAGATGCCGGGCATGCTCCGGGCGGGCGTAACACCCGGAGCACGCCTGAAAAAGCCGAAAAAGGCACACCCGTCGCGAGGCGGGGCCGCAAAGCCAGGAGTCTCTCCGAGATCGTCCGGCTACCGAAGCTGCAGTTCCCGTGGGGGAGAACCCGCGGCTTCGGAGTCGTGCCGGCACCTGCCGGCGACCCGGCCGCGGGTTCTTGCGTTTCGCCTCTTTCCGGGGACGCTGCGAGACCCGCGGGCCCGGCGGAAGAGAGGAAACCCTTACGACCTCATGCTTCGAATCACCAGCCTACCCAGCAGGTCCGAAGCCCCGCTCCCGCAGTGCTCCGGACCCGTGGGCAGACCCGTACGCCCGGCCCCGGGAATCGCTTCCGCGCCGTCCGGCCGGCGGGCCGTCCGCCGCCTCCGGGCCCTGCTCCGCGTGGAGCGGAGGCGGCTGCGCCCCGGGCTGGAGGCGCCGCCCGCGCCCACGGGGCTTTTCCCCCTCTGCATCACCGCGCTCGCGCTCACCGTCGCCGTGGGGATGCTCCTCCCGGAGAGCGTCCGGGCGTTCCGCGGCATCCTCTGGCCTCTCGCGATGGTGCCCGCGTTCCTCTGCACGTACTACCGCGGATGGAGGGGCGCCGCTGCGTGGGCCGGAGTCGTTGCGGCGGTCCCGGCGCTGGCCCTCGCCGCGGCCTCTCTCACCGGGTACCGGCTCCCGTGGGCGCCCTCGATCCCGGAGACCCTGGCTACCTACGCGGGGATCGTCCTCGCCGTGGGAGCCCTGGCGGAGGTGCTGCGCCGGGACCGCGAACGGGCTTTCCGGATGGCCCTCACCGACGACCTCACGGGCCTCCCCAACCGGCGGAGCGCCCGCTGGTTCCTCGACAAGGAGTTCGCCGCCGCGGAGCGCGGGCGCTCCGTTGCCGTGGTGCTCTTCGACCTCGACCACTTCAAGCGGTACAACGACCGGCACGGGCACCCCGCCGGAGACGCCGCCCTGCGCGCCGTCGGCCGGGTGCTGGACCTCGTCACCCGGCGCATGAACCTCTCGGCCCGCTACGGGGGCGAGGAGTTCGTCTGCGTGCTCTCCTCCGCGGCCGTGGAGGACGCGCTGGTCTTCGTGGGAAAGGTGCGCGAGGCGCTCCGGCGGGCCGCGATCCCCGCCGGACCCGTGACGGTGAGCGCGGGCGTCGCCGCGTACGCCGCGGGGATGACCTCCCCGGACGACCTGCTCTGCGCCGCAGACCGGGCCCTGTACCGCGCCAAGCGCGACGGAGGGGACTGCGTGAGGGTGGCCGAGGCGCCCGCGGAGGTGTGCGTGGCGAGGTAGCCCCCCGCCGCCGGACGACGTAGCTTCCCCGGTCCGGCGCGCAGGGACCCGCCCTCCGAGCCGCCCACCCAGCCACCCCCGGAACCGGTGCTCGACGTCGCAGTCGTGGGCGCGGGGCACAACGCCCTGATCGCCGCCGCCTACCTCGCCCGCGCCGGCAAGCGCGTCGCCGTCTTCGAGCGCGCCGCCCGCCCCGGCGGCGCAGTGCAGACCCGCGACGACATCTTCCCCGGGTACCGCATCGACGTGGGCTCCTCCGCCCACATCCTGATCCACCTGACACCCGTACTCCAGGAGCTGGAGCTGGCCCGCTACGGGCTGGAGTACGTCGACTGCGATCCGTGGGGGTTCTACCCCCTGGAGGACGGGCGGGCGATCTACTTCTGGAAGGACGTGGACCGCACCGCCGGCTCCATCGCCGCGGTCTCCCCCCGCGACGCGGACGCCTACCGCCGCTTCGTGCGCGAATGGGAGCCGGTGAGCGAGGCGGTTCTCGACGCCTTCCTCGGCCCGCCGAAGGCCGGGCGGATCGCGTGGACCCTGATGCGCTCCGGCGGCTTCGCGCGCGAGGGGATGGGGCAGCTCCAGACCATCCTGGGCGGATACCGGGCGCTGCTGGACGCCACCTTCGAGCATCCTGCCGTGCGGGCCGCCATCGAGTGGATGGCCGCGCAGTCGGGCCCCCCGCCGGGAGAGCTGGGCTCCGCCCCTCTGGCCGGGTGGCACGGGCTCTACCACAGGAGCGGGGTGAAGCGCGCCGTGGGCGGCTCCGGGGCCCTCACGGACGCGCTGGTGCGGCGGATCCGCGACCAGGGGGGGGAGGTGCATCCCGCGACGCCGGTCCGGCGGATCCTGGTGGAGGGGGGACGCGCGGTGGGCGTGGAGGTGGCGGAGGGAGCGGAGCCGGGGCTCCCGCTCCACGCGGCGACGCCCCCCGCGTCCGGCCCCGTCCGGCGCGTGGCGGCGCGCGCCGTCCTCGCGGGGTGCCACGTCGCCACCACCTTCGGGCGCCTGCTGGCGGACGTGCCGGAGGCGGCGGAGATGCGCGCCCGGGTGGAGCGCCTGCGCGTGGGGAACGGGTTCGGGATGATCCTCCGCTGCACCACCTCCGAGCTGCCAGCGTACGCGGACGCGCCCGCGGACGGCTCTCCCGGCCCCATGCACCGCGGGCTCCAGCTCCTCTGCCCCCCGGCGCCGTTCCTGGACCACGCCTACGCCGACTTCTCCCGCGGAGAGCCGGCCCGCGACCCCGCCGTGGTCGCCATGACCTGGACGGCGGTGGACCGCTCCCTCGCCCCGCCGGGGAAGCACCTCCTCTTCGCCTGGGCCCAGTACCACCCCTACGCGCTGGCGAACGGGGTGCGGTGGGACGACATCCGCGACCGCGAGGCGGAGCGGATCCTCGCCGCGGTGGGGCGCTTCGCGCCGAACGTCCCCGGCTGCGTGGAGCAGGTGTACGTCCAGACCCCGGAAGACCTGGAGCGGGACCTCGGGCTCCTCAACGGCAACGTGATGCACCTGGAGATGAGCCTCGACCAGATGTTCTTCTTCCGCCCCACGCCGGAGCTGGCGGCCTACCGCACCCCCGTCGGCGGCCTCTTCCTCACCGGGGCGAGCACCCACCCCGGGGGCGGCGTCTTCGGCGCGTCGGGGAGGAGTGCCGCGAGGGTCGTTCTCCGTGCGCTCTGAATTGGTCACGCGCGGTTGACGGGGGCGCCCCCCGTCCCTACGTTTCCCCGCTCTCCGGACACCCGGCATCCTCTGCAGGCCCGCAGTTCCGGGACGGCTCCTCCGGCCCCGGGGCCTTGCGCATCGCAGGGATATCCCTACCCGCAGCACCCGACGGTCCATGAACCACACCGCCGCACCGCGCGCGTCCCGTCCGCCGCACGCCGGTCGGCGCTCCGGCATGGGGAGCGCCGCGCCGCCGCCGTCCGAAGATTCCGTACAGGCAGCCGATGAGCGCCGCGTCCTCCGGGCCTACCAGGCGCAGAGCATCGCCACGCGCTGGGGTCTCATCCTCCTGTCGCTGCTGATCGCCGCGGCCGGGCGCCTGACCGGCGCCTTCGAGGTGTCCCTCCCCATCGCCTTCGCCCTCGGCGGCATGGCCGCCGTCGGCAACGTCGCGGGGACCCTGGCCCTGCGCGCGAGGCGGTTCGCCCCGTGGCAGTACTACGTGCTGGTCGTGCTGGACGCGGTGCTGATCGCGGCGTTCTCCGCGGCGCTGGGACCGGAGGGGTACGTGATGCTCCCGCTCCTCGCCTTCGCGGTCGGGGACTGCGCGCTCCAGGCCCCGCGCTCCGGCCGGCTGATGCTCGTGGCGACGGCCGTGCTGTACCCGCTGGGGCGCTGGGTGGGCTATGCCTCGGCGGGGGTTCCCTTCCCGACCGCGCTCGTCGCGCTGGAGTGGCTGTTCCTGGTGGGGATCGCCGCGGTGACCGACGCCCAGAACTCGGACCTCTTCACACGGCTGGGGCAGGTGCGGGAGACGCTGGCGCGCATGTCCGCGGGCGACTTCGGCGAGCGCCTTCCGGAGGAAGGGAACACCAACGTCGGGATGGTCTTCAGGAGCGTGAACCGGGTCTCCGCCTCGGTCGACGTGCTCCTCCACGAGCTTCACGACCAGTCGCGGGCGCTTGCCGCGCTGGCGGAAGAGCTGGCCGCCACCGCGGAGCACGTGCAGCGCTCGGCCGGCGAGGTGGGAGGCGCCTCCGAGAACACCGCGGTGCACGCGGAGCGGCAGATGGCGCTGATCGCGCGCGGCGCGAACGCGCTGGAGCGCCTGGCCGGGCGCAACGCCGGGCTGCGCGAGCAGGCCAGCACCTCGGCCGAGGGCGCCCGGCGCACGGCCCGGGAGACGGACCAGCACGCGGGCCGGATCGCGCAGGCGGGCGAGCTTCTCCTCGACGTGGGCGACGGGGTGCGCCGCTCCGCGGATTCGCTGGACACCCTGGACGTGGCAGGCGAGCGGATCGGCGGCTTCGTGGACGCCATCCGGCAGATCGCGCGGCAGACCAACCTCCTGGCCCTGAACGCCGCCATCGAGGCGGCCCGCGCCGGGGAGCACGGCCGCGGCTTCGCGGTGGTCGCCGACGAGGTGCGCAAGCTGGCCGGCGAATCCGGGGTCTCGGCCACGGAGGTCGCCGGGGTGGTGGAGGAGACCCGCCGCGCCATCGGCGAGGTGCGCGCTCAGCTCGGGGCCGTGCGCGGCCAGCTCGCGGGGGTGGGCGAGGCGTCCGACGGGAGCCGCGCCGCGCTGGACGCGCTCCTGGGCGCGCTGCGCGAAGCCGGGACCGCCATCGAGGGGATCCACGCGGAGGTGGAGGCGCAGGCGGGGGTGATGGGCGAGCTGCTGGCCGCGATGCAGGAGGTCCGGGAGATCGCGGGCGCCAGCCGCGAGCGCGCGGAGCACACCGCCGCCGCCGCGGAGGAGCAGACCGCCGCGACGGAGCAGCTCTCCGCCACCAGCCAGGAGCTGGCCCGCATGGCCGCCGCGATGACCGCCCTGGCCGCGCGCTTCCACCATCAGGACGACCCCGAGTCCCTGGACTGAGGAAGGCGCCCTGACTCGCCCTCGCTGAGCGGCGCTCACTTGCGCCGCCACTCCCCGCGTGCTACATATGCTGGTTTCCGACGCGCGCCCGGTGCGGGCCGCCTCGCCGAACCCGTCCGCAGAGAAACAAACCCATATGGCTACCACCCTGTCGCCGGAAACTTCCGCCCCCGCGTTCGGGCGGGAAAGCAGCTATGGTCTCGACAAGCATGGCATCCGGAAGCCCGGGACGGTCTTCTGGAACCTGCTCCCCGTGGAGCTGGTGGAGCACGCCATCCGGCGCGGCGAAGGAATCCTGGTGGACGGCGGCCCCTTCAACGCCGTGACCTCGCCGCACACGGGACGGTCCCCCAACGACCGCTTCGTGGTCCGCGAGGCATCCTCCGAGGAGAACGTGTGGTGGGGGAAGGTGAACCAGCCCATCTCGCCGGAGCACTACGCGACCCTGCGCGAGGACGTGCTGACCCACCTGGAGGGGCAGGACCTGTACGTGCGCGACATGTGGGCCGGCGCCGACCCGGACTACCGGCTCCCGGTCCGCGTCGTGACCCCGAACGCGTGGCACAACCTCTTCGCGTTCAACATGTTCCGGCGCCCCGAGGATTCGGAGCTGGACGACTTCGCTCCCGGCTTCACCATCCTGCACGCCCCGGAGTACGAGGCGGACCCGGCGAAGCACGGCACCCGCACCAGCACCTTCATCCTGATCAACTTCGGGGCGAAGGAGGTGCTGATCGGCGGGACGCGGTACGCGGGCGAGATCAAGAAGTCGGTGTTCGGCGTCCTCAACTACCTGCTGCCGCTCCGCGACGTGCTCTCCATGCACTGCTCCGCGAACGTGGGGCCGGACGGCGACACGGCGCTCTTCTTCGGGCTCTCCGGCACCGGGAAGACCACGCTCTCCGCGGACCCGGAGCGCGGGCTGATCGGGGACGACGAGCACGGCTGGAGCGACACCGGCATCTTCAACTTCGAGGGCGGGTGCTACGCCAAGGCGGTCAAGCTCTCCCCCGAGGGTGAGCCCGAGATCTACGCGACCACCCGGATGTTCGGGACGGTGCTGGAGAACTGCATCGTCGACGACAAGCGCCGCGTCGACTTCGACGACATCAGCATCACCGAGAACACCCGCATCTCGTACCCGCTCCACTACATCCACAACTTCGTCCCGGAGGCGCGCGGCGGGCACCCCCGGAACATCGTCTTCCTGACGGCGGACGCCTACGGCGTGCTCCCCCCGATCTCCCGGCTGACGCCGGAGCAGGCGATGTTCTACTTCCTCTCCGGCTACACCGCCAAGGTGGCGGGCACGGAGCGCGGGGTGAAGGAGCCGCAGCCCACCTTCTCGGCCTGCTTCGGCGCCGCGTTCCTCTCGCTTCACCCCGGCGTGTACGCCGACATGCTCGGCAAGAAGATCGCGGAGCACGGCTCCCGCGTCTGGCTGGTGAACACCGGCTGGACGGGCGGCCCGTACGGCGTGGGCTCGCGGATGAAGCTGGGCTACACCCGCGCCATGGTCCGCGCCGCGCTGGCGGGCCACCTGGACGGCGTGGAGACCGAGGAGGTGCCGTTCTTCGGGCTGCAGGTGCCGACGCAGGTCCCCGGCGTCCCGTCGGAGGTGCTCCAGCCGCGGGGGACGTGGCAGGACGTGGCGGCCTACGACGCCAAGGCCGCCGAGCTGGCGGCGGCGTTCCGGAAGAACTTCGAGCAGTTCGCCGACCGCGTCCCCGAGGCCGTCCGCGACGCGGGCCCGAAGGCCGGCTGAGCCGACACCGAGGAACAGAAGTGAAGAGGCGCCCCCGGCCGTGACGGCCGAGGGCGCCTCTCTCGTTCAGGCGACGGCTCCGCTACGTGAGGCGGAGGATCATGTTTTCCTGGAGCCGGTAGACGTACCCCGACCCGTCCTGCTCCTTGTACGTGACGACGTGGCCCTCCACGGTGCCGGTGTCCAGATCCTTCCACCAGCGCATCATCCGCTCGGCGCAATACTGGCCGCAGGGCTGCTCGGTGATGTGGAAGTCCACGCGGGTGACGGAGTACATCTCGGCTTCCAGGGTGTCGCCGTGCTCGTCCTTCCACTTCATCTCGGCGTGGTTCGGCCCCGTCGCCTTCGGGGTCGCCTCCGTCCGGGTCCCCACCTGGGACCACGCGCTCCCGTCGTAGACGTGGACCGCGCACGAGACGCCCGCGCTGTCCCGCACCGCCGTGTCGGTCTCCCGCTCCGTCGGAGCCGTGAACGTGGGGAGCTTCACGCTGGTCACCCACCAGCAGATCGCGGCGTCGCGGACCCGGTTCGCCCAGGTGGCGGCCTGCACGTCGATGTTCGACTTCTTCACGTTGTTGAGTTCCTTCACCTGCTTCGCGGTCTGGTTGCGAAGACTCTCCACCCCCAGGAGCGTGAGCGGAACCGCCGCCACGACGATCTGCACCTGGGGGTCCGAGATCGTGTAGCCCAGGTGGGTACGGAGATAGTCCTTCACGAACGCGGAAACGCTCCTCGTCAGCTCGGCGTAGAAGCCCCGGGTGAAGTCGGTCCCCTTGGTGGCGTCGTTCATGTCGCGCCGCACGTAGCTGAACACCTTCTGGAGGGCGTGCCGGTCGTAGCCCGTGGGGGCCTTCGCCGCCAGCCATTCCGGGTAGCTCGTGGAGTCCACCTGTACGAACGAACTCGGACCCGAGGCGTGAGGAACGATGAGGAGGTCGAGGGCCATGTCGGCGCAGGGAGAAGAGATGGGGAGAGGGGCGCCCGGGGGGCGGCCGCGGCTGTCGGAAAACGTATCCGCTTTCGCCCCGCACCCGCCAGTCCGGGCGGGCGCGGGGCTATGTCCGCTTCTTGACACCCTCCCCCACCGCGCCTAGACTCCCCGCGCCGATGCGACATTCCGATCCGGTCCCGCCGCAGGAGTTCGAGGTCGTCCGCGACCCGCTCTGGAACACCATCCGACTCGATCCCACCGCCGTGCGGGTGATCGACACCCCGGAGTTCCAGCGACTGCGCCACATCCGTCAGCTCGGGCTGGCGTACCTCGTGTACCCGGGCGCGACGCACACCCGCTTCGATCACGCGCTGGGAGTCTACCACCTGGCGCGGTGGGCGCTCTCCCTCCTGGCGGAGCGAGGGGAGCTGGAGCGGGTGGACCCCGTCGACTGCCGGGTCGTCCCGTACGCCGCCCTCCTCCACGACATCGGCCACTACCCGTTCTCCCACGCCCTCGAGGAGCTGGACGAGGCGCGCGTCCCCGGTCACCACGAGGAGCACACCGGACACTTCCTCGCCGCCCCCGGGATCCGGGCCGCCCTGGAAGAGGTGTCGCCCGACGCCCCGGCGCGCATCGAGGCGCTGATCCGCGGACGCTCGGACTCGCCGCTCCAGGGGCTGGTCTCCGGGAGCCTGGACCTCGACAAGATCGAGTACCTGCGGCGCGACGCCCGGTTCTGCGGGGTGCCGTACGGCGAGGTGGACGTGGACCGGCTCCTCCACGCGCTCACGCTGCTGCGCGATCCGGAGAGCGGCCTCCTGGAGGTGGGGATCCACGAGAAGGGGTCGTCGGCGCTGGAGTCGCTCCTCTTCGCCAAGTACCAGATGTTCCGCAACGTCTACTGGCACCACGCCGTCCGCGCCGCCACGGTGCTGTACAAGCGGCTGGTGCAGGAGGCGGTGGACGCGGACGTGGTCCGACCCGCGGAGCTGGTCGGCAAGTCGGACGAGCAGTTCCTGGCGCTCCTGGAGGCGCGCTCCACGGGGCGCGACGACCCTGGCGCGCGTCGCGTCGCCGGGCTGTGGATCCCCGCGCTCCGCGGGCGCCGCCTCCCCAAGCGCGCGCTGGAACTCCCCGGCGACGAGATCCGCGACCTCCCCGTGGACGGTTGGATCGCCCGGGACAGCGAGCTGCGCCGCATGCTGGAAGACCACCTCGCCGCGCAGCTCGGTCTCGGCACCGGCGAGGTGTTCGTGGACTACCCGGAGAAGCCGCAGATGATGGGCCTGGACCTGCTGGTGCTCCGGCGGGGCGGGGCGGTACAGCGCCTCACCGGAGGCGGCACCGCGGGGCTGATCGACCTCCCGCGCGTCTCCGACGAACTCTACCACACCGCGCGCGTCTTCCGCGTCTTCGCCTCCGAGCGGAGGGAGCTTCCGCCCGAAGCGGTGCTCCCCCTCCTCTCCCTTCCCTCCGCCGAGCTGCGCGACCACCTGGCCGCCACCGCCTCCCCCTCGTGAGCGAAGCCTACTCCGACGCCGCAGGTCCCACGAGCGAGTCTCCCGCGCGCATCCTCATCGCCGAGGACGACTCCGCGTCCGCCTCCATGCTGCGGGTGATGCTGCAGCGGGCCGGGTACCAGGTGACGCTCGCGCCGGACGGCCCCGCCGCGCTCCTCCTGCTGGAGGAGGCCGAGCTTCCGGACGTGCTCCTCCTCGACTGGATGCTTCCCGGCATGTCCGGCCTGGAGGTGTGCCACCGGGTGCGCCAGCGCTGGGACGCCTACGTGCTCCCCATCCTGATGGTCACGGCCAAGACGGACGCGGAAAGCATCTACGCCGCCTTCGACGCCGGGGCCAGCGACTACATCGCCAAGCCCTTCCGGGGCGCGGAGCTGCGGGCCCGCATCGCGGCGCACATCCGCACCCGGCGGCTGGCGGAGGAGCGCCGGCGCATCGAGGAGCACCTGCGCGAGCGCGACAAGCTCTCCTCCATGGGGCTCCTCGCCAGCGGCGTGGCGCACGACCTCAACAACCCGCTGGCGAGCATCAGCGGCTACGCCCAGCTCCTCCTCCGCGGCGAGGACGACGGGGAGCGGGCCGAGGACCTCCAGCGCATCCTCCGCGAGGTGGAGCGGTGCCGCGGGATCGTGAAGAGCCTGCTCGGCTTCGCGCGCCGCAGCGCCCCGGAGCGCCACCCCGTGGACCTCTCCGGCGCGCTCCGCGAGATCCTGGAGCTGCGCGACCGCGAGCTACGCGCCGCCGGGGTGCGCCACGCGCTGGTCGCTCCCCGCTCCGTGCCGCCGCTCCTGGCCGACGAGAACCAGCTCCAGCAGGTGTTCCTCAACATCGTGCTCAACGCGGAGCACGCGCTGAAGCAGGGCGGCGGCGGCGCGCTCCGCATCACCGTCCGGACGGCCGGAGACGGGACGGGCTCGTGCGTGTACGTGGACTTCTTCAACGACGCGCCGCCCATCCCCCCCGAGGTGCTTCCCCGCATCTTCGACCCGTTCTTCACCACCAAGCCCAAGGAGGAGGGGACGGGGCTGGGGCTCGCCGTCTCGCGCCGCATCGTGCGCGACCACGGGGGCGACATCACCGTCCGCAGCGGGGCCGAGGGAACGGTGTTCTGCGTGCAGCTCCCGGCGGCCGCGGAGGCGTAGCCGGGCCGGTGGGTCCCCGCACGGAGAACGGCGCCCCCGCCGGCAGGAGCCGGGCGGGGGCGCCGTTCGTTTTCGTGGGCCGGGTCCCGCGACATCCACCCCGGACTCCCGTTACTCCTCCGCGACCGTCACCGCGACCGCGGTGATGTTGTCGTCGCCGCCGCGGGCGTTCGCGGTGCGGATCAGCTCGTCCACGCGGTGCGCGAGGGGGAGCGGGGCGGCGAGGATCTCGGCGAGCAGGGGGTCCTCCACCTTGCCGGTGAGGCCGTCGGTGCAGAGGAGGAGGGTGTCCCCGGGAGCGACCGCGTGCGTATGAAGGTCGGGGAGGTCGGCGGAGTCGGCCCCGAGCGCGCGGGTGATGATGTGCGAGAGCGGGTGCGCCCGCGCGGCCTCCGGCGTCAGGCGCCCTCCCTCCACCTCGCCCTGCACCCAGGTGTGGTCGCGGGTGAGCTGCGTGAGCGCGCCGTCGCGGAAGAGGTAGAGGCGCGAGTCGCCGATGTGGCCGACGCTCACCTCCCCGTCCGCGTGCACCACGCAGCAGGTCAGGGTGGTGCCCAGCCCGCGGGCGGCGGGGCGCCGGGCCGCGTACGCCAGGATCGCGGCGTGCGCCGCCCGGATGGAGGCGTCCATCTGCCGCGCCAGCGCCTCGCCCCGCACCCCCGCGTCCACCTCGCGCGCCAGCGCCGTGCCCACGACCTCCCGGGCGATGGCGCTCGCCACCTCGCCGGCCGCGTGGCCGCCCATCCCGTCCGCCACCAGGTAGATCCCCCGCTCCGCGTCGACGAGGAAGGCGTCCTCGTTCCCCCGACGTACCCGGCCCACGTCGGTGGCTCCCGCCGCCTCCCAGCGGATGGTCACGGCGCGGTCGACGGGGCCGCGGGAGCGGAGGGCGCCGACGGAGACCCGGCGGGAGCGGACGGAGCCGGAGCCGGCGTATGCTCGGGGTTGAACGTGGTGAAGAACACCACGGCCGCCGCCAGGAGCACCAGGATGAGCAGCACAAGCCACATGGGGATCCGGCGCCCCCCGCTCCCGGCCTCGCGGATGCTGGCGGGACGATCCGGCTCCACGTACTGCGCGCGCGCGGAAGCGGGGTCCGCCGTCTCCACCTCCATGAACTCCAGCGGGATCCCGCCGAACCGCACCCCCGCGCCGTAGGAGAGCGGAGTCGGAACCTGCGGCGCGAGACGGACCCCCTCGACGTAGGTGCCGTTGATGGATTCCAGGTCCGTGATCCGCCAGGCCCCGTCTTCGAACTCCAGCTTGGCGTGGGTGGCCGAGACGGAGTCGTCGGGGATCACCACGTCGTTCCCCGGCGCCCGCCCGATACGGACCACCGGCATACGGATGGGGATCTCCTCCCCGGCCTGTGGGCCCTTCTGGATCCCGAAAGCGGCGAGTGCCCCGGACCGGTCTCCCCGCGGGGTGATCTCCATGCGCGTCTTCCTCCTCCAAACGTTTCGTCGTCCGCGGCGTGCGGGGCCGGAACGTAGCGTCACCCCTCGGTTCGCGGCAAGCGCGCAGGGACCGGCCGAGCAAGGAGCGTTCCCTCCGGGACGCTCCGGCGGAAGCAAAAGCGGCGCCTCGCTCCCATGGCGGAGGCGCCGCGTGAGGTCGGCGGGGGGAAGCGCCTCCGCCGGGGCTCAGTCGCCGGCGGCGCCGCGCCGGGCGGAGAGCACGGTGGGAGCCCTCGCCAGCAGGCCACCCAGCTGCCGGCGCTCGGTGCGCCATGCGGGCGCGAGCCCCAGGTCCACGGCGGGCCCCGCGTCGGCGAGGGTGGAGGGATCCACGGGGAGCCCGCGGCGGCGCACCTCGTAGTGGAGGTGGGGACCGGTGGCGAGCCCCGTCATCCCCACGTACCCGATCACGTCTCCCTGGGCCACCATCCGCCCCGGGGCGACCCCGCCCGCGATCCGCGAAAGGTGCGCGTAACGGGTGCTGTAGCCGTTGGGATGCTGCACCTCCACCATGTTTCCGTACCCGCCCCGCCGGGCCGCGAAGGACACGCTCCCGTCGCCCGTGGCGCGGACCGGCGTCCCGGCGACCGCCGCGTAGTCGATGCCCAGGTGGGGGAGCACGCGGTTGAGGATGGGGTGCATGCGGTCCATCCGGAACGGCGAGGTGACGCGGGTCTCCTCCAGCGGGCGGGTCCAGGCGGCGGGGTCCAGGGAGCGCCCCATGTCGTCGAAGTATCCAGGCCGCTCGCCGTCGTCGAAGAAGAACGCCTTGTGGAGCGACCCGTTCACCGCTGCCTCGGCCGCCAGCACCTGGATGGATCGGGTGGTCCCGTCCGGCCTCACGATCCGCTCGTAGGCCACCCGGAGCCGTCCCCCGCGCCCCAGCCCGTCCTCCGGGAGGAGCGGGAGGAAGATCTTGTCCAGGTGCCGGCCGACCATCCCCCGCTCCCCCTCGGAAAGGTCGCTGGCGAGAACGCGCAGCGCCTGGCTGAAGCTCCCGTACGCGTACCCGCCCACGAAGAGCGTGTCCACCCGGCCCGGCGTGGCGTGCACCGCGGGCAGGAGCACCGGCGCGTACCCGGAGGGGTCCGGCACGGAGCGCGACCAGGAGGCGAGGGCGGCGCCGCCCAGGCAGAGCACGGCGGCGAACGCGGCGAGCGGCACGGCGGCGCGGCTCGCCCAAAGACTGCGGTTCATGCGGGAGTCCGGCACTGCGAAGGGTGTGCGCGTACGGAGGAAGGCAAGATAGGGGGGCGCGTCCCGGTGCGGAAGGACGCGGGGCGAGGGTGGCGTCGAACCCGGCTTCTACCGATACTTCTTCCCGGCCGCCCGGGGACGGGTCCCGGGACGGACGTTCTCCCGAAGTGAACCGATGCGCCGCCTCACCGCCCTTTCGCTTCCCGCCGCCGTGGAGGCCGTCCGCCTTCGCGTGGTGGGCCTGCTGCGCGAGGAGTACCCGGACGAGGACGTCCGGCTGGAGCCCTTCGCCTGCGGCCGGCCCCACGTCTTCCTCTGCCGCGTGCAGGGCCGGCCCGTGGGACCGCCCGTGAACCTGGAAGACGCAGTGGGAGCGGGGATGCGGCACGGGCGGGACGTGGCGGTCCGGTCCCTGACGGACACGCTCTCGCAGCGGATCATGCTCCACCTCCAGACCGCGGAGTAGCCTCCGCGTCCCCTGGCGGAACGCGGATGCCCTGCGGGGTCCGTGCCGTCGCGCCGGGAGACCGCCCCGCGCGACGCAGGACGGGACGGAATGGCCGGAAAACCCGCGCGGGGACTCGTTTCCGGGAGAGCCGCGCCGCTACGGGTCGGCCCCTCCGGAGGCCGCCGGGCCGGCCGGACCCGTGCAAAGGTTGCGCGCGGGCGCAGGAATTTCCGCCCGCGGCGCTCGCACGGGCCCAAAGGAGAACTCCAGGCCCCCGACGCCGCTGCAGGGTGCCGGCAGATTCCCCCTCCACCTTGCATTCCATGCGCACGGTCCTCCACGCAGTCGCCACGGCCGCCTTCCTGGCAGGCGCCTCGCCCACGACGCCGGCATCCGGCGCGCTCCCGTGCGAGCCGACCGACCGTACGAGCCGGGCGGACACCCTCGTCCTGTTCGGGCTCGACCCCCTCCCCCTGGACGGCCCGCCCCCGGACAGCGCCGGCTTCGCGGCGGGCAAGCCCTGGTTCGTAGACAATCGGGTCATCCCCTTCCAGGGACGACGCTACGGGAAGTTCGGATTGCCGTTGGGGCCGCGCCCCTCCCAGCCCGGGCAACGACCCGTCCGGGCCGTGCTCGTGGGAGAGTACGACGGGGTGCCGGTGTACGGACAGCCCCCGGTAGAGCCGTATCCGCGCTTCATCCTCGTCCGGCTCGACGCGAACGGCCGGTTCCAACCCTACGCTGAAGTTTCAGAGATCCGGTAGTGGAGCCCGGAGCTACGGCTCCGGACCTCCGGCACGAGCGGCGACCTTCTCGCCGGGACGTGCGCCGCGTGTCATGAACCTGCTGGCAGCGGAAATGCTCTGCGAACCCTCGCGCGGGAGCCATCCCGCCGGACCCGGACCCGGTGGTCCCCGGCGGCCCGCGGGAGCCTCAGCCGGAGCAGGCGCATGGAAGAGACGACGCCACCCGATCCGCCTCCCCCCGTACCGCTTCCGCCCCTCCCGGAGCGGAGGACACGCCGCGCCCTCGCCGACCGGCACATGGAGGCCGTGAAGGCCAAGTACCTCGCCAGCCGAACGCCGGTGCAGCGCGCCGCCGACGTGCTGATCCGGGTGGCCAGCTCCACGCTGTTCCTGGTGTTCCACTCGGTCTGGTTCGCCGTCTGGATCCTCTGGAACGTGGGGGCCTTCGGGGTGGAGCCCTTCGACCCGTTCCCCTTCGGCCTCCTCACCATGGTGGTGTCGCTGGAAGCGATCTTCCTCTCCATCTTCGTCCTCATCACGCAGAGCCGCGAATCGGCCATCGCGGAGCTGCGGGAGGAGGTGACGCTCGCGGTGGAGCTGAACACCGAGGCGGAGACCACCAAGATCCTCCAGCTCGTACTGGGACTCTACTCCCGCCTGGGCTTCACCATCAGCCGGGAGGAGGACGTGTGGAGGATGCTGGAGCCGCTGGACAAGGAGAGGATCGAGCGGGAGCTGAGCGAACAGCTCCAGGGAGGGGGGAAGAAGCCTGCGGCGAACCACCGGGTGCCCGGCCACGGCACGGACGCCGCGGCGGGGCCGGACCCCCCGAAAAGGTAGCGTCGGACCGGGGAGGGACGGTGGCCGGACGCGCTACGGCCGCGGAGTCGTGGTGTCGGCGGGCATGGTCCCGGTCCCCCGCTGCATCCCGGTGCTCCCGCCGCCGGTTCCCGTCTCCGCCGTGTCCGGCGGCGGGAACGTGCCACGGTCCGGCTCCACGCCTCCGTTCATCCTCACGCTCTCGTCTTCCCCGCCCGGGCGGTTTCCGCCCCCGCACGCCGCCGCCCCCAGCACCGCCGCCACGGCCAGGGGCACGAGAAGTCGCCGTCCGGGCATGCCGGCCTCCAGTCGAAGGTGAGCGTCGCTGGCCCCCGCCCGCGGAGACTCCGTTCAGGCGACGGGCTCCACGACCGGGACATCGCCTCCCCCCACGCGCTCCAGGTTGAGGAGGACCATGGTCTCGGAGATGCTCCGGGCCGTCTCCGGGTTCAGCTCGGGGGGCGCGGAGGGCTCCCCGGGAGGCGTCTGCAGCCGCGCAGTCGCCACCACCAGCGGCTTCCGGAGCGAGCGCGCCAGGGCGCGAAGGCGTCCGGCGTGGAAGGGGGTGGTCACCACGAAGTCCACCGCGCCGAGGGCATCCGAGAGCCCGCCCGCGACTCCCTCCTGCGCCGGGTCCAGCGCGACGGGAACGCACTCCAGGCCGAACGCCTCCCTCAGCTGCGCGCAGAGGGCGGCGCGGCGGGTGGCGTCGGACTCCACGCAGGCGCAGCGCAGGGGCACCGACGCCGTCCACCTGCGGACCAGCTCCGGGAGCCCCGCGATCCCGATTCGCCGCCGCCACGCCTCGGTGAGCACGTCCACCGCCCACGCCTCCGTACCGTCCTCCGCGTGGCGGTCCGTCCACCCCTGCCGCCCTACGTACACGCCCGAGCGGTCGCGCACCTCCAGCACCCCCTCGCCCTCCAGGGCTCGGTACACCCGCGCCACGGTCTTGTGGTTGAGCCGGGTTACCCGCGCGACCTCCCGGATCCCGGGGATGCGGTCGCCCGGGCGGACCAGCCCCACGTAGAGCGCCAGGGCCAGCGAGCCGCGGAAGAGGCCGGCCAGCTTGTCGGCGGCGACGCGGGTGGACGATTCCGCCATGCGTCCCGCCTCCAGGAGGAGGGCGTCGCACCAGGCAGGGTCCGCCACGGGGTGGGGGCCGCCGGGCGCCGCCAGGACCGGGGCGGGCTGCAGCTCGGCCGCGGGCACCTGCACGGGCGGCTCCGGGGCCCGGACGGGCGACTCCCGGACCACGGAAGCCTCCCGGAACACCCAGCGGAGGCCCGGCCCCGCCCCCTCCCCCTCGCGCGCCGCCGAGACCGACACCTCCACGGGGACGGTCCGGCCCTCCCGCGTAGTGAGTCGGAGGCCCCACCCCGCGAGCCGCTCCGTCTCCCGGATCCAGGGGAGCCGCCGGGAGAACTCGTTCCTGTCCTCCTCCCGCACCAGGACGACCAGCGGCGTGCCGGCGAGGTGGTCCTCGCGCATCCCCAACAGCGCACCGGCGGCGCGGTTCGCCTCGCGGATGAGCCCCGAGGGGTCGGTGAGCACGTAGGCGTCCGGCGCCTGCACGAAGAGGTCGCGGTAGCGCCGGAGTTCCGCGTCCACCTCCGAGCGGGAGGAGGCGAGGGACTCCGCCTGGGCGCGCAGCTCCTCCTCGCTCACCCGCAGCTCCTCCAGCGTGGAGGCCAGGTGGATGAGCGATTCCTGCACGATGGGGCGGTCCACGTCCCCCACGCCCCGGGCACGGCTGGCGAGGTCGTCCAGGCGTAGCCGGGTCGCGGAGATGTAGCGGCTCAGGGTAGCGTGCGTGTTCATCGTGCTCGCCACTGAGGGGCGCCCCGGCGGGTGGGCTCCACCCTCCGGAGTGCTTCGGGAATGGTGTGCGGGACGGGCTTCGCGGCTTCGCTCCACGGCCCCTTCCCGCGGATACGGCGGATCGCGCCGCCGTGCCGGAACCCCTGCTCCGCGGGCGGGCGGAGGCGGGCCGGGCGGACAGAGCAATCGGGGGATTTTCTGCGCAATTCACAGACCAGCGAGCGCCCCCCGGAACGTGGGGGAGCAGTCCCTCCGGCGCGCGGCGTGCTGGTCCAAAACGTTGATATACAGGCACATTCGCGGCACATCCCACCACTCCACGCCCCCGGCGCCCCGCCGCCCGACCGTCTCGCGCGAAGGGGACGGGCGGGCCGGAAACATCCGTAAATCACCTCGCGCGCACCCGTCCGGGCGGGCCTCGTGCGGATCCGCCCCACGATTGTGGACGCCGCGAAGCATCACCCGCCGGAGACGTGGCTGGCGCGGAGTTCGCGGGACGCCGGGAGACCGGTCCCCGGGCGCTCCGTCCGGCCCGCAACACGGCTCCGCAGCGAGGACATGGACGCGCCAGCACTCCCTCCCGCCGTACGCGTGGTCGGCTACCAGTGGGCGCCCCGCTCGCACGAGGTCCGTGACTTCCTGGCCCGCAACGGCGTACACTACCGCTGGATGGACCTGGAGCACGGCGAGCGAGGCCGCCGCCTGCTGGAGGAGGTGGGGGCCGGGACCGACCGGCTCCCCGTCCTGGTGTTCCGGGACGGCACCTGGCTGGCCGGGCCCGCGGACGCCGAGATCGCCCGGCGCATCGGGCTCCGCACCGAGGCGGGACACCCCTTCTACGACCTCGTCATCGTGGGGGGCGGACCCGCCGGGCTCGCGGCCGCCGTGTACGGCGCGAGCGAGGGGCTACGCACGATCCTCGTGGAGAAGCAGGCGCCCGGAGGCCAGGCCGGGCAGAGCGCCGGGATCGAGAACTACCTCGGCTTTCCGGAGGGGATCGGCGGAGCGGACCTGGCGCGGCGCGCCGTGGCCCAGGCCGAACGGTTCGGGGTGGAGATCCTGGCCGCCCGCCGGGTGGTGCGGGTGCGGGCGGAAGGGGCGTACCGCTACGCCACGCTGGACGACGGCGAGGAGCTTCGCTGCCACGCGCTGCTCCTCTGCACCGGCGTGAGCTGGCGAGTCCTCGACGTTCCGGGGTGTCCGCCGCTGGTGGGAGCGGGAGTCTACTACGGCGCCGCGCGGGCGGAGGTGCACGCGGTCCGGGGGCAGGACGTGTACCTGCTGGGCGGGGGGAATTCCTCCGGGCAGGCCGCGATGCTCCTCTCGCGCCGCGCCCGCAGCGTGACCATGCTGGTGCCGGAAGCCTCCATCGAGGAGCACATGTCGCGCTACCTGGTGGACCGCATCCGCGACACCCCCGCCATCCGGGTGCGCACCGGGCACACGGTCGCCGGGGCCCAGGGCGACGGCCGGCTGGAGCGCATCACCATCCGCGACGTGGAGAGCGGCGCGACGGAGAGCGTCATCGCGCACGCCCTGTTCGTCTTCATCGGCGCCGTCCCGGAGACGGACTGGCTGGAGGGGACGGTGCTGCGCGACGAGGAGGGCTACATCCTCTGCGGGGCCCAGATGCTCCGGGACGAGGAGCGGCCGGCGGGCTGGCCCCTTGACCGGGACCCCTACCTCCTGGAGACGAGCGTGCCCGGCGTCTTCGTGGCCGGCGACGTGCGCGCGGGCTCCGTGAAGCGGGTGGCCTCGGCGGTGGGCGAGGGATCCATGGCCGTGCAGTTCATCCACCAGTACCTCCACGACCGCTGACGGACGCCGCCCCGCGTCCCCCGACCTCCCGACGTTTCCCATCTCCGGCGGGAGCCGCGGCACGCCGGGTGCGTGCAGCGCACGCGTGGAACACCCCCGAAACCGGAGCCCCTGCGTTGCACGACATTCCTCTCCTCCGAATCGGCCTGGGCCTCACCGCGCTGATCGCCCTGATCGCGCTCGTCGTGAACCTGGGCGAAGGGGACGGCCGCCCGGCGCCCTCCACCGCGGAGGCGCGGGTCTCCGCGACGGGGGGAGTGCCCGCAGAGGCCGCCGGGCCGGACGTGGCGGAGCACTGGCGCGAGATGGCGCCCGTCCTCGCGCTCCTGGACAGCGCCACCACCATCCGGGACCCGGAGCGGCGGCGGGACGCGCTCAAGGCCGTGGAGGACCGGCTGGAGCGCGCTCAGGAGCGGGCTCCGGGAGCGGGCGAGCCCGAGGGGAGCCCCCGCCGCGAGTACCGGAAGGCGCTGGAGGCGCTGGAAGAGGCCGTGGACCGGGCGGGCGGGAAGAAGGGCACCGAAGCCGACCTCGCGGCCGTGGCGGAAGCCAGGGAGCGCCTGGTGCGCGCCGCCACGCAGGCCCGGTGAGCGGAGCCGGGGGGATCCCGCTCCGGAACGTCCTCGCGGTCCGGTCCCGCCTGGGCGAGGGGCCTTCGTGGGACGCCGAGACGGAAGCCCTCTGGTGGGTGGACATCCACAACCACCGGGTGCACCGGTTCGCCCCGGAGGCGGGCGAGGACACGGTGTACGAAGTGGGGGAGAGCGTGGGGTGCGTCCACCCGGCCACGGGCGGGCGGGTGGTGCTCGGTTTGCGGCGGAGCGTGGCCCTCCTCGATCCCGCGACCGGAGCGCTGGAGAGGGTGGCGTCGCTCCTCCCGGAGCGCCCCGGGCTCCGCCTGAACGACGGGAAGTGCGACGCGCGCGGGCGGCTCTGGATCGGCTCGATGTCGAAGGAGACCGGGGGCGCCTCCCTCTTCCGGGTGGACCCGGACGGCGGCGTCCGCGAGGTGGAGCGGGGGCTGACGATCTCCAACGGGCTGGGGTGGAGCCCGGACGGACGGTTCTTCTACCTCACCGACTCCCCGGCCCGGACGATCTACGCCTTCGACTTCGACCTCGACGCGGGCGAGATCTCCGGGCGCCGCGTCTTCGCGCGCCTCCCGGACGAGGACCCGGTCCCCGACGGCCTCGCCGTGGACGCCGAAGGGTGCGTCTGGTCCGCGCAATGGGACGGGGGGTGCCTGGTGCGCTTCGCCCCGGACGGCGGCGAGCTGCTGCGGGTGCGGGTGCCCGTGCCCCGCCCCACGAGCTGCGCCTTCGGCGGGCGCGACGGCGGCGACCTGTACGTGACCACCGCCTCCGTCGGCATGACGGAGGACGAGGTGGAGGATGCGTTCGAGTCCGGGGACCTCTTCGTGCTGCGTCCGGGAGTCACCGGCCCGCCGTCGACTCCCTTCGGCGGCGGGTGACCGAAACCCGCGGAGCGGCCGGGCGGCCGCGGCGGGCGGATTGACGCGCCGCGGAGCCTCCGCTAACGTGTGGGCCCCTGGCCGGACGTCCTTCCCGCGTCGCCCGGCGCCCCGCATCGCACCGGCACCCGTTTCATGATCGAACACTCGCGGCAGACGCTCCAGTTCACCGTCGGCTTCCTGATCCGCCCCGCGCTGGAGCTGGACGAGGCGCGGCTCGCCGCCTTCCGGGCCCGCCTGGAGGAGGAGGACATCCGCTTCGACCACGCCGAGCAGGTGGACGCCGCGCTGGTCCTCGGCCGCCAGGCGCCCTTCTCGCTCCAGGTGCAGATCGTCTCGGGCGAGGTCTCGGGCGGGGCCGAGCCGGTTCCCGTCAGCCAGATGATCATCGCCACCGTCGTCGGTCCGGAGACCCAGACCGGCGCCCCGGCGGAGTTCGCGGACGTGGCCCACGAGATCACGGACGCCGCGCGCGACGTGTGGCCGGAGATGGAGGAGGTGCTCGGGTGGAACACGGGGATCCGCGCCCTCTTCGCGGCCAGCACGGAGCACTCGTTCCAGTACCTGTGGGAGCAGCGGCTCGGGCAGGACACGCAGGAACTCGCGGTCTTCGGGCGTCCCGTGCTGGGCGGCGGGCTGCGGCTGATGTTCCCGCCGGGCCAGGCGGAGAGCGAGCAGTACCAGGCCGAGCTGCGGGTGGAGTCGTTCATGGAGGACGTGCGCCGGCTCTACCTGGAGCTGAACCTCGCCAGCGGAGCCGTCGGCCCGATCAGCGCCATGAACCCCACGGCGCTGGTCCAGACCACCGAGTCGTTCTTCAGCGACCGCGTCCTAGCGTTCCTTTCGACCGGCGGGCAGCCGGCTCGCGGATGACCCGGAAGGACTTGCACAAATCGTTACTCCAGCTATATTTGTAGCCAGCAGGACATGGCGGGGAGTTCGTTTTTTGAGCCGATAGTTCTGAAGCCGGGAGCAGCTCCCGCGGCCGACGCGGCGCCCCGAGAGGGTGCGGCGGAAACCAAGGGGATGTTACCCAACGATTCTCGAATCGGGCTTCAAAAATCCCTCCTCGTTGTGTCCCATGAAAAGGGCCCGCCTCGGCGGGCCCTTTGTCTTTTCGGGGCTGCGGGAGCGTCATGGGTCGACCACCCGGCGCCTACCCGGCGGAACCGTCCCTTCCCCCGCCGAGTTCCTGGGCCTTCCGGAACTCCTCCGCGATGATGGACCGGAGCGGTTCATCGAGGCCCAGGTCGTCCACGTTCGTGGTCGTGATGGCCACGCCTCCCACTCTCACGATCCACCGGATGCCCTGCTCCTGCTGCGTATCGGTGGGGAGGTCTCCGGCGAGGCCGTAAGGAACCTGGATCACGTAGTCGCGCAGCAGGGTTTCCATCCCTTCCAGAGACAGGAGCACATGATCGCTCGCACCTTCGAGCTGGATGTCGGTGCGCCCCGGCTCGCTCCCCTCGCGGGCATGCCGGAAGACTCCTCCTCCTTCAGGTAGCTCCGGCCAGCTCGGGTCCGGAACGTCGGGGCGGATCGACACCCTGCCGTCCAGGAGTTCACTCGAAAGCGTCAGGGGCTTGGGGAGGGACGCCAGCCTCCGCACGGCCTCGTCGGCGGAAAGCGCCTCTCCGTCCAGTTGCAACCCGGCTGCGGAGGAAGGCGCCTTGTGCGCGGCGGAAAGGATGAGTACCGCGGCGCGAGCCGCTTCCAGGTCGGCGGCGCCGGGCATATCGCCTGGATTCATCTTCTTCTCATCTCCCGGGAGCGGAATCCGGACTCGAGCCGCGTCCGGATTGCGTGAAGGGAACGAACCCGACTCCGACCACACGTCAGCCCTCCCTCGAGGGTCCGTGCCGGAGGGTTTCGCGGAAGCCGGCGAGAAAGGCTACGTCGGCCGGAAAGGCGCCGGGATTCGCGCCCTCTTCGCGCCCTACTGGGGCCGCAGCAGCGACAGGCGGATCTTCTTCTCGTCCAGGATCACCACCAGCGTGTCGCCCGCGCGGAGTTGCTCCAGGTTCGCCCCGTCGATGAACTCGCACATGGGCTCGTCGCCCACGCGCACTTCGGCGCGGAAGCCGCGGGCGTAGGCCACCCGCTCGTCCTTCCGCGTCTTCGCGTTGCTGCGCAGGTACACGCCCCGGTCGTTCATCAACCAGAGGCCCGGAGGGGCGCCCGTGCCTGGATGCTCCACGTCGTCCGCCAGCGTGGCGTCCGCGGCGTTCAGGTCCACCCCGGAAGCCACGTAGCGCTGCGCCTCCGTCATCAGGCGCTCGTCCGCCGCGTACGACTCGTCCAGCAGCACCCGCACCTCCGCCCCCTCGAACTCGAACCGCTGCTCCATGTCCCCTCCGTCTGTGATACACGTGGGCTCCACCGTGACTGCGACGGGGAGCCGGATCGACCGTCCTGTCGAGCCGCGCCCCCTACCCTCCCACCTGCACCTGGAGCCGCTTCGGCGCCACCATGCAGTACGACTGGACGACGTGGCCCTCGACCTCCGCGTCGTCGCCGCGGTCGAGCACGAGGCCGATCCACCCCTTCACGCCCACGTAGGGAGGGACGAACACCTTCTCCGGCATGGAGCGGACGAGCATCTCCTGGACTCCCAGCGGCGCGTTGCACCAGAGGGCGATCCGCCCGTCGCCGTGGTGGTCGTTCGCGAACATGGCGAACATGCGCTTCCGGACGCGGAAGGTGGGCTCCCCCCACGCCTCCTGCTCGAACGACTCCGGGAGCGCCAGGCAGATCCGGCGCACCCGCTCCAGCGGGTCCGTGCTCATCGAGGCTCCTCCGATAGACGTGCGGGTCCGGCGCCACCGCCGGACCCGCACGAAGCTCCGTTCCGCGACGCCGCGGCGCAAGCCCCGGAGCGTCCTACCAGCCCCGGTCGTACCCGCGCCGGAACTCCCACCCGCGGTCGTACCCGCGCATCCTTCCCGGGTGGAAGTCCGTCCCGTACCCGCGGCCCCATCGCTCCTCGCCGCGATGAAGGGCGCGCGGGTCGGCCGCGTACCGGCCGACGCCTTGCCGGTCGCTCTCCCAGGTGTCGCCCTCCCCCTCGTTGGCCCACCGCCCGAAGAAGCGGTGGCGTGCGGGGTACTCGTCTCCCCGGTTCCACTCCGCCCGGGCGCGGTCCATGCCGCGCCACGTCCCCCGGCGTCCGTACTCCGCGTCGTAGCCCCTCGCGGCGGCGTAACCCGCCCCGCGCCCGATCCACGGCCGCATCATCCCGTAGTCGTACCCGTAGCGCATCGCAATCCTCCTCGATCTCTGGGTGAATGGGACGAGCCTCGCCTTGCAAGCGACGCGCCGGAGCCGCGCGACGAGGCTGGCCGCCTCACGCCGCGGTGAGCCGCACGGGGTCCGAAGCAGAGCCACGCGATCGGTCGACGGCCTTCAGATGCGGCCGAGCTGCACCTCCAGAAGCGCGTCGGCGCGGCGGATCGCGTGGTCGCGGAGCGCCAGCTCGGCGCGGCCCCGCTCCTGCGCCGCCTGCAGCCGCGTGGCGAGGACCTCGCGGTCCGCGCCGTCCGTGTGCATCCAGTGGATGAAGGCCAGCTCCACGAAGCGGCAGGCGAGCACCGCCTCCTCGTTCCCCCAGCCGAGCCCGTCGCGCGCGTAGGTCCAGGCCCGCCACCGCGCGGAGCGGAGCGCGTGGAGCGCCCGGTCGCGGAGCGCGTCCGGGAAGGGAGCGTTCCAGGGGTGCCCCCCGATCTCCGCGCCCCAGCTCTCGAGGAAGACGTCGAAAGGCTGCCGTTCCATGCGTGTCTCGATCGTAGAGGTGCCCCCTGGGCCACCGCGCACGCGCGACTCCAGGCCCGCCCTCACCCCCACCGCCTCGCCCAGGGCTCGTTGGCCTCCAGGCAGTCCATCAGCTCGATGTAGACCCGGCGCGCCGCGTCGGTGAAGGTGTCGTCGTCGGCGGTCGCGAACGGGGCCAGCGTCGCCCGGATCCGCTCCGAGAGGGTCCCTGCGTCGATGATCCGCCCCGCCAGCTCCAGGTACTCCGCCTCGTCCTTCCGTACGGACCGGCGCGCGTCCTCCAGCAGCGCGCGCAGCACGTCGCGCACGGCCGCCCGCCCCTCCGAGTCGCGGCTCACCGAGCGGAAGTGGGGGGCGGTCACGCGCGCCCGGCTCCCGTCCCGCACGGTGGAGCGGAAGTCGGCGACCAGCACCGCGTGCGCCGGGAGCGGCGCGCGGCCGTCGAGCACCCGCTGCGTGAGCGTCTTCAGGGCGGAGCGCACGAACACCGACACGGCCATGTCCATCTTCACGCACTCCTGCGTGTCCAGCACCCGCACCTCCATCCGCTTGCTGGACGCCTTGAACACCGCCCCGCGCGCGTTGAAGAACTCGCGGCGGATCGCGGCCGTCCCCGGGACCCGGTCGAGCGCCGCGTACATCCCGCCCAGGATCCGCCTCCGGTAGTCGGAAAGGCTCTCCACGTACTCCGGGACGATCTCCCCCTGCGACTCCGGGATCCGGGCCTGGTGCTCCAGGATCCAGGCCAGCCGCCCGTCCACGGCCGGCTGGAGGTCGCCGTCGAACATGGGAGACGAGGCCGAAAGGGCGGGCAGGTAGGGGACGAGCAGGGCCGCGGCGTTGAGCATCGCCACGGCCTCCGCCTCGCGTCCCATGGGAAGGCTAAGGTGGCAGCTGTGCACGTTCATCCAGCCGTGGCTCTTCACGTCGAAGAGGCGGGCGTACGTGTCGTAGACGCGCGCGTTGGAGCGCCGCCAGAGGCGCCCCTTCGCGGGGTCCATCCAGGGGTGCATGCCCGTGGGCATCAGCCGCGCGTCGAAGGTGTCCCGCAGCACCGCCGAGAACCGCTGGATCCCCTCCACCAGCACCTCCTCCGCCTCCGCAAGGCTCCGCACGGGGGCCTGGGTCTTCACCTCCAGCACGTGGTCCGCGATCTCGTTGGAGAGCCCCACCGCCCCCAGGTCCACGTCGGAGGTCCCCCGCCCCGCCAGCGTCCGGAACGCCTCCTCCACGCGGTGCGCCACGTTGAGGTCCCGGTCCACGACCGCGTACTCCAGCTCCACCCCCGCCACCTCGAAAGGGCGGTAGTGGATGCGCGGCGGGGCCGTCCGGCGCGGGCGGATGGGGGCGCGCAGCGGCGCCGTGTCCCCGCCCCCCCCGCCGCCCGCGTCGGCTTCCGGGGCGGAGGCGTCCACATCGGCGCCCTCCTCCACCCGCCGCAGGAAGAACCTGACGATGTCCTCGTAGATCGCGTTCCCGTCCTCCGCGTCCTCGTAGCCCACGTCGAGGTTGGGGTTGTCGTTGATCTCGATCACCACCGGACCGGCCGGCGTCTCCTTGATGTCCACTCCGTAGAGTCCACGCCCGATCGGCGCCGCGGCCCGCAGCGCCAGCTCCACCACGTCCCGGGGCGCCTGCTCGCGCGCGACCGCCTCCACGCGTCCGTACCGCTCCGTCCCCTTCTCCTCGGTGCGGATCTGCCAGTGCCCCTTCGCCATGAAGTACCGCGCGGCGAAGAGGAGCTGTCCGTCCAGCACCGTCACGCGCCAGTCGAACCCGGTGGGGAGGTACTCCTGGGCGATGATGAGGGGGGAGCGCCGGAACATCTCGGCCGCGCGCTCGCGGTACTCCTCGGGCGAGGAGACCTTGTGGACGGCCGCCGAGAAGGAGCCGTCCGGGAGCTTGATGACCGCGGGGAACCCCAGCTCCAGGATCTGCTCGGGCGGGGTCCTCGCCGTCACCACCAGCGTGCGCGGGGTGGGGATCCCCTCGCGGCGGAGCAGCTCCTCCAGGAACACCTTGTTGCTGCAGCGGATGATGGACTGCGAGTCGTCCACCACCGGCATCCCCAGCGCCTCGGCCCGGAGGGCGAACTGGAAGGCCGGGTCGGACACCGAGGTCAGCGCGCGAATGAAGAGGGCGTCGTACTCCCCCAGCTTGTCGAGGTCACCCAGCCCGATCCGCTGCACGTACACGTTCATGCGGGCCGCCACCCGCTCCAGCTTGTCGACGGTCTCGGGAGACGAGGGCGAGAAGGGGTCGCCGTCGTCCACCAGCACCGCCAGCGACGCCCGCTTCCCCTCCGAGGGGGAGGGCGCGCCGAGGCGAACCACCCGGCGCTCGTTGCGCAGGGCCTCCGCCAGCTCCTCCCGCTCCTCGCGTCTGAGCTGGCGGAGGGAGACCGGGGAGACCCCGGTCACCTTCCACACCTCCTCTTCCAGGATCCACTGGATACGCAGCACCGGCGCCGGCCACTCCCGGAACACGGCGAGCGCCGCGGAGCGCACCCGGGGGTCCGGACAGCTCCCGAAGTACGCAAGCGTCTCCGCCACCTCGGTGTCGGTCGCCGGGCGGTACGACGGCCCCTCCGCGGCATCCACCCGGAGCAGGGGGACGGAGCGGTCGAGCCGTTCGGAGGCGGCCTCGTCCTCGTCCACCGGCACCGCCGCGGGGAGGGAGCCGTGTCGCGAGCGCATCTCCCGCACGTCCACCGTGGGAACCCCGGCCTCCTGGAGCGCCCGGAACATCCCGTACGCGTCCGCCAGCCCCTCGATGGTCTCCACCCCGGGGACCACCGTCTGCCCGCGCGCGTCGGCGAGGAGCGAGACGTAGTAGCCCTTGGTGCGGTAGCGGTACGAGTTGCAGAGGTTGACCACGGTCAGCTCCCGGTCGTTCAGCGCGGCTCCGCCTTCCAGGTACTCGTCGGCCGAGACCAGCATCTCGGCCGGCAGGTCCGTCGCCGTCCGCGGATCCGAGACGACCACCACCACGCGCCGGTGTCTCACGCGGCCCCCTCCTCGCGGTCGGAGCGCCAGATCTCCAGCAGCACCGCGTCGTACGTGAGGTCGCCGAGGAGGATGGCGTTGATGAGGGCCTGCGCGTCCACCACCTGCCGGCCGTCCTCCGTGTGAGGCACGTGCGCGGAGGGATCGCGCAGCGAGAAGCGCCGCCCCCACTGCTCGTATCCCGCGATCACCACGAAGTGGCCCGTCGGCTCGCCGCGCACGTCGTCCGGCACCAGCTCGTCCAACTCGTCCAGCTGCCGCTCGCGCTTCCACCGGTACAGGTACGTGGCGGAGAGGCCGGCGAGGACGGGATGCTCGCGGTCCAGGATCCCCTTCAGCAGCCCGGGAGTGAGTTCGTCGAAGCGCATCTCCCCGCCCTGTTCCAGGAACTCCAGGTACGCCTGGCAGGCGCGGATCGTCTTGGCGCTGGTGAGAAAGGGGATCCGCTTGTGGATCTTCTCCGCCAGCGCGGGCATGGGGAGGTCGAACCAGCTCGGGTCGAAGATCCTCAGGTCGTAGGAGTAGAGCCGGGCCCTGAAGTCGCGCCGCAGGGCGGAGATCCCCAGGAAGACGGCGAGCGTCCCCCCGTCCTCGTTCCGGTCGATCTCTCCCAGCACCTGCGCGATGTCCAGCTCCAGCCCGTAGTACTGGTAGACCTTGCGCAGGCAGGTGGGCCCGCAGGTCACGTCGTCCGGCTGGAGGATGCGCTGGACCAGGAGTTCGTGCGCCATGCGCCCCGACTCCCGGACGCGGTCGTCGGGGAAGGTCCCCGGGGGGAGGGGCGTGGACGTGCCGTCGGTCATGAGTTGCTTCGGAGTTCCGGTGAGCGGGGGCGCCTGCTCCCGCGGCTTCGCCCGGGGGAAGCAACGGGCGTACCAGGGCGGCGCCCGAGCGCTCAGGACTCCTCCAGCACCTCGCGTACCTTCCGGGCCAGCGCCTCCGGGGTGAAGGGCTTGGAGAGGAACCGCTTCCCCGGCGAGAGGAGGCCCTGGCGGACGACCTCGTCGTCGGCGTAGCCCGACATGTAGAGCACCCGCACCCCCGGAGCCCGGGGGACCAGGCGCTCCACCAGCTCCGGCCCGCCCATGCCGGGCATCACCACGTCGGTCACCAGCAGGTCGATCCGCCCCTCTTCGCCCTCGAAGACGCGGAGGGCCTCCGGGCCGCTCCCTGCCTCCAGCACGCGGTACCCGCTCCGCAGGAGGACCCGGTGGGCGAGTCGGCGGACCGCGGGCTCGTCCTCCACCAGGAGCACCGTGCCGGCTCCCTCGGAGAGCGCCGCGGGCCGCCCTCCCTCGGCGTTGGCCGGCTGGGGAGCCGCCTCGACGCGGGGGAGAAGCACGTGGAAGCACGCTCCGCGGCCCGGCTCGCTCTCCGCCCAGACGTAGCCGCCGCTCTGCTTGACGATGCCGTAGACGGTCGCCAGCCCCAGCCCCGTCCCCTGCGCCTTGGTGGTGAAGAAGGGCTCGAAGACGTGCGCCTGCACGTCCGGATCCATCCCCCGCCCCGTGTCGCACACGGAGAGTCCCACGTACCTCCCCGGCCGCAGGAACGGAGGGTGGACGACCTCGCCCGCGCGGACCTCCACGTTCCTCGTCTCCAGCCGCAGCTTGCCGCCGTGGGGCATGGCGTCGCGGGCGTTGACGGCCAGGTTCATGACCACCTGCTCCAGCTGGCCGGGGTCGGCCCGCACCCGGTCCGCCCGGGGCTCCAGCGCGTGAGCCAGCTCCACGTCCTCGCCGATGAGGCGGCGCAGCATGCGGTCCATGTCGCGGACCACCTCGTTCAGGTCGAGCACCTTGGGCTGCAGGATCTGCCGCCGGCTGAACGCCAGGAGCTGGCGCGTGAGGTCGGCGGAACGCTCCGCGGCGCGCTGGATCTCCTCCACGTACTCCCGCAGCGGGCTCCCGTCCGGGAGGTCGATGAGGAGGAGCTGCGCGAACCCCTTGATCGCGGTGAGCATGTTGTTGAAGTCGTGCGCGACTCCCCCGGCCAGCCGTCCCACCGCCTCCATCTTCTGCGAATGGAGGAGCTGCTCCTGGCTCTCCCGAAGCGCCGCCTCGACCCGCTTCCGCTCGCGGATGTCCCGGGCGATGGAGATCACCGTCGTCCGGCCGTCCAGCTGGATCGCCCGGGCGTTCACCTCCACGGGGATGCGGGTGCCGTCCCGGGCGACGTGTTCCCGCTCGCCCATCACCCGGCCCTCGCTCCGGAGGGTGTCCATCGCCGCCCTCGACTCCGGCAGGGTCTCGGGCGAGTCGAAGTCCAGGGGGTGCCGGAGGAGCATCTCTTCGCGGGTGTATCCCAGCCGCTCGCACGCCACCGCGTTCACCTCCCGGAAGAGGGTGACCTCCCCGTCCTCCTCCAGCTCGTAGACGAACACCGCGTCGCTGACCCCGTCGAAAAGCATACGGAAGCGGGCCTCCCCCCGCCGCAGCTCCTCGTCGGCCCGCTTCCGCTCCGTGACGTCCTCCGCCACCCCCGCGTAGCGTACGACCTGCCCGTCGCCGTCGCGGATGGCGAAGGCGCGGTCCCGGATGCAGCGAACCTCGCCGTCCGGGCGGACGATGCGGTACTCGACCTCGTGCTCCCCGTCCGGCGCGCCGCGGAACACCTCCTCCAGCCGCGGGAGGTCTTCGGGATGCACGCTCTCCATCCACGACTGCGCGGCGAGCGCGCGCTCCACCGGGTGGCCCCACACCTTCTCGTAGGCGGGGCTCAGGTAGAGGAGGCCGGCCCGGTCCGCACCGTTGATGTAGAACACGTCGCGGATGTTCTCGGCGAGCTGGCGGAAGCGCTCCTCGCTCTCCCGCAGCGCCCTCTCGGCCTCCTTGCGGATCGTGATGTCGTGCTGGGTGCCCCAGACGCGGACCACCTCGCCGCCCTCCACGATGCCGACCAGGTTGTTGAGGAACCAGCGCGTGCTCCCGTCACGGTGCACCTCGTGCGACTCCGCCTCGGACAGCTGGTAGCCGGAGCGGACGAAGGCCTGCAGGTACTCGCGGTTCGCGGGATCGGCGGGGGGGAGGAGGTCGACCATCCGGGACCCGACGAGGCTCTCCGCCTCCTCGAACCCGTACATCCGGGCCATCGCGTCGTTGCACTCGGCGAGGTAGCCGTACCGGTACGCCGCGTCGACCTGCGCCTCCGGGGAGAGGTCGGTCCGGACGGGCTTCTCGAACTCGAAGCGCCAGATCCCCTCGGAGCTGTGCCGCACGAACATGCGGTAGCGCTCCTCGCTCTCCCGCAGGGCCGCCTCGGTCTCCCCGGACGAAGGGAAGGGCGGCGTCCCGGCGGGATCGGCGCGTCCTTCGAGCGCCGCGCGGAGGGACCGGTTCTCGGCGCGCAGCTCCTCGACCCGGGCACGCCAGCCGCGGCGCACGTCGCGCAAGGACGCCAGCCCCGCCAGGACGGCGGCGAGCCCCCATGCGCCCGCTACGGCCAGCGCCGACGGCCGGGACGCCGCCTCCCGGAGGACGAAGGGGAAGGTCACGGCGAGCAGGGCCGCAGCCGCGGCGAGGAGGGCGGCGCGGGGGGAGGTAGGAAGCGTTCGCGCGGCGAATCCCTTCGGTTCGCCGGGTGTATGCAAGTCCATGTCGTGTCGCGGATCCCTGCGGTTGCCCCCGGGGCCTGCCCGCGACGCGCGGACGGGCCCCGTACCAGAAAGTATCGGCACGGGAGCGGTGAGACCCCGCTTCGTGCCCTGGCGGGACCCACCGTGGGGGCTCAGTTTCCGGGAGGACGCCACGCGGCGCCGCGATCGAGTACGGGGAAACCTGCACCCGGCACGCCCCAACGTCAAGCTGGATAACACATGCCAGGTTACGAATTTACGACATGTTCCGGAGGACCGCGCGCCCGCGGCGGGGACGCGGGCGGATCCGGGGAGGATCCCGCGCGGCGCGAGGAGCTGCTCGTGGAGGACCGCCCCCGCACCCGGACGCCGCGCCTCTACCGGGTGCTCTTCCACAACGACGACTACACCACCATGGAGTTCGTGGTGGACGTGCTGGTGCGGTTCTTCCGCAAGAGCGCCACGGAGGCCGCCCAGATCATGCTCCAGGTGCACACCCTGGGCGTGGGAGTCGCCGGGCGGTACTCCCGCGAGGTGGCCGAGACGAAGGTGGCCCAGGTGACCGAGGCCGCGCGCGAGGAGGGATACCCTCTCCTCCTGACCATGGAACCCGAGTAAGATGTCCAACCCCGCCCTTCGCCCCGAGCTGGAAGTGACCCTCCGCCTGGCCGTGCTGGAAGCGGCCCGGAGGAGCCACGAGATGGCGGGGCTGGAGCACCTCCTCTTCGCCCTGCTCCACGACTCCGCCACCGCCGCCACCGTGGAGCGGTGCGGCGTGGACGTGGAACGCCTCCGGGCCCGCCTCGACCGGTACCTGGACGAGGAGGTGGAGGCCCACGGCGACGAAGGCGTGGAGCCCGTCCTCACGCTGGCCTTCCGCCGGGTGGTGCAGCAGGCCGCCCTCCAGGTGCTCCGCGCCGGCAAGGACGAGGTCTCCGGCCCCCACGTGGTGGCCGCCCTGTGGGACGAGCCGGACTCGTACGCCGTCCACTTCATGGAGGAGGAAGGGCTCTCCCGCCTGGCGCTCGTGCGCGCCCTCTCGCACGGCGCCCCGGAGGACGAGTCGAGGGTTCCCGCGGGCGCCGAGGAGGACGGGGAGGGCGAGCGCCCCCTCGAAGGTGCCCTCGCCCGCTTCACCGTTCCCCTCGCGAAGCTGGCCGCCGAGGGCCGCATCGACCCGCTGATCGGGAGGGAGCGGGAGGTGGCGCGGGCCGTCCACATCCTCTCCCGCCGCCGCAAGAACAACCCGCTCTTCGTGGGCGACCCCGGCGTGGGGAAGACGGCGCTGGTGGAAGGGCTCGCGTGGAAGGTGCACCGGGGCGAGGTCCCCGCCCCGCTCCGGGATGCGGAGATCTTCTCGCTGGACATGGGGTCGCTCCTGGCCGGCACCCGCTACCGCGGCGACTTCGAGGAGCGGCTGAAGTCGGTCCTCCGCGAGCTGGAGGCGCGTCCCCACGCCATCCTCTTCATCGACGAGATCCACACCCTGGTGGGCGCCGGGATGACCAGCGGCGGGGCGATGGACGCCTCCAACCTCCTCAAGCCCGCGCTGGCGGGGGGGCTCCGCTGCATCGGCTCCACCACCTGGGAGGAGTTCCGCTCGCACTTCGAGAAGGACCGCGCCCTCGCCCGGCGCTTCCAGAAGGTGGAGATCCCCGAGCCCGGGGTGGAGGACACCGTCCGCATCCTGGAGGGGCTGCGCCCGCGCTACGAGGAGTTCCACGGCGTCCGGTACTCGGACGAGGCGCTCCACGCCGCGGCGGAGCTTTCGCACCGCTACCTCCACGACCGGAAGCTCCCGGACAAGGCCGTCGACCTGCTGGACGAGGCCGGCGCCGGCGTCAAGCTGGCGGGCGCGGGCGGAGCGGAGGCCCCGGTGGTGGGGGCGGAGGAGGTGGAGACCATCCTCGCCACCATGGCGCAGATCCCGCCCCGCACCGTCTCCCGCTCCGACAAGGAGCGCCTCCGCACGCTGGAAGCGGACCTGAAGGCCCGCGTGTTCGGACAGGACCGCGCCTGCGGGCAGGTGGCCTCCGCCGTCAAGCTGGCGCGCGCCGGCCTGCGCGACCCGCAGAAGCCCATCGGCTCCTTCCTCTTCACCGGCCCCACGGGCGTGGGCAAGACGGAGGTGGCGCGCGCCCTGGCTGACACGCTGGGGATGGAGCTGATCCGCTTCGACATGTCGGAGTACATGGAGCGGCACACCGTCTCGCGGCTGATCGGCGCGCCCCCCGGGTACGTGGGCTTCGACCAGGCCGGGCTCCTCACCGAAGCCGTCAACCGGACTCCCCATTCCGTGCTGCTGCTGGACGAGATCGAGAAGGCGCACCCGGACGTCTTCAACATCCTCCTGCAGGTCATGGACTACGGCAAGCTCACCGACAACAACGGCAAGCAGGCCGACTTCCGCAACGTGATCCTCATCATGACCAGCAACGTCGGCGCGGAAGACCTGTCCCGCCGGCGCATGGGCTTCGGCGGGGCGACCGGCGAGGGGGAGGACGAGCGCGCCTTCGAGCGGGCGTTCACCCCCGAGTTCCGCAACCGGCTGGACGCGCGGATCGCCTTCGCGCCGCTGGACCTCCCGACCATGGAGCGGATCGTGGAGCGGATGCTCGGGGAACTCCGTGCGCTCCTGGAAGCCCGCGGGGTGGAGCTGGAGCTGACCCCCGCGGCGCGCAGCCGCCTCGCGCGCCGCGGACTGGACCCCCTGAACGGAGCCCGCCCGCTCGCCCGGCTCGTCCAGGAGGAGCTGAAGCGGCCGCTGGGAGAGGAGATCCTCTTCGGGAGACTGGAGGACGGAGGGGCGGTGGAGGTGGACGCGGAGCCGGACGGCGACGGATTCAACTTCTTCTATCGCAAGGAGTAACGGAGAAGGCGGGAGGCGTGCGAGACGCGGTCCCCGGGGGGTACGGGTCGTGCACCTTCGGGGGTGGACACGAAGGGATCCCTGCGTGATACGTGTTCCCCTTTGCGTCCAGGTGGTGCCATGAAACCGCTTCGTTTCGCCGTTCTCGCCCTGGGACTCCTCGCCGCGTGCGGCGACGATGACGACGTCGTCGGCTTCGAGGAAGTCCCCATCGGCGCCCTCAGCTTCGACCTCGTCGGCGCCGGCTTCGACCGCAGCTTCGTCTCTTCGGGCGCGCTGGACCTGGACGCTGCCGGGGTGCCGGTGTTCGGACCGTTCGCCTTCGCGGTACGCGACGAATCGGGGAGGAGCGACGCCATGCTGATCACGGCGTTCTCCCCCGGCCAGCAGCCCCGGGGACAGACCACCGTCCTCTTCCTCGAATCGGCGCGGGGAACGGGAGACCACTCCCTGGACTACGAGTGCAACCCGGGATTCGGGAACAGGTGCGCGTTCGGGCTCTTCGCCCCCGACGTCCACATCGAGAACGCCGACCTCCAGTTCGAGCCCCAGGGCGAGGTGTTCGTCTTCGACACCGGCACCCTCTCGGTGACCCGGTTCACCGACGACAGGGTGGAGGGCACCTTCTCCGGGGTCGGCGTGTTCATCAACGTGGCGACCATGAAGGAGAGCGCCCCCGTGGAGGTGGTCGGCGGCCGGTTCGAGGTGCCGATCCTCCGGCAGGGACGGACCGGCGTCCTGGTCTCCAGGAGCACGCCCGAGGCCGGGCTCCTCCGCAGGCTGGTCCGCCCCCCCCGCTGACCCGTACCTTCCCGCGGCCGGCCTCCTCCGGACCGGCCGCGGGCACCTCGCGCACGACCCCTCACGACTTTCCGAAGCACCCTCCCTCTCCATGCCGAGTCCAGCTCCCGACCGTCCCGACGCGCGCGTGAACCCGTGCGCGGCCTCTCCGTCCCCGCGGGACGGAGGCCCTGCCCTCGCGCCCGCCCCGGCCGGGGAGCGCCCGATCCTCCGGTACCCGCCCACCCGCAGGGTCGACCAGGTGGACCACTACCACGGCACGCCCGTCGAGGACCCGTACCGCTGGCTGGAGGACACCGACTCTCCCGAGACCCGGAGCTGGATCGAGGAGCAGAACCGCCTCACCGCCGCCTGGCTGGGCTCCGTTCCGCAGCGCGCCGCCATCGTGCGGCGGATGACCGAGCTGTGGGACCGTCCCCGGTGGAGCGTCCCCTTCCGGAAGGGCGGCCGCGTCTTCTCCCTCCGGAATGACGGGCTGCAGGACCAGGCGGTGCTCCACGTGCAGGACTCGCCGGACGCCCCGGCCCGGGTCCTCCTCGATCCCAACGCCCTGTCCCGGGACGGCACCGTCTCGCTCTCCACCCTCGCCGTCTCGAAAGACGGCGGCCTGCTGGCGTACGGCGTCTCCGAGGGAGGCTCCGACTGGCAGGAGTTCCGGGTCCGCGAGGTGGACACCGGGAGCGACCGCCCCGACCGCCTGGGGTGGATCAAGTTCTCGGGCGCCGCCTGGACCGCGGACGGCGGGGGCTTCTTCTACTCGCGGTACCCGGAGCCCGCGGCCGGCGCGCTGACCTCCGTCCTCGCCGGCCAGCGCCTCCACTATCACCGGCTGGGCACGCCGCAGTCCGAGGACGTGGTCGTGTACGAGCGCCCGGACCGGCCCACCCTGGGGTTCCAGCCGCAGGTGACGGACGACGGGCGATACCTGGTGATGACGGTGTGGCAGGGGAGCGAGCCCGCCAACCGCGTGTACGTGCTCGACCTGGGCGACCCGGCGGCGCCGCGCGTGGAGGGGGAGATGGTGCGTCTGCTGGACGACGCGGACGCCGCGTACGACTTCGTGGGGAGCGTCGGCCGGGTCCTCTACTTCCGCACCGACGCCGATGCCCCGCTGGGAAGGCTGATCGCCGTGGACCTGCGCGCCCCGGAGCGCTCCGCGTGGCGCACCGTGGTCCCCCAGACCGGGGACACACTCATCCGCGCGCGGATCGTGGACGGGCACTTCGTCGCGGAGTCCCTTCACGACGCCCACGCGAGGGTGCGCCTCTTTCCCCTGGACGGCGGGCCGGGCCGGGACCTGGAGCTTCCCACGCTGGGATCCGTCGGAGCGGTCACCGGGGAGCCCGGAGACACGGACCTCTTCTTCTCCTTCACCTCCTTCCTCCACCCGTCCACCATCTACCGTCACGAGCTGCGTACGGGGAGGACGGAGACGGTGCTCGCCCCGGCCGCGGGGTTCGACCCGTCGCGCTTCACCACCGAGCAGGTGTTCTACACCGGCCGGGACGGGACGCGGGTGCCCATGTTCCTGGTGCACCGCCGGGACCTGCCGCGGGACGGGAACAACCCCACCCTCCTCTACGGCTACGGCGGCTTCCGCTGGAACCTGGTGCCCGGGTATTCCGTCCCCACGCTCGTGTGGCTGGAGATGGGCGGCGTGTACGCGGTGCCCAACCTCCGCGGCGGCGGCGAGTACGGCGAGGCGTGGCACCGCGCCGGCATGCTGGACCGCAAGCAGAACGTGTTCGACGACTTCGTCGCCGCCGCCGAGTTCCTGGTGAGGGAGGGCTACACCTCGCCCGGGAAGCTGGCGGTCTCGGGTGCCTCCAACGGCGGCCTGCTGGTGGGTGCGGTGGTGAACCAGCGGCCGGACCTCTTCGCGGCGGCGCTCCCCGCGGTGGGGGTGATGGACATGCTCCGCTACCACCGCTTCACCATCGGGTGGGGGTGGGTGCCGGAGTACGGGTCGGCGGACGACCCGGAGCCGTTCCGCTGGCTGCGCGCGTACTCCCCCCTCCACAACCTGGCGCCCGGGACGCGCTACCCGGCCACCCTGGTGACCACCGGCGACCACGACGACCGGGTGGTGCCGGGGCACTCCTTCAAGTACGCCGCAGCCCTCCAGGCGGCCCAGGCCGGCGACGCGCCGGTGCTGATCCGGGTGGAGACCCGGGCCGGCCACGGCGCGGGGAAGCCCACCTCCATGCAGATCGAGGAGGAGGCGGACCGGCTCGCCTTCCTGGTGGGGGTGCTCGGGACGCGGCCTTCCGGGACGTGACGCGGGCCAGGAGTCCCCGACTCCGGTCTCCGGCGATCTCCTACAGCCCGTCCGCCCTCCCCCCCTGACCTTTCAGGTCGGGCGCGAGGTAGCGAAGTGCCCGGGGTGGGCGGGGGAAGCTCCCCGCCCGAGGATGTGGGAGCAGGGATCCGTTCCCAGCCAAACACGGAGAAGGAGGGCCCCATGTGGCATTCCAGGAGTTTCATGCTGATCGTGGCCGCCGGCGCGCTCGTGTTGTCGGGGTGCAGGGGGAGGAGCGCGGAAGCTCCGCCGGAGACCGTGCCGGGGGAGACGACCATCCCGCCGCCGATGACCACCCCGGCTGAAACCATGGCCATGCCGTCCATGCCGGCCGAGACGATGCCCAGCGGCACCATGACCTCGCCCACGGACACCATGATGTCACGGAGCAAGGGAACGGACACGATGCGCCGTCCCTGACCCGCGGAACGGCCGGAGGGCCGCCCCCCGACGGGCCCGGCCCCGGCCCGCCCGCGAACGGATCCGGCCGCCCGCGCGGCCGGATCCTCGTTTCGTGGCTGAAGCTTCCCCCCGGATGGCGGCGCGCCGCCGTCTGGCTGGTCTTCCTGGGGCTGCTCGTTCACGTCCTCCTGCCGCACCTGGTTTCCGTGGAGGAGACGTGGCGGGTGGTGCGGTCGCTGGACTGGTGGGGCGTCGGCCTGGCGCTGCTCGCCCAGGTACTCAGCTACGTGGGCAGCGGGTACCTCCTCCAGGCGGTCGTCGCACTGACGGGGCAGCGGCTTCCTCTCCTCGCCGCGGTCGAGATCACGCTGGCCGCCTCCAGCGTCGGCCTCGTCTCCGCGGGGATCCTGGGAGACGCCGCCGCGAGCTACCGCTGGACCCGGACGTACGGGATCCGGCCGGCCGGCGCGCTGCTGGGCAGCTGGATGCCCACCCTCTTCAACCTCTGCCTTCTCTTCGCGCTCGCGCTCCTGGGCCTCGCGGACCTCCTGCTCCTGCACGCCCTCTCCTCCGAGGAAGCGTGGGGCTTCGGGGGCTCGCTCGCCGCGCTCGTCTGCGCGGCCGCGCTCGCCGTGTGGACGGTCGTCCGGCCGGAGCGGATCGCCCGGGTCCTCGCGTGGCTCTCGGAGCGCCTGCCCGGCGTCCCGCGGATCGGCTCGGCCACCGTGGAAGAGGGATTCCGCCGGCTCTCGGGGGCGTTCACCCTCCTCCGGCACGGCGGCTGGAGGAGGGTCCTGCTCGGCGCCCTGGGGAACACCGGCTTCGACCTCCTCACCCTGTACCTCCTCTTCCACGCCGCCGGGAGCCCCCTCCCCCCCGACGTGCTGACGACCGGATACGGCCTTCCGCTGCTGCTGGGAAAGGTGGTCCTGCTCCCCGGGGGGCTCGGTGCCGTCGAAGGAGGCATGGTCGCCCTGTACCACGCCCTCGGGGTCCCCGTCCCCACGGCCGTCCTGGTCGTCCTCTCCTACCGGGCCATCTCCTTCTGGCTCCCGACCCTGGTCGGCGTCCCCCTGGTCCCCCTCCTCGAGCGGCGGACCCTCCGGGGCCCGGCGCCCGCCTCCGACGCCCGGTAGCCCGGCCCCCCGCTCACACGGAGTACCTGCGGAAGAAGAAATACTTCGCCCCCTCGGCGCTGGCGACGTAGAGCGCCACGACGCCCCCGGTGAGGAGGAGGAACTCCGCCGGCAGGGGCACGAAGCCGAAGATCCGGGCGATCGGCGTGTAGGGGAGGACGACCACGCCGGCGACCACCAGCGCGACGGCCGTCGCCAGCGGCCTCGACGGGCGGGCCCGGTAGAGGCGGCGGCGCGTCCGCACCACCAGCACGACCAGCGTGGCCGAGACCACCGACTCGACGAACCAGCCGGTGCGGAAGAGTTCCGGAGAGGCCCGGAGCACCAGGATCAGGACGCCGAAGGTGAGGTAGTCGAAGACCGAGCTGAGAAGGCCGAACACCAGCATGAACCTGCGGATGAACGCCAGGTCCCAGCGGTGCGGCCGCCGGAGGAACTCCGGGTCCACCCGGTCCGTGGCGATGGTCATCTCCGGGAAGTCCGTCAGCAGGTTGGTGAGCAGGATCTGCTTGGGGAGCAGGGGGAGGAAGGGGAGGAGGAGCGAAGCCCCCGCCATGCTGAACATGTTCCCGAAGTTCGCGCTGGTCGCCATGAAGACGTACTTGAGGGTGTTGGCGAAAGTCAGCCGCCCCTCGCACACCCCCTTCGCCAGCACCCCGAGGTCGCGCTCCAGCAGGACGATGTCGGCCGCCTCCCGGGCCACGTCCACCGCCGAGGCGACCGAGATGCCGACGTCGGCCACGTGGAGCGCGGGGCCGTCGTTGATCCCGTCGCCCAGGTACCCCACCACGTGCCCCGCCCGGCGTACGGCCAGGAGGATGCTCTCCTTCTGGTTCGGCTCCACCTCCGCGAACACGTCCACCTCCCCGACGCGGCGGACGAGCGCCGCCTCGCTGAGGGAGCGGATCTCGCCGCCCGTGAGTACCGGCTCCGGCCGCAGCCCCACCCGGGCGGCGACCCGGGCCGCCGCCGGGGCGTTGTCCCCGGTGACGAGCTTCAGGCCGACCCCCAGCCCGCCCAGCTCCCGCACCACCTCCGCCGCGTCCGGCTTCAGGGGGTCGTGAAGGAGGAGGAAGCCCGCGAAGGTCATCCCCGTCTCGGCGTCGTGCGACACCGACCCGGCCCCGCCCATCTCGCGGTAGGCCACGCCCAGGACGCGCAGCCCCTCCCCTCCCTTCTCCCGGAACACCGCCTCGATCCCCGACCGGACCGGATCGAGAGGCACGCGGCCGCCCCCGGAATCGGCGGTCTCGCAGACCTCCAGCACCTGGGGCACCGCGCCCTTGGTGACCAGCAGCCGCTTCCCCTCCGCTTCCACCAGGACGCTCAGGCGCTTGCGGGTGAAGTCGTAGGGGATCTCGTCCAGCTTCCGTACGCCGGCGAGGTCCACCTTCGCGCCGGACCGGACCGCGTCGTCGAGCGGGTTGGAGAAGGATCCCTGCAGCGCCGCGTTGTAGAAGGCGAGGCGCAGGACCCCGTCGTCGGGGCGCCCCGCGGGGTCGGCGGCGCCCTCCAGCCGGATCTCCCCGGTGGTGAGCGTTCCCGTCTTGTCGGAGCAGAGCACGCTCATGCTCCCGAAGTTCTCGATGGAGGAGAGCCGCTTCACGATCACCTTGTCCCTCGCCATGCGCTTGGCGCCGTACGCCAGGTTGATGGTGATGATGGCGGGGAGGAGCTGGGGGGTGAGTCCCACGGCCAGCGCCAGGGCGAAGAGGAAGGAGTCGAGGACCGGACGGGAGAGGTAGACGTTGAGCGCGAAGATGAGGATCACCAGCACGAGGGTGATCTCCATGAGGAAGTAGCCGAAGTGGCGGATCCCCCGCTCGAACTCCGTCTCCGGCACTCGCGCCTGGAGGTGCGCGGAGATGGCGCCCAGCTCGGTGTCGCGTCCCGTGCGGCCCACCAGCACGCGGGCGGTCCCGCTCACCACGTGGGTGCCCAGGTGCAGCACGTTGGAGCGGCGAGCGAGGGGGGTGTCGGCGGCGAGCGCCCCGGGCGACTTCTCGGCCGGGTAGCTCTCCCCCGTCAGCGCGGACTCGTCCACGAAGAGGTCGCGAGACTCCAGCACCCGGCAGTCGCCGGGCACCGCGGAGCCGGCCGAGAGCAGGGCGACGTCCCCGGGCACCACGGCCTCGAAGGGGAGCCGGACCTCGGCGCCGTCGCGGATCACGACGGCCTCCACCCGCACCAGGGCGAGCAGCCTCCCGACCGCACGCCTCGCCCCCCGCTCCTGCCAGAAGCCCAGCAGCCCGCTGACCAGCACGATCCCCGCGATGATGAGCGTGTCGCTCCGGTCGCCCAGGAAGTACGAGAGCCCCGCCGCGGCCAGGAGGAGGACGAGGATGGGGCTCCTGAACTGCGAGAGCAGGAGCCCCAGGTCGCCCGTGCGGGCCCGGTCCCGGAGACGGTTGGGGCCGTACCTCCGCAGGTGCTCCGCCGCCCGGCTCGCGCTCAGCCCCTCGCGCGTGGTGGAGAGCCGCCGGAGGAGGGAGTCGGCGTCGAGCGACCAGAGCCAGGCGGGGTCCGGGGTCGGTTGCGTCATGCGCGGTCTCCAGGAGAGGAGCCCGGGGCGGCTACCGGAGGACGCTCAGCCCGGAGTACGACCGCTGGCGCCGCTCCGCCAGCACGGCGCGCCAGACCCGGACGATGGCGCGGACCGTGGCCGGATGGTCGAAATCGAAGGGATGGACCGCCAGCCGCAGCACGGGAACTCCCCGCCACCACCGCAGCAGCAGCGGACAGCCCGCGAGCGAACTCCAGCGGAGGAGCCGCGTCCGGGTGGCCCAGGTCACCACCGGGGAGCGCAGGACGGCTCCGCCGCGGAGGCCGTAGACCGCGCTCCGGTCCTCGTACCAGCGGAACCCCGTCTCCCGCAGCACCTCCGGGAGGGTCCGGCCGTACAGCCAGGCCGGGGGGACGAACCCTTCGGGATCCGCGCCCAGGCACGCCCGGAACACGCGCCGCCCCCGCTCCACCCGGTCCCGGGCCTCGGCCGCGCCGAGCCGGGAGAACTCCCCCTCGCCGCCGGTCAGGAAGCGGCGCCGCACGCGCGGGAGAAGCCCCGGGTCCACCGGCGCCGCCGGGTCGTCCCGGTGCGAATACCCGTGGAGGCACCACTCCACCTCGAACCGGCGCGGCCCGCGGCACCAGGCGAGGAAGTCGGGGCGGGCGTCGCTCGCCCCCCGGCGGTGGAAGTCCGGCACCAGCAGGTAGGCGATCCGGCGCACGCCCAGCGTCTCCAGCACCCGCTCGGCCCGCCGGAGGCGCTCCAGGTGGAAGGGGGCGACGTCGTGCAGGGAGAGGAGGACTTCACGCCCCGCCATCGCCGGCCCCGGGCGGCGGTCGCCCGGCGTCCGCCGCCATCCTCACGTATTCGTCGACCATACGGCCGATCGCGTCGTCCCAGGTCCCGTAGCGCAGCGCGAGGGCCCTCCCGTCCCGCGCGGCCTCCTCGCGGTCGGCGCGCAGGGCCTCGGCCACCGCTTCCACGAAGCTCTCGTCGTCCCCCGCGCGGAAGACGAACGGGGAGCGCAGCTCGCGCAGCAGGTCCGCCGTGCCGCCGGCGTCCGGCCCCACCACCACCAGGCCCGCCGCCAGCCCCTCCAGGACGCTGAGGCCGAAGGTCTCGTGCCGCCCGGGGGCGAGGAGCACGTCGTGCTCCCGGAACACGCGCGCCATTTCGCCCCGGTCGGCCACGAACCCGAGGTAGCGGTAACGGGGGTGCCGGAACGCGGCGAACCGCGGGGCGTGGCTCCCCCGTCCCGCCACCGTCACCTCCACGCCGGCCGGTCCGAGCAGCCGGGGGAGCGTACGGAGCAGGAGTTCCGCGCCCTTCTCGTGCCCCAGCCGGCCGGCGTACAGCAGCCGGGCGCGGCCGGTCGAGCGAGGACGCGGCTCCTCCCGCGCGAAGAAGGCGGGATCGGCTCCGAACGGGAGGCGGACCACGCGGGTGACCCCCTGCGCGCGGAGGCTCTCGCCCGTGCTCCGGGCGGCGACGACGGTGATCGGGTACGCCCGCTGAAGGCCGTAGAAGAGGCGCCCCGCGAGCCGCCCGGCCATGCGCCTCACCCCGGGCAGCCCGCCGGGCGCGCCGGCCCATGGGTCCACCCAGGTGCGCACCACGTCGGAGTGGTAGAAGGAGGACAGCAGGCCCGGCAGCTTCCCCGCACCGTGGACCAGCAGGCAGAAGCCCCCGGTCAGCCAGGGGTCGCCGGCCTCGACCACGGCGGGGCGGACGTCCCGGAGGAGGCGGTAGACGGCCCCGTAGTCCACCATCAGCCGGTATCCCTCCGGGTCGCGGCCGAGGCGGGGGCCGAAGACCTCGAACTGGATCACGTTGGAAGCCAGCTCCCGGCTTCGGCGCCGGGGCCCCGGGCAGACCAGGTGGTACCGGTGCTCGGGATGCCTCGAGAACCAGGCGATCTTCGCCTGGTGGTAGGTGCGGATCCCCCCCGCCCTCGGGGCGAAGAACGTGTTGATGTCGACGAAGTCCATACGCGGGCGCCCATCGGGTCTCCGGGGTCGCCTCCGGATCCGGCGGCGCACCCCCGTCACGATGCGCGAACCCTCGCTCCCGGTCAGCCGGGCACTACCGGATGCCCCTGTCGGGCGGAGTCCGATGAGGAGCGCCATGAGCCGCGCCCCCTCCCGGACGGACCGGGAGGGGGCGCGGAGTCGGGGCAGGACGAATCAGCTTCGCTGGACGATCCGGGTGAGGATGTCCCGCGCCATGTCCTTGTCCCATTCCACGGCGTTCTTCTGGACGTAGACCTCCACCTCGGACGTGGAACCGGATTCACGCTTGATGTCGACGGTGATGTGCCGTTCGCCCCGGGTCCCCTTGAGCGTACGCTTTCTTCCCCGGTCCGAGGAGCTCTGGCCGGTCTGCGTGATGCCCATGTCCTGGAAGACCGCCTGCGAGTGACGGTACGCCTGGTCCACCGTTCCCGAGACGGTGGACGAGGCGCCGCGGTTGGTCCACGCGATCGCGCCGACGGCGCCGGCGCCGGCGCCCGCCGCCACCGCGAGACAGGCGGGCACGGCCGCCACGACGGCGAGGAGCAGGACCCACCGAAGGGGTCGAACTGAAGGTTTCATCGCGAGTGCCTCCTGCCGAAGGGAACGGGTAAGGGACATTCCCCGCGCCGCACGGAGCATGCCCCCCACGCTCCCCGTCGGTGGTCGTCTCACGCCGCGGTGAGCCGCGGGAGACCAACGTGGAGCCACGCGACGGATCGGCGCCCTTCTATCGCGAGAACCGGCGCAGCTCCGCCCGGTCGCGGGACAGGGCCCGCACCTGCAGCTGCACGGAGTCGCCGCGCCTCAGCCGACGGAAGTACTCACGCGTGTCCCGGTTCGCGTTGCGGGGAAGTGTAACCTGCACCCGCTCCCCCCGGTCGCCGCGCACGTCGAAGCGCTCCCTGCGGAGGTCCACCCCGGTCACGGTCCCGTAGAGCCGCCCCGACTGCATCCACGCGTCCCGTCCCCCACGATCGTTTCGTCCCCCACGATCGTTTCGGGGATCGTGGCCCCGCCCTCCCCGGTCGCGTACGCTCTCGGTCACGTAGATGTGGTCGACGTACAGCGCGCGGCCCCCGTCCCGGCGCACCCGCATGGACACCACGTCGCCGCGCTCCAGCGCCGAGACGCCGTATCCGCGCCCCCGGTACTCCACCCGGGTGCGGCCGTCGTAGTACGCGGTCACCCCGCGCCCGTCCCGCGAGCGGACCTCGATCCGCCGGTTGCGGGTGTCCACGGAGCGGACCTCGCCCCGGAGGTCGCTCCCGTACATTCCGCCGCCCGGCGACACCACGCCCCCGAAGACCTCGTCCATCATCCCCGGCGCGCACCCCGCGCCCAGGACCAGGACCGTCCCGAGTGCCAGACGGAAGGCACCACGAATCATCGACTTCATACGTCACTCCTTGCTGCGGGAACCACTGGGGAACGGGAGCAGACCCGGGCAACGGCGATGCCATGTGCCCAGCGCGAGCCACATCACATTCAAACAAATGCAAACAAATCACTTACAACCAACTACACCGCTTCGAGCCACCCCGTCTATGTCCCCCGACGGGGACAGATACACGAAGGCCCCGGGGGACGCCCGGGGCCTTCGCGAGGTGCGTGGAGGAACGGCGGTCAGCGTTCCGAGGGGATCCGCAGCACCTGTCCCACGACGATCTTCGAGGAGCGGATGGAGTTCTCGGCCTGGAGCTTCTCCACACTGGTCCCGTGGCGCCGCGCGATGTCCCAGAGAGTCTCTCCGCGGCGGACCCGGTGGGTGCGCGGAGCCGCGCTCCGGGATCGCGAGGCCGCCGCGCTCCGCACCTTCGGCTCGTTCCGCTCGACGGCCGGATCGTTCCCGGGCGAGCGGCCCAGGTAGCGGAGGTAGGGATCGGGGAAGACGGCGACGTGGAAGTGGGGCGGGTTGCGCTCCTCGGTCGCGTCCAGGACGCCCCGCCGCTCCAGCGACAGCAGCGTCTCGCGAAGCCAGTTGGCGCACCGGGCCCGCTGCGGCCTGCGGATGTCGACGGCCATCCCGGTGGGGTGCACGGACTGTTCGACGCTGTTCGCCAGCCGGAACGACTCGGGCCTCACCGCGCTGGTCACCACCATCTTCTCCCCGCAGTACGCGCGGTACTGCTCCGCCAGCCGGTGGACGAAGGTCGCGGTGGTGGGGAGGAGGTAAGGATAGCTGACCTGGTGGACGCGGAAGTTGGAGTTCTCCGATATCCGGACCAGCTCGCCGTCTTCCACGGCCGACCTCACCCCCGCCGCGTTCCGGAAGAAGGTGAGCTTGTGGTCGTGCGCCTGCCGGTAGGTCCGCTCCACCGCGGCGCGGGAGCCGCGGAGGGTGACGGACTGGGCGTCCGCGGCCGTGGCGCAGAGCACCGCGCCCAAGCCGAGCGGGAGTGCGAGCAGGATGGGACGAAGAAGCATTGCGAAACGTTACGAGGTCGTGGCTCGGAGGGCGCACGGCGGCGACGGCGTCCGCCGGTGCGGCGCTCCGGGTCCGACCCTCCCGGGCCGGGACAGCGATGGATCGGGAAGGATGCAGGCCAGTTTACAACCGGCGCCCCGCCGGGGTCAACCGACGGGGGCGCCCTGCACGACTCAGTCCAGCAGCCCGGGGGAGCGTTCCGCGCCGTACAGGCGCCGGTACACCGCCTCGTTGCGGAGCACGACCTGCACGTAGTGGCGGGTCTCCGCGAAGGGGATCCGCTCGCGGAAGCGGTCCACGTCTCCGCCGTGTCCCAGCTCCTTCCGCCAGCGGTCGGCGCGACTGGGGCCGGCGTTGTAGGCGGCCAGGGCCAGGTCGCTCGCGCCGTCGTAGCGGCGGAGCTGGTCGCGGAGGTAGCGGGCTCCCATGCGAAGGTTCACCTCGGGGACGTCCAGGTGCGACTCGCGGAAGGAGCGCACGCCCGCGCCGGGTGCGAGCCACTCGCCGGTGGCGGGCATGATCTGGCCCAGCCCCCGCGCTCCCACGCGGGACCTCGCGGTCGGATCGAACGAGGACTCCTGCCTCACCAGCCCGGCGAGGAGCGCGGGGCTCACCCCGGCCTCGGCCGCCTCGTCCTCCAGGAGGTCGCGGTACGGGAAGGGGAAGACCACCCGCAGCAGCCGCGCGTCCCAGCGACCGCCGCGCATCTCCAGGAGACGCCGCCCGATGCGGATGCCGTCCACGGCGTGCCCGCGGTCGCGCACTCCCTCCGCCACGGCGAGGAGCGCCGCGGGGCGGGCCTCCAGCCGGCGCCGGGCGGCGTCCAGCTCCTCCCGCCATTCCGCCTCCAGACCGGCCTCCTCCAGCACGGCCAGGCGCCGCAGCACCGCGGCAGCATCCGAAGCATCGGAGGCGAGCCCCACCCAGGGCTGCGGGCTGGCGAGGGTCCGGGCGAGCGGGTTGGCTCCGAGCCGCTCCCCGGCGCGCACGGCCGGGTACGACACCGGGTCCGCGGCCATGGCGGCGTCGTACATCGCCCGCGCCGCCCCCGCGCGCCCGGCCCGCTCGTGGATCACGCCCGCGTTGTACGCCGCGCGCGCGGCGTCCTCGCCGTTCGGGTAGCGGCCCACGAACTCCTCCCAGGCCCGCGCCGCGGCGAGGGAGTCGCCGGACTTGAGGCTGCGGTCGCCGACCCGGAAGTGCGCCTCCCGCGCCTCGGGCGATCCGCCGGCCGCGGCCGCCTGTCGATAGTAGGCGACCGCCTGCGCCCGGTTGGCGGACTCGTCCCCCAGCACGAAGTAGGCGATGCCCGCGGCGGGGGTGCCGGCGCGGGTCTCCGTCACCTTCCGCAGGGCGGCGAGGCCGCCGTTCCGGTCGCCGCCGCGGAGCCGCGCCCGCGCCGCGTAGACTTCGGCCTCGGCGGCGCGGACGGGGTCCTGCAGCCGCTCCGCCGCGGCTTCGAGCACCGTGCGCGCGGGGCCGAAGTCCCGCTCGTCGTACAGCAGCCGGCCCTGGCGCAGGCGCAGCTCCGGGTCGTCCGGAGCGCCGGCCGCGATGGAGAGGCGAATGGACCGCGCGGCGAGGCCGGGCCGCCCCGCCGCCTCGAAGGCGGCGGCGCGCGCCGTCTCCTCCGCCGCGGTGAGCGGTTCGGCGACCTCTCCCAGGAGCCGGGCCGCCCGGAGGCGGGTGTCGGCGTCCACCGCCGCCTCCGCGGAAACGGCCCGCAGGAGGTCGCGGGCCTCCGCGGAGCGGCGCTGCGAGACCAGGAGCCGGGCACGGTCCAGGTTGAGCCGGGCCGCCTCCGCCGGCTCCCCGAGCGACGCGAGGACCCGGGCCTCGCGCTCCAGCCGGTCGACGGCGCGCGCGGTGTCCCCCGTCGCCGTCCGGTACGACACCTCGGCCCGGGCGAGCCGGACGCGTGCCGGGCCGGAGGCTCCCTGGGGCGCCGACGAGACCGCCACCACGTCGGGGCTGCGGACGCGCGCGAGCGCCTCCGCCTGGAGCGCGCGGAGCCAGTCCGCGCCGGAAGCTCCTTCCCCCACGGCGCCGAACGCGGCGGCGGCCTCGCCGTGCCGCCCGGACTCGCGGAGCACCCGGCCCTGCCGGGCCAGCGCCTGCGCCCGGTCGCGGGCGCCGGGGAGCGCCACGTAGCGGCGGTACGCGTCCGCGGCCTCGTCCCACCGCTCGGCCTCCTCGTACCCGCGGGCCAGGAGGTACCATCCCTCGCCTCCTTCCGCGCGGCCGAGCCACTCCCTTCCGTCGAGGAGCCTCCGGACCTCGCTCCAGCCGCCCCACCCGGCAGCCGCGCGCGCCGCGAGCAGCACGGCGGACGCGGGTGCGTCTTTCGGGTCGTCCACGTGGTCGGAGATCTCCTTCCACGCGCTCCAGGGTCGATTGCGGGCGAGGCTGGACTTCGCCTCCTCCATGGCGACCACCAGCCGCGTGCGCGGCAGGGCCGGGATGGGGTCGAGCATCTCAAGGCCGGGAGCGGCGGTCAGCTCGGCGGCGGTTTCGCGGACGTCTCCGACGGTCCAGGAGGTGCTCATCGCGAGACCCACGACGAGGCCGGCGAGACCGGAGAGGCTGGCGGCGGGTACGGAGGGGGACTGCTTCATGATGGGCCTGCGGGTACTGCGGCACAGCCGCGGTCGGGACGTTCCAGTTCGCGCGGGGCACTCCCCGCTACACCCCTCCCCAGGGTGCAGCTTTCGTTCCCAAAACGTTGTTCCGCATAGACTTCGAGCCAGGAGAGCGGAACGGACGGAACGGTGGAGTGGGAGGAACGTCGGGGCCGGGAATTCGGCGGGTCCCCTTCTGAACCCCAAGCGGCGCTTCGAGTTCCCTCGCGCCCCGCTCCCCGGGGGCCTTGTCGCGCAATCGGATCGAGGGACGAGGGATTGACAGGCACCCGACCGAGCGGTTATCGTTGGCGCTCTCCTCGCGGAGACGAGCCCACTTAGCTCAGTTGGTTAGAGCATCTGACTGTTAATCAGAGGGTCCCAGGTTCGAGTCCTGGAGTGGGCGTACGAGGAAGTCACCCCGGCATTCGATCCGGGGAACGGAAGAGCCCTCCGGTGGCGCATAGCCACCGGAGGGCTTCTCGTTGGAGTCCCCCTGTTTTTATCTCCGACGGCCTGCCCGCGACTGCCGGCGGAGAACTCGGGACGCCCCGCCGCAGCGCCGCTCAAGATCTGAAGGGCCCGGACCGATCTTAGTCTGAGGGGCACGCGGCGTTCCCGCGACCATTTCGGAGCGTGCGGCTGCCCCTGGGTGCCGCGCGGCTCCCAGGCGAAGCGATCCCATTGTCGCATCGCCGGATGGAACCGCTCCGAACTCCGACAGAGCCTTCACAGAGACAGAAAATATCTCTATTTTATCGGACCCCTGACAGACCCCTGTCACCGTACGCTGCGCGAGGAAGGGCACGATGACCCACCTCCCTGCGACTCGTCGTCCCTTCAGATCCCGCGTTTACGTAGATGAGCCCGAACCCCACGTCCGACACCGGCAGGCCGGTCTCCGACGCCCTCCAGGCGACGGAGCCCACCCGCGCGCCCTATGCGGCGCCGGCCCTCGAGCGGCTGGGCGCGTGGAGCGCCCTTACGCTCCAGCAGTCGATCCCGATCACGCTCCTCTCCGGTCCCGAGCGCACGTCCAGGTTCGGCTGATCCTCCCTGGACACCCTCTTTCCCAGAGCCCTTCGAATGCGTTCCCGATTCCGCTCCCTGCTCTCGCTCGCCGCCGCGGGAGCCCTGCTCTCCGCGTGCGGAGACGACCTGACGAACCCCTCCGGCGGGGGAGGTAAGGCTCCCCCCACGGGGCCGGCCCGCACCATCGGCCTGGTGGAGATCACCCTCACCGGCGTCGGCACCCCGCAGATGACCGCCACGGTCACCCCGGTGGGCGCCAACGGCCCCAGCTTCTCGCTCACCCCCATCGACGGCGGCACCCCCGAGGGGAGCATCCAGATGCGCCGCGCCAGCGCCACCACGGTCGACGTGGGCACCCGCGGGGTCGACGGGGTGCGCTACATCCAGGCCGTCTTCGACGTCCGCAACGCGGACCAGCGGGGCAATGCCTACGACACGCCCCGGAGCAACCTGACCTTCATCCCCGTCGGCACCACGACGGCGATCTCCGGCACCCCGGTCAGCCGCTTCTTCAAGCAGGACGGCACCCCGGTGAGCCCGTCCGTCGCCGAGCAGCTGCGGCCCACGGGCGCGGTGGCTCTGGGCGGCGGCGGCGAGCTGGTGTCCCAGTATCCCGACGTGTTCCAGGCCCTCACCGAAACCGAGGCGTCGAACCTCTCCGCTCCTTCGGGCGTGACCGAGCGCTTCCCCTACGGCTTCGTGGTCCGGAACGCCACCGACAACACCACCCGCACGCTCCCGGCCAGCCCGGCGGTGGGGCAGTTCGACGGACGCCTCACCATCGCCTACAGGGTGCCCCTGCAGCCGAACGCGGCGGACGACCCCTTCACCATCTCGGTGTTCGCGCTCGCCGTCGACGACAGCCAGACGCGCATCACGCAGAGCCTGGAGGAGCAGACGGTCGCCGGGCAGAGCGCCTTCGAGGCGCGTGCGGCGTCGCTCAACGCGACCGAGGTCATCGTGCTGCCGGGGGGGAGCTACACCGGCCCCATCCCCACGCGCGCGGTCTGCACCGTGCGCACCAGCGGCACCAGCGGGGCGCCGGGCAGCCACCTGCAGGACGGGGCCACCGCCCCGGCGGTGGGATCGGTCGTTCACCTCTCCGCGTCCGAGGCGGCCGCCTTCTGCGTGGCGGGCGGGGCCGGCGGCGCGGAGTACACCCTGATGCCGCTGAACACCTCGACGTCGTCGAGCGTCTCGCTCTCCATCACGGGCACCGGCATCGCGGCCGTGACCGGTCCGCCCTCGCCGAACCTCGCCCCGGGGCGTCCGGCGCTGCTCGCCGGGGCGGTCGAGGCCGGCCCCGTCCGTGACGACGCGTTCGACCTGAACCTGCGCGCGTGGGAGCGGAAGAACCTGCGGAGCGGGATGACCGCCAGGTCGGCCATGCGTACCGCTCCGGGCGGCCCGCAGCGGACGATCACCCCGGGCCTCCCGGCCCTGAACGACCTGATGAACCTCAACGTGGCCCCGAACTGCTCGGGCCCCGTCGACATGCGGACGGGCCGCGTGCGCTCCATCGGGACGAACATCATCATCGTGTCGGACACGGCGAACCCGGCGGGCGGCTTCACGACGGCGCAGTACGACAGCATCCGCATGGAGTTCGACACGATCGCCTATGCGGCCATCACCCCGAACTTCGGCACCCCCACGGACATCGACGGGAACGGCCGCGTGGTGGTGTTCTTCACCCGCGCCGTCAACGAGCTGTCGCCCCCGGCCTCCTCGGTGACCACCTTTAGCTACTTCGCCGCGCGTGACCTGCAGGACGTGGGAACGTGCGAGCGGAGCAACGCGGGCGAGATGATCTACGCGCTGGTCCCGGATCCCAGCGGCATCGTGAACTCCAACGTCCGCACCGTTTCCTCCGTGCGGGGGAACGTGACCCGGACGCTGGGCCACGACCTGCAGCACCTGATCAACGCGTCGCGGCGCATCCACGTCACCGGCGCGCCGCTGGAGGAGGCCTGGCTGGACGAGGGGATGAGCAGGATCGCCGAGGAGATGATGTTCTACCGGGCCTCCTTCGGGCTCGAGCCGCGGCAGAACATCGTCCTCGGCAACCTCAACACCGGGCCCAGCGCGAGCCGGCGGGTGGCCGCGTTCAACACGTACCAGAACAACAGATTCACGGAATTCCGCTCGTGGCTCCAGCGGCCGGACACGAGCGGGGCGTTCAAGGAGAACAGCACGCTCGCAGCGAATGGAGCGGCCTGGGCGTTCCTGCGCTACGCGTCGGACCGCGTCGGCGGCACCGAGAGCGCCTTCTGGTCGGCCCTGGTGAACGGCACCGGCACGGGGAAGGCGAACCTGCAGGCCGCCTTCGGCGCGGACCCGAACCTGTGGCTGCGCGACTTCGTGGTGGCCAACTACGTCGACGACGCGGTCGCCGGCATCGCGCCCGAGCACCAGCACCCGAGCTGGAACTATCGCTCGGTCTTCGGCGGGCTCGGCGGCTTCCCCCTGGGCACCCGCCCGCTGACCAACGGGACGCCGCTGGTGCTCTCCTACTCCCGGGGTGGAGGCGCCGCGTACGCACGGTTCAGCGTGCCGGCGAACGGGACCGCGACGTTCTCGATACAGTCGGGGGGAGCGACCCCGCCGTCCACGACCACCTTCTCGCTGATCAGGACGAAGTAAACTTCGTTTCCCCGCATCCCCGACCTCCGTCGGGGATGCGGCGGGATCGGGCCGGAGAATCTCTGGCCCCGAGGGTGGGAGCGGGCGAGCCCCGGCGGGATGGATTCCGCCGGGGCTCGCTCGCGTCCGGGATCGGCTCCCGGTCCCTCTCCATCATGCAGCGAAGCGGCGCCGGAGCAGATGCCCCGTTGCCGCTTCGCGTCCGGCGGATCCGACCGTCCCCGCCTACTGCTTCCGGAGCACGCCCGTCTCCAGGGCGAAGCGCACCAGCTCGGCCCGGTGCCCGAGCCCCAGCTTCTGCATCAGGCGCGAGCGGTAGGTGTCCACCGTCTTGGGGGAGAGAAAGAGCTTCTTGCCGATCTCCCCGGAGCCGTACCCCTCCGCCGTCAGCTTCAGCACTTCCCGCTCCCGCTCGCTCAGCTCGTGGAGCGGATCGTCCTCTCCCCTTCCGGCGGTCTTGTAGCCCCGCAGGAGGAGGCGCGTGGCGCTCGGGTAGAGGAACACCTCGTCGCGGGCGACGGTGCGGACTGCCAGGATGAGGTCCCGGTCTGCGCTGGTCTTCTGCACGTAGCCGCTGGCGCCGGCCTCCAGCACCGGGAGCAGGTACTCCTCCTCCGCGTGGGAGGTGAGGATCAGCACCCGCGTCCCCGCG
>Ga0180215_1000123_pt1 | contig 116142 bp, 121 predicted proteins | sample eDN3rd37CBELigBY_FD_128871 | JGI IMG/M metagenome (GOLD analysis project Ga0180215, IMG submission 128871) | Enriched backyard soil microbial communities from Emeryville, California, USA - eDNA 3rd pass 37_C BE-Lig BY (version 2) (version 2) | ecosystem: Environmental > Terrestrial > Soil >... | reverse complement strand
TTTCGATTTCGATCTCGAAAATGACGGCTGGGGATTGCAGTGGCGTAGCGAATTCCTGGACGTCCGCCGGAGAGCTGACGGTAACTGGCATGTCGAAGACTACGAGTTCGGCCTCCCTAAAGAGGGCTTTCCGGTCGAAGGCTATCATGCGGTCGTGCTCCGGACGGCGCCGAACCCGGAGAACGCACGGCTGTTCCAGGACTTCCTGATGATGCCCGAGAATGCTGCGCTGGTGTCAGCGCATATGCTCGGTCCAAGTCCCATCGTGGGTGCCTCGGACTTCATGCCGGAGGATGCCCGCAAGCTTGTCGCCGTCGATCCCGCGCTCGCCGAAATCAGCTACCGGGGCCGATCTTGCCAGTACGAAACCTACGGCGACGTGCTCTTCAAGCTCACGGACTGAACGGGCCCGGGCGGGGCCGCCCTAAAGAAAACTCTGCGGGTCGATGTCCACCTGCACCCGAACCGATCCCTTCGGCCGCGGTGCTTCGGCCAGCAGGGCGCGGATGAAATCCTGCATGTTCGACCGCTTCTCGCCATGCACGAGCAGGCGGAAGCGGTAGCGCCCGGCCACCAGCGCCAGCGGCGCCTCCGCCGGCCCCAGCACGTCGATGCCGGGCACCGTGGGCGCTGCGCGGCGCAGTGCGCGGGCATGCGCCTCCGCCTCCGCGCGCGTCGCGGCGCTGATGACGAAGGCCGCCAGCCTGCCAAAGGGCGGCAGGTGCGCGCGCTCGCGCTCGGCGATCTCGCGTTCGTAGAAGCTCTCGGCGTCGCCCGAGACGATGGCGCGCATGACGGGATGGTCGGGCTGGTAGGTCTGGATCAGGCCGGCGCTCTTCTTGCCGGTGCGCCCGGCGCGGCCCGTCACCTGGCTGAGCAGCTGGAAGGTTCGCTCGGCCGCGCGCGGATCGCCATTCGCCAGGCCGAGATCGGCGTCGATGACACCCACCAGCGTCATGTTCGGGAAATTGTGGCCCTTGGCGACGAGCTGCGTGCCCACCACGATGTCGGCCTCGCCCTTGGCGATCGCCTCCAGCTCCAGACGCAGCCGCTTGGTGCCGCCCAGCATGTCGGAAGACAAAACGATGGTGCGGGCGTCGGGGAAGTGGCTCACCACCTCCTCGGCGATGCGCTCGATGCCCGGCCCGCACGGCACCAGATGGTCGAGCGTGCCGCATTCCGGGCAGGCTTCAGGCTTGGGCTCGTGGTGGCCGCAATGGTGGCACAGCAGCTGTCCGCGGAAGCGGTGCTCCACCAGCCAGGCCGAACAGTCCGGGCACTGGAATCGATGGCCGCAGACACGGCACAGCGTCAGCGGCGCATAGCCTCTCCGGTTGAGAAACAGCAGCGTCTGCTCGCCCCGCTCCAGGGTCTGCTTCATGCGGCCGAGCAGCACCGGCGACAGGAAGCCGCCGCGCGCCGGCGGGTGGCGGCGCATGTCGATCGCGGCTAGGTGCGGCATGGCGGCGTCGGCGAAGCGGGCCGGCAGCGCCACGCGCCTGTAGCGTCCGGCATCTGCGTTCACGCGGGTCTCCACCGAGGGCGTGGCCGAGGCCAGTACGACCGGAAAATCGCCGATGTGGCCGCGCACGACCGCCATGTCGCGGGCGTTGTAGAAGACGCGATCCTCCTGCTTGTAGGCGGTGTCGTGCTCCTCGTCGACGACGATCAGGCCGAGATCCCGGAACGGCAGGAACAGCGCCGAGCGCGCCCCAGCCACTACCCGCACCGTGCCTTCCGCCACCTGCCGCCAGATTTTCTCGCGGGCGCGCGGCGGCACGTCGGAGTGCCACTCCGCGGGCTTGGCTCCGAAGCGGTCGTGGAAGCGCTCAAGGAAGGCCTGCGTCAGCGCGATCTCCGGCATCAGGATCAGCACCTGCCTGCCGGCCCGCACGGCCTCCGCTATCGCCTCGAAATAGGTCTCCGTCTTGCCGGAGCCGGTGACGCCGTCGATCAGCGTGACCGAGAAGCCCCCGGCCGCAACCGCTTCCACCAGCGTGCGTCCGGCTTCCGCCTGGTCGGGCGTCAGTTCGGGGCGGGCATAGTCCGGGTCGGGCGCCGCCACCACCGGCCGCGGCGGCAGCATCACCGGCTCGAACGCGCCCTGCGCGGCCAGCCCGTCGATCACGGTCGAGGAAACGCCCGCCGCATGTGCCAGCCCCGACCGCGTCCAGGCCATGCCGTCGCCGACAAGCTCCAGCACGCGCCGGCGCGCGTCGGTCAGGCGGTCCGGCTGCTGCCCGGTGAAGCGCAGCCCCTCTATGTGCGGCTCGGGATCGAAGGCCGCCGGCACGCGCAGGAACATGCGCGCCACCATGCCCGGCGGCGTCAGCGTGTAGGCCGACACCCAGTCCACGAACTTTCGGCTGTGCTCGCTCAGCGGCGGGCAGTCGAAGACTTCGCTGATCGGCCGCAGCTTCTTCGCCGACACCTCGTCGCAGGCGCCGTCCCAGACCACGCCGCCCACCTCGCGCGGCCCCAGCGGCACGCGCACGATGGAGCCCGGCTCGACGATCATGCCGTCCGGCACAGCGTAGGAATAGGGCCGCTCGGCCGGCATCGGCACCAGCACGGGCACGGTGCGGCCGCTCTGCGAATCTCGCGTCATCGGACGTGACCTTGCGCGGTTCTTGCGATAGAGCAAGGGCCGATTGAAGGCAGCGCACGCTGCTCCGGCCCTTCAGGAGACGCCAATGAAATTCTTCGTCGATACCGCCGATGTGAAGGAAATCCGCGAACTCAACGATCTCGGCATGCTCGACGGCGTGACCACCAATCCATCGCTCATCCTGAAGTCGGGCGGCAACATCGCCGAGGTGACCAAGCAGATCTGCGACATCGTCGAGGGTCCGGTCTCGGCCGAGGTGGTCGCCACCGAATACAAGGAGATGATGCGCGAAGCCGGCATCCTCGCCAAGATCGCCGAGAATGTCTGCATCAAGGTGCCGCTCACCTTCGACGGGCTCAAGGCCTGCCGCTCCATCCGCCAGGACCTCAACCGCCAGGTCAACGTCACGCTGTGCTTCTCGGCCAATCAGGCGTTGCTCGCGGCCAAGGCCGGCGCCAGCTTCATCTCGCCCTTCGTCGGCCGCATCGACGACACCGGCTCCGACGGCATGGAGCTGATCGCCGAGATCAAGCAGATCTACGACAACTACCCGCATTTCGAGACCGAGATCCTCACCGCTTCGGTGCGCACGGTGAACCATGTCAAGCAGGCCGCGCTCATCGGCGCGCATGTCGTCACCGCGCCGCCGGCGACGCTGCGCGCCCTCGTCAGCCACCCGCTCACCGACAAGGGGCTGGCCGCCTTCCTCGCCGACTGGGCCAAGACCGGCCAGAAGATCGGGTGAGGCGTTTGCCGCTGAAGGGTCTGGCGGCGGCGCTGCCCGCCGCGCTGGCGCTCGTCCTCGCCGGCGGCGCCGCGCAGGCGAAGAATGTCTGCACCGTCATCGCCGATGCCGCCGACGGCCGCGTGCTGGTGCAGGAGGGCGACTGCGCCACCCGCGTCACGCCGGCATCCACCTTCAAGGTGCCGCTGGCGGTGATCGGCTTCGACGCCGGCGTGCTCGTTGACGAGAACACGCCGTCGCTGCCGTTCCGCAAGGGCTATCCCGACTGGATCGAGGCCTGGCGGCAGGACACGACGCCCGCGCGCTGGATGGAGCATTCGGTGCTCTGGTATTCGCAGGAGATCGCCCGCGCGCTGGGCGAGGAGCGTTTCGGCGCCTATCTGCACCAGCTCGGCTACGGCAACCGGGACATTTCCGGCGATCCCGGCAAGAACAACGCGCTGGAGCGCTCCTGGGTCAGCTCGTCGCTGAAGATATCGCCGCTGGAGCAGCTCTCCTTCCTCGCCCGTCTGTACCATCGCAGCCTGCCTGTCGGCCGCGCGGCGCAGGACATGACGCATCGCATCATCGGGTCTTGGAGCGCCGGCGGCTGGACCGTCCGCGGCAAGACCGGCTCCGCCTTTCCCCGCAAGGCCGATGGCAGCTTCGACCGGGCGCGCGGCTGGGGATGGTTCGTCGGCTGGGCGGAGAAGGACGGCCGCGCCCTCGTCTTCGCGCGGCTCGACCAGGACGAAAAGCGCACCGCCGGGCCGGGCGGCATGCGCGCCCGCGACCTCTTCCTCGGCGAGTTTCCGGCGCGCGGCGCGTCCCTCGATTAGTCAGGTGCTGGTCAGGCGGCGGCCTTGAGGTCGATGCCCCGGAATTCGGCCAGGGGATCGTCGCGCAGCCGCAGCACCGTATGGTCCTGCAGGCGCCTGGTCACCTCGGCGACATCGCCTTCCAGCGCCTCAGGCGGGATAGGCTTGCCCACGGTCAGCGCGAAGGGCTTACCCTTCTTGTTCAGCAGCTCGTGGAACACCGTCATGTCGCGCAGTTCCGTGCTCTTTCTGGACACGAAATAGAACAGCGGCGAATTGCGCGACGCCACGTTGACCGGCACCACGGGCACGCCATAGCGGCGCGCCAGCGCCACCAGCGAGGGCTGCCACGGGCGCTCGGCCAGATGGTCGCCGTTCCAGAAGGCGATGCGGCCCGACGGAAACAGCACCACCGCCCGCTCGTCGGCGAAGGCGCGCGCGGTGATCTCCAGCGTGTGCCGGCTCTTGGCGTGCGTTTTTTCGCCCGCGCGCCATTCCACCGGGATCAGCACATCCGCCAGCCGAGGCGCCACGCGCAGCGCGTCGCGATTGGCGAAGATGGCGAAGTCGCGCCGCACACGGCCGAGCATGTCGATCACGGCGATGCCGTCGGCGATGCCGGTCGGATGGCTGCAGGCGAGGATGAAGCCGCCGCTTTGCGGAATGTTCTCGATCCCGGCCACGCGCAGATCGATCGCCAGCAGCCGGGAGACATAGGCAAGCGCGTCATGGCCCGGAAGCGGGGCCATCTCGTTCGCCATGCGCACGGCGGCGCCATAGTGCAGGAAGCTGTAGAGCACGGGCCGCATCAGCGGCCACAGCGGATGCGAGGACAGGCCCGCCGCGCGCTCGGCAATCAACTGGTCAACGATGTGCGGTGCTTCGCTGCGGGCGCGCAGCATGAAGCGCGCCCCGATGAGTTCGACGAAGGAAGACGGCATCATCCGGAAATCCCAGCCCGATCGACCGCGCAGTCCGCGTCACCAGTGACGCTTGTGCACGGCTTGCGTGACGGCGAAATGACACGGAAGGGTCAACGCGCGGGCAGGGGAAAGGTTCCCGGGCCTCAGCGGCCCTTGGCGAGATCCTGGGCGATGGAGAGATGCAGCTGATGGGCAAGCTCGCGGGCGGCGCGGTTTTCCGCATCGCGCTGCGAGCGAAGCGCGGCGAATTGCTGGACCGGCACGTCGTAGGCCGACGAGATCTGCCGGCGGCCGGTTGCAACGACCTCGCCGGTCGCACTGTCCGAGAGCCTGTAGAAGCCGGTCATCGTCAGCAGCGACGAGGTTGGCGACTGCGTGGTGGTCGACACCTGGATCACCGCCGCCGCCGAAGACGAGCTGGTGACGGTGAGATCGAGCGTGTAGACGCCGGGGTCCGGATTGCCGCGGCCGCCGCCCAGCAGGAATATGAGCTGGTTGCGCACTTCCTGCGCCTCGCGCGTGCCAACCGGCTTGACCGAGACCGAAGCGAGCTGCGCGGCCACCGGGGCCGAAGCGCCGGGCGCCACCGCGCTCGAATAGAGCGGCCGCACCGTGCAGGCCGAAACCGCGGCCAGCGCGGCGGCCAGCGTCACGGCAGTGCCCGCCCGCCTTGCAAGGCCGGCCGGCGAGGTCATGCGGCGCGCGGCCGGTCCCGGCCTAGGCGACGACATTCACGATTCTCTGCGGCACGACGATCACCTTCCTGGGCGGGCGCCCATCCAGCGCCTTCTGGACGAAGTCGAGCGCCAGCGCCGCCTTCTCGACGGCAACTTGGTCTGCGTCGCGGGCAATCGTCAAGTCGCCCTTCTTCTTGCCATTGATCTGCACCGGGTAGACGACCTCGTTGTCGACCGTCAGCGCGGGGTCGAAGCCCGGCCAGGCCTGCTCGGCGACGAAGCCCTCGCCGCCCATCTCGGCCCAGCATTCCTCCGCCAGGTGCGGCATCATCGGCGCCACCATCAGCACCAGATATTCCAGCGCCTGCCGGCATGCCGCCTTCAGTTCCGCGTCGGCCTTGCCCGCGGTCACCGCCGCCAGCGCGGGCTGGATCGCGTTGGCCAGCTCGTAGAGACGCGCGATGCCCTTGTTGAAGGCGATCTTCTCGATATCCTCGGCAACCAGCTTGGCGGTCCGGTGCGCGGCGCGCGAAACCGCCAGCGCCTCGCCGTCGCCGCCCTGCGCCGGCTTCACACCGCGCAGCTCCGCGCTGGTTTCGCCCACCATGCGCCAGATGCGCTGCACGAAGCGGTGGGCACCTTCCACGCCGGCCTCGGTCCACACGACGTCGCGCTCCGGCGGCGAATCCGACAGCACGAAGAAGCGCGCCGTGTCGACACCGTAGCTCGCCAGGATGTCGTTGGGGTCGACCACGTTCTTCTTCGACTTCGACATCTTCTCGACCGGGCCGATCTCGACCGGCGAGCCGTCTGCGATCAGCGACGCCTTGCGCCCGCCGTCCACCGTCTCGATCTTCACGTCGATCGGCATGACCCAGCCCTGGCGGCCCTTGTAGGTCTCGTGCACCACCATGCCCTGCGTGAACAGGCCCTCGAACGGCTCCTCGACCGACTGCAGGTGGCCGGTAGCCTTCATCGCGCGGGTGGAGAAGCGCGAATAGAGCAGGTGCAGGATCGCGTGCTCGATGCCGCCGATATATTGCCGCACCGGCAGCCAGCCATTCTCGCCGTCCACGGCCGACAGCGTCGTCGGCGCGTCCTCGTTCCACGGGTCGGTGAAGCGGGCAAAATACCAGGACGAGTCCACGAAGGTGTCCATCGTGTCGGTGTCGCGACGCGCGTCCTTGCCGCATTGCGGGCAGGCAGCGTGCTTCCAGGTCGGATGATGATCGAGCGGATTGCCCGGCCTGTCGAAGGTCACGTCGTCGGGCAGCACCACCGGCAGCTGGTCGGCCGGCACCGGCACCGCGCCGCAGACGTCGCAGTGGATCACCGGTATCGGGCAGCCCCAGTAGCGCTGGCGCGAGATCAGCCAGTCGCGCAGGCGGAACTGCACCTTGCGCTCCGCCATCGGCTGGTTGCCGGCCGGCAACTCGGCCAGCCGCTTCGCCACCTCCTCGAAGGCCTGCTTCGGAGTCATGCCGTCGAGGAAGCGCGAGTTGATCATCACGCCGTCGTCGACATAGGCCTCGTCGCCGATCGCGAAGCTAGCCGCGTCGTGGCCCTCGGGCATCACCACCGGCACGACCGGCAGCTCGTACTTGCGGGCGAAGTCGAGATCGCGCTGGTCGCCGGACGGGCAGCCGAAGATGGCGCCCGTGCCGTATTCCATCAGCACGAAATTGGCGACGTAGACCGGCAGCTCCCAGCGCGGGTCGAACGGATGCACGGCGCGGATGCCGGTGTCGAAGCCCCTCTTCTCTGCCGTCTCCAGATCGGCCGCGGCGGTACCGCGGTGCCGCACCTCCTCGATGAAGGAAGCCAACTCCGGGTTCTTCTCAGCCGCCTTCCTGGCCAGCGGGTGGTCCGGCGCGATCGCCATGAACGACGCGCCGAAGATCGTGTCCGGCCGCGTCGTGTAGATCTCGAGCTCGCTCTCGCCCGACGGCGTGGTCGACGGGTCCAGCGGCCAGCGCACCTGCAGGCCTTCCGACCTGCCGATCCAGTTGGCCTGCATCAGCTTCACCTTCTCGGGCCAGCGGTCGAGAGTGTCGAGGCTGTCCAGCAGCTCCTGGCTCATCGAGGTGATCTTGAAGAACCATTGCGTCAGGTCGCGCAGCTCCACCGGCGCGCCCGAGCGCCAGCCCTTGCCGTCGATCACCTGCTCGTTGGCCAGCACGGTCATATCGACCGGGTCCCAGTTGACCTTGGCCGAGCGGCGCTCCACCAGCCCCGCCTTCCAGAAGTCGAGGAACATGCGCTGCTGGTGCTTGTAGTAGCCGGGGTCGCAGGTGGCGATCTCGCGCGACCAGTCGAGCGACAGGCCCAGCGTCTTCAGCTGGCCCTTCATCGTCTCGATGTTCTCGTAGGTCCACTTGCGCGGGTTCACCTTGTTGTCGCGCGCGGCGTTCTCGGCCGGCAGGCCGAACGCGTCCCAGCCCATCGGATGCAGCACGTTGAAGCCCTTGGCCCGCTTGTAGCGCGCCACCACGTCGCCCATGGCGTAGTTGCGCACATGGCCGATATGGATGCGGCCCGACGGGTAGGGGAACATCTCCAGCACGTAGTATTTCGGGCGCGGGTCGTCGTTCCGCGTCTCGAAGAGCTTCTTCTCCGCCCAGGCCTTCTGCCATTTCGGTTCGGAGGTGCGTGGATTGTATCGTTCGGTTGCCATGACCGGAATTTCACTTCACAAGGTGCCGCAAAACGTGCGCGGACCTTCACCACGGTTTCGGGTAAGAATCAACCTCGGTCGCTCCCCCCGCGAGGCCGGGGAGGGGCGCGACAGACGGTTTGTGCGGCGGAGTTGCGGATGCATGAAGTGACGGCCAACCTGCTTGAGGTCAAAGCCAAGATTGCCGGCGCCGAGGCCGCCTCCGGCCGGCCGGCCGGTTCGGTCACGCTGGTCGCCGTCTCCAAGACCTTCGAGGCCGAGGACATCCGTCCGGTGCTTCTCGCGGGCCAGCGCGTGTTCGGCGAAAACCGCGTGCAGGAGGCGCTGGGCAAGTGGCCGCGCCTGCGCGAGGAGTTTGCCGACATCGAGCTGCGCCTTATCGGCCCGCTGCAGTCCAACAAGGCGAAGGAGGCGGTGGCGCTGTTCGACGTCATCGAGACGGTCGACCGCGAGAAGATCGCCGCCGAGCTGGCGAAGGAGATCGCGCGGCAGGGCAAGGCTCCCCGCCTCTACGTGCAGGTCAACACCGGCCTGGAGCCGCAGAAGGCGGGCATCGACCCGCGCGAGACCGTCGCTTTCGTGGAGCGCTGCCGCAGCGTGCACGGGCTGGCCATCGAGGGGCTGATGTGCATTCCGCCCGCAGACGAGAATCCGGGGCCGCATTTCGCGCTGCTGGAGAAGCTTGCGCGCGAGGCGGGCGTGGAGCGGCTCTCCATGGGCATGTCCGGCGACTACGAGAAGGCGGTCGCCTTCGGCGCCACCTCGGTGCGCGTCGGCTCCGCCATCTTCGGCGTGCGCCCCGCTACGCCGGCTGCCTGAACGAGCCGCGGCCGAAGCTGTTCGGCGCCTGCGCCTGTGCGTGCCCGTGCAGGGCGGCCGCCGTCAGCAGCACGCCCAGCAGCAGCCCGTTCAGCGTGTGCCACAGGAAGTGCGTGCCGATCGGCATCGACTCGCAGACGTTCGGGTCGATGATGCGGAAGGTGACGGAAGCAACGAAGATGCCCGCGCCGGCCAGCATGTATTTGCCCGCCGGGTGGCCGCGGGCCGAAACCCAAAGGCCGAAAACCAGCATCGCCAGGAATGCCGGCAGATAGCCGCTGGAGCCGTTGGTGGCGACCACCAGCCAGGGCGGCACCAGGTAGGTGAGGAAGCCCGCTGCCGCGTAGAACGCCACGAACAGGACCACGCTCACCGCCCAGCCGAAACCGAGGAAGCGGCGCAGCACGAACAGCGTGAAGGTGAAGACGAACAGGGCGATCGGAATGATGTCGCCCCATTTGGTGAGGCCGTTGGCCCAGGTGTGGAAAAGCCCGGACCCCAGCCCGATCAGCACGGCCATCCAGGCCAGCAGTGCTGCGAAGCTGCCGGTGCGGTTGCCGCGCACCAGAATCAGTCCCCAGATGCCGGCCGCTATGAAGGCCAGGTTGGTGAGCGCGTTGAGCGGCTCGGACCACAGTTCCGGCCCGGTGCGCTCGCAATAATTGTCGATCGCCTGCAGCAGGGTGGAGTTCATGCGAAGGGTGTCCCGACGGCGTCCCGCGCCATGACTAGCCTGTTTTGCGATCTCACTGCAAATTGACTTCCGGTTGACGCGCGCCCCTGCCTATTCTTAAGGCAGAAGAGCAGCGCCGTTCGGCGCCTCCGGGATCATCGGAAAGAGAATGGACCTGCGAACCGTTACAAGGCTGGCGACGGCGACGCTGTTCCTCGCGTGCTCCTTCGGGACCGCGCTGGCGCAGGACGCGCGGCGGCCGCTGGCGGTGGTCGAGCTTTTCACCAGCCAGGGCTGCAGCTCCTGTCCGCCGGCCGACGCCTTCCTGGGCGAACTCGCCGACCGCGGCGACGTCGTGGCGCTGTCCTACCATGTCGACTACTGGGACTATCTGGGCTGGCGCGACACGCTGGGCGCGCGCGCCAACACCGAGCGCCAGCGCGCCTATGGCCGCTCCTTCGGCGTCGGCTCGGTCTACACGCCGCAGGCCGTGGTCAACGGCCGCCAGCACATGAGCGGCGCCAAGCGCGACGAGGTCGCCGGCGCGATGGAAAGCCTGGCGTCCGGCGGCAACGGCATGAACGTGCAGGTGTCGGCCAGCTATTCGGGCGAGAGCATCATGATCGAGCTCGGCGAGGGCTCGGGATATCCGCGCAAGGCGCATGTGGTCATCGCCTATTTCGAGCCGGCCAGCCGCGTCGCCATCACCCGCGGCGAAAATTCGGGCCGCACCGTCGTCTACCGCAACGCCGTCAAGTCGCTGCAGACGGTGGGCATGTGGCACGGCAAGGCAACGCGGCTCGAAGTGCCGCGCGACGACATCGCCTCGCGCGGCGCGGGCGGCTGCGCGATCCTGCTGCAGAAGGTCGGCAAGGACGGGCTTCCCGGCCCGATCATCGGCGCCACGCTGGTGCCGATTCCCGCCAGCTGATCGAGGCCAGACTGGGCCAGACAGGGCCGGCGCGTGCTTGAATGAAAATGGCGGCGAGGGAAAAGCCCCGAGGGGGGTGACGATCCCAAAAAGAAAACCGGAACCGACAATGTCGGAACCGGCCTTCCTGCTTTGGGATCGTCTGCCTGAACCCGGAGGGTTGGTTCGATCCGGCGATGACCCCGTGGGCGGGGGGCTTGGGGTTACGGGGCCGGCACCGGACCGAACCGTCTCAGGCAACGAGAGCGATGGTCGGCGCGCATTGGGGCTTCAGCTTGGTTTATTCAAGGCGATATTGTGTCCGCCCATCACCAATTCGAACAGGCCGTCCTTTTTCGTGAGACGCCCGTGAGCGCGCGGCGCCCCGCTGCCCGCACTTGCAATTCCCGGCCTATCGGGTGAACCTTGCCGTGCTGTTGTAACGAAAGGCATCGCGCATGATGGATCGCGGCGGCGGAGCGGAGGGTAGGGACGAGTCCGGGATACTCGTCGCGCTCAGCGAGGCGCGGCGCGAGCGTCTCGACGTGCCGGTCACCTTCGACAGGCGCGAGCTCGACCAGATCCTGCGGGTCTACGGCGTCATGGTCGCCGCCGGCGAATGGCGCGACTACGCCATCGACCACCTGAAGGACCGCGCCGAATTCTCCGTCTACCGGCGCACCAGCGAGGTGCCGCTTTTCCGCATCGTCAAGACGCCGGCACTGCGCGCCCGCCAGGGTGCCTATTCGGTCGTGGCGGCCACCGGCGCCATCCTCAAGCGCGGCCACGAGCTCACCCGCGTGCTGGGCGTGTTCGACAGCAAGCTGAAGCTGGTCAAGGCCTGAGGCCCAGCGTCACGCCGGCGGTCACGCCTCGCCGCGAAAGCGGCGCTCCGGCTGCGAGGCCGGGTCGGGCGGCAGCGTGTTGCCGCCGTTCATGGCAAGCTGCATGAACACGGTGTCCAGCCAGCGGCCATGCTTGTAGCCCGAACCTTCGAGCCGGCCGCAATGGCGAAAGCCCATCGCCTCGTGCAGCTTCACCGAGGCACTGTCGGGGCGGCCGTCACCGATGACCGCGATCATCTGGCGGAAGCCTGCCTGCGTCGCCCGCTCGACAAGTCCTGTCAGTAGCAGCCGGCCGATGCCGCGGCCCTGCATGTCGGGCGCCATGTAGATCGAATTCTCCACCACGAACCGGTAGGCGGGTCGCGGCCGGAAAGGCCCGGCATAGGCGTAGCCCAGTATGCGCCCGTCTTCCTCCGCCACAATGTAGGGATAGCCGCCCTTCTCCAGCGCGGCGAAGCGCTCCGTCATCTCGGCCAGCGTCGGCGGCGTCAGCTCGTAGCTCGCCGTGCCGTTGGCCACGGCGTCGGCATAGATTTGGGTGATGGCGGCAAGGTCGTCGCGCGTGGCGGCGCGCAGGGCGGGCTGTGTCATCTCTCGGCCTGATCTTGGGAGGATCGCCCCAATGCAACCAGCCGGAGGCGCGCCCGGCAAGCGCGCAGCGCGCCCCAGCCGATGGGCCAGCTCAGTCGGCGTCGCCCGGTCCGGCCGCGCGGTCCGCGTGGCCCAGGTCGCGCTCAGGCCACACGCTGTCGCGCACGATCCGCTTCAGCACCTTGGCTTCCGGAAAGCCGCCGTCGCGCTTGCGCTCCCAGATCGTCTGGCCGTCGAGCGTGATCTCGAAATGCCCGCCGGTGGCGGGCACCAGCGCCACCTCGCCGATGTCCTGGCCGAAAGTCTGCAGCAGCTCCTGCGCCATCCACGCCGCCCGCAGCAGCCAGTTGCACTGCGTGCAGTAGGTGATGGCGATGCGGGGCTTATCGCTCATCGCCCGGCTCAGGCCGCGCTGAGCCTGGCCATCGTCTCGTCGTCGACCTCGAAATTGGCGTACACGTTCTGCACGTCGTCGTCGTCCTCGAGCGTGGCCACCAGCTTCATCAGCGACTGCGCGCGTTCCTCGTCCACCGGCACCGTGTTCTTCGGCTTCCAGATGATCTTCACGCTCTCGGCCTCGCCGAGCGCGCTTTCCAGCGCCTTGGAAACCTCGCCGACCGATTCGAACGCGCAGTAGATGGTGTGGCCCTCGTCGTCGGACACGATGTCGTCGGCGCCGGCTTCCAGTGCCGCTTCCATGATCTTGTCGGCGTCGCCGGCGGCGGCGGGATAATAGATCTCGCCGACGCGATCCCACATGAAGGCGACAGAGTTGGTCTCGCCCAGCGCCCCGCCAGCCTTGGTGAAGGCCGCCCGCACGTTGGAGGCTGAGCGGTTGCGATTGTCGGTCAGCGCCTCCACGATCAGCGCCACGCCGCCGGGGCCGTAGCCCTCGTAGCGCACCTCGTCATAGTTTTCCGTGTCGGCGCCGGCCGCCTTGTTGATGGCGCGGGCGATGTTGTCCTTCGGCATGGACTGCGCCTTGGCGGCGTTGATCGCCAGCCGCAGGCGCGGGTTCATGTCGGGGTCGGGCGTGCCCATCTTGGCCGCGACGGTGATTTCGCGCGCGAGCTTTGAGAACATCTTGGACTTGACCGCATCCTGGCGGCCCTTGCGGTGCATGATGTTCTTGAACTGTGAATGGCCGGCCATGGCACCCCTGCGGAAAACTCTGATCTGTCGAGAATGGCGCGCCTTATAATAAAAGGCCGCGCCGAGGTCCAGTCGCAGTCGCCTTCCGGGCGCCTCGCGCGGCCTTTCCTCGCGCTCGCGCAATCGTGAAGCGCGCCGGGCGAAATCGGCTGGCGCGCCTGTCGTGCGTGCCTATCGTCGGGCAAAGCGGAGGAAGGAGCCCGGCATGAGACAACTCTTCGCCATCGTCATCCTCGCCGCGCTGGCCGGCGTGGCGCCGGCGGCCGCGCAGATTGCCGATGCGCCGGTGCCCAGCCAGTGCGTGGCCGTGGCGCAGTCGCTGCCGCGCGTCACCTACGCCAGTTTCACGCCCGCGCAGGCGGAGCAGGGCGTCGTCACCATCACCTATGCCGGCCACTCCACCTACGTGATCGAGACGTCCGGCGGCGTGCGCATCGCGACCGACTTTTCCGGCCATTATGGCTTCGATCCGCTGCCGCGCGTGGTCACCATGAACAAGGCGCACGGCACGCACTACACCCACACGCCAGACCCCGGCATCGAGCACGTGTTGCGCGGCTGGAACCCGGAGGGCGGGCCGGCGCGGCACGCCGTCGTGGTCGACGACGTCTACATCCGCAACGTGCCGACAGACATACGCAGCTGGGAGGGGATGGAGCGCGACGGCAATTCCATCTTCATCTTCGAGGTGGCTGGCCTGTGCATCGGCCATCTCGGCCATCTGCACCACGACCTGACCGACGCGCACTACGCCGCCATCGGCCGGCTCGACATACTCATGGTTCCGGTCGACGGCGGCATGACGCAGTCGCTCGCCAATATGGGCGAGATCACCAGGCGGCTCTTTTCCTCTGTGGTGCTGCCCATGCACCGCCATTCCACCCCGCTCGGCGAGTTCCTGTCGCGCATGGGCGAGGGCTTTGCGGTCGACTACCGCGCGGAGCGGTCGCTCACCGTGTCGCTGCGCGACCTGCCGAGGCGGCCCACCATCGTGGTCCTGCGCGGCGTCTAGCCGGCGGCGTCAGGCGGCGACACGCACCGTGTTGCGGCCGTCAGCCTTGGCGCCGTAGAGCGCGCCGTCGGAGCTTGCCAGCAGCTTGTCGAGGCAGGCGCCCGCTACGCCGTCGATAACGGCCACGCCGATGCTGACGGAGATGCGGATGGCGGCGTCGGGCGCCACCGCGACCGCGCCGGCCTCAACCGCTGCCCGGATGCGCTCGGCCACCGCGATCGCCTCCTGCGCGCCCGCGCCCCGCAGCACGACGGCGAACTCCTCGCCGCCGAGCCGCCCGAGCAGGTCGCCCGGCCGCAGCTCGCCGCCGACCCGGCGGGCGAATTCCACCAGTACGCGGTCGCCGCCCGCATGCCCGTGCGCGTCGTTCACCCGCTTGAAATGGTCGACGTCGAGCATCAGCAGCGCCACCGGCGCGCCGCGTGCGGAAAGGCGCGCCACCATGTCGTAGCCCTTGTCCATGAAGGCGCGGCGCGACAGCACGCCGGTCAGCGCGTCATGCGTCACCGCGTGCGACAGCCGCGCCAGAAGTTCCTCCCGCGCCTGGTTGATGGCCGAGACGGTCAGCGGCGCGATCGCGATCAGCGCCACGCCAAGCCTGACCGAGCTGGTCGAGCCGAACACGTCCGACGACATCGGCAGCGGCAGCAGGCCGGTCGCCGACGATATCAGCAGTCCCGCGCACAGCAGCCCCGTCACCAGGGCGGTGAGGAACATGCTGTAGGTCAGCGCGCACCAGACAAGCGCCGGCACCGTGAAGGCGATGGCGCCCGGCCCGCCCACCAGCATCGCGCCCGCCGCCGACAGGGCCAGCGTGGCCAGCGGCGCCACGCGCCACCACCAGCGGCCCGACATCCACCGCCTGAGCGCGAATTCGGCCTTCAGGCCGCGCCAGTCGGGAAGGGTGAGTATGATCGGCAGGATGACGAGGCTGTTCACCAGCTCGGTCACGAACCAGAACTCCAGCCCTGTGGCGAAGTCGCGGTCGAACAGCAGCCGCGCCGCGCCTCCGCCGGCCAGCGCGGCCATGCCCGCCGTCGCCGCGCACACCGCCAGCAGGTAGAGCACGGAAAGCTGCCGCCGCAAGGCGCGGTCCTCCGGCGTCAGCAGGCTGAAGAGCACGAAGCCCGTCGCCGCGCCGGTCATGTTGGCGGCGGTCAGCCACAGCGTCACCCAGGGATCGCCGCCGGTGATCAGGTCGGCGGCCATGTAGCCCGCGAAGGCTGCCGCCCAGCTGGGTAGCGCGGCGAGCGCCGGCCAGCGGACCATCATGCCGAGCAGGATCGCGTTGGCCGGCCAGAAGGCGGCGAGAAAGCCCATGGGGCGGGTCAGGATGCCGAAGAGCGAAGCGGCGAGCACCACGCAGAAGACGATGGCGAACGCGCGGGCGGTCCCGATGGGTTGCGCGGCGTCGGGCCCCCGGTCGAAGGCGGCTTGCGGCATGGCGGCACCTCGCGAGCTGTCCGTCTCGGAGGGCCATCATTGCAGTCTGCGGTTGCAGCGTTGTTAACCGCCGCAACCGCTTTTGACCTTTCTGCCGATTTGCCGCCGCCCGGGGCGGCTATTCCCTGGGGGTGCCGGCTCCCTTGCGCCGCCGCTGCACCATGTTGAGCGCCTCCACGAAGGCCGAGAAGCCCATGGCGGCGTAGATGTAGCCCTTCGGCACGTGGTAGCCGAAGCCGTCGGCGATCAGCGTCATGCCGATCATCAGCAGGAAGCCCAGCGCCAGCATCACGATGGTGGGGTTCTTGGCGATGAAGCGCGCCAACGGGTCCGCCGCCAGCAGCATCACTGTCACGGCCGCGATCACCGCGATGTACATGATGGCGATCTCGTCCACCATGCCGACCGCGGTAATGATGGAGTCGACCGAGAAGACGAGGTCCAGCAGCAGGATCTGGAAGATCGCGCCGCCGAAGGTCAGCGTGGCCGCGTCGGAGACGATGTTGTCCTTGTGGTCGACCGTATCGACCGAGTGATGGATCTCCTTCGTCGCCTTCCAGACCAGGAACAGACCGCCGGCGATGAGGATGAGGTCGCGCCACGAGAAGGGATGGCCGAAGGCCTCGAAAAGCGGCGTGGTCAGCTGCACGATGAAGGAGATGGTGGCCAGCAGCAGCAGCCGCATGATGAGCGCCGCGCCGATGCCCAGCCGCCGGGCGCGCGACTGCATGTGCGCGGGCAGCTTGTTGGTCAGGATCGATATGAAGATCAGATTGTCGATGCCGAGCACGACCTCGAGCACCACGAGCGTCGCCAGCGCAACCCACGCCGTCGGATCGTTCACCCACAGAAAATACTGGGCGAGAAATTCCATTGCGGTCCCCTCTCATGCGAGATTTCGCGGAGAACTAGGAACGCGCAGGCCCAACTTCAATACGGCCTTGGCCCAATATTACATCCAGAAGGAAGGCACGGTCTCTTCCAGCCGCGGACCCAGCCGCAGCGGCGCTATCCGCTCGGCGAGGCCGGTGCGGTCGGAGATGTCGAGGCCGACGCCGCAGATGGTGGCCGGCCCGCTGGCGGCTTCGAAGCGCCCCTTCGGCACTTTCGACAGGAAGCGGTTGAGCGGCTCCTCCTTGTCCATGCCCAGCGAGGAATCATAGTCGCCGCACATGCCGGCGTCGGTGATGTAGCCGGTGCCGCCGTTGAGGATCTGGTGGTCGGCGGTGGGCTGGTGGGTGTGCGTGCCGATCACCGCGCTGGCGCGGCCGTCGACGAAATGGGCGAAGCACATCTTCTCGCTGGTCGCCTCGGCATGCAGATCGACCACCACGGCGTCGGCCTGCTCGCCCAGCGGGCAGGCCGCCAGCTCGCGCTCGGCCGCCTGGAAGGGGTCGTCCAGCTCCGGATGCATGAAGACGCGGCCCATGATGTTGGACACGAAGACGCGCGCGCCGTTCCTGGCGATGTAGACGCCGCTGCCGCGCCCCGGCGTGCCGTCCGGAAAATTGGCCGGCCGCAGGAAGCGGTCCTCGCGCGGGGCAAAGCTCAGCGCCTCGCGCTGGTCCCACACATGGTTGCCGGTGGTCACCACGTCGGCGCCGGCCTCCAGCGTGTTGCGGAAGATCTCCTCGGTGATGCCGAAGCCGCCGGCGGCGTTCTCGCCATTGACGATGACGAAGTCGAGCCGCAGGTCCGAGATCAGGCCGGGCAGGCGTTCCCACACCGCTGTCCGTCCCGTCTTGCCCACCATGTCGCCGAGGAAGAGAAGTCGCATCCGCCCTCCTAGAGCATTTCCGGCAAAGTTGCGAAGCGGTTTTGCATCCACAAATGCGGCTCAAATACAGATGGAGCGGGTCTGCCGAGCCCGCGAAACCGGAACCGCTCTATCGTGCGGCGCCGAGCCGGCGCAAGCCGCTTTCGGTCACGATTTCGGGCAGCACGATGTCGTGCGGCTCGTCGGGCACCCGCTCCACGCGCTGGCAGTCGAAGGCGACACCGATCAGCCTCGGCGCGTGGCCGGCCGCGCGCAGCGCTTCGATCGCACGGTCGTAATAGCCGCCGCCATAGCCGATGCGGTGGCCGCGCCCGTCGAAGGCCGCCAGCGGCACCAGCATCAGCCGCGGCTCCAGAAGCCGCGCCTCTGGCCCGGGGCCGTAGGTGCCGAAGCCCATCGCCACCATCTCGGCGCCGCGCACCAGCTCGCGGAACACGATCGTCGTCCTGTCGAGGATGGCCGGCAGCGCCAGCCGCGCGCCCCTGTCCGCCAGGGCAAACATCAGCGGCCGCACATCCACCTCCGAGCGCATCGGCCAGAAGCCGGAGATGATCGCGCCCGGCTCCACCTCGATATCGGCCGCCGCCTCGGCGATGGCGAGCGAGGCCTCGATCCGCCATTGCGGGTCAAGCGCGTCGCGCCGGGCAAGCGCCTCGGCGCGCAGCGCCTGCTTGATGTCCTTGGGCGTGATGTTGGGAAGGTCGGTCATGCCGCCTCTTTGGCGCAGCAGGCCGCAAAAGGCCAGCCATGCGGGACGGCATGCAAGAAAGGCCGGCGAGAACACGCGAGGGAAGGCCGGTGCGGGAAAGTGGCGATCCGCGACGACCGGTGGAGTGGTTGATCCCGGGAGCCTACAAAGTAGGTGGGCGCCGTATGTCCGAACCCACGGGTCCGGCCAGGGACAGCTCCCTAGGGATCAGTAAGGCCCCGGGGATAAGTTACTCCTGCCGGGAAGCGCAGATCGCCGGGGACGAATATAGTCCTGCAAAGCGGCGCCCGCCAGTGCCGATCGCGCCGGGTCCCACTTGCGCGGCCGGGGCCGCGTCCTTAGGGTCCGGCGCGAAATTGTTCAGGGAATGAACGGATGCGCTTCGAAGGAACGGCGGCCTATGTCGCCGACAGGGATCTGATGGTGGCGGTCAACGCGGCGATCGCGCTGGAGCGGCCGCTGCTGGTCAAGGGCGAGCCCGGCACCGGCAAGACCGAGCTTGCCCGGCAGGTCGCCTCGGCGCTGGGCCTCGACCTGATAGAATGGCACGTGAAGTCCACCACCAAGGCGCAGCAGGGCCTCTACGAATATGACGCCGTCAGCCGCCTGCGCGACAGCCAGCTCGGCGACGAGCGCTTCAACGACATCCGCAACTACATCAAGCGCGGCAAGCTGTGGGAGGCGTTTGCAGCCGGCCGCAAGGTAGTGCTGCTGATCGACGAGATCGACAAGGCCGACATCGAATTCCCCAACGACCTCCTGCAGGAGCTCGATCGGATGGAGTTCTTCGTCTACGAGACGGGCGAGACGATCCGCGCCGAGAACCGGCCCATCGTCATCATCACCTCCAACAACGAAAAGGAGCTGCCGGACGCCTTCCTGCGGCGCTGCTTCTTCCACTACATCCGCTTCCCCGATGCCGACACGCTGGCCCGGATCGTCGAGGTCCACTATCCCGGCATCAAGCAGAACCTGGTGCGCGCCGCGCTGACCCAGTTCTACGAGCTGCGCGAGGTTCCGGGGCTCAAGAAGAAGCCGTCGACGTCGGAAGCGCTCGACTGGATCAGGCTGCTCGTCGCCGACGACGTCCAGCCGGAGGACCTGCGCGGCGACGCGAAGAACGCGCTGCCGAAGCTGCACGGCGCGCTGCTCAAGAACGAGCAGGACGTGCACCTGTTCGAGCGCCTCGCCTTCATGGCGCGGCGGCAGGGTTAGCCGGCATGCGCGCACGTGTCTTCATCGCCCGGCTCGGCGCGGCGCTGGGAATGGCGCTCGCCGCCGCAGCGCCGGCCGGCGCCCAGGTCGAACGACTGGCGGCGGCCAGCAACACCGCCATCAGCATCACCGGCGACGTCACGATGGACGATTTCTCCATCGTGTTCGAGAACGGCGCCGAGCTCGCCTTCTCCGACCTGGTCGCCGACAGTTTCGTGGCCGACGGACAGCGCGTGCCGGCTTCCGTCTACAGGGTCGAGACGCCTGCCGACCCAGAGCTGCTGAACGGAAATCAGCTCTGCGGCGCCGGCGACGTCACCTATCTCGCCAGCTGGCTCGCCGGCGACGACCTCACCGCCATCGCCGTGTTCACAGGGGACGAGCCGCCGCAGAGCGACGCCGAGATGTGCGCGTCATACTTCTACGCGGTCGCCCCGTAGCGGGCAGCCGCCGGCCGGGCTCTCAGTGCAGCACCAGTTCGCCGCTCACATTGCGCCATTCGTTCGGCGCGATCAGCCTGCGGTGGGTGTAGCTCACCGAATGCAGCGGCCCGTCCAGCTTCTCGCGCCAGAAATCGAGGAAGCGGTAGAGCTCCGGAAATTTCGGGGCGAGGTCGAAATGCTGCCACAGGAAGGTCTGCAGCAGGTGCGGGTGGTCGGGCAGATGGTACAGGATCTGGGCCGTGGTCAGTCCATAGCCCTTGAGCATGAGCTCGGTTTCGGCGTGACGTGGCATGTCAGGGTCCCTCGAACGTCTCCTCCCGCTCGGGAGTGTGCCGCCGAAAACGTTAAGCGACTACTGACGGTTCCGCGATTACCACAACATAATCAATAGCTTGGCAGCCGGCATGCGCGAGTGCTGACAGCGCCGGTCTGTGCCGGCGCGGCACGCTGTCGCGCCGGATCGAACGTCTAATATTGTGGCAGGCGGGCAAATGATAATAAATGCGCCGCGATAGTGCGCCGGAAGGCGCGGAGCGGCGATCCCATGCCGCAGCGGGCCGTCTCGAGGGAGGAATCATGTCCGAAGTCCACGTCCACAAGGTCAAGCCGGCCTGGAAGAAAGGCGCGCTGATCGACAATGAGACCTACCTGAAATGGTATGCCGAGAGCGTGAAGAATCCCGACCGGTTCTGGGGCAAGCACGGCAAGCGCATCGACTGGTTCAAGCCCTACAACAAGGTCAAGAACACGTCCTTCGACGGCAAGGTCTCGATCAAGTGGTATGAGGACGGGGTCACCAACGTCGCCTACAACTGCATCGACCGCCACCTCAAGAAGCGCGGCAACCAGACCGCCATCATCTGGGAAGGCGACAATCCCTACGACGACAAGAAGATCACCTACAACGAGCTGTACGACCGCGTCTGCCGCCTGGCCAACGTGCTGAAGAAGCACGGCGTCAGGAAGGGCGACCGCGTCACCATCTACATGCCGATGATCCCCGAGGCCGCCTATGCGATGCTGGCCTGCGCGCGCATCGGCGCCGTGCATTCGGTGGTGTTCGGCGGCTTCTCGCCCGATTCGCTGGCCGGCCGCATCATCGACTGCGAGTCCACCTTCGTCATCACCGCCGACGAAGGCCTGCGCGGCGGCAAGCCGATCCCGCTCAAGGAAAACACCGATCGCGCCATCCAGATCGCCGGGCGCGACGGCGTCGTGGTCAAGAAGGTGCTGGTGGTTCGCCGCACCGGCGGCAAGACCGGCTGGTCGCCCGACCGCGACCTCTGGTACCACGACGAGATCGCGGCGGCGAAACCCGACTGCAAGCCGGAGAAGATGAAGGCGGAGGATCCGCTGTTCATCCTCTACACCTCGGGCTCGACAGGCAAGCCCAAGGGCGTGCTGCACACCACCGGCGGCTACCTCGTCTATGCCTCGATGACGCACCAGTACGTCTTCGACTACCATGAGGGCGACGTCTACTGGTGCACGGCCGATGTCGGCTGGGTCACCGGCCACAGCTACATCGTCTACGGGCCGCTCGCCAACGGCGCCATCACGCTGATGTTCGAGGGCGTGCCTAACTACCCCAGCCAGTCGCGTTTCTGGGAAGTCATCGACAAGCACCAGGTCAACATCTTCTACACCGCGCCCACCGCCCTGCGCGCGCTGATGGGCGCCGGCGACAGCCACGTGAAGAAGACCTCGCGCAAGTCGCTGCGCGTGCTCGGCTCCGTCGGCGAGCCGATCAACCCGGAAGCCTGGGAGTGGTACTACAGGGTGGTCGGCGACAGCCGCGTGCCTATCGTCGACACCTGGTGGCAGACCGAGACCGGCGGCATCCTGATCACGCCGCTGCCGGGCGCCACCGACCTCAAGGCCGGCTCGGCCACGCGTCCCTTCTTCGGCGTGCAGCCGCAGCTGGTCGACGAGAAGGGCAAGGTGCTGGAGGGCGCGGTCTCCGGCAATCTCTGCATCACCGATTCCTGGCCGGGGCAGATGCGCACCGTCTACGGCGACCACGACCGTTTCGTGCAGACCTACTTCTCCACCTACAAGGGCAAGTACTTCACCGGCGACGGCTGCCGCCGCGACGAGGACGGCTATTACTGGATCACCGGCCGCGTCGACGACGTGCTCAACGTGTCGGGCCACCGCATGGGCACCGCCGAGGTGGAATCGGCGCTGGTCAGCCACGACAAGGTCTCGGAAGCCGCCGTCGTCGGCTACCCGCACGACATCAAGGGGCAGGGCATCTACTGCTACGTGACCCTGATGGCGGGCGAGAAGCCCAGCGACGAGCTGCGCAAGGAGCTCGTCGCGCATGTGCGCCGCGAGATCGGGCCGATCGCCTCGCCCGACCTGATCCAGTTCGCGCCAGGCCTGCCCAAGACCCGTTCCGGCAAGATCATGCGCCGCATCCTGCGCAAGATCGCCGAGGACGATTACGGCGCGCTGGGCGACACCTCCACGCTCGCCGATCCGGCCGTGGTCGACGACCTGGTCAACAACCGGCAGAACAAGCGGGCATGACGCGGCGCGGCGGCGTGGCGCGCGTGCAGGAAGGGGCGCATGCGTTTTTCGCCCACCCAGTGGGTCCTCGTCTTCACGCCGCCGCTGCTGCTGGGTAGCTGCTGGCTGGTGTTCAGCCTTGCCGGCGCGGCGCTCGGTCCGCGCGCCGGCTATTTTGCCGGCTTCCTTTTCTACTGGATCGTCTGGTGCCTGCTGCTTCCCGCCCTGCTCCTCGGCGGGCGGCTACGGGCCGGCTTTCGCCCGGTGGGGCGTCCGCTCGGCGCAAAACCCTGGCTTGCGCTCGTCCTGCTGCTGTGGCCGCTCGCGCTTGGCTTCGGCTACGCCTTTCCGCAGGCGCTGCCGAAAGCCGGCTGGCTGGTCGTCGCCGCCTCGCTGGCGCTGGCGCTGGTCAACGCGGTGCTGGAGGAGCTGCTGTGGCGCGCCACCTATCTCGCCGTCTTTCCCGGCTCCGCTTTCTGGGGCTGGCTCTACCCGTCGCTCGGCTTCGCGGTGTGGCACTATGCGCCGCAGGCCGTCTTCCCCAGCGCGGCGCCAGGCGGCGCGACGGCGCTCGTCATCGTGGCCGGGCTGGTGGGGCTGGGCTGGGGCTATGTGGCCCGCGCGACCGGCACCAGCCGCTGGACGGCCGCCTCGCATGCGCTGTTCGACTTTTCGGGTCTCGGCGCGCGCATCTACTTCCCCTGACGGGCAGGCCGCGCCGCGCCCGGCCGGCCAGGAAGACCCGGCAAGCTCCGCACGGCGGCACTTGCCTCTTCCCCAGGGGCAGCTTGCCAAAGCCGGCGAAGCACCCCATCATCATCACGTGTTCAACGAACTGAAAGGAGGTGATCCGATGTCGAGTGGTTTCGGTTTCCGTAACGTGGCTCTCGCGGATTGCTCTTTCAGGAAGCATTCTTCCTGACAGGCGCATGACGCGCGGCAGGCGGGTCTTCCCGCCGCCAGAGACCGCGCCGCGGACGAAAGCACGGGGCCGCTCCCACCGGGAGCGGCCCTTTTCGTTGCGCCGGGCCTTTGCCTACCGGGTCAGCGCCAGCCGCTCGATGTTGCGCGCCACTTCCAAGAAGGCCGCTTCGAGTTCAGCCCCGGTGCCCGTCTCGAAATAGTGGCGCACATTGCCGATGTCCGGCGAGGCGCATTCGGCCATGGTCTGCTTCGCCGCGCGGTTCTCCAGCTTGAAGCCGATGGTGAAGACCTCGATGCCATCGTCGCGCATGGCGCGGCACAGCTTCGCCGCCGCGTCGCGCGTCGCCTGCTTGCCGTTGCCGTCATAGACCTCGCCCGCGTCGCGCGCGTCGAAGAAGGACAGGTTGAACTCGCCATCCGTCATCAGGATGGCGAACTTGCCCACCTTCCTCGGGTCGGCCGCGGCCGGGCGCTCGGAGGCGCGCATCACGCCGCCCCACTTGTCCGACAGCATGTACCAGGCCCACTGCACGCCGATGTGGCCGCCGGTGCCGCCTTCGGCCACGAAGCCGTCGATCGCGGCGGACAGCTTGCGCGCGTCGGCCGTCAGCGGCATCACCGCCGCGGCCGGGCAGGCGCGGCTGCGCATGCGCGTCGCGAAATCGCCAAGCAGCAGGTCGCGGTTGACCATGGCCGTCTGCGGCCCCGCATCCGTATACTGGTGGCGGCCCTTGCGCTCGGTGGCGCAAGTGTCGGGCCTTCCGGCGGCGGCCTGGCGCGGCGCGTTCATGCCGGGCGCTTCGGCGCGGTCCTCCGCGCGGCGCTCGACGAACACCGTCGCCTCGGCCAGTCCGCCCGCGTTCACCGCGTTCGCATAGGGCACCAGCGCGATGCGCACGCGCGGGTCGGAAGCGTCCTGCGCCGCCAGCAACGTGCCCACCGCGTTCTTGGCCGCCGCCTTCAGGTCGCGCAGCTTCTGGCCGGCCATCGAGCCGGTCACGTCCAGCATCATCGATATCTCGATCCTGCGGTCGGAATAGACCGCCGCCGACTGCGTCGCCACGCGCCGCGTCTGGCCCATGCCCAGCATCGGGAAGGCAAGCTCCACCACCACGCTCGCCTCGGCCTTCACCGCGCTCGTCGCCCGGTCCACCAGCAGGCTGTCGAGCGTGATCCGCTCCGGCGCCGCGAAGCCGGTGCCGCCATTGGACAGCAGGAAGGCCTCCACCGTGGCGCGCGCATCCCTCTCGCCGATGCGCCCCGTGGTCAGGTCGCGCGCGGTCGAGGTCACCGCCGCGTCCAGCGCGTTGAGCAGGTTCGACCGCGTCAGCATCAGCTGGGCCGTGTTCAGGCCGAAGCCGGCCGAAAGCAGCAGCACGCTGGCGATGGCGCCGAAAATCACGGCGAAATTGCCGCCCCGGTCCTTGCGAAAACGCGCCGCCGCCGATCCGTCGAGCCTGCCAAGAACCATGTACCGCTCCCTTTCGTGACGCCGCCGCGCCGTTTCGGGGAAAGGTGCAAGATCGCTGCCGTTAACCGGCCGTTAGGGCATTGGCGGCCGGCGCACTGCGCCAAGCCATTGATTTTGCGTGTGCTGGCTGGGAAACATGGTTTCCGCTTCGTTAACGGAATTGGCCTGCGCCGGCTTCGCCTGCGCGCACGCGTCCGGTTTCGGCACAGATGCGGCGCAAGCCTCCTTCAGCAATAGGCCGCACGCCTGCCGCCGTCGTAGAGGCGGGCATGCTGCGCCGCCGCCAGCGCGGCTGCCGCGTCGCGCCCGTCATGCACCATCACGTCGGCGATCACGCGCCCGAAATATTTGTCGCCGCCAATGTTGGCCACCAGCACCGGCGCGCCCGCCACGAGCTCCTCCAGCGCCTGCCGCGCCGCTTCGGCCGCAGCGCGCTCGGCTGCGCAGCGGCTTCGCATCTCGGGCGCGTCGATGCCGCGTATGCGCACGCTCACCCGCACGCTGTGGCCCGGCCACACATGCGCCACCGCCGCCAGCGTGTCGCCGTCGATCACGCGCTCGACATGCGCCTCCACCGGCCCGCGCACCACATCGCCGGCACCGGCAGGTGCGGTGCCGAGCGCGAAAACAAGCGCCGTGAGTGACGGGGCGATTCGCATGATAGGATCATATTCCTATCAACTAAGATGGGCAAGCTGTCAGAAGTCGCTGGCGCGGCCCTTCACTTCCCAGTCGCCATAGCGCACAGGCTCGGGCCCTTTCGGCCCGCCCAGCTCCTTCGGCGGTGGCGGCGCGGCGTCCGCCTGCCTGCGGCGCTCCTCCGCCTCGGCCAGCGCCCGGCGGGCGGCCGGCGTCAGCGCGGCCCGCGCAGCCTGAGGCGTGCCGGCAGGGGCCGCTGCTTGCACTGTTGCCTTCCCGGTTTCTGGCCCCGTTGCCGGCGCGGTTTCGGGCACTCCCTCGGGCAGCTTGTCCTCATGCATCCTTTGCACGCCTTCGACATTGAAACGGAAGCGGGGTTTCCCCCATATAAGGCTGGAAAACGCCGCGGACGACCCCCCTGCGGGGCGAGCGTGCCGGTGGCGACACTGGAGACCTGGATGAACGTCATTCGCACCGCCATGCTGCTTGCGCTGATGACCGCGCTGTTCATGGGCGTCGGCTACCTGATCGGCGGTTCGGGCGGCATGATGATCGCCTTCCTCATGGCCGCCGGCATGAACCTCTTCTCCTACTGGAACGCCGACAAGATGGTGCTGCGGATGCACCACGCCGTCGAGGTCGACGAGCGCAAGGCGCCGGAATATTACGGCATCGTGCGCGACCTCGCCGCCCGCGCCGGCCTGCCCATGCCGAAGGTCTATATCATCGACAATCCGCAGCCCAACGCCTTCGCCACCGGCCGCAACCCGCAGAACGCGGCGGTTGCCGCCACCACGGGCCTGCTGCAGCGCCTTTCGCCGCAGGAGGTCGCCGGCGTCATGGCGCATGAGCTCGCCCACGTGCAGAACCGCGACACGTTGACCATGACCATCACGGCCACGCTTGCCGGCGCGATCTCCATGCTCGGCAACTTCGCCTTCTTCATGGGCGGCAACCGCAACAACAACAATCCGCTGGGCGTCATCGGCGTGCTGGCGGCCATCATCGTGGCGCCGCTTGCGGCCATGATGGTGCAGATGGCGATCAGCCGCACGCGGGAATATTCGGCAGACCGGCGCGGCGCCGAAATCTGCGGCCGGCCGCTCTGGCTCGCCTCCGCGCTCGACAAGATCGCGCGCGGCGCCAAGGCGATCCACAATCCCGACGCCGAGCGCAATCCGGCCACGGCGCACATGTTCATCATCAACCCGCTGTCGGGCGAGCGCATGGACGGGCTGTTCTCCACCCATCCCAACGTGGAGAACCGCATCGCCGCGCTGGAGGCGATGGACGCCGAATTCGCGGCCGCCGGCGGCGGCGCGCCCAGCCGCTCGCAGCCGCGGGCCGAGGCTGCGCCCCGTCCGCGTCCTGCCGCGCCGGAGCAGTCGGGGCCCTGGGGCGGCCGTCCCGCCCACGAGCCGGCCGAGCCGCAGCAGCCCAATGCCTCACAGCCCAATCCCTGGGGCCGCAATCCCACCGGACCGCGCACCACCCGCAGGGGTCCGTGGCAGTGAATTCGCGCAGGCCCCGGCGGCCCGCCGCCGGCGGCAAGGGCAACGGCAGCGCGCGCATTCCCCGGCAGGAAGCGACCGACCGTCCGGGCCTCGCCGCCCGCAAGGCGGCCGCAAGGCTGCTGGCCGCGGTCATCGATGCGCACACGCCGCTCGACGGGCTGACAGACAACGAGCACGGCCATCCGCAATACATCGCGCTGGAGCCGCGCGACCGCGCGCTGGTGCGCGCCATCCTCGCCACCGCGCTGCGCCACCGCAACAGCATCGCAGCGCTCGTCGCCGCGCGGCTCGAGCGCCCGCTGCCGGCCAATGCGCATGCGCTCTCCCATATCCTGCATGTGGGCGCAGCGCAGATGCTGTTCCTCGACATACCCGACAGCGCCGCCGTCGACCTTGCCGTCGAACACGCCCGCTCCGACCCGCGCACCGCCCGCTTCGCCTCGCTGGTCAACGCCGTGCTGCGCGAGATCGGCCGTCGCAAGGAGCGTGCGCTGCCGGCCGTGCTCGAAAAGACGGTCGATGCGCCGGAGTGGTTCGCGCAGCGGCTGGAGGCCGCCTATGGCGTCGGCAGGGCGGGGCGAATCCTCGCCATGCACCGGATCGAGGCTCCGACCGATTTTTCCGTGAAGTCTGATCCCGAAGGCTGGGCCGAACGGCTCGGCGGCATCGCGCTTCCCAATGGCGGCGTGCGCGTCGCCCGCCTTGCCTCTGCCGTCCCCGAACTGCCGGGCTATGCCGATGGCGAATGGTGGGTGCAGGATTTCTCGGCCTCGCTGCCGGCGCTGCTGATGGGCGAGGTGCGCGGGCTGCGCGTGCTCGACCTGTGCGCAGCGCCTGGCGGCAAGACGGCGCAGCTCGCCCATGCCGGCGCCCGCGTCACTGCGCTAGACAGTTCGGCAAGCCGGCTGAAGCGGCTTGCCGCCAATCTCGAGCGGCTGCGCCTCGAGGCGGAAATCGTCAGGGCAGACGCGCTCTCTTTCGAGCCGGTCGAGCTGTTCGACGCGGTGCTGCTCGACGCGCCCTGCTCCTCCACCGGCACGGTGCGCCGCCACCCCGACGTGCCGTGGACCAAGTCGCCCGCCGACATCGACAAGCTCGCCGACCTGCAGCGCCGCCTGCTCGACCGCGCGCTCGGCCTGGTCAGGCCCGGCGGCCGCGTCGTCTTCTCCAACTGTTCGCTCGACCCCGTCGAGGGCGAAGCGCTCGTCGCGGGCCTGCTCGCAGACCGTACCGATGTCGCGCCGGACCCCGCTTCGGCCGGCGAGCTGACTGCCGCCGCCCCCTTCCTGGCGGCGGACGGGACGCTGCGCACGACGCCGGCCGATCTCGACCTTGGCGATCCCGCAATCTCGGGTTGCGACGGCTTTTTCGCCGTGCGGCTGAGGCGGATTGGCGGCGTTTAACCCCCGTTAACCATTCCTTCGCACAAGGCGCTGAATCATATAGGCTATTCGCGAGGCCTATGGGGTGCCTCGCGAAGGAGGAAGCGGCAAATTGGTGAAGGGTAGGGCTGACAGCCCGCCTCTGTGGGGACTTGCGGCGCAGGCGCTGTGGCGCAGGGCGCGCAGTCGGCTGCGCGCCGGCCCGGTCTATCGCTGGCGCTATACGGGCCGCACGCCCGAACGCGTGCTGATCGCGCCGCCCGATCTCCGCCTCGCCGACAAGCAGATCGCCGACGAAATCTATCACGGCCGCTTTCCGCTCGCCGGGCACCTCGTCGACACCGGCGGCGACTCGCCTTTCCAGATCGAGTTCGCCGACGTCGCCTGGCTCGAATCGCTGCACGGCTTCCGCTGGCTCCGCCACATGCGGGAGGCCGGAACCGAGCTGGCCTCGGCCAATGCGCGGGCGCTGGTCTCGGACTGGATGGCCACGCATGGCCGCCGCATCGCGGGCATAGGCTGGGAGCCGGCGGTCACCGCGCGGCGCATCATCGCGTGGCTGCAGCATTCCACCGTGGTGCTGCAGGGCGCCGAGCTTTCCTTCTACCGCGCCTATCTGCGCTCGCTCTCGGTGCAGATCCGCTATCTGCGCGCCATGGTGCCGGACATGCCGCAGGGCGAGGAGCGTCTCCGCGCCCGCGCCGCACTCGCCTTCGCGGCACTGTCGCTGCCGGCGCCGGTGGCGGCGCTGCGCTCGGCCACGCGGCACCTGGCTGCCGAGCTGCAGCGGCAGATCCTGCCCGACGGCGGCCATGTCTCGCGCAATCCGATGGCGCTGCTGGAGCTGCTCGCCGACCTTTTGCCGCTGCGCCACACCTACACCAACCAGGCCGAGGCCCCGCCGGCCGAGCTGATCGCGGCGGTGGAGCGCATGCTGCCGGCGCTGCGCTTCTTCCGCCACCGCGACGGCGCGCTGGCGCTGTTCAACGGCATGGGCGCCACCGTGCAGGACCGCGTCGCCGCCATCCTGCGGCACGACGACACCGCCGGCCAGCCGCTGCTCAACATGCCCTATTCCGGCTATCAGCGCCTCACCATGGGCGGCACCACGATCATCGCCGACACCGGCGCCGCGCCGCCCGCCGACCTGTCGCACGAGGCGCATGCCGGCTGCCTCTCCTTCGAGATGTCGTCTGGCCGCCAGCGCTTCATCGTCAATTGCGGCGTCGACGAGTTCGGCGCGCCCGATTTCCGGCCGCTGGCGCGGGCCACCGCGGCGCACTCCACCGCCGTGCTCAACGACACCTCGTCCGGCCGTTTCGCGCTTGCCCCGCAACTCGCCGAGCTCGTCGGCACGCCGCTGATCGGCGGCCCGCGCAAGGTGCAGGTCGCCCGCAGCGATTCGATCGGCAGCCAGGGTTTCGTCGCCACCCATGACGGCTACGTCTCGCGCTTCGGCATCTATCACGAGCGCGAGCTGGCGCTGTCGGCCGACGGCGACATCATCGAGGGCGGCGACCGCTTCTTTCGCGCCGGCGGCGCCACCCCTCCCGACGACGGCCGCGACCACGTGGCGGTCCGCTTCCACATCCATCCGTCGATCGGCCTGTTCCGCGACCGCGAGGACCGCATGGTGCTCAAGGGGCCCGGCAGCGACATGTGGGTGTTCACCTGCCGCGAGGTGGAGCCGGTGGTCGAGGATTCCATCTTCTTCGCCGGCCTCGCCGGCCCGCAGAAGAGCCGCCAGATCGTCCTGTCCTTCAAGGCGTCCGAAATACCCGAAATCGCCTGGCGCTTCTCGCGCACGGTCCGCGAGGGATAGTCGGGGGCAGGAGCCCGGCTTCGGCGATTTCCAATCGCCGTCCGCTGTGTTAGGGCGCTGGCGAACCGCTCTATCGGGAAGTCCGTGCCATGGCCGTCGCGTCCAAGAAGATCGCCCCGCCCGACCTCGTGCGCGTGCGCAGCGCGCTGCTGTCGGTGTCCGACAAGACCGGGCTGGCGGAGCTGGCGAAGGCGCTCACCGACGAGGGCGTCGATCTTATTTCGACCGGCGGCACCGCCCGCGCCATCGGCGAGGCGGGCGTGGCCGTGCGCGACGTGTCCGACATCACCGGCTTCCCCGAGATCATGGACGGACGCGTCAAGACGCTGCACCCGCTCGTGCATGGCGGGCTGCTGGCGATACGCGACGACGCCCAGCACCGCGAGGCCATGAAGGCGCACGGCATCGGCGCCATCGACCTCGCGGTCATCAACCTCTACCCGTTCGAGCAGGTGCGCCGCGCCGGCGGCGACTATTCCGACATCGTCGAGAACATCGACATTGGCGGCCCCGCAATGCTGCGCGCTGCGGCCAAGAACCACGCCTATGTCGCCATAATCACCGACCCGTCGGACTATGCGAGGCTGCTCGACGAGCTGTCGCGCCACCGCGGCAGCCTGACCTACCGGTTCCGGCAGGAACTCGCCGCCAAGGCGTTCGCGCGCGCCGCCGCCTACGATGCCGCCATCTCGGGATGGTTCGCCGAGACGCTGGAGATCGCCGATCCGCAGTGGCGGGCCTTCGGCGGCAGGCTGGAATCGGTCATGCGCTATGGCGAAAACCCGCACCAGCACGCCGGCTTCTACGTCACCGGCGATCCCCGGCCCGGCGTCGCCACCGCCCGCCAGCTGCAGGGCAAGCAGCTTTCCTACAACAACATCAACGACACCGACGCCGCCTTCGAGCTGGTGTCGGAGTTCGATCCCGAGACCACCGCGGCCGTCGCCATCATCAAGCACGCAAACCCCTGCGGCGTGGCGCAGGCCGCCACGCTGCGCGAGGCCTACGAGAAGGCGCTCGCCTGCGACCCCGTCTCGGCCTACGGCGGCATCGTCGCGCTCAACCGTACGCTGGACGCCGAGGCGGCAGACGAGATCGTGAAGATCTTCACCGAGGTCATCATCGCGCCCGACGCCACCGCGGAGGCGCAGGCGATCGTCGCGGCGAAGAAGAATCTGCGGCTGCTGGTCACCGGCGGCATCGCCGACCCGCGCGCCAGGGGCCTCGCGGTCAAGTCGGTCGCCGGCGGCCTGCTGGTGCAGGACCGTGACGACGCCGTCGTCGACGATCTCGATCTCAAGGTGGTCACGAAGCGGGCGCCCACCGGTGCCGAGATGGCCGACCTGCGCTTCGCCTTCCGCGTGGCCAAGCACGTCAAGTCCAACGCCATCGTCTATGCCCGCGGCGGCGCCACGGTCGGCGTCGGCGCCGGCCAGATGAGCCGCGTGGATTCCTCCCGCATCGCCGCCCGCAAGGCCGAGGATGCCGCGCAGGCGGCCGGCATGGCCGAGCCGCTGACGCGCGGCTCCGTCGTCGCCTCCGACGCGTTCTTCCCCTTCGCAGACGGGCTGCTCTCGGCCGTCGAGGCCGGCGCCACCGCCGTCATCCAGCCGGGCGGCTCGATGCGCGACGAGGACGTGATCGCCGCCGCCGACGCGAACGGCATCGCCATGGTATTCACCGGGGTGCGCCACTTCCGCCACTGAGCGGGTGGGGCAACGGTCCGGCTGCACCAATCGCTTTTTCGCCGCGACGCTGGATTCTTGCCCGCCGCGCCGCTATTGAAACGCCAGCTTCGGCGGCCGCCGGCCTGCCGTGCATGACCTAGCCACCTGGAGACCCTTCCATGCCCGTCAAAGTCGCCATCAACGGATTCGGCCGCATCGGCCGCAACATCGTTCGCGCCATCTACGAGTCCGGCCGCAAGGACATCGACGTGGTCGCCGTCAACGATCTCGGCCCGGTCGAGACCAACGCCCATCTCATGCGCTACGACAGCGTGCACGGCCGCTTCCCGATCGAGGTCAAGGTCGAGGGCAACACCATCCATGCTGGCGACGAGAGCTTCCAGGTGTTCGCCGAGCGCGACCCCTCCAAGCTGCCCTGGAAGGATCTGGGCATCGACATCGTGCTGGAGTGCACCGGCATCTTCACCTCGAAGGAGAAGGCCTCGGCCCATCTCACGGCCGGCGCCAAGCGCGTCATCGTCTCGGCCCCCGCCGACGGCGCCGACCTGACCGTCGTCTACGGCGTCAACCACGACAAGCTGACGAAGGATCACATCGTGATCTCGAACGCCTCGTGCACCACCAACTGCCTCGCCCCGCTCGCCAAGGTGCTGAACGACGCCTTCGGCATCGAGAAGGGCTTCATGACCACCATCCACGCCTATACGGGCGACCAGCCGACGCTGGATACCATGCACAAGGACCTCTACCGCGCCCGCGCCGCGGCGATGTCGATGATCCCGACCTCGACCGGTGCCGCCAAGGCGGTCGGCCTGGTGCTGCCCGAGCTCAAGGGCAAGCTCGACGGCGTGTCGATCCGCGTGCCGACTCCCAACGTCTCCTGCGTCGACTTCAAGTTCGTCGCCAAGCGCACGGTCACCGTCGACGAGGTCAACGCCGCGCTGGTGGCGGCGGCCGACAAGGGCCCGCTCAAGGGCATCCTCGCCTATACGAAGGAGCCGCTGGTCTCCATCGACATGAACCACAACGCGGCATCGTCCACCTTCGCGCTCGACCAGACCAAGGTCATCGAGGGCAATCTGGTGCGCGTCATGTCCTGGTACGACAATGAGTGGGGCTTCTCCAACCGCATGGCCGACACCACGGTAGCGCTCGGCAAGCTCATCTGAGGCGCATCCCCGCAGGCGCCTGAACCAAACGACGCCCGGCCCCGGCCGGGCGTTTTTCGTTCCCGGTGCCGTCACGGCGCGCAAACCCTGCGCCGAGGCGCACGCCACGCGTTGACACGAACGCGTCCGCCGTCCGAAATTCGTCGCATTGCTGGTCGCTATTCACGCGATCGGCCGCGCATCGGGCAATGTCGCGGCCGGCAATATGGGGTGCTTCCGGCTCGTTCCGGGCCATGACAGGGGTTGATGATGGGTGGTGGCATTCTTCGTGCCGGGGCTCTGCTCCTGGCGATGTGGGCTGCGGCGGGTGCGGCGCGCGCCCAGGAAATCGACCTGTTCTCGGGCGAGCCGCCTGAAACCAGCCGCAGCATCGTGCTGGGCGGCCAGGTGCCTGGCATCAGCCGCGACATGATCGGCGGCATCGAGGTCTTCTCGCTTTCGCTGGAGGCAAACCGCAGCATGCGGTCGTCCAGCCGCGGCGGCCGGCGCGTGCGCATCAGCCTGCCGGAAGGCGAAAGCGCCACCTGCGCCTTCCCGCCCGAGCCCGACATGCCGCAGGAGGAAAGCAAGCTGCTGTCCGGGTCGGTAGCGGGCGGCGGAGCCACCAGCAGCTGCAGCCTGGTGGTCAGGGATGGCGGCGTGGTCGGCCAGATCGAGACGCCGTCGGGCCGCTACCGCATCGTGCCGGTCGGCGATGGCGCCCATGCCGTCGTGCGCATCAGGACCGAGCGCTTCGCGCCGGAAAGCGAGCCGCGCAGGCGGCCCGATGCCGCGCCCGACGAGCGCAGCCGCAACCTCACCGCCCCGCAGCAGTGCGACGTGGCGATGAACCCGTCGCTGCCGCCGCGTGCCTTCGGCCCCATCCGCGTGATGATCCTCTACACACCGGCCGCCAAGGCCTACTCGGCCGACATCGACGCCGACGTGGCGCTGCTGATGGCGAGCCTGCGGCGGAGCCTCTCGGCCGCCGGCACGGGCGGCAATTTCTCGATCTCGGTCGAGCTCGCCCATGCCCAGATGATCGACTATGCGGAATCGGCCGATGGCGGCATGTCCGTCGATCTCGACCGCCTCTCCAACCCCGGCGACGACATCTTCCGCATCGTGCCCACGCTGCGCCAGCGCTACCGGGCCGACCTGGTGCACATGCTGACGCGGGCCAATCCCGGCGACGGCTGCGGCCTTGGCTGGCTCAACACGCAGCCCGGGCCGGAGGACGCGCATTACGGCATGTCGGTCAGCGACATCGAATGCGCCGTCTCCAACCACAGCTTCGTGCACGAGCTGGGGCACAATATGGGCCTGGAGCACGATCGCAGGGTGTCGCCCGGCGGCGACCCTGCGGCCTACAATTACGGCTACGTGGTGCTCGACAAGCGCGTGCGCGACGTCATGGCCTACAACAATGCCTGCCAGGAACAGGATCTCTACTGCGAGCGGCTGCCCTATTTCTCCACGCCGCGCCTGTCGGTCGACGGGGCCAGCTTCGGCCGCCGGCCGTCGGACGGCGAGGGCGCCTACAACATTGAGGCGCTGTGCCGTGCGGCGCCCGCCATTGCCGGCTTCCGCGACCCGTTCCCCTTCAGCATGTTCGAAAACAACGACGTGACGGGCAGGGAAATCGCCCGCCAAAAGGGTTTGGACGAGGCCGCCTGCGCGGCGGCCTGCGCCGGCGACGGCCAGTGCGCGGCCTATACCTACGACAAGTGGAACAAGTGGTGCTTCCTCAAGGGCACGGTCACCGGTCTGCGGATCGAGCCGCGCGCCGTCTCGGGCGTGCGGCCCGAGCTGGGCGAGCCGCCGCGCTCGGATCGGCCGGTCGACCTGCTGCGCTATCGCGGCAGGCATTTTCCGGGCCGCGGCTACGCGTCGCTCTATGCGCCGGGCATGGAAGCCTGCGAGCATCTGTGCCGGGCCGACGGGCACTGCATGGGCTACACCCACTACGCCAGCGAGAACCGCTGCGAGGTCTTCTCGTCGCTGGGCGAATATTTCCCGCGCAGCGGGGCCGACAGCGGCGCCAAGATGCAGAAGGCGGCCGCGGCGGACTGATCCCGCGAAATCGACAGGCCTCTTGGACGCGGCGGACCGTTTCTGTATGGTCCGCCGCGTTCCGTTTCAGGAGAGTCTCGCGATGCCATCCTTCCGCACCCTCGACGACGTCGATGTAGCCGGCAAGCGCGTGCTGCTGCGCGTCGACCTCAATGTCCCGGTCAAGGACGGCAAGGTCACCGACGCGACCCGCATCGAGCGGGTGGCCCCCACCATCACCGAGCTCTCCGACAAGGGCGCCAAGGTCGTCATGCTCGCCCATTTCGGCCGTCCCAAGGGCAAGCCCGATCCCGAGCAATCGCTGAAGCCGATCGCGGCTGCCACGCAGGCCGTGCTCGGCCGCCATGTCGGCTTCGCCGCCGACTGCATCGGCGACGCGGCCGCAAAGGCCGTCGGCGCCATGAAGGACGGCGACATCCTGCTGCTCGAAAACACCCGCTTCCATGCGGGCGAGGAAGGCAATGACGCCGGCTTCGTGAAGGCGCTCGCAGAAAACGGCGATCTCTACGTCAACGACGCCTTCTCCGCCGCGCACCGCGCGCATGCCTCCACCGAGGGGCTGGCGCATGTGCTGCCGGCCTATGCCGGACGCACCATGCAGGAAGAGTTGCAGGCGCTGGAAAAGGGGCTCGGCAACCCGCAGCGGCCGGTGGTGGCCATCGTCGGCGGCGCCAAGGTGTCGACCAAGATCGACCTGCTGCAGAACCTCGTGAAGAAGGTGGACGCGCTGGTCATCGGCGGCGGCATGGCCAACACCTTCCTTGCCGCGCAAGGGCTCGACGTCGGCAAGTCGCTGTGCGAGCACGACCTTGCCGGCACCGCACGCGAGATCATGGCCGCCGCGAAGGCCGCCGGCTGCGAGATCGTGCTGCCCACTGACGCGGTGGTGGCGCGGAAGTTCGAGGCCAACGCCGACAACGAGACGGTGCCCGTCACGGCCGTGCCCGCCGACGCGATGATCCTCGATGTCGGCCCGGACACGGTGAAGGCGGTGACCGCCTGGATAGACCGCGCCGCCACGCTGGTCTGGAACGGCCCCCTCGGCGCCTTCGAGATCGCGCCCTTCGACCGCGCCACGGTGGCCGCGGCCAGGGAGGCGGCGGCGCAGACGAAGGCGGGCAGGCTGGTTTCGGTCGCCGGCGGCGGCGACACCGTTTCCGCGCTGAACCAGGCCGGCGTCGCCGACGACTTCACCTATGTTTCCACCGCCGGCGGCGCCTTCCTGGAATGGATGGAAGGCAAGGATTTGCCGGGCGTTACCGCGCTGCAGGCCTGAGGCCCGCGCGGTTTCGCGCCGGTGGCTTCGGCCGCGGCATCATGGCATTGGAACGCCGGCCGGCCTATTGAGTTCTGGACCGTCGATTTGGGAGAATGAGATGAACAAGGAAATGGCGGCGCAGGCCGCAAACAAGGACGGCTTCATTGCTGCGCTCGACCAGTCGGGCGGCTCCACTCCGAAGGCGCTCTCGCTCTACGGCGTCAAGGAAGACGCCTGGTCGGACGAAGCCGGCATGTTCGACCTGATCCATCAGATGCGCTCGCGCATCATCAAGTCGCCCGCCTTCACCGGCGACAAGGTCATGGGCGCCATCCTGTTCCAGCAGACCATGGACCGCGACATCGACGGCACGCCGACCGCGCAGTATCTGTGGGAAAAGCGCCGCGTGGTGCCCTTCCTCAAGATCGACAACGGCCTCGCCGAGGCCGGCGACGGCGTCAAGCTGATGAAGCCGATGCCCGACCTCGACGCGCTGCTGAAGCGCGCTGTCGCCAAGGGCATCTTCGGCACCAAGATGCGCTCGGTGATCGACGCGGCCAACCCGAAGGGCATCGCCGCCGTGGTCGACCAGCAGTTCGAGGTGGGCAGGCAGGTGCTGGCGCACGGCCTCGTTCCCATCATCGAGCCCGAGGTCACGATCTCGATCGCCGACAAGGCGGAAGCCGAGGACATCCTGCTCGCCGAGATCAAGAAACATCTCGACGGCGTGCCCGCCGGCAAGCAGATCATGCTGAAGCTGACGCTGCCGACCAAGCCCAACCTCTACAAGCCGCTGATCGACGATCCGCGCGTCATGCGCGTGGTCGCGCTCTCGGGCGGCTATTCGCGGGACGACGCGAACGCCAAGCTCGCGCAGAACGAGGGCATGATCGCCAGCTTCTCGCGCGCGCTCACCGAGGGCCTCTCGGCGCAGCAGAGCGACGCCGAGTTCAACGCCGCGCTCGGCTCCGCCATCGACAGCATCTTCGAGGCTTCGCGCAAGCGCTGAGCCGCCAGCCGGACGCCTGTCCTCTCCCTCACGCAGTGGGGGAGAGGTGGCGCCGCGAAGCGGCGACGGAGAGGGGTACTTTTTCTTTCACTCTCGGGACGCTAAACGCTCCCCATGCTCCGCGCCCTCCTCTCCTGGCTCGCCTTCCCCGTCTATGTCTGGCAGGGCGTCGGCGTGCGCATGCGCACGCCGCGCATGCTGCCCGCGCAGGGCCCGGTCATCCATCACGTGCCCGGCAGGGGCGATCCCGTGCGCCTGCTGGTGCTGGGCGATTCGTCGGCGGCCTCGGTCGGCGTCGGGCGCACCGACAAGGGCCTCGCCTGCATGCTCGCCCACATGATCGCGAAGCAGACGGGCCGCCCGGTCGACTGGCGCGCCGCCGGCTTCAACTCCGCCACCTCGGGCCAGATCCGCGACCACGTGCTGCCCAATCTGGCGCATGACGGCTGGACCCACATCGTGCTGTCCATCGGCACCAACGACGCCAAGAATTTCCACACGGTCGGCCGTTTCAAGCGCGATTTCGGCGGCCTGCTCTACGCGCTGCGGGCCAAGTGGCCGCAGGCGCACCTGTTCTGGTCGCCCATTGTCGACATGAGCACCATGCCGGCGCTGCCGCCCCTGCTGGCGCGCGTGCTGGAAATCCGCGCCTCGCTTACCAACCGCATGGGCGAGCGGCTGTGCCAGGAGCGCAGCGCGGTGGCGGCCACGCGGCTGCCGGTCGAGGATCCGTCGCTCGGCTATTCCGAGGACGGCTTCCATGCCTCCGCGCTGGGCTACGAGGCCTGGGCGCGCCACCTGCTGCCGCTGCTGCTCGCCTCGCTGGAGAAGCGCGCCGCCGACGCAGCCAATACCGACGCAGCCGCGCTCAGCCCGGCCGCACCAGCACGGTCAGCATCATCACGAAAATCGCCAGCAGCGCGATCTTCCAGAAGTCGCTCCGCTTCCTGAGGCCGGGCAGGCCGAGCGGGTAGAGCAGCTGCACCAGCATCACCGCGAGCAGGAACCACGAGATCGCCTTGGCCATGCGTCCGTCCTCTTGTCTCTGCCGTATCTAGCCGGGCCGGCAGCCGGGCGAAACCCGCTGCGACCATCGTTTCGATGGACAGGCCCGACCCGCCGCCTTTATCCATGAGGGCCGAGCATCGGGAGGACAGCCATGCCGTCGCGCTATCACGAAGTCTATGAAAGCTGGCGCCGCGATCCGGAGGCGTTCTGGGCGCAGGCCGCCGGCGCCATCGACTGGACGAAGCGGTGGGACAAGGTGTTCGACGCCGATGCCGGCGTCTATGGCCGCTGGTTCGTCGGCGCCGAGTGCAACACCTGCTTCAACGCCGTCGATCGTCACGTCGAGCGCGGCCGCGCCGGCCAGCTCGCCCTCATCCACGACAGCCCCATCACCGGCACGCAGGCGAAGTTCACCTTCGCCGAGCTGAAGGACGAGGTGGTGGCGCTGGCGGCCGTGCTGCGCGGCATGGGCGTGGAGAAGGGCGACCGCGTCATCATCTACATGCCGATGGTGCCGGAAGCCGCGTTCGCCATGCTCGCCTGCGCCAGGCTGGGCGCGATCCATTCCGTGGTCTTCGGCGGCTTCGCCGCCAAGGAGCTCGCCACCCGCCTCGACGACGCGAAACCCAAGGTTGTCGTGTCGGCCTCCTGCGGCATCGAGCCTGGGCGCGTCGTCGCCTACAAGCCGCTGCTCGACGGCGCCATCGACATGGCCCGCCACAAGCCGCAGGCCTGCCTGGTGCTGCAGCGCCCGCAGCAGGGCTGCGAGCTCGTGCCCGGCCGCGATCGCGACTGGGCCGAGGCGGTGTCGGCGGCGAAGGCGGCCGGTGCCGAGGTGCCCTGCGTGCCGGTCGCTGCCACCGATCCGCTCTACATACTCTACACGTCCGGCACGACCGGCCAGCCCAAGGGCGTGGTGCGCGACAATGGCGGCCACATGGTCGCGCTTCACTGGACGATGGAAAACGAGTTCGGCGTGAAGCCGGGCGAGGTGTTCTGGGCGGCGTCCGACGTCGGCTGGGTGGTCGGCCATTCCTACATCGTCTACGCGCCGCTGCTCGCCGGCAACACCACCGTCCTGTTCGAGGGCAAGCCGGTGGGTACGCCCGACGCCGGCACGTTCTGGCGGGTGATATCCGAGCACAAGGTGGCCGCGCTGTTCACCGCGCCCACCGCCTTCCGCGCCATCAAGGGCCAGGACCCGCAAGGCGCGTTTGTCCGCAAATACGACCTGTCGGCCTTCCGCACGCTCTTTCTCGCCGGCGAGCGCGCCGACCCGCCCACCATCGAATGGGCCGAGCGGCAGCTCGGCAAGCCGGTCATCGACCACTGGTGGCAGACCGAGACCGGCTTCCCGATCTCCAACAATCCGGTCGGGCTCGGCCTGCTGCCGGTCAAGCACGGATCGCCCGGCGTCGCCATGCCGGGCTTCGACGTGCAGGTGGTGTCCGACGAAGGGCATCCGGTGCCGGCCGGCACGCTGGGCAATGTGGTGATCAAGCTGCCGCTGCCGCCGTCCTGCCTGCCCACGCTGTGGAACGCCGACCAGCGCTTCCGCGATGCCTACCTCGCCGAGTTCCCCGGCTACTACAAGACCGCCGATGCCGGCTTCCTCGACGAGGACGGCTACCTCTTCATCATGGCCCGCACCGACGACATCATCAACGTCGCCGGCCACCGCCTGTCCACCGGCGCGATGGAGGAGGTGCTGGCCGAGCATCGCGACGTCGCCGAATGCGCCGTGGTCGGCATCCACGACGAGATGAAGGGCCAGGTGCCGCTCGGTCTGATCGTGCTCAATGCCGGCGTCGCCCGCGATCCGGCCGAGATCGAGAAGGAGGCCGTGGCGCTGGTGCGCGAGAAGATCGGCCCGGTCGCCGCCTTCCGCGTCGCCGTCGCGGTCAAGCGCCTGCCCAAGACGCGGTCGGGCAAGATCCTGCGCGGCACCATGCAAAAGATCGCCGACAAGGAAGCCTGGACCATGCCGGCCACGATCGACGATCCCGGCATACTCGACGAGATCACCGCCGCGCTCAACAATCGCGGCATCGGCATCTAGGCCGGTCCAAGCAAAGCAGCAGCAAAGCAGCGGGGCCTGCTTTACAAATACATTGCGCGCCGCGCGCCGTTTCGCCATCTTCCTTGCGGGGGAGGGGGCATGGCCTATCTCAACGCGACACGCGGATTTTCCTGGCGCCTGAAGCTCGCGGGTCCGCGGCAGGCATGGATCGCCAGCGCCGGCGAGGTGCTGGCCTATGCGGTCGCCTTCGTTTCCATCATTCCGGGCATCCTGCCGGGCATCACCTATCCCTACTGGTGGCTCGCCGCCTTCAGCTTCTACGAAGTCGGGCTGCCCCCGCTGCCGCCGGTCCACGGCGCGCTTCCCGTCATGGTCGGCGCGGCCAGCGCCTTCCTCATCCTGCGGCGGGGCTGGTGGTATGTCGTGCCGCTGCTTACCATGCTGCTTGCGGGCTACCTGGCGGCGACGCCCGCCGGCGGCGTGCTGCTGGGCGCCTACCTGCTGCTGTCCTATGCGTGCCTGGGCGTGTTCGCCGCTGATATCAGGCTCGGCTCCGCATCCTTCTTCGCCATCCTCGGCGTCTATGCGCTGTTCCTGCTGCTCAACGATCCCAGCCTGCTGCTGGTCGTGCCCCGGCTGCTGGAATTCGTGCTCAACTTCTTCATCGTGCGGCTGCTGGTGCGCGTCGCCGTGCTCAACTACCGGCAGCTGCGCCGGCTCGAGCGCGTCAGCCTCGGCCGCATCCTCGTCGAGACGCTGCGCCTGTGGTCGCCGGTCGCGGCGCTGGCGGCGGTGGGCATCGGGCTCAATCTCTGGCTCTCCTCCTATGTGATCGGCCAGGCCTACGAAAACGGCGTCGTGCTGGTGCGCCCGGATCCCGACGGCCAGCCGGCAAGCCCCGACATCTATCTCGACATGAAGCACACGATCGACCAGCGCTTCGCCGAGGTGGACCGCTCGGCCGTCGATTTCAGGCAGGAGATGCAGGGCCAGGCCGACCGCCTGCCCGAAGTGCTTCCCGACGCCGCGGTGCGCGAGTTCGACCAGGCGACGCCCGCGCCGCCGCTGATCCGTGGCAGTCCCTGCCCCAGCGGCGGCGTGAAGGGCGTGCTATTGGGCGGGCCGTGCCGCATGATCGTCAGTGCCGTCAACGCGTCCTACGTCGAATATCGCGACGCCAAGCGCGAGCAGCTTCGGGCGAAGATGCTGTCGATCGCCAACGACACCAGGCGCGACGCCAACCAGAAGCTCGCCGAGGCGCATGCCGAGTTCGAGGCGTCGTCCAGCGCGGCGCGGTCCCATTCGCGCTCGCTCTGGCTCTACGGGTTCAACGCCTTCCTGGCGGTCAGCTTCGTGCTCAACGTCGTGTTCTTCTTCGTGCTGGTGAAGAGCTTCCTGCTGGTGCTGGCGCGCGTGGCCTACAGCCAGGAATACAAGGCAGCCTTTTCGCTCACGCCGGACGCGACCGAGGGGCGGCCGCTGGCGCTCGGCAACAGGCCGTCGGCCAAGCTGCGCCTGCGCGCCACGCGCACCGACTCCTTCTTCCTCGTCAACAATCACAAATGGAAGGGCACGTCCGGCAAGATCGCCTTCCACCAGCCCTTCGCCTGCTACCTGCCCCGCATCCGCAACAAGGCCTATGTCCTCAACAAGATCGAGCCGAGGAAGCGGGCCGGCGCGAATGCTGCCGTGGAGCTGGAGGTCAATGCGCCGAAGAAGATCGTCGCCGTCCTGCTTCGGGAAGGGCAGACCATGGTCTTCAAGTTCGAGGATTTCGCGGGCATGACGGGGCGGGTGCGGGTGAAGACGGTGTTCAGCCCCAACATCTCGCTCTTCTGCCTCGGGCGACGCTTCTTCTACGTGTCGGCCACCGGCCCGGGAACGGTGCTGCTGCTGGGCGAGGGCGAGATCAATTCGGGTCAGCGGTCGCGCCAGCGGCCCATCGCGGCCGAGCGCATCCTGGCCTTCGACATCTCCGAGAAGTTCAAGCTCGACGCCAACAGGGCGATCGCCGACATCTACCTGAACCGCGCCTACGTCATCCCGCAGGGCTCACGCACCATCACCGACTCGCGCGAGCCGCCGCAGTCTGGCCTCGCCGGCCAGGTATGGAAGCTGGTCAAGTTCCTGATCCTGCCCTGGTAGCCATCGGCCGGTCGGGCATTCAGGCCGCCGTCTCTTCCTCCATCGTCACGCGCTTCAGCCGGTCGATGCCCAGCATCTGCATCGCCGCCTTCTCGTAGAAGGGCTCCGACACGCCGGAGCGGATCTTGTGCAGGAAGTATTTCTCGAAGCCCACCTTGGCGGCGTGCACCCACATGCCCGAGGCCGACCAGTTGACGTTGCGCGGCGGAATCTGCGGCTGCGCCACGAAGGCGATGCCGTAATCTCCGAAATCGGCGAGGCAGACCGCGTTCCAGGTGCCTTCGGCGTTGGGCGCCTTGCCGTCCACCAGGCGGGCAATGTTGTGCGCCGTCGCCGTCACCATGGATTCGATCATGAAGCCGGTCTTGGGTACGCCAACCGGCACAGGCGTCTTGCCCATGGGCGGGATGGCCACGCACACGCCCACCGCAAACACCTCCGGGAAGGTCGCGTTGCGCTGGTGCCGGTCCACCAGGATGAAGCCGCGCGGATTGGTCAGGCCTTCTATGCCGCGCACCGCCTCGACTCCGCGGAAGGCCGGCAGCATCATGGCGAAGGCGTGCGGCAGCTCGTGCGCCTGCTTCACCGAGCCGTCCTCGGCGAGCTCGGAAACCAGCAGCCTGCCCGGCTCGCTGCGGTCCACGCGCGCATTGCATATCCACTTGATGTGGTGCTGCCGCATCTCGCTTTCGAGCAGGCCCTTGGTGTCGCCCACGCCGTCGAGACCGAGATGGCCGATATAGGGCTCCGAGGTCACGAAGGTCATCGGCACCCGGTCGCGCACCCTGGCGTCGCGCAGCGCCTTGTCCAGGATGAAGGCGAACTCGTAGGCCGGCCCGAAGCAGGAGGCGCCCTGCACCGCGCCGATCACAACCGGCCCGGGCTTCTTCACCAGCGCCTCGAACGCCTGCCGCGCCTGCAGCGCGTGGTCGATGTTGCAGATCGACTGCGTGTTGGCCTGCGGCCCCAGTCCCTCGATCTCGTCGAAGGCGAGGTCGGGTCCGGTCGCGATCACCAGATAGTCGTATGCGACCGAGGCGCCGTCCTCCAGCTCGATGCGTCGCTCGGCCGGATGCACGCGCCTGGCGCCCTGCGGATGCAAGGTGATGTCGCGCTTGGCCATCACCCCGGTCAGGTCTATCTCCACCGCGCCGCGTTCGCGCCAGCCCACCGCCACCCATGGATTGGAGGGCACGAAGGCATAGCGGCTGCCCTTGCCCACGATCGCCACCTCATGCTTGCGCCCCAGCGTGTCGCGCAGCTCGTAGGCCATGATGGTGCCGCCGAGACCGGCGCCCAGCACAACAATCTTCGCCATTGCCGTTCCTCCGGCCTGCCGGCGCGCCTTGCCGCGCGCGCCGCCGTTTCGATGGCAGCGAGGCTAGACCCGCCGGCGCCGCGATGATTTGACGCCCGTCAACGAAGCGCCGGCTGAAGGCGGTGGCGCCGGCCGCTCTAGCGGCGGCTCACGGAGGCGATCACCACGAAGGTCGCCACCGCCGCTGCGGCGATCGCCGCCAGGCTCCACAGCGAGGCGGCGGCCGTGCTCTGCGCCATCACGAAAGCGAATGCGAAGGGGGCGAAGGCGGAGGAAAACTGCCGCGCCGCGGTGATCCAGCCCAGCCGAGCGCCGTACCCGTCGCGCCCGAACAGCTCCAGCGGCAGCGTGCCGCCCACGATGCTGGCAAGTCCCGAGCCGAGGCCGAACAGGATCACGAACGCCACCACCCCGGGCAGCCACGGCGCGCCCGTCACCAGCGCGGTCAGGCCCAGCGTCAGCAGCCCGGCCGAGATGACGGCCAGCACGGCCTGGCGCAGGCGTCCGCCGAACACCATGTTGATGAGCCGGCTCGCGACCTGCGAGGGGCCGAACAGCGTTGCCACGAGGGCCGCCGCCGCGCCAAGGCCCAGCGCGCCCAGCAGCGGCACCATGTGCACCAGCATCGCCGACAGCACGAAGCCCTCCAGCGCGAAGGCCGCCAGCACCAGCGCAAACACCAGCCGCACGCGCGCCGGGTCGGACACGGCGGGCGCGTCGGCCGGCAGCGTGGTCCGCGGGCCGGCCGCGAACGAGGCGATGCGCCGGCGCGAGAGCCTCGTCAGCCATGCATGCACCGGCAGGCACACCAGCAGGTTCAGCCCCGCATAGACGAGGTACACCTCGCGCCATGTCAGCTGCGCATGCAGCGCCGTCGTCAGCGGCCAGAACAGGCTCGACGCGAAGCCGGCTATCAGCGTCAGGTGGATGATGCTGCGCTGCGCGCCCTGCGGGCCCAGCTGCACGATGGCCACGAAGGCGGTGGAATAGAGCACGAAGCAGGCGGCGAGCTGCATCGCGGCCAGCGCCGCCACGAAGCTGGCCGGCCCCGGCGCCAGCGCGCAGGCGCCCAGTGCCGCCGCGGCCGCCAGCGAGCCCGGCGCCATCACCCGCCCGGCGCCGTGGCGGTCGGCCCAGCGGCCGGCCGTCGGCGCCAGCAGGCTGCCCGCCAGCAGCGCGCCGGAGAAGGCTGCGAACACCCATTGCTCGGGCAGCGCCAGCTCGGCCGCCATCGCCGGCACCAATATCGCGAAGCTGTAGTAGAGCGTGCCGTATCCGACGATCTGCGTCAGCCCGAGCGCCCAGATCGCCAGCGGCGGTGCTTTGGCGTCAGGCGGGTGCATGGGCGGCTTTCCCCTCCGCGTCGGTGCTCCGGTTTCGCATGCGCCCCGCTTTCGCGAATGGGCCATGGGGCGAAAAGGCTAGCGCCATGCGCCCCCGTCGCAATGCCCCGCCGCGCCGCCCGCCATTCGCCCCTCTACCCTGCCTTCGCAGGGGCTCGCCGCGCCGCTCCTGCTCCTGACACCAGGCTGTCCGTTGGAGTGTGCGACAAGATGATCCCAACACGCAGAAGGAGATCCCGCCATGGCCTATCTCGGCCTCGTCGCCTACGCCGCCCGCGCCGCCAATGCCTGGCGCACCCGCCGCGAAAACCGCCGCACGCGCCGCATCGTGGAGGGCCTGCCGGCCTCGATCCGCAAGGATATCGGCTGGCCCGACCCCAACATGCGGCTCGATCCCCGCACCGGGCTCTGAGCGTTCATGCCGCGTACAGCGTCGCCTTCCGCGTATCCCTGCCCCGACCGGCCGGCGGCTCCTGACAGGATGTTGTCAGGAGCCGTGTGCCATGATGCAATGAAGACGCCCGCGATCCGCCATGCGCGGGCGACGCAACGACGCATTGCGAGGGAGACGCCGGATGCGCCGCGCCGACCGCCTGTTCCAGATCGTGCAGCAGCTGCGCGGGGGTCGCCTGGTGACCGCGCGCATGCTGGGCGAACGCCTCGAGGTTTCGGACCGCACGATCTACCGCGACATTGCCGATCTGCAGTCGACCGGCGTGCCGATCGACGGGGAGGCGGGCGTCGGCTACATCATGCGGGAAGGCTACGACCTTCCGCCGCTCATGTTCACGCGTGACGAGATCGTGGCGCTGGTCGCCGGCGCGCGCATGGTGCGCGCCTTCGGCGGCGCCGAGATGGCGCGCGCGGCCGAGGAGGCGCTGGTCAAGATCGGCGCCGTGCTGCCCGACGCCGAGAAGGCGCGCATCAAGGCCACGCAGATCCACATGCCGCTGTGGGTCGTGTCAGACAATGACCGTGCCGCGCTCGACAGGCTGGAGCGCGCGGTCGAGGCGCGCGACGTGCTGTCCTTCCGCTACAGGGACGAGACCGGCCGCGAGACCGAGCGCCATGTGCGCCCGCTCGGCCTGTGGTTCTGGGGCAAGGTGTGGACGCTGGTCGCCTGGTGCGAGATGCGCGACGATTTCCGCACCTTCCGGGTCGACCGCATGGTGGCGCTGGACTCCGCCGGCCGCGGCTTCCGCCACGAGCGCGGCAAGACGCTGGCCGATTTCTACCGCCGGCTGGAATCGCGCGGCGAAAGCTGGGGCCAGGCGGTCTGAGCCCATCCTCCCTGCCGGGGGAAGGGAAAGCCCTATTCGTCCTCGTCCTGCGCCTTGCCCTTCATCGAGGACAGCTTGGCGAACACCTTGTCGGCGTCCAGCTCCTCGTCCTCGTCGCGCGGCTTGGGCGCCGGCGGCGTCAGCCGCTCGGTGACGGAGGCCGGCAGCAGCGTGTCGCCGGCGGGCGCCTCGGGCTCCTTGCCGCGCGAGGCGCGCGACACTTCCATGTCGAGGTCGATCTGCGAGCAGAGGCCGAGCGTCACCGGGTCCATCGGCGTCAGGTTGTTGGCGTTCCAGTGCGTGCGGTTGCGGATCTGCTCGATGGTCGACTTGGTGGTGCCCACCAGCCGCGAGATCGCCGCGTCCTTCAGCTCGGGATGGTTGCGCACCAGCCACAGGATCGCGTTCGGCCGGTCCTGCCGCTTCGACAGCGGGGTATAGCGCGGTCCCTTGCGCTTGGTCTCGGGCACGCGCACCTTCGGCTCCAGGATCTTCAGCCGGTAGTTGGTGTCGGCCTCGGCCTTGGCGATCTCCTCGCGCGAGAGCTGCCCGGTCGAGATCGGGTCCATGCCCTTGATGCCCTGCGCGGCCTCGCCGTCGGCGATCGCCTTGACCTCGAGCGGGTGAAGCCGGCAGAACTGCGCGATCTGGTCGAAGGAAAGCGCGGTGTTGTCGACCAGCCAGACGGCGGTCGCCTTGGGCATCAGCAGCGAAGTGGCCATTTGCAAAATCCTTCTCGCTCGCCCGCGTCCCTGCGCGGGCGGTGGTCAAGCCACCGGAAAATGGGGAATGCGCGGGCATATAAGGGAAAAGGGGCGGGGAGGCAAGGAATTTGGAAGTCCCAATGGATGCGATGACGGCTTCGCGCCCCCAAATCGGACTCTTGAGAAATCTCTACCTGTCCTTAGAACCAGACGTTCCGCCCTCATCCCGACGATAAGCTAACAGGCACCCCAGTTTGGAAATGGCCGATAACGCCTAACGCTTAGATCGGTCGCATGTATCGCTGACGGGTCCGCAACTCTTTGGCCGAGCCAAGTTCACCCAGTTCGACACTTCCTAGGCAACAAAATCAGACCCGACGCTACCGTGGTTTCCTGCGCTTCTTGCATGCATTTCTCAACCTGCGGCCTGTGACGACTGTCTGTTGGCACGCCGGCCTGTACCCACTTCATAGCAATTCTCGCTTACGAAGTCGGTGGCCCTGTCGCTAGGCATACGGCCTCCCATTCCAGTAGGGCGAAGGTGAAAGGGCCAACCCAAGTAAGGACAGGTATGGCATCGATGGAGACGCGGAGACGGTCGCCTGTTGCCATAGGAAGCTCCTCATAAACTTGCTACATACCGCAGAGGGGTGCTGCATGCTTACGGACTTAGAGAAAAGCCTGATAGCTGCGGCTATTAGCTCGAAAATTGATGAGGCGGCCAAGCAGAAGTATGGCACGCCTACACAAGAGCACCAGCTGACCTCCCGCATTGCTGGTCTTCTTGAAGACCTCAACGGGCTAGATATCCTTCAGAACCGAATAACTGTGGTTGCGCAGGAGATGCCGGACAAAGGTGCCGGCGCGCTGGAAAAGTCCACCGGAGCCGACCTCTACATCAGCATCACCAACTCCGGCTATGACGGCTTTTCCAAAGGCATCCTTGTTCAAACTAAGCGCCTGAAGCCGACGCTGAAAACGGCGGTCGGGGGTTATTACTATCGATCGATTGGAGACCCCAGGCTTTCCGACCAGTGTGCAAGGATGCTGCACATTTCGCCAGACTCCTATGTGTGGGTATACGGGGAGAAGGGCGTGGGAGTTGTTCACGCTCGGGATGCCCTAGATATCGGCGCAGCGGAATCCGTTCCCGACCGCAGCACCTATGACCTGTTCCGGCAGATAGTAGAGTGTGAAGAGGGCGACACACGGTATGGCCTACCCTACAGCGGCGACAAGCGCGCCCATCTTACGCAGATGCTGGACACGTTTAGGCGCGAAGCCAGGGTAGAATTCAAGCAGGCGGTCGACATTCGCATATCGCCAATTTCAGAGAAGCGCGTCGGTCGTCGCAGCCGCCGCTGAGAATGTTGCCTGCAGGCAGGAGGGGGACTAATGGCCGAGGAGGAAGCCAAAGAGCCGGAGGGGGAATCTGAAGTGGCACCTATCAGCGCAATAACCACAGCGGTTGGGGCAGCTGCTGAATCGTCGGTTGGCAAGAGCCTATTGGGGCCAGCCGCCACTGCCTTGGGCAAATACTTCGGCCGCCGTACAGAGGCATGGATTGAGCAGCGGGAACAGCGCCAGAAGCAGAACGTCGCCGGACATCTGGAGCACATCAAGACGATTGAGCATATTGCTGTTCCAAATGAACCAACCGAGCGCCAGGCCGATAAGCTCGATGAGTGGGCAGAATTCGCCCAGAACATCGACCCCGAGAAGGATACAGAGCTTGCGGCGCTATGGCAGGCGCTGCTTTCGGAAATCATCCGCGACGACCCGGACGCTGACGACCTGATTGGAACGCTCCGCCAGCTCAACGCCGCCGACGCCCAGGCTCTGCTGGATATGTCACAGGGTTGGATGCCGGAGGCGGTCGTTGACGAGCTGAGGGTGACGAAGCTGGTCAATCTGGGGCTGCTTGAACGCTATCGCTTGTCCCGCGACCGTAGGCTCTCCTGGCTGTTCATAGCGGCTGCATTCCTTGGCTTGGCCATTCCGATTTTGTGGATATCCACCACGGTCGGAAGCGGGGAGTCTAACGGCCTGCCGTTCACCACGCGTCAGTTGGTCTTGTGGGGTCTGTTCACGGTTTTGGGCGCGGGCATCTACCTCGTCGCTTCGATGTTTCTCAAGTATGCCAGCGTCAGGCTCACCCGGTTGGGTCGCAAGCTGCAGGAAGAGGGACTTACTTACCGAGCAAGTCGAAGGGCGGAACGTTAGCGGCGCAAGCGATCGACAAGCTCGGGCGCCGAGTCAATTTCACGCTTTCGCTTTCGCGCCAGAACGGCTTTCCGCTCCAGCCCGAACGCCTGCAGAAACTTCCGGTGGGGGAGGTTGAGGCCGACCATCACGCACTGTAGGGCCGCTTCTCCCGCCGATCCTGCGCCGGATTGAAACCCGACCTGCAGTGCTGGCGGTAGCTGCCATATTGGCGCCTACGAGGTCCCGCAGACAGGGCAGCCACGAACGTCAGCTCTTGGGCCATCCAGCAATCCCGCTGAAACGCCGATAGAGAATCAGGCTTACACGCATCGAACGACAGCTATGCAGCCTGCGCCACCCGATAGCGGACCGTCCACATACGGCCCCATTTCAGTCGATCAGCCTCCCGCTCGGATGATCGGAGGGGTGTGGATACATTGCACCCCCTTCAAATTCTCTTCCCCAATCCTCTCAATCACTTAGCTCCATCCACCCCATTTTCCCGTCCCCACCCCCGCCACCCCTCCCATAATCGGCCTCAGCTCCCTCGCGGGAAGCGGAAGGCCACCGACCTTTCGCGGGGGCGCCGGCGCCGGTTGGGCCGCGCTACGGTCGCGCGGTTTGGGCGATGAGCCCCTACATCCGGGCCCCAGGCTGGCCGCGCGGGTCGTCACGGAGGCGACCCGAGGGAGGCAACTCCCGAAGCGGCGGGCCCTTTCGGCTGCGCCGTGCCACGTCTCCTTCGGGGAGGGGTCGGGCGGTGCGGCGGCTGGGTCTCCTTGCGGCGGCCGGGGCAAGAACGCTGGCGGGCGCATGGCAAGGCGTCACTAAAAATATGTCGGCGCCTGCCATGCGCCCGCTTCCCGACTGACCATCAACCCGGCCTCCCGGCGCGGGAACGGCTTCGCACGTCCGGGTGCAGGCCCGGCCGGGGTGAGCGAGCTCCAGGGCCATGTCGGCGCAGCAGGACGCGTATCGCCAGCCGCCGCCGGCCGGGAGGGAGAAGCGGCCTCGGCCGCCGCGGCGGCGCCGCTACGGCGCCTGGTGCAGCCGGTGGACCGCCTCGATGAGCGAGGCGGTGTAGGGGTGTGCCGGCGACCGGACGATCTGCTCGACCGGGCCGTCCTCGACGATCTTTCCCTGCCACATCACGACGATGCGCGTGGCGATGTAGCGTACGACGCCGATGTCGTGGCTGATCCACATCAGCGCCGTCCCGCTCTCGCGGCAGAGACGCTTCACGGTGGCCAGCACCTGCGTCTGGATCGTCACGTCGAGCGCCGTCGTCGGCTCGTCCGCGATCAGCAGCTGCGGCTCGTTGATCATCGCGATGGCGATCGCCACGCGCTGCCGCATGCCGCCGGAGAGCTGGTGGGGGTAGTGCTCCATCCGGTCGGCCGGGGTTGGCAGGCCGACCCGCCGCAACGCCTCCACGGCAAGGCGATGGGTCTCGGCCGGCGGCAGATCGCGATGGGCAGCCCCAGAACGAGGCGCTGATGCGCTCGACCGCGGAAGCCGAGCTTCAGACGCTGGGCTCGATCTTCCCGCCGCTTCGCGAAGCCGAGATCGCGGCATGGGCGCAGGGCGTTCCCTGCTACACGCCTGACAGCAATCCGATCGTCGGCCGCCTGCCGGGCCACCCCGCGATCGTCGTCTGCGGCGGCGACAACGAGTCCGGCGTCACGCACGGGCCCGGCCTCGGCCGGCTGTGCTCGGAGCTGCTGCTCGGCGACGATACGTTCGTCGACACCACCCGTTTCCGTCCCGACCGGTTCGATCCCGACGCGTTTCCCGATGAGCGCGACATCGAGGCGGCCATCGTCGGCTGGACCGCCCGTCGCGCACCCGACTGGGAAGCGGCTTAGCCATCGCTGGCAGGTCCGACGGCTGCGCAAGGCCCATGGCTGGGGCCCCCGCTGCTAGGGCCCGTTGCTCAAGCCCCGTGGCTCAGGCCCCGTTGCTCACGCGACGTCGAGCACGATCTTGCCGATATGCTCGCCGGCTTCCATGCGCTCGTGCGCGCGCCAGGCCTCCTTCAGCGGGAAGATCATGTCCATGACAGGGGCGATGCGGCGCTCGGCAAGAAGCGGCCACACGCGGTCCTCCAGCTCCGCCGCGATCTGCGCCTTCACCGAGACCGGGCGCGGGCGCATGGTCGAGCCGGTGTGGGTCAGCCGCTTCACCATCAGGCGGGAGAAGTCGGCCTGCGCCTTTGCCCCGCCCATCAGGGCGATCTGCACGATGCGGCCGTCCTCGGCGGCGGCCTCGTAGTTGCGGCCGACATAGTCGCCGGCCACCATGTCGAGGATGACGTCGGCGCCGCGGCCGCCCGTGGCCTCCTTCACGGCTGCGACGAAGTCGGCCTCGCGGTAGTTCACGGCGTGGTCGGCGCCGAGCCTGATGCAGGCATCGCACTTCTCGGCCGAGCCGGCGGTCACGATCACCGTTGCGCCGAAGGCCTTGCCGAGCTGGATGGCGGTGGTGCCGATGCCCGACGTGCCGCCATGCACCAGCAGCGTCTCGCCCGGCTTGAGGCCGCCGCGCTGGAACACATTGTGCCAGACGGTGAAGAAGGTCTCGGGAATGGCGGCTGCCTCGGTGAAGGTGAAGCCATGCGGAATGGGCAGCGCATTGGTTTCGTGCACGCGGCAATATTCGGCATAGGCGCCGCCCGGCGTCAGCGCCGTCACCGCGTCGCCCACCTGCCAGCGGTGCACGCCCTCGCCAAGCGCGGCCACCACGCCTGCCGCCTCCAGTCCCGGCAGGTCGGAGGCGCCCGGCGGCGGCGGGTACAGCCCCTTGCGCTGCTGCACGTCGGGGCGGTTCACGCCTGCCGCCTTCACCTGGATGATGATCTCGCCCTGTCCCGGCTGCGGCAGGGCGCGCGTCTGCGGCTTCAGCACCAGCGGGCCGCCCGGTTCGGTCACCGCTATCGCGGTCATCTGCGTGGGCAGTGTCGCGGCATTCGCCATCGTCGTTCTCCGTAGCCGTGCCTCGCCGATTTGCCTCATGCGGGCCACCCTATGTAAACTCGCACGCCACGATGACGCAAACCACCGGATCGACGGCGGCAGGAGGAGACGGATGGGCATTTTCGACGAGGAACCGGCCAAGTTCTCCCGCAAGCACGAGATCGGGCAGGATCTGGCGCTGCTGTCAGTGGACGAACTGCGCCATCGCATAGCCATGCTGAAGGACGAGATCGCGCGCATCGAGGCGGAGCTTTCCGCCAAGGGCGCGACCAAGGCGGCCGCGGAGGCGTTGTTCCGCCGGTGAAGGCGCGCTAGCCATCGGGGCGACGGCAGCCGGCCGGCGATTCGCCGCCAGCGCCGCCGCACCCGTCGAGGCACAGAGGAGATCGTCCGCCGGCATGCTTTCGACCATGGGATCGATCATCGCGCTGCTCTGCGGCACCGCCTTCCTGCTGGCCGGCTCGGGCCTGCACAGCCTGCTCCTGCCGCTGCGCGGCCAGGCCGAAGGTTTCTCCACCACCGCGCTCGGCCTGCTGGGCAGCGCCTGGGCCGGGGGCTTCGTGGCCGGCTGCCTGTTCGCGCCGCGGCTGGTCAAGCGGGTGGGCCACGTGCGCGCCTTCGGCGCCTTCGCCGCGTCGGGCGCTGTGGTTGCACTGCTGACCGGCATCGTCATCGACCAGACCGTGTGGATCGTGCTGCGCGCCTTCACCGGCTTCTCCATGGCCGGCGCCTTCATGGTGATCGAGAGCTGGCTCAACGAGCGCGCCACCAACCAAAATCGCGGCACCGTCTTCGGCCTGTACATGATGGTCACCTATGCCTCGATCATGGGCGGCCAGATGGTCGTGGCCTCGGGCGACGTGACCACGGCCACGCTGTTCATGGCGACCGGCATCCTGTTCTGCATGTCGCTCATTCCCACCGCCGTCTCCAACGCGGCCACGCCCAAGCCGCTGGCCGAGGTGCGGCTCGACATTCCCGCGCTCTATGCCAATTCGCCGGTGGCGGCGATCGGCTGCCTGCTCATCGGCATCGCCAACGGCGCCTGGGGCACGCTCGGCGCCGTCTACGGCGCGCGCATCGGCATCTCCACGCTGGAGATCGCGCTAATGATGAGCCTCACCGTGGTCGCCGGCGCGGTGCTGCAGCTTCCGGCCGGGCGGCTGTCCGACCGCACCGACCGACGCTACGTGCTGGCAGGCGCTGCGCTGGGCGCGGCGCTGTTCGGCCTGCTGGTGTTCGTGGCGGCGCCGCGCGACGGCGTCGTGGTCATCACCATGACGGCGCTCTACGGCGCGCTCGCCTACATCCTCTATTCGATCGCAGTCGCCCATGCCAACGACCACGCGCGTCCGGAGGACTTCGTGAAGGTCTCGGGCGGGCTGCTGCTGCTCTATGGTTTCGGCACCATGGCGGGGCCGCTGATCGCCGCGCGCCTGATGGACTGGCTGCGGCCGGAAAGCGTGTTCCTGGCCACGGCGCTGGCGCATTTCGCGCTCGCCGGCTACGCCATGCTGCGCGTCAGGGCGCGCGCCCCCGTGCCGATCTCCGACCGAGACGCCTTCACCACGCAGCCTTCGGAGCGCGCGTCCACGCCGACAGGCCTGATGCTCGACCCCCGCGCCGAGGCGGCGGAAGAGGATGCCCTGCCGGGCGACGCCGACACCGAGGACACGCCTGCCGCCGGCGGCGGCGCGAGTTGAGTTTTGCCGGCCGCTGCGTAAGGTAGGGCCATGCCCGCGACAGACGCGTTCACGGCGATCGCCGATGCCAACCGGCGCCATATCCTGGAAGAGCTGCGCCGGGGGCCGAAAAGCGTCAACGAGCTGGCGGCGGGGCTGTCGGTGTCGCGCCCGGCCGTGTCGCAGCACCTGAAGGTGCTGCTCGACGCCGGGCTGGTCAGCGCAAGGGCGGCAGGCACGCGGCGCATCTATGCGCTCGACGGCGGCGCCTTCCTGCGGCTCAACCTGTGGCTCGACCAGTTCTGGGAGCCCTGAAGGCCCGCGCCGCCGCAACATGGCAGGCGGCCTTGCATCGGCGCGCTACGGCTCCAGCTCGACGTCCCAGTAGAGATAGTCCATCCAGCTTTCATGCAGGTAGTTCGGCGGGAACAGCCTGCCATTATTGTGCAGGTCGCTCACCGTCGGCTGGAAGGGTTTCTGCAGCGGCCACATCTTGGCGTGCGCCGGCAGCAGCCCGCCCTTGCGCAGATTGCAGGCCGAGCATGCGGCGACGACATTGTCCCAGGTGGTGGCGCCGCCGCAGCGGCGGGGGATCACGTGGTCGAAGGTCAGGTCTTCCCTGGTGCCGCAATACTGGCACTGGAAGCGGTCGCGCAGGAACACGTTGAAGCGCGTGAACGCCGGATGGCGTGAGGGCCTCACGAAGGTCTTGAGGCTCACCACGCTGGGCAGCCGCATCGAGAAGGAAGGCGAGGAGACGGCGTGCTCGTACTCGGCCACGATGTTCACCCGGTCGAGGAAGACCGCTTTGATGGCGTCCTGCCACGACCAGAGCGAAAGCGGGTAGTAGCTCAGCGGCCGGTAGTCTGCATTCAGCACCAGCGCGGGCAGCCCATCCGGCGAGACTGCGATCGTCACTGACTCACCTCCTGGGTTAGCGGGCTAGAGCCGATCGGCGCATAATCTAGTCCCGACGTGACGGAAATGTGAAGCGGCAAAAATGCAGGCTGGTCCGCCACCATGCCGTGTTTCCGGTGGATTATCCTGCCTCTAGACGGCCGGAGCGGCCTCGCGGCCCTTCATTTCGCGATAGAAGGCCCAGAACAGCCGCGCCGCCACCCCGCGCCAGGGCGACCATGATTCGGCCATCGCGTAGAGCTGTTTTGCGGTCGGCCGCGCGTCCAGGGAGAGCCCTTCGGCGGCTGCGATCTGCAGGGCCAGGTCGCCGGCCGGAAAGATGTCGGGATGGCCGGCCGCGAACAGCAGGTAGATCTCGGCCGTCCACGGCCCCACGCCGCGAATGGCGGTCAGCCGGCTGGTCGCCTCGGCGGGTTCGAGCCCGCAGAGCGCGTCGAGGTCGAGCCCGCGCTCCGCCGCCTCGGCGGCGATCGCCAGCAGCGTTGCCTGCTTCGGGCGCGACAGGCCGGCCTGCCTGAACAGCGCGTCGTCGCTGCCGAGTATCGCCTCGGGCGTGAGGGGAGCCAGCAGCGCCGAAAGCCGCCCGTAAATGGCGTCGGCGCTGGCGCGCGAAACCTGCTGGGAGATGATGATGGAGCACAGGCTGGCGAAACCCGCCGGCGTGCGGCGCAGCGGCACCTCGCCCGCCCGCGCGATCACCGATGCGAGGCGGGGGTCGCCCAGCAGCAGCGCCGCCAGCCCCTCGCGGATGTCGTCCTCCGTCTCGATTCGCCGCAATTCAGTGCCCATATGTCTGCCGAGCTTGCCCCTCCGGGGCGCGCAACGTAGCAATCAGGCGATGAACCTCACAATCCGTTTCCCGCGCCTTTTCCCGCGGGCTCCCGACAGGCAGCGATGAGCCGTCCGGTCTTCCGCTTCGCGCCCAGCCCGAATGGCGAGCTGCATCTCGGCCATGCCCATTCGGCGCTGCTCAACTACGACCGCGCGCAGGCGGCGGGCGGGCGTTTCCTGCTGCGCATCGAGGACATCGACACGGCGCGCTGCACCCCGGAGTTCGAGCGGCGGATTTACGAGGACCTGGCCTGGCTCGGCATCGCCTGGGAGCAGCCGGTGCGGCGGCAGTCGGAGCATTTCGACGACTACCGGTCGGCGCTCGACGGGCTGGTGGCCGAGGAACTGGTCTATCCGGCCTTCATGTCGCGCGGCGAGGTGCGCGGCCACATCGCCGACGAGGAGGCCGCGGGGCGGCATTGGCCGCATGATCCCGACGGCGTGCCGCTCTATCCCGGGCTCGACCGGCGGCTGTCGCGGCGCGAGCGGCGGCGCCGCATCGATGCGGGCGAACCCTTCGCCTGGCGGCTGGACATGGCCGCGGCGGTGGAGCGGGCGGACGGCCGCATCGGCTGGGACGAGCAGGGGTTCGGGCCGGAGGGCGAGACCGGGCTGATCCGCGCCGCGCCGGAGCAGTGGGGCGACGTCGTGCTGGCGCGCAAGGACGTGCCCACCAGCTACCATCTGTCGGTGGTCGTGGACGATGCGCTGCAGGGCGTCACCGACGTGGTGCGCGGGCGCGACCTGTTCTTCGCCACATCGGTCCAGCGCCTGCTGCAGGAGCTGCTGGGGCTGACGCCGCCGCGATATTTCCACCATGCGTTGATCGTGGGCGACGACGGGCGCAAGCTGTCGAAGAGCAGGCGCGACACCGGCATAGCCGAACTGCGGGCAGCGGGCCTGACACCCCGCGACATCCGCCGCATGGTCGGGCTCTAGCGCCGCCTGCCAGCCGAAATGTCAGCTCAGGTGCGGCTTTCCAGCTCGGTGATGAGCTGCTGCATCTGCTCGATCTGCAGCTGCTGCGTGCGGATGATCTCCTCGGCGAGCTGGCGCACGCGGTCATCGGCGATGTTTGCGCGCTGGCTGGTCAGGATGGCGCTGGAATGATGCGGGATCATCTCCTTCATCCATTCCACCTGGTCGACAGTGCTCTGGCTGCGCACCAGATACAGCGAGCCGCCGAAGATGCATATGCCGGCCGAAAGCACCACCAGGTTGACGGCGGTGTTGCCGTATACGCGGAACATGAAGGCCGTCAGCACCACGGTCATCGCGCCGCCCATCACCAGCGCCATGTAGAAGCGCGTCTCGCTCCAGTAGAGATGCTCGAAGCTGTGCGTCTTGACGTAGAGCAGGGCGAAGGCGACCGCCGTGGCGGTCATGATCATGGCGGCAAACTTCATGTAGCTGATCGTGCTCCTGTCGTTCTGCGGGGTGCCCGTCGTCATGACAGCCGCACCACCAGCGCGCGCAGCAGCAGCATCAGCAGCATCGATGCGAAAGCGCCCGCGCCGCCGTAAAGCAGCGCCCATTTCAGCTCGGCAAGCGCGATGCCCTGGTGGTTGGCCCCAAGGATGGCGAGGAAGAACCCGCCGGTGATGAAACTGGCGTGCAGGAACGGCCCGTAGCCCTCCTTGCCGATGGACGATTCCATCATCAGCGCCAGCATGTAGGACACGCCGAACACGGTGCCGAAGGCCATGATGAACCAGCCGAAATCGAGGTTCCACAGCATCGTCTTTCCCCATTGCATCAGGCCGGGGCGGCGTGCGAGGGGCCGGCTCCGGTCAATCGGGGTGAAGCTGGCACAAAATTCTTTCACTTTGCTTGCACGGTCCGACGCGCTATGGCCGGCCCGCCGTCTCGGTCCTCAAGTCCCGGTTCCGCAATGAAATCCGCCTCGCGTCTGGTGCCAGCCCTGTTCGTCGTCCTGTGGGCGACGGGCTTCATCGGCGCGCGCTACGCCATGCCCTACGCCGAGCCGTTCACCTTCCTGGCCGCGCGGTTCGCCATCACCTTCGTGCTGCTGGGCGCGCTGGCGCTCGCGCTTGGTTCAGCGCGGCTCGGCTTGCGCGGCGCCGTCAACGCGGCGGTCGCCGGCGTGCTCATGCATGGCACCTATCTCGGCGGCGTGTTCTGGGCCATAGCCCACGGCATGCCGGCCGGGCTCTCGGCGCTGGTCATCGGCCTGCAGCCGCTCATCACGGCGATCCTGGCAGGCGTCTTCCTGGGCGACAGGATCCTGCCGCGCCACTGGGCCGGCCTGGCCGTGGGTTTCGCCGGCGTGGCGATCGTCCTGTGGCCGAAGCTCGGCTCTGCCGTCGGCGCGCTGGCGCCGGCCAATGTCGTGGCCTGCCTCGTCGCCGTGCTGGCGATGAGCGCCGGCACCGTGTGGCAGAAACGCTTCGTGTCGGGCGGCGACCTCGTCACCGGCACCATGTGGCAATATGCCGGCGGCGCGCTACCCATGATCGCGCTGTCGCTGGCACTCGAGACGCGCGCCTTCACCCTCAATGCCGAGCTCGTCTTCGCCATGCTGTGGCTGGTGCTGGTGCTGTCGATCGGGGCGATCTTCCTGCTGATGTTCCTCATCCGCGAAGGCGCTGTCGCCAGGGTGGCCTCCCTCTTCTACCTGGTGCCGGCGGTCACGGCGGTGATGGCCTGGGTGCTCTTCGGCGAAAGCCTGTCGGCGCTGCAGCTGTTCGGCATGGCCGTCACCACGGCCGGCGTCGGTCTCGCCACCCAGGGCGGCATGGGCGGCGGCTCTCAGGGGGCGACGCGTCCGCGCGCCTCCTGATAGCGGGCGATGGCGGCGTTGAGCTCGCCGCCGAGGATGAAGATCGCCGACACGATGTAGAGGAAAACGACCGCGATCATGATCGAGGCGAGGCCCGCATAGGTGGCGGTATAGGACTGGAAGCGCTCCAGATAGGCGGCGAAAGCCGAGGAGCCGGCCAGCCAGGCAGCGATGGTGAAGACGATGCCGGGCACGATCTCGGCAAAGCTGCGCCGCCCCGCGGGCAGCCATTTGTGGACCAGCACCAGGCCGACCAGGATCACCAGCGACGCCACGATGTAGCGCCACAGCGTGATCGTGCCGATATAGGGCTCCAGCCACGGCATGTGCTGCACGGCGATGCGGCCGATCAGCGGCGCCAGCACCAGCAGCACGCTGATCGCCACGAATGACAGCGTGGCCACGAACACGAATATCAGGCTCTGAATCCGGCGGAAGATGAACGAGCGGCTCTCGGCCACGCGGTAGGCGCGGTTGAGCGAAACGCGCAGCGCCTCGATGCCGTTGGAGGCGAACAAGCCGGCCAGCACCACGCTCACCGTCAGGAAGTCGCCGCGCGGGATGGTCAGCACGGTCACGACCTCGCGCGCGATAGGCTCGGCGATCTGGTCGGGCCATGTGTCGAAGACCAGGTGTACGGCCGTGTCGGCGAACGCCTTGGCGCCGAGAAAGCTGGCCAGCGCGGTGGCGAAGATCAGGAACGGAAAGAGCGCCATCAGCGCGGTGATCGCCAGATGGCTCGCCATCGACCAGCCGTCGTCGGTATCGAAATGGCCGAGCGCATCCCCGAGGACGCGCTTGATGGCGACAATTCTGCGCACCGGTTCTCCGCTTGATTGTGTCGGCTGCGCGAATATGTGAAGGCTTTCCGCGATATGGCAAGGCGAGACCGGCCGATTATGAACATCAGCGCGGCCCCGCGCAGCATAATAGTCACCGGCGCTTCCTCCGGCATCGGCGCCTGGTGCGCGCGGGCGCTTAAGCGCGACGGGTGGCGGGTCTTCGCCACGGCGCGCCGCGATGACGACATCGCCTCGCTGGAAGCGGCGGGCATCGAGGCGTTCTTCCTGGACTATCGCGATCCGCGGTCGATCGCCGCGCTTGCCGATCAGGTGCTGGCGCGCACCGGCGGCCACCTCGATGCGCTCTACAACAACGGCGCGCATGCGCAGGCCGGCGCGGTCGAGGACCTTCCGGTCGAGGCCCTGCGCGAGCAGTTCGAGGCGAACCTGTTCGGCTGGCACGATCTCACCCGGCGCATGGTGCCGGTGATGCGGTCGCAGGGCCATGGCCGCATCGTCAACTGCTCCTCGGTGCTCGGGCTGACGCCGGTCAAGTATCGCGGCGCCTACGTGGCCTCCAAGCATGCGCTCGAAGGGCTGACGCTGTGCCTGCGCATGGAGCTCGCCGGCTCAGGCGTCGGCGTATCGCTGATCGAGCCGGGGCCGATCGAATCGCGCATGGCGACCAACGGCCTGGCCTGGTTCGAGAAGCACATAGACTGGCGCGCATCGCCGCATCGAGAGGCGTATGAGCCGCAGCTGAAGCGGCTGCGCGAGGGCGGGTCGAAGTCGCGGCTCAAGCTCGGGCCCGACGCGGTCTACCGTGCGCTGAAGCATGCGCTCGACAGTCCGCGCCCGCGTCCCCACTATCACGTGACCACGCCGACGCGGATCGGCGCCGCGCTGAAGCGCCTGCTGCCGCCGACCCTGCTCTACATGATCCTGGCGCGGCAGGGCTGAACCCCAGAGGCCTGCCGCGCGTTTGGCCCCAAGCGAAAGAAGAAACGATGTCCACCGTATTCAACATTCTCGCCGTGCTGGTCATGATCGGGGTCGTGATCGTCCTGATCCGCGGGCTCATCAACATGATGCGCGGCGGCTCCGGCAACACGTCGAACAAGCTGATGCAGGCGCGCGTGGCGCTGCAGTTCGTGGCGCTGGTGTTCATCATGCTGGCGCTGTGGTTCAGCGGCCGCTAGTCTTCCGCAGACGGAGGAGCGGAGGGGACGATGGCCGATCTGGCGGTCACGGTTCATAACGAGCGCATCAAGCTTCTGGCGACCTTCGTCAACGGCGCTGGGATCGCGGTCTTCGCCGTCGGCGGCCTGGCTCCGATGTTCTCCAGCCTCTATGGCGGTCAAGGCCCCACTGGGTTCCTGATCGCCGTCAGCCTGATTTGTTTTCTGGTCGCCACCGCGCTACATTATGCAGGCAGTACCATCCTGAAGAGGCTCAGGCAGTGACCGCCCTGGAAATGATCTCCCTGCTGATGATGCCGGCGGCCGGTCTCGCGCTCGCCGCCGCAGCGCTCTATTTCGCCCGCCGCATCCGGTAGTGACAGGGTCCGCGGACCGCTCAACGGCACTGATCTAAACCGGAAAGCAAATGGTCATCCTGAACAAGATCTACACTCGAACCGGCGACGACGGCACGACGGGGCTCGGCTCGGGCGAGCGGCGCCCGAAATACGACCTGCGGGTCGCAGCCTATGGCACGGTCGACGAAACCAACGCGGCGATCGGCATGGCGCGCGTGCATGTGCGCGCGCTGCATTCCGGCATCGACGCCATGCTGGTGCGCATCCAGAACGATCTCTTCGACCTCGGGGCCGATCTCGCCACGCCCGACACCGGCGAAGAGCTGCCCTATGAGCCGCTGCGCATCATCGCCTCGCAGGTGGAGCGCATCGAGCGCGACATCGACGCCGTCAACAAGCCGCTGAAGACGCTGCGCTCCTTCGTGCTGCCGGGCGGCACCGCCGGGGCGGCGGCGCTGCATGTCGCGCGCACGGTGGCGCGGCGGGCCGAACGCCTGATGGTGGAGCTCTCGCACCAGGAGGGCGAAAAGGTCTCGGCCGAGGCGATCAAATACATCAACCGCGTGTCCGACTTCCTCTTCGTCGCCGCCCGCGCCGTCAATGACAATGGCGAAGGCGACGTGCTATGGGTGCCCGGGGCCAATAGGTAGGGGCCGGTTCGCAGCCGGCGGCACGATGTTCATTCCGCTGCACGATGCGAACCAGCTCAGGCACATCAAGCTGCAATATGTCACGATCGGCCTCATCGTCGCGAACGTGATCGTCTACTTCGCCACGGCGGGCGGCAGCGATGCCTTCGCCGAGGCGGCGGTGGTCGGTTTCGGCTACATCCCGGTCACGCTGTTCGGAGACCTGTCGCGCCCGGCCGAGCTGGCCTATGTGCCGGACAGCGCCACTTACTTCACCTACGCCTTCCTGCATGGCGATTTCTGGCACCTGGCCGGCAACATGCTGTTCCTCTGGGTTTTCGGCGACAATGTCGAGGACGCGCTGGGCCATGTGCGTTTCCTCGTCTTCTACCTGCTGTGCGCGGCCGCGGGCGCGCTGGTGCACGGACTGCTGCTGCCGGACTCGCAGGCGCCGCTGATCGGCGCCTCCGGCGCCATCGCGGGCATCGTCGTGGCCTACCTCATGCTGCATCCCAGCGTGAAGATCTGGATCCTGGCCTTCGGCCGCATCCCGCTGCGCATTCCGGCCTGGGTGGCGCTGGCGCTGTGGATCGGCTTCCAGTTCCTGATGCTCATCATCGCCGGCGAGGACGCCATCTCCTGGGCCGCCCATGTCGGCGGCATCCTGGCCGGCGCGGTGCTCGTCTTCGTGCTGCGCCGCCGCGACGTGCCGTTGTTCGACCGCGAGATCGTCACACCGCGCGCGGTCGAGGTCGCGGCCGAACCGCCGCCGCGGCAGCCCGCCGCCCCGTCGGGTCCGTGGGGCCGGCAGTGAGTTTCAAACGATTCGGGCCGCCGCCCGCGTATTGACGCACCGCGCCAGCCTGAATAGGTTCCGCCCGCCTGCGGGGGCGTCGCCCCGCGCGTGGTTCAGTTTGCGCCGAAATCCGTCGCCCGTGTCGGAATCCGGCAAGCCTTTTCCGGCCGCGGCTGCCAGCTGGCGCCTGTAAGCCCCACAAGAGAGGTGTATCCAGCGATGAAAGTTCTCGTTCCCGTGAAGCGGGTTGTCGATGCGAACGTCAAGGTTCGCGTGAAGGGCGACGGCTCGGGCGTCGAGCTCGCCAACGTCAAGATGGCGATGAACCCGTTCGACGAGATCGCGGTCGAGGAGGCGATCCGCCTCAAGGAGGCCGGCAAGGTCGAGGAGATCATCGCCGTGTCGATCGGACCGGCGCAGGCGGCCGAGACGATCCGCACCGCGCTCGCCATGGGCGCCGACCGCGGCATCCTGGTCAAGGTGGACGAGACGGTCGAGCCGCTTTCGGTGGCCAAGATCCTGAAGGGCGTGGTCGAGGCCGAGAAGCCCGAGCTGGTCATCCTCGGCAAGCAGGCGATCGACGACGACGCCAACCAGACCGGCCAGATGCTGGCGGCGCTGCTGGGCTGGGCGCAGGGCACCTTCGCCTCCAAGGTCGAGCTCGACGGCGGCAAGGCCAAGGTCACGCGCGAGGTCGATGGCGGCCTGCAGGTTGTCGAGGTCAAGCTGCCCGCCATCGTCACCACCGATTTGCGGCTGAACCAGCCGCGCTACGCCTCGCTGCCCAACATCATGAAGGCGAAGAAGAAGCCGCTGGACGAGAAGAGCCCGGCCGATTTCGGCGCCGAGGTGAAGGCGCGTCTGAAGGTGCTCAAGACCGAGGAGCCGGGCGGCCGCAAGGCGGGCGTCAAGGTCAAGTCGGTGCAAGAGCTGGTCGCGGCGCTGAAGACCGCCGGCGTCATCTGAGTTCGGAAAGAGGAGAACGAAAACATGGCCATTCTTCTGATTGCCGAACACGACAATTCGTCCCTGTCGGACCAGACCGCCAAGGCGCTGACCGCTGCTTCACAGATCGGCGGCGACGTCGACGTGCTGGTCGCCGGCAAGGGCGCCAAGGCGGCGGCCGACGCGGCGGCCAAGCTCAAGGGCGTGCGCAAGGTTCTGCTGGCCGAGAGTGACGAGCTTGCCGAGCGCCTGGCAGAGCCGCTGGCGGCCACCATCGTTGATCTGGCCGGCGGCTACGACGCGCTGGTCGCGCCTGCCACCACGATGGGCAAGAACGTGATGCCGCGCGTCGCCGCCCTGCTCGACGTGATGCAGGTGTCCGACGTCATCGAAATCGTGTCGGCCGACACGTTCAAGCGTCCGATCTATGCCGGCAACGCCATCCAGACCGTGCAGTCGACCGACGCCAAGAAGGTCGTCACCATCCGCACCGCCTCCTTCCAGCCGGCGGGCGAGGGCGGCTCGGCCTCGGTCGACAACGCAAAGGCCGCGGCCGGCGCCGGTCTCTCCGCCTTCGTGGAGAACCGCATCGCCCATTCCGACCGGCCGGAGCTGACCTCGGCCAAGATCATCATCTCCGGCGGCCGCGCGCTCGGCTCCTCCGACAAGTTCAAGGAGGTGATCCTGCCGGTGGCCGACAAGCTGGGCGCCGCCGTCGGCGCAAGCCGTGCGGCAGTCGATGCCGGCTATGCGCCGAACGACTGGCAGGTCGGCCAGACCGGCAAGGTGGTCGCGCCGGAGCTCTACATCGCGGTCGGCATCTCGGGCGCCATCCAGCACCTGGCCGGCATGAAGGACTCCAAGGTCATCGTCGCCATCAACAAGGACGAGGAGGCGCCGATCTTCCAGGTCGCCGACTACGGCCTCGTCGGAGACCTCTTCACCGTGCTGCCCGAACTCGAAAAGGCGCTTTGACGCCCCGGCAGCCGCGTCTATGCTGAAAAGGGCGGCCCGGAGGCATCCGGACCGCCCTTTTCGCTTGCAAGGGCGGAAACGCGCATTAGTTTGCGCTGCAACAAAAAACGGGCGTCGCGCTCATCACGGGGTAGAGGAATGGCGGGCAGGATCGGTACGGTGGGCATCATCGGGGCCGGGCAGATGGGCGGAGGCATCGCCCATGTCGCGGCCGTCTCCGGCTATGACGTGCTGCTCAACGACCTGTCGGCCGACCGCATCGAGAAGGGCATCGCCACGATCAGCGGCAACATGGCGCGCCTGGTCGGGTCGGGCAAGCTCACCGACGCGGAGCGGCAGAAGGCTCTGAAGCGCATCCGCCCGGCCGAGACGTTCGAGGCGCTCGCCGGCAGCGACCTCGTCATCGAGGCCGCCACCGAGGACGAGACGGTCAAGCGCAAGATCTTCCAGCAGGTCTGTCCGGTGCTCAATCCGGAAGCGATGCTGGCCACCAACACCTCCTCCATCTCGATCACGCGGCTGGCCGCGCAGACCGACCGGCCGGAGCGTTTCATCGGCATCCACTTCATGAACCCGGTGCCGCTCATGAAGCTGGTCGAGCTGGTGCGCGGCATCGCCACCGAGGACGCCACCTTCGAGGCGGCCAAGGCCTTCGTCTCCAGCCTCGACAAGCAGATCACCGTGTCGGAGGATTTTCCGGCCTTCATCGTCAACCGCATCCTGATCCCGATGATCAACGAGGCGATCTACACGCTCTACGAGGGCGTCGGCACGGTGGAAGCGATCGACAACGCCATGCGGCTCGGCGCCAACCACCCGATGGGCCCGCTGCAGCTGGCCGACTTCATCGGCCTCGACACCTGCCTTGCCATCATGCAGGTGCTGCATGACGGCCTTTCGGACTCGAAATACCGCCCGTGCCCGCTGCTGGTGAAATATGTCGAGGCCGGCTGGCTCGGCCGCAAGGCCGGCCGCGGCTTCTACGATTATCGCGGCGAGAGCCCCGTCCCCACGCGCTAGTAGCGCTCGCAGGTCCAGTCGTCCGCCGGCATCAGGCCGCCGGCCGGCGCGGGCAGGCCGGCCAGTTGCAGTATCTCCCGATGCGCCGTCTCCAGCCGCGCCGCTTCGGCGCGGATGTGGTCGGTCGGCCTCCAGGCGCGCGAGGCCTCGCGCGCCTGCGCATGGCACACCAGTCCCTCCAGCCGGGCCCGCATCAGCGCGGCGACGTCGCGGCCCGCTTCCTCGCGCGCGCCAATGTCGGCGCCCAGCGCCACGATCTGCCGCACCGCGTCGACCCGGCCTTCGACGGCTGCCGCCAGAAATGCCGTGCGGCCGGTCCTGTCGCGCGTGTCGATCGGGTAGCGCCGGTCGAGCAGGGCGCGCACGATGTCCATGCGGCCGGCGGCTGCCGCCGATATCATGGCCTCGTTGCCGTCGATGGAAAGCCGCGTGGTCGCGGCCGCGACCAGTTCGAACATGGCAAGCCCCTGGTGGTGGAACGTGCCGGCCAGCGCCGGCCGACCGTCCTGCGTGACGGCCTGGCCCAGCGCCCCGCGCGCGGCGAGCAGGCGCGCCACCTCGCCATAGCCGCCCCACACCGCTTCCGCGAAGGCGCGGTCGACATCCTCGGTCAGCGGCGCCAGCAGCAGCGCCGTCGCGGCATGGTCGCGGCCGCGCGCCAGTGCGTTCTTGTCCGCGCCGGCCAGCGCGGCGTTGGACACGAATGCATCGTCCAGGCCTTCCCGGTAGTCAGGCTGCGGCCGATATTGCAGCGCTGCCAGCAGCGCCGTGCGGCCGGCTGCGTCGGGCAGGTCCACCGCCGCACCGGCCGCGATCAGCGCCGCCACGATGTCGGCGCGACCCAGCCTCGCGGCGGTGAACAGCGCCGTTTCCCCGTTCCAGTCGCGCGCGTCGAGCGGCGCGCCCGCCCGCGCCAGCAGGCCGATCATCTGCGGCGTGGACCACAGGGCCGCCTTGTGCAGCGGCGTCTCGCGCGTCATCTCCTCGCGCGCCGCTGGATTGGCGCCCAGCCGCAGCGTGAGCGCAGCCATCTCCGTGTCGTCCAGCCGCGCCGCCTCGAGCAGGGGCATGGGCCCGGGCTCGACGCTGGTCCCGGCCTCCTGCGCCAATGCCGGCGTAATCTGCAATTGAACAAGCACCAGAAACGCAACGATCGCCCGCATGCCGAAGACCCCAAGCCTGACCCGGCGCTATTTACGCTGCGTCAGGCGGCGGATTTCAGGCCGGCCCGGGGAATCTCGGCGGCGAGATTGCGGCAGGCGGGCTCAGGAGGCAGGCGCCAGCGCCGCGTCGACCAGCCGCGCGGCGTCCTCGCCCGCCCATTCGGCCGGGCCGTTCATGTGCGCCAGCAGGCAGCCGTCGCGGTCGACCAGCAGCGTCACCGGCAGGCCCAGAGCGAGGCCGCGCCGCTTCAGGTCGTTGAACAGGCCCAGCGTGTTGTCGCGATAGTAGCCGAGGCTTTCGATGCCCACTTCGGCGAGGAACTTCTTCGGCTTCTCGTCGCCGCCGGTGTCGACATTCACCGCCACCACCTCGAAATCGGCGCCGCCCTTCGTCTTCTGCAGGGCATCCAGCGCCGGCATCTCGGCGCGGCAGGGCGCGCACCAGGTTGCCCACAGATTGACCAGCAGCACCTTGTCCTTCAGCGAGCCGAGCGTCGCCGGCTGGCCTGCGGGATCGTTGAAGGCGAGGCCGGAGAGCGCCTGCGGCGGGTCCGCCGGCAGCATCGCGGCCACGTCGCCCGTCGCGCTTGCCGCCACCGCCTTGGCGCGCTCCGCCCTGGCCGGGCAGGTCGTGTCGGCCATTTCGGCAGGCGCCGCCGGCGCGGCGTTGTTGCCAGACCGCCCGCCCATCACGTATACGCCAAGCCCGCCTGCCACTACGCCGGCCACCGCCGCCAGCGCGACCAGGCGGCCGGCGGGAATGCCCATCCTGTTCATTCGCCCGTTCCGTATTTCATCAGCTTCCGGTTAGCATCATGAGCGACGACAAGACCAGCAACCAGATGTGGGGCGGACGTTTTGCCTCGGGTCCGTCCGCCATCATGGAGGCGATCAACGCCTCGATAGGCTTCGACAGGAAGCTCTACGCCCAGGACATCGCCGGCTCCATCGCGCATTCCCGCATGCTCGCCGAAAAGGGCATCATTTCGGCCGCCGACCAGAAGAAGATCGAGGACGGGCTGAACACCGTGCTGACCGAGATCGAATCCGGAAAGTTCGCCTTCTCCACGAAGCTCGAAGACATCCACCTCAACGTCGAGTCGCGGCTCACCGAGATCGTCGGTCCCGCCGGCGGCCGCCTGCACACCGCGCGCTCGCGCAACGACCAGGTGGCGGTCGACTTCCGCCTCTGGGTCAAGGCCGAGCTGCGCAACACCGAGGCAGCGCTCGTCGCCCTCATCGAGGTGTTCCTCGTCCGCGCTGAGGAGCATGCCGCCACCCTCATGCCAGGCTTCACCCACCTGCAGACGGCGCAACCCGTCACCTTCGGCCATCACTGCATGGCCTATGTCGAGATGTTCGCGCGCGACCTGTCGCGGGTGCGCGACTGCATCGCGCGCATGGACGAGTCGCCGCTGGGTGCGGCCGCGCTCGCCGGCACCGGCTTCCCCATCGACCGCCACATGACGGCTGCCGCGCTCGGCTTTCGCGAGCCGACGCGCAACTCGATCGACAGCGTCTCCGACCGCGACTTCGCGCTTGAGTTCCTGTCGCTGGCGGCGATCTGCGCCACCCATCTGTCGCGGCTGGCGGAGGAGATCGTCATCTGGTCGACGCCGCAATTCGGCTTCGTGCGCCTGTCCGACAGCTATTCCACCGGCTCGTCGATCATGCCGCAGAAGAAGAACCCCGACGCGGCCGAGCTCATCCGCGCCAAGACCGGCCGCGTCAACGGCCATCTGGTCGGCCTGCTGACGGTGATGAAGGGCCTGCCGCTCGCCTATTCCAAGGACATGCAGGAAGACAAGGAGGCCGTCTTCGACGCCGCCGAGACGCTGGAGCTGATGCTGGCGGCGATGCGCGGCATGGTCGCCGACATGACCGTCAACGTAGCAGCCATGAAGAAGGCCGCCGGCTCCGGCTACTCAACTGCCACCGACCTCGCCGACTGGCTGGTGCGCGAGGCGGGCCTGCCCTTCCGCGAGGCGCATCATGTCACCGGCCGCGCTGTGGCGCTGGCCGAAAGCCAGGGCAAGGCGCTGGACAAGCTCGCGCTCGAAGACCTGCAGGCGATCAGCCCCGCAGTCACCGACGACGTGTTCTCGGTGCTGTCGGTCGCCAATTCGGTGAAGAGCCGCACCTCCTTCGGCGGGACAGCGCCGGCCGAGGTGCGCCGCCAGATCCGCTACTGGAGAAAGCGGCTCAAGCAGGATGCGGCGCGCGGCAGGCGCGTCTAGCGGCGAAGCGGCTGCGGCCGGCGCCGGCGGCTTTCCACCGCCGGTTCCGCCCGCTTGTTCTCCCGGCATTGGCGGATGCAAAACCGCGTCGCACTTTCGCCGGAAATGCTCTAAGGATGCGCGACCTGGATTTCGGAATGGACGGCGCGATGCGGACTGGCAGGATTTTCGTCACGATGGCGGTGCTCGCGGCGCTCGGCCTCAGCGCCTGCGGCCGCAAGGCGCCGCTCGATTCTCCCTACGAGGCCGCCATCGAGGCCCGCCGCGAGGCGGAGGAGAAAGGCCGGCCGCTGCCGCCCGAGCCCACGCCGCCGGTCGCCGACCGCCGCTTCATCCTTGACGGGCTGATCGACTAGCCCAATCCGCCTTCAGGCCGCACCATGAACCACTTCCAGTATCGCGACGGCGTGCTCCATGCCGAGGACGTGCCGGTGCCGCAGATCGCGGCCGCCGTCGGCACGCCCTTCTACTGCTATTCCACAGCCACGCTGACGCGCCACTACAAGGTCTTTTCGGAAGCCTTCGTCGACCTCGACTCGCTGGTCTGCTACGCCATGAAGGCGAATTCCAACCAGGCGGTGCTGCGCATCCTGGCGAAGCTCGGCGCCGGCGCCGACGTCGTCTCCGAGGGCGAGCTGAGGCGCGCGCTCGCCGCCGGCATCCCGGCCGGCAGGATCATGTTCTCCGGCGTCGGCAAGACCGCGCGCGAGATGGATTTCGCGCTCGAGGCCGGCATCCTGTGCTTCAATGTGGAGTCCGAGCCGGAGCTGGAGCTGCTGTCGGCGCGGGCGCAAGCCGCGGGCCGCACCGCGCGCGTGTCGCTGCGCATCAATCCCGACGTGGACGCCAAGACCCACAAGAAGATCTCAACCGGCAAGGCCGAGAACAAGTTCGGCATCCCGTGGCAGCGCGCGCGTGCCGCCTATGCGCGCGCCGCCGAGCTGCCGGGGCTCGCCGTCGCCGGCATTGACATGCATATCGGCAGCCAGATCACCGAGCTCGCCCCCTTCGACGACGCCTTCCGGCTGCTGGCCGAACTCGTCGGCACGCTCAAGGCCGACGGCCACCATATCGAGCATATCGATCTCGGCGGCGGCCTCGGCATCCCCTATCGCGACGACAACACGCCGCCGCCGCTGCCCGACGCCTATGCGCAGATCGTGCACAAGCACGTGAAGCAGCTCGGCGTGAAGGTCATCTTCGAGCCCGGCCGCCTCATCGCCGGCAATGCCGGCATCCTGGTCGCCGAAGTGATCTACCTGAAGGAAGGCGACGCCAAGAATTTCCTCATCGTCGACGCGGCGATGAACGATCTGATCCGGCCGACGCTCTACGACGCCTTCCACAACATCCGCCCGGTTGTCCTGGACGACGCCGCGCCGCGCATCACCGTCGACGTGGTCGGCCCCGTCTGCGAGACCGGCGACTTCCTCGGCCACGACCGCGAGATGCAGCGGCTGAAGTCGGGCGACCTCATCGCCGTCGGCACCGCCGGCGCCTATGGCGCGGTGCAGGCCGGAACCTACAACACCCGCCTGCTGGTGCCCGAGGTGCTGGTCGACGGCGACCGCTTCCACGTCATCCGCCGCCGCCCCACCTATGACGAGCTGATCGGGCTCGACAGCGTGCCGGACTGGCTGGCCTGAACGGGCCGCTGCCTCATACCGGCACTAGAAGCCGCCGCGCCGCACCCTGCATTGTGCGGATCGAGGGGTTATCCTCACGCCGCGGGCTTCCTTTCCATAGGCGCTCATGCTCAGGAACCTTGCCGAGCAGCTGGATCCGTTCACTGAAAAGCTGAACTGGATCCGATATGACGGATTGAATTCCTTGATCTGGATGTCGCCGTCGACCACCATCGAGCCATCGCGCCGGACATCCATCCTGGCTCTGTAGCGATGCGGACTGCCGAAGCCCGCGAGGCCCGGCACGTCGTAGGTGTAGTAGCGTCCCAGGGAATTGATGGAGACTCCCTGGGCTCCCGCTCCGGCCGATTCGTCCACCCCGAACAGAACCCGGCCATCGCGCAGAAAATACAGGGCGTGCCGCACCCTCATCTCGCGTGTCTGGGCCTGTCCCGCCTTCACGCGCGCCGAGAGAAGTATGTCCACGGATTGCCCGGCCAGCTTCTGAACGTGCTGGTTCCCGATGGACTGCGCATACGTTCCGTTGATTGCGCACCCGAAGGCAAGAACCGCAACACAGGCGGCCACGATCCGTGGGCTCGATCCTGCCCCACCGGATCGGCTGCGGATCTCAAGGCTTGATGTTCTCATCGACCTTCTTTGCCCCCCTGTGGCTCCATTGCACCACGGCGATTGCGACCGTCCGCCGGTGACGCGGAACTGCCTTGGTCTTGCCGGTTGTTCCCGTGCGCCATCATTGCCGCTGCCGGGCGGGACTGCAATGACGACACGCTCCGGCGAGCGCCGTGATGGCTTCATTCCCCTCTCCCAGATCAGGGCCGGCGCCTCCACCACCGCCTCGCGCTCGCGCGAGATTTCCGTCAGGCCCGGGTTGCGGCCGAACGGGCGCCCGCCTGGCGCATGGCCGCCTCGCCGCGGATCGCTTACGTTCAACTCCGCCAGCGCCGAGCGGCAGGCCGAACCGCAGTCCGTCCGTCGCGTCGGCGGCCTTTCTCGATCTCGAGGAGCCCATCCCGCATGATTTCCTGAAATCGACATCGATATCCATTTTTGGCTTTCACGCTGCTTCACGATCTCTTGTGTCCCCGCGGCCCGTGTCGCCTCGCCTTCGCCGTGATTGCTGCTATCTTCTAGGCCTGAGAGGCATGTGATTTGGCGCGCCGGCGCGCCTGCCACCGCCTGACGGGAGCTCCAGGCTGGAAGGGCCGATGGCCGAGAAGCGGGACGAAGCAAGACATAACGAGCAGTTTGCGGGCCTGCTTTCGCGCCTCGGGCGCACGCGCGCCGCCACGCGCGCCGCCATGATGGTCGAGCGGCTGTGGCCTCTGGCGCTGCCGCTGCTCATCGTGGTGGCGCTGTTCCTTTCCGTCTCCTGGTTCGGCCTGTTCAGGCTGATGCCCGACTGGCTGCGCATCGGCGTCGCCGCGCTGTTCGGCGTGGCGGCGGTTGCCGCGGTCTGGCCCCTGCGGCTGTTTGCCCAGCCGCTGCCGGCCGAGATCGACCGGCGCATCGAGCGGGCCAACGCGCTCGAGCATGCGCCCGTCACCACCCAGACCGATCGGCTTGCGTCCGGCGCGCGCGACGGCTTCGCCGACGCGCTGTGGCGGGAGCATCAGCGGCGCATGGCCGGGCGCCTCGGCGCGCTCGGAAGCGACCTGCCGCGAACGCGTGTGCCTGAGCGCGACCCGTGGGGGCTGCGCGCCGGCGCCGTCCTGCTGCTGGTGGTCGCCTTCGCCTTTTCGGGCAGCCCGCTCGGCGGCCGCATCACCGACGCCTTCGAGGCGGCGGCCGGGCGCAGCGCGGTTCCCGCGCGCATCGATGCCTGGGTCACGCCTCCCGCCTATACCGGCCGCGCGCCGATTTTCCTGACCTCCGACGCCAATCGCGAACGGCAGGTCTTCACCGTTCCGGCCGGCAGCGATTTCGCCGTGCGCATCACCGGCGGCAGCGGCGACGAAACGCTGGAGCTGATCGACAGCGGCGGCGTCAGCGCCGTGGAGCCGTCGGCCCCGGCCGAGGCGAAGGCTGCCGCGGCGGCGCGCCAGTTCGCCGGCAAGCTTGCGGGCGACGGCATGCTGGCACTCAAGCAGGGCGAGGCCGAGCTGCGCAGCTGGGCTTTCCAGGTCACGGCCGACAATCCGCCGGTGGTGCGATTGGTCGACGAGCCGAAACGCGCCGTCAACGGCACGCTCGAGCTGAACTACGAGGTCGAGGACGATTACGGCGCGGTTTCCGGCGTCACCCGCTTTACGCAGAAGCAGGCCGACGCGCCGGGCGCGCGCCCGCTCTACAAGGCGCCCGAAATGCCGCTGACGCTGCCGCGGCGCGGCGGCATCGCCGCCAGGACCACGCGCGACCTGACCGAGCATCCGTGGGCAGGCAGCGAGGTCGGGCTGACGCTCGCCGTCACCGATGCCGCCGGGCAGGAGGGCACGAGCGAGACCAGGCAGATCGTGCTGCCGCAGCGGCCCTTCTCCAACCCGCTGGCGCGCGCCGTGGTGGAGCAGCGCCGGCTGCTGGCGCTAGATGCCAATGCGCGTCCGCGGGTGTTGCGGCTGATGGACGCCATCACCGTGCGCCCGGAGGAGACCTTCGCCAATCTCAGCCACTATCTCGGCATCATGGCCGCGCGGAGCCGCCTCAAGACGGCGTCCAGCGATGATCAGCTGCGCGAGGTCGTGGATTATCTGTGGGAGATCGCGCTCGCCATCGAGAACGGCAATCTGTCGGCGGCCGAGCAGCGGCTCCGGCAGGCGCAGGAGGCGCTCAAGAACGCGCTGGAGCAGGGCGCGTCCGACGAGGAGATCGAGCGGCTGATGGCGGAGCTGCGCCAGGCGATGAACGATTTCCTGCGGGAGTTCGCACAGCGCCAGATGCAGAACCCCAACATGGCGCAGCAGCAGATGCCGCAGGACGGCCGCGAGCTTCGCCAGAGCGACCTGCAGCGCATGCTCGACCAGATCGAGGAACTGGCCAAGTCGGGCGCGCGCGACCAGGCGCAGCAGATGCTGCAGCAGCTGCAGGACATGATGAACAATCTGCAGATGGCGCAGCGCCAGCAGGGCCAGCAGGGCGAGGGCGGCCAGCAGGGCGAGATGCGCCAGCAGATGGACAAGCTGGGCGAGCTCATGCGCAAGCAGCAGGAGCTGATGAACGAGACGTTCCGCATGGACCAGATGCAGCGCGGCCAGCAGCAGCGCGGCCAGGACCGGTCGCAGCAGCGCGGCCAGCAGGGCGAGCAGGGCCAGGGGCAGCAGGGTCAGCAGGGCCAGGGTGGACAGCCCATGTCGCCGGAGGAGTTCGCCGAGGCGCTGCGCCAGCTTCAGGAGGGCCAGGGCCAGCTCGGCAAGGATCTGGAGAGCCTGATGCAGGGCCTGCGCGGGCTGGGCATCGAGCCGGGCGACGGGTTCGGCGAAGCCGGCGACGCGATGGGCGGCGCCGAGCAGGCGCTGGGCGACCGCGACGGCGAAGGCGCCGTGGGCGAGCAGGGCCGGGCGCTGGAGGCGCTGCGGCGCGGCGCCCAGGACATGATGCAGCAGATGATGCAGGCCATGCAGGGCGAAGAGGGCGGCAGCGGCGAGGGCGGGCGCCGCCAGAGCAGCGACCGCGATCCGCTGGGGCGGCCGCGCGCCACCACCGGCCCCGATTTCGGCAACACCGTCCAGGTGCCCGACGAGATCGACACGCAGCGCGCGCGCCAGATCCTGGACGCCATCCGCAAGCGGCTTGGCAATGCGCTCAGCCCCGAGATCGAGCGCGAATATCTCGAGCGGCTGCTGCAGATGCGGTGAGCCCCGCCACCGCGGCGCGTGTCATGCCCGCATCTCGCAGGCCGTGTGCCTCACCGCATGGCGCGGCTGACCTCGTCCCGGATCTGCGGCAGCGTGAAGGGCTTGTTGACGACGCCCACCACCACGCCTTCCAGCTCGGCGGCGCGCTCCCGCTGCTCTGCATAGCCCGTCATCAGCAGGATGCGCAGCGCAGGAAAGGCGCGGGCCGCGCGGCGCGCCATCTCGATGCCGTCCATCACCGGCATGCGGATGTCGGACAGCACGAGGTCGTAGCGGCCCTCCGCCGCCGTGATCCTGTCCAGGCCCTCCATGCCGTCCTCCGCGGTTTCCACCACGTGGCCGGCCGCCTGCAGCGCGCGGGCGGTGAAGGTGCGGACGGACTCGTCGTCCTCGACGATCAGGATCGTGCCCAGGGGCGCCTCCGCCGGTTCAGGCGTCGCCCTTGACGACGCCGACGAAGGGCAGCTCGCGGAAGGCGTGCGCCACGTCCATGCCGTATCCGACGACGAAATAGTCGGGACATTCGAAGCCGACGAAATCGGCGTCCAGGTCGGTCTGGCGCTTGTGCTGCTTGTCGAGCAGCACCGCGATCGAGACGCTGTTGGCGCCGCGCGACAGCATCAGCTCGCGCGTGAATTTCAGCGTCTTGCCGGACTCCAGTATGTCGTCGATCAGCAGGACGTCGCGGTCCTTCACCTCGTTGTCGATGTCGCGCAGCACCCTCACCTCGCCGCTGGTGGTGCCGGTGCCGTAGCTGGAGATGAAGATGAACTCGACCTCGGGCGACAGGCCGGTGTCGTGCATGGCGCGGATGAGGTCGGCGGCGAAGATGAAGGAGCCCTTGAGGATCGAGATCACCAGCAGGTCCCGATAGTGCCGGGAGCCGATTTCCTTGGCGAGTTCGAGATTGCGCCGTGCGATCGCCGAGGCGCTGAACAGCACCTCGATATCCTTGCCGCGAACGACCGGCATCAGCCTTCCTTCCTGAAATCCACGGTGACGGTTTCGACCCCGTCCTTAGGCGCTTCAAGTCGGCTGGAGAAGGCGAAGCGGGCGCCCGGCTTCAGGCGCTCGCCGCTTGTCCCCAGAAAATAGCGGGTCACGCGGCCGTCCTTGCCGGCCACGCTGATCTCGAGGCCCGGCACGGCGGCGCCGACGCTGCCTTCGTTCACAACCTCGCCGTCGACCAGCAGGAACAGGCGGTCGTCGCGCCGCTCCAGGCGGCTGGCTATGCCGTCGAGGCGAAGCGCGCCGGGCCCCGGCGGCTGCGCGCTCTGCGGCGCGTCGGCCGGCGGGCGCGAAACCAGCGCGTGGCCGCCCGACACCCAGAATGCGCCAATGACGAGGCAGAGGCCGAAGGTCCAGAAAAGCGGCCCGCCGCGCGCCGCGGTCCGGTCGGCGGCAGGCTTGCCCTTGAGGATGTCCATGCCGGGGGAGGGCTCCGCATCCGGCCGCGGGCCCGGCGCGGCAATGCCGCCGCGCTCGGGCGCGGGTCCCACCGTGCTGAACTCGGCGTCGACGATGTCGGCGCTCCGCCTGTCGCCCACGCGGCGCTCGCCCATGCGGCGCTCTGTCCCGGACGCCGCCATGATTTCACCGGAAAGAGGGCGCGGCTGGGGGTCGTCGGTCATATCGGCCTTTCGGGAATCCCTGGGCTTGGGGTAAAGGGAAATGGTTAAGGCTTCGCGACCGGGGGCGGGACCTTAACGACAGCTTAACCATGAAGCCGGAAGCTCCGGCGCTGCGGCGGCGCCCGCCGCCCGCGAACCGACAGGAAGCCTCCTTGATCCGTTTCGAAAATGTCGGGCTGAGATACGGCATGGGGCCGGAGATCCTGCGCGACATTTCCTTCAACCTGCCGGAGCGCTCGTTCCAGTTCCTCAGCGGCCCGTCCGGCGCCGGCAAGACGTCGCTGCTGCGGCTGCTGTTCCTGTCGCTCAAGCCGACGCGCGGCCTCATCACCGTCTTCGGCAAGGACCGCTCGCAGATCACCCGCAGGGAGCTGCCGCTGATCCGCCGGCGCATCGGCATCGTCTTCCAGGATTTCCGCCTGCTCGACCACATGACCACCTACGAGAACGTGGCGCTGCCGCTGCGCGTGCGCGGGCGCGAGGAGGCGAGCTACCGCAGCGACGTGGTCGAGCTGCTGAAATGGGTGGGGCTGGGCGAGCGCATGCATGTGCTGCCTCCGGTGCTGTCGGGCGGGGAAAAGCAGCGCGCCGCGATCGCCCGCGCGCTGATCGAGCAGCCGCAGATCCTGCTGGCGGACGAGCCGACCGGCAATGTCGACCCGACGCTGGCGCGGCGGCTGCTGCGGCTGTTCATAGAGCTCAACCGGCTGGGCACGGCGGTGGTGATCGCCACGCACGACCTGACGCTGATGGACCAGGTGGAGGCGCGGCGCATGGTGCTGGCCGGCGGCAGGCTCGACGTCTATGACTGACGCGCCCGAGACACCCCCGGCCGCCCAGCGGCAGGAGGCCGCGCAGCCGGAAAGGCGGACGCAGCGGCGCATGGCGCCGATCGTGCCGCCGCAGGCCGTGGGCGGCAACGCGCTGGTGCTGGTCATCGCCATCATGACCTTCCTGTCCTGCCTCACCCTCGGCTCGGTCACGCTGGTCAGCGACACCGCCACCACCTGGCGCCAGCAGATCTCGCGCGAGGCCACCATCCAGATCAAGCCGGCCGACGGGCTCGACATGGAGGCCGCGCTCGCGGCGGCGGCGCGCATCGCCAGCGATTTCGCCGGCGTCCGCTCGGCTGTGGTGGTGGACCGCGCCGCCACCGCGCGCCTGCTGGAGCCCTGGCTGGGTTCGGGGCTCGACATTGACGAGCTGCCGGTTCCGCGCCTGGTCACGGTCACCATCGACCCCACCAGCCCGCCCGATTTCGGCGGCATGCGGGCGCTGCTGGCGGCGCAGGTGCCGCAGGCAAGCCTCGACGATCACCGCAACTGGGTCGACCGGCTGGTCACCATGGCGCGCACCACCGTCACCATCGGCATCGGCGTTCTCGTGCTCATGCTGTCGGCAACGCTGTTCACCGTCGTCTTCGCCACGCGCGGCGCCATGGCCGGCAACGGCCACATCATCGAGGTGCTGCATTTCGTAGGCGCGGAGGCCAATTTCATTGCCTCGCAGTTCCGGCGCCATTTCCTGGTCACCGGCATGAAGGGCGCCGCTGCCGGCGGCCTTCTGGCGGCGTTCATCTTCCTCGGCTTTTCCTGGTGGTCGTCGCGAAACCTCGCCACGCCGCAGGCCGACCAGGCGACGGCGCTGTTCGGCAATTTCGCCATCGGCCTCGCCGGCTATGGGGGCGTGCTGGTCATCGTGTTCGCCATCGCCCTGCTCACGGCCGCCACCTCGCATATCACCGTGGTGTCCTACCTCAGCGACCTCGACGCCAGGCAGAGCGATGGCTGACGAGATCGCTCACGCATTGTGTCCCGGTGCAATCATTCGTGGCCCGGCCTGGCCGGAATGCCCGCTCCGCGCCGTATTCGCATGGTACGAGGCAGCATGAAGGGACAGATGGCTGATCTCGGCGGCTCCAGTGCGGGACGCGGCGCGCGCAGGCGCGCGCTTCCCCGCGCGGCATTCTGGGCCGCGGGCGGGCTGGCGCTGGCCTTCGCCCTGGGCTTCGGCTTGTTCTCCAGCCATGTCAGCGCCATGATGGCGCCTTCCGCGCAGCGCGACGCCGACGCGATCATCGTGCTCACCGGCGGCCAGTCGCGCATCGACGCCGCTCTCGACCTGCTCAAGTCGGGCAAGGGCAAGCGCCTGCTCATCAGCGGCGTGAACCCGGTCGCCGGCCTGGAAGACCTTCGCCGGGCGACCGGCGGCGACAAGTCGCTTTTCGCATGCTGTGTCGACATCGACCATGCCGCGCTCGACACGATCGGCAATGCCGAGGAAAGCGCCAAATGGATGCAGGCCAACGCCTATGGCAGCGTCATCCTGGTCACCAACAACTACCACATGCCGCGCTCCATGCTGGAAATGGGCCGCATGGGCAACGGCGTCGAGATCCTGCCCTATCCCGTGGTCAACACCCGCATCGACAGGGGCGAGTGGCTCACCAAGCCCGACGCGCTGCGGGTGCTGTTCACCGAATACACCAAATACATCGCGGCCCTGGTGCGCGGCCTGGTCGACACGCCCCGCCCGGTTCCGCGGGAAGTCGACACCGCATCGGCCGGCTGAGCCGGCTACGCTTTGCCTTTCCGGGCGTCTGGTGTAACCAGCAGCGTCAAGCATCGCATCCAGGCGCACCCCATGCTCTACGTCCGGTCGCTCACCTTCAACGCGGCGTTCTACCTGAACCTCGTCGCCCAGATGATCCTGTGGACGCCCTTCTATTTCCTGGCGCCGCGCCGGCTGGCGTGGTTCGTGCCCAAATTCTGGTCGCGCACCAGCATGTGGCTGCTGGAAAAGATCGCCGGCACGAAGTCCGAGATCAGCGGCGTGGAGAACCTGCCCAGCGGGCCCTACATACTGGCGCCGAAGCACCAGTCCTTCTGGGACACCATCTCCTTCCTGCCCTACATCCCCGACGCGCTCTACATCCTCAAGCGCGAGCTGATGTGGATACCCTTCTTCGGCTGGTACATCATGAAGATGCGCATGGTGCCGGTTAACCGGGGCAAGCGCTCGAAGGCGCTGAAGCAGGCGATCGCCCGCACCCGCGAGGAGATGCGCCAGAACCGCCAGCTCATCATCTATCCGGAGGGCACCCGCCGCGCGCCGGGGGCGGAGCCGTCCTACAAATGGGGCATCGTCGAGCTCTATTCGGAACTCGACCTGCCTGTGGTGCCGGTGGCGCACCAGGCCGGGCTGTTCTGGCCCCGCCGCAAGTTTCTGCGCTATCCCGGCACCATCCGCGCGCGCTTCCTGCCGCCCATCCCGCCCGGCCTGGGCAAGGAGGAGTTCCTCGAACGGCTGGTCCGCGAGACGGAGGCCGCCTGCGACGAATATCTGGTCGAGATCGCGCGCTCGCCCGGCGCACCGCCCATGCCGCCGACGGCGCAGAAGAGGCTGGCCGAGCTGGGGGCGGCTTCCGGCGCGCCGGCGGCGGCCGCCGGCTGAGCCTTCAATCGGCCGCGTCGCCGGTGGCGGTCCGGGCGGCGACCTGCTCCAGCCAGTGGTCGCGGATACCCAGCGCCTTCAGGTGCTGGACGGTGTTGCCTACATATTCCTCGTTGTGGCCCGACTGCCCGACCGCGCCGGAAACGCGGGCGACGGCCGCCTCCACCTCCATGCGGCCGGCATATTGCGGATGCGCGCGGTCGACCACATAGCCCAGCGCGGTGACCTCCGGACCCGCTTCGAGGCGCACCACGAGCTCCCGCTCGACATAGACGCTGGTCACCAGCTCGCGCTCGCGCAGATAGGTCACCACCTCGTCGCGCAGCTGCGCCGGCACGCGAAAGGCGAGGCCCACGCAGGAGCCGCCGCGGTCGAGCCCGAGCACCAGCCCCGGCCGGTCGGGCGTGCCGCGGTGGACATGCGACAGCACGCAGAGCGAACGGCGAAAGCCATGCAGCCGCGCGCGCCGGGTTTCGACATGGGCGAAGCCAGGACGCCACATCAACGAACCGTAGCCAAAGACCCAAAAATCGCCCATATGGCCATGCCTTAAGGATTCGCCGGCCCTGCCGGATCACGGACGGCGGGCATGGCGTAGCGGTGCGCGGCACGCGGCGTCAAGCGCGCAAGGAGAGGGAATGTCGCGACGCTTCTTCTGGCTGGCCTTCGCCATCGTGGCCGCCATCGCGCTCTACACGGCAGGCTGGTTCTACGCCGCCGACAGGCTGGTGACGGAGGCGCGCACGGCGCTCGCCGACTTCAGCCGCGGGGGCGGCAACCGCGCGGTCTGCGAGGCGCCGGAGGCGCGCGGCTATCCGTTCCGCATCGGGCTGTTCTGCGACGCCACCTATGTGGAGCGGGGCTCGGCCGGCTTCTCCATGTCCACCGAGGCGTTCCGTTCCGCCGCGCAGGTCTATGCGCCGCGCCGCGTCGTCGCCGAGGCCGACAGCCCGGCCCGTCTCATCCTGCCGGGGCTGGTCCCGCTCGACCTGACCTGGCAGGGCATGCGGGCGAGCGCGCGGCTGGCATGGCCGCTGCCGGAGCGGATTTCGCTCGAGGGAACGCGGCTCACCGCGGTCGCCGACATGCCGAACGTTGTCGGCCCGCTTGCCTTCACCGCAGAGCTGCTGGAGCTGCATGTGCGGCCGAACGAGCCTGACGTGGACATTGCGCTGCGCCTCGACGGCTTCGAGGCCGGGCGCCTGCTGCTGCCGAATGGCACGCTGCCGCCGCTCAGCGCCGTGGCCGACGTATCGCTGAAGGATGGCGTGGCCCTGCTGCGGGAAAAGCGCGGGGGCATGCGCGGCGTTTCGTTCGATGTCCGGCAGTTCGAACTCGTCTCGCCCGACGGTGCGCGGCTCACCGCCACAGGCACCGTGGCAATCGGCGAGGACGGCCTCGTCAACGCTCGGCTGACGGTGGGCACCACCGACGCGGCGGCGCTCGCGGGCATCGTCGCATCGGCGTTCCCGGAGGCCGGCGACGGGCTTCGCCCGGCCATCTCCGCCCTTTCGGCGCTGGGCCCCAACCCACAGCTTCCGCTGAAGATCACCAACGGCCAGGCCCGGATGGGCTTCATCAACCTCGGCGCCATTCCGCCGCTCTGAAGGCGGCGGCCGGGCTCGGCTACGATTTTTCGGGATGCGCCGCGATCTGGCGGCCGAAGTCGGGCGCGTCCACTTCCTGGCCGGCCTCGATGATGGAGCGACGCACGGCGCGGGTGTGGGTGAAAAGCTCGAACAGCTTGTCGCCCTCGCCCCAGCGGATCGCCCGCTGCAGCGAGGCGAGGTCCTCGGAAAAGCGCGCCAGCATCTCCAGTATCGCGTCGCGGTTGTGCAGGCACACGTCGCGCCACATGGTCGGGTCGGAAGCGGCAAGGCGGGTGAAGTCGCGGAAGCCCGACGCGGAGTACTTGATCACCTCCGACTTCGTCACCGCCTCCAGGTCGTCGGCCGTGCCCACGATGTTGTAGGCAATGATATGCGGCAGGTGCGACACGATCGCCAGCACCTTGTCATGGTGCTGCGGGTCCATCGTGTCGATGTTGGAGCCGCAGCGCCGCCAGAATTCGGCGAGCCTGGCGACCGCCGCCTCGTCGGCGCCCGGCAGCGGCGTCAGGATGCACCAGCGGTTCGCGAACAGGTCTGCGAAGCCGGCATCCGGGCCAGAATGCTCGGTGCCGGCGATGGGATGGCCGGGGATGAAGTGCACGCCGGCCGGCACGTGCGGCAGCATCTGCGCGATGACGGAAGCCTTGGTGGAGCCGACATCGGTCAGGATCGCGCCTGGCTTCAGCGCCGGCGCTATGGCCTCGGCCACGGCGCCCGACGCGCCCACCGGCACCGACACGATCACCAGGTCGGCGTCGCGCACGGCCTCGGCCGGGTCGGTGTGGTAGCTGTCGCCCAGGCCCAGCGCCTCGGCGCGGGCCAGTGTCTGCGGGCTGCGCGTGGAGATGGCGATGTGGCGGGCCAGTCCCTCGCGCCGCGCTACGCGCGCGATGGACGAGCCAATGAGGCCGATGCCAACGAGGGCGATCTTGTCGAACATGGGTTCGGGCATGTCAGCGGCCCAGCAGTTCCCGGAGCGCCGCCACCACGCCTCGGTTGGCCTCTTCGGACCCGATCGACATGCGCAGGGCGTTGGGGAAGCCGTAGCCAGCCACCCGGCGCAGTATATAGCCACGGCTGGTCAGGAATTCGTCGGCCCTGGCCGCGTCGACGCCGCTGCCGTCGAAATGGACGAGCACGAAATTTCCCACCGACGGCGTCACCCGCAGCCCCAGCCCGGCAAGCTCGGCGCTCACCCAGCCGATCCATTGCTCATTGAAGGCCACGGCGTTGTCGACATGGGCGCGGTCGGCCACCGCCGCGGTGCCCGCCGCAATGGCCACGGCGTTCACGTTGAAGGGGCCGCGCACGCGGTTGAGCGCGTCCAGCACATGCGCCGGCGCGTAGATCCAGCCGATGCGCAGCCCGGCAAGGCCATGAATCTTGGAGAAGGTGCGGGTCATCACCACGTTCTCGTTCGCCGCGACCAGCTCCACGCCCGCCTCGTAGTCGTTCTTCCTCACATATTCGGCGTAGGCTGCGTCCAGCACCAGCAGCACGTTCTTCGGCAGCCCGGCATGCAGCCGCCGCACCTCCTCGAAGGGGATGTAGGTGCCGGTCGGGTTGTTGGGATTGGCAAGGAACACCACGCGCGTCTTCGGCGTGACCGCCGCCAGGATCGCGTCGACGTCGGTGCGCTCGTCCTTCTCCTTGACCACGACCGGCGTCGCGCCCGCAGCCTGGATGTAGATGCGATAGACCAGGAAGCCGTGCTCGGTGAAGATGCCCTCGTCGCCGGCGCCGAGATAGGTCTGCGCCAGCAGCGCCAGCGCCTCGTCCGAGCCGTTCACGCACATGATGTTCGCCGCGTTCAGCCCGTGCGCGGAAGCGATCGCTTCGCGCAGCGCGGTCGACTGGCCGTCCGGGTACAGTTCAAGGCGCTCCAGCACGCGCTGGGCGGCCTCCACCGCCTTCGGCGAAGCGCCCAGCGGCGTCTCGTTGGAGGACAGCTTCCACACTTTGGCAACGCCCGGCGCGCCCTCCTTGCCGGGCACATAGGCATGGATGTCCATCACGCCGGGATTGGGCTGGGGGCGGGCGGTCTGGTCCATGAAAACAGCTTCCAATCGGTTGGCTGCCTGCGTCTAGCAAGCTTTTCCGTTGACGCAAAGGGCCGCGCGGCCTAAAAGCCGGCAAGGTTCCGTGGTGATTTGGCCGGTCGGCTTGCAGCCACGTTAAACAAGTCGCTAAAGGGCCGCTCGCAACAATGTCCGTTGGGACCGGCCGCGATTTCGCCGCCGGTCTTTTTGGTTTTTGGAGCTTGCGCAGTGCCAATCAAGATCCCCGACCAGCTTCCCGCCCGCGACATCCTGGTGCGCGAGGGCGTGTCCGTCATGGACGAGCGGACGGCCATGCGGCAGGATATCAGGCCGCTGCAGATCGGCCTGCTCAACCTGATGCCGAACAAGATCCGCACCGAGACGCAGATCGCCCGGCTGATCGGCGCCTCGCCGCTGCAGGTGGAGCTGACGCTGATCCGCATAGGCAACCACCGCGCCAAGAACACGTCCGAGGACCACCTCATCACCTTCTACCAGACCTGGGACGAGGTGGCCGACCGCAAGTTCGACGGCTTCATCGTCACCGGCGCGCCGATCGAGCTGCTGCCCTTCGAGGACGTGACCTACTGGAAGGAGCTGACCCGCATCTTCGACTGGACGGTCACCAACGTGCATTCGTCCTTCTTCATCTGCTGGGGCGCGATGGCGGCGGCATGGCATTTCCATCGCCTGCCGAAATACACGCTCGACAAGAAGGCGTTCGGCGTCTTCCGCCACCGCAACAACGCCCCGGCATCGCCCTATCTCGCCGGCTTCTCCGACGATTTCGCCATTCCCGTGTCGCGCTGGACCGAGGTGCGGTCGGCCGACATTCCCCCCGCCTCCGGCCTCGAGCTCCTGATGGAATCCGAGGTGACCGGGCCGTGCCTGCTGGCGGAAAAGACCGGCAACCGGCTCTACATGTTCAACCATATCGAATATGATTCCACCTCGCTGAAGGAGGAATATGATCGCGACGTTGCCGCCGGCACGCCGATCGAGGTCCCGCACGGCTACTACCCGGACGACGACCCGAGCCGCCCGCCGCTGAACCGCTGGCGCTCGCACGCGCACCTGCTCTTCGGCAACTGGATCAACCAGGTCTACCAGACCACGCCCTACGAGATGGCGCGGATCGGCCGGCAGCATCCGCCGGCGCTGTCGCGGACGGCCTAGTCCGGCCGGCAGCGGCCTCTGGACACAAATCCGCCCGACTGGCAGGCATGCGTGGCGATCGCCGGCGGGGGCCGGTTGCAGCCGGGGGCCGGGGTGGATGGACTTCCTTGAGATTGCAGCGCGCCTTGCCGGCGCGTTCTACGCGCTGGGCGGCCTCGTCGCGATACGCTCGCTGGCGGTGTCGGAGATGCTCGACCGCGCCATTGCCATGATCAAGCTGCGCAGGGAGGAGCCGAAGGTGCTGGTGCGCCGGCTGCTCCTCGGCGTCGGAGGCGCGCTCACCGGCGCCAGCGGCATCGCCGCCGCGCTTCTGTCCTGGTGGGCGGTTCCGCTCTTCCTGGCCAACGTTGCCGCGCAGGCCGGCTGGCTCGTCTGGGCGCGCTCCGCGTTCCCGCCCGAGGACGAGGATGACCGGAAGGGCCGCCGCAGCACCACCAACGCCGCGCTCGGCTACGCGGCCGTCGCCGTCGCCGTGCTCTATCTGTGGCGCGACGGCAGGCTCGCGCCATTCGATCATCCGTGGACCGCGGTGCCGGTGGCGGCCGCCACGCTCGGCTATTTCGCCTATCTCGTCCGCAGCCTCTACTGGGCGCCGAAAGGCGCAGGCATCTTCGGCGGCGGCGATGGCGACGACTGGGAGAAACAGCGCGAGTCCGACAGGGTCCGCCATCCCGCGCGCATCAGCTTCATCGTGCATCCCTGGCGCTATCCGATCGTCGATGCGGATGACGACCGGCTGCTCAATCATTTCGAGCTGCTGCCGGACATCGAGGTGGCCGAAGAGATCGAGGCGTGGCACGACCGCTATGTCGGCTGGTTTGTAGAGGCTGCTGACGATGCCGCCACGGCGTTTCCGACGCCGGAGGCCGAGGCCGCACACCGCGCCGAGGGCGAGAGGTTCGTGGAATATCTGCGCGCCACCTACGGCCGCGAAAATGTCGAAGGTCCTGTCTACGTGCCGATCGGGGACGTGCGGCTGGAATCGGCGTACTGACGGCTCGCCCGCGTCGCCGCGCCCTGCGGCGCCAGCACCGGCACGAAGACGCGGCGCGAGGCGCGCTGGGCCACGGGCACGCCCTGGTAGAGCCGCTTCTGCGCCTCCACGATCACCACGCCGGAAAAGATCGGCCAGAAGCGGCGGCCCGCCTTTTCGAGGATCTGGTAGAGGCGCATGATCCAGCGGCGGCGCGCCGGCGGGAAATGCAGCGCGTCGGACCAGGCGGAAGGCGTGAAGTTGGTGTCGCGCAGCAGTTCGGTCAGCTGGCTGCGCGAGAAGGGGCGTCCGGTGCCGAAAGGCGTGTGCTCGAAGCGGGCCCACAGCCCCCGCCGGTTGGGCGCCACTATCACCAGCCGCCCGCCGGGCGCCAGCACGCGCCACATCTCCTTCAGCGTCTCGTGCGGGTTCTCCGCGTGCTCCAGCGCGTGCACCATCAGGATTCGGTCGATCGACGAATCGAAAAGCGGCAGGTCCTCGTCGAACACGAGCGCGGTTGCCGAAGGCCCGGTCGCCGGCCAGTTCACAGCGCCCTGATAGGCCGGCATGAAGGCCAGCACGCGCTCGGCGTCGCCGCCGAACCGGTCCAGCCAGGGCAGCGTGTATCCCAGGCCCACCAGCCGCTCATTGGGCAGCCGCGCCCACACCGAGGCGAGCGCCATCGCGATAGAGCGCTCCGACAGCCGCCCCAGCAGCGAGGAATAGAAGTTCCGGAGGTCGACGATGTCCGAAATCATGGCGCGCAACCTATCGGCGCCTATCTGTTTGAACAAGCCGCCGCCCTTGCCGGCGGGCGGGTGACACAGGTTGCGGGCCGCCTTATGGTCCGACGCAAAAAGGAGACATGCATGGCGCTCGAAATCGAACAGTTCATGTGCCGGAGCGACAATTTCGGCATTCTCGCCCGCAATTCCGCAACGGGCGAAGCCTTCCTGGTCGACGCTCCGGAGGAGCGACCCATCCTGGAGTCGATCGAGCGCACGGGCTGGAAGCCATCGGTGCTGCTCATCACCCATCACCACCCGGACCATGTCGAGGGCAACCTGCCGCTGAAGCAGCGCTTCGGCCTCACCATCATCGGCCCGGAAGCCGAGAAGGCGAAGATCCCCGGCATAGACCGCACCGTACGCGACGGCGACATCATCGAGGTCGCGGGGCTGAAGGTGAAGGTGCTTTCCACGCCCGGCCACACCAATGGCCACGTGACCTATGTGTTCGAGGACGACAAGGTCGCCTTCGCCGCCGACACGCTGTTCGCGCTGGGCTGCGGGCGGCTGCTGGAAGGCACGCCGGCCGACATGGTCTCCTCGCTGAGGAAGCTCACCGCGCTGCCGGCCGACACGAAGGTCTATTGCGGGCACGAATACACCCAGTCCAATGCGCGCTTCGCGCTCACGGTCGACCCCGGCAATGCCGAGCTGCAGGCGCGGGCGAAGGAGATCGACGCGCTGCGGGCGGCCGGCAAGCCGACGCTGCCGACCACGATCGGACGCGAGCTCGCAACCAACCCCTTCCTGCGCTGGGCCGACCCGGCGATCCGCAAGGGCCTGGGCATGGAGAATGCCGACGACGTCGCCGTCTTCGCCGAGATCCGCAAGCGCAAGGACAATTTCTAGTGCCCGAGCCGCTGTCGCCCGAGCGCATCATCGCCGCGCTCGGCATGAAGCCGCATCCGGAAGGCGGCCACTACGCCGAAACCTTCCGCGATGCGCCGGATGGCGGGCGAGGCCACTCCACCGCCATCTATTTCCTGCTGCGGCGCGGCGAGAAGTCGGCCTGGCACAGGGTGCGCGACGCAGCCGAAGTCTGGCATTTCCACGCCGGGTCTCCGCTGCGCCTGGACCTGGCCGACTCTGAGGGACGCAACATGCGCTCGCTCGTCCTCGGCAGCGATCTTGAAGCGGGAGAGCGGCCGCAGGCGGTGGTGCCGGCCAATTGGTGGCAGGGCGCCGAAAGCCTGGGCGAGTGGACGCTGGTGGGCTGCACGGTTGCGCCTGGCTTCGAATTCGCGGCCTTCGAGCTGGCCAAACCCGGTTGGGAGCCGGTGGGCTAGGGCAGAACCGCCAGCGTAATCAGAAGTTGCGCCGTGTAGTAGGTCACCCAGACCGCCAGTCCCGCCGCGGTCCGGTACGGGCTAGCCTCGGGCAGCAGGAACTTCCGCGTCGCCAGAATGGCGTCGGAGGCGACGAACAGCAGCGCGCCGGCGGCCACCCCGATGCCGGGGACGCCAAGCGCCGCGAGCCCCATCGCCAGGATTGCGGCGACATAGGCCGCCACCGGCAGGCGCAGCTCGCGCGTCAATGCCGGCAGCAGGCGCCACAGCATGAAGGCGGTGAAGGTGAGCAGCACCACGCCTGCCGCCGGGCGCCATGGCTGTGCCGTCGCCAGGCCCATGCCGGGCTGCCACAGGCCGGCGAACAGCGCCACATAAAGCAGGTGCCCGAGCAGGAACGCCCCCAGTCCGCCCAGGAACGACCGTTCGTCATGCTGCGCCAGCGCGGCGTCGCCGGCCGCGCAGGCCAGCAGCGCCGCGGTCAGCAGCCATGGCCCGCCCTGCGTGTAGGACGTCACCGCCAGCAGCAGCACGGGTGCCGCCTTCACGGCCGTCCGCCGCCAGGAAGGCGCGGCCTCGGCCACGAACAGGTAGAGCATTGCCGCCAGTGCCGAAAGCAACAGCGCGCCATTGGCAGTGGAGGTGAAATCGCCTTCGAACGGCATCATGCCTCGGCCGCCTTGCGGCCGCGCGAAAACATCATGTTCTTTGCCGCAAGCGCGGCCCCGAAGGTGATCAGCAGGCAGGCGGCGACGATGCTCGCCGTGGCGCTGGCGGCGCCGGCCGCGATCAGGATCAGCGTCGAAAGCAGCGGCGCGGCATAGCTCGAAGCGCCCAGAACCTGGATGTTGCCGTGCTTCACGCCGTAGTCCCAGGCATAGAAGGCCGCGCCCACCGGCATAAGGCCCAGCCCCAGTATGGCCGCCCATTCGGTCCATTGGGCGGGCCAGGCCGTCTCCTCCAGCGCCAGGTGGCAGAGCGCCGACAGCACGGCTGTCGCCAGGCAGAACCAGGTGACGGTGGAGGTGGGAACCGAGGGGAAGCGGCGTGAAAGCAGCGAATAGCCGGTCCACACGAAGGCGCATGCGAGAGCCGCCGCGTAGCCCAGCGCGTACCGCCCGTCGAACGAGAACGCGCCGCCCTTGGTGACGATCAGGAAGGTGCCGGCGAGGCCCAGCAGCGCGCCCGCCACATGGTGCCAGCCCAGCCGTTCGCCCGGCATCAGCGCCGAGCCCAGCACGATGAACAGCGGCCAGAGATAGGCGATCAGGCTGGCCTCCACCGCCGGCGCGTTCCGCAGCGCCGTGAAATAGAGGAAGTGGTATCCGAACAGGCCGCCGATGCCGATCACCCAGACCGCGGGCGGCACTGGCGTCCCGGCGCCGCCGGCCGCCCTGCCGCGCAGCGCGAGGCCTACCAGCGTGCCCACCGCGAAGGTCATGGCCGACAGCTGGAAGGGCGGCACCCGTCCGGAAAGGTCCGTCAGCAGGGCCAGCAGCGCCCACATGGCGACGGCGGAGAAGCCGACAAGCGTAGCGCGCGCCATTTTCGCTGACCTCACGTCCCTTTTCGCAGTTGCGGCTGCGTTAGCGCGGCGGCCTTCGCCGCGCAAGCCGGCGCAGGCGCCGGCTGCCCGCGGGCGCATATGGTGCGATCGCACCATAGGCAACTTTTGCGTGTGGCTTAAGAAAATGCGCATGCGGGCGGAAACGTCCGCTTTTTCCGGGCGGGCTCAACGGCCACCGGTCCTTTGGACGGAGCTCTCTGAGCCCCAACGGGTTCTGTCCGGCGAAAGCCGGGGCCGGGTGCAGGATGGCCAATTGGGTCGCCGTTGCCCGCCCGGCTTTTTGTCCGCAACCGCCGCGCAGCCCCCGCCGCTCTTCAGCCGACCCGACGCGATAGCCGGCACATCGGTCGAGGACGCAGCCAGCGGCGCTGCACAAATGTGTCATCCAGCTGTTACATGGCGCCGCTATGCCACTCCCGCGTCGGCAGGTCGTCGATGCGAAAGGCCCCAACAGGGAGTGGCTCCATGAACAGATTCATGCTTTCGACCGCAGTGGTCGCGCTGGCGATGACCGGTCACGCGTTTGCGCAGACCCGCGACCAGATCAAGATCGTCGGTTCCTCGACCGTCTTCCCCTACACGCAGGCCGTCTCCGAGGAATATTCCAACAAGTCCGGCAAGCCGGCTCCGGTGGTGGAATCCACCGGCACGGGCGGCGGCTTCAAGGTGTTCTGCGGCGGCGTCGGCCCCGCATTCCCCGACATCACCGGCGCCTCGCGCGCCATCAAGGAGTCGGAGATCAAGCTCTGCGCCGACAATGGCGTCACCGACGTGTCGGAAGCGCTGATCGGCTATGACGGCCTGTCCATCGCCCATTCCCGCAGCGCCCCGGAGATGGACCTCACGGAAGAGCAGATATTCAAGGCGCTCGCCGCCGAGCTTCCGGACGGCAAGGGCGGCTTCGTCGCCAACCCCAACAGGAAGTGGTCGGACATCGACGCCTCGCTGCCCGCCATCGATATCGTCGCCTTTGGCCCGCCGCCCACCTCCGGCACCCGCGACGCCTTCGTCGAGCTGGTCATGCATGACGGCTGCTCCGGCCTGCCGGGCATGGCCGACCTGAAGAAGGCCGACGGCGACAAGTGGAACGAGGTCTGCTCGCGCATGCGCCAGGACGGCCCGTTCGTCGAAGCCGGCGAGAACGACAACCTGATCGTGCAGCGCCTCGAATCCGACGCCAACGCGGTCGGCATCTTCGGCTATTCGTTCCTCTACGAAAACAGCGACAAGCTGAAGGCGGTCAAGGTCAACGGCGTCGAGCCGGACTTCGACACCATCGCCGACGGCTCCTACCCGGTGGCGCGCCCGCTCTTCTTCTACGTGAAGAACGCGCATCGCGACGTGATCCCGGGCATGAAGGAGTTCATCGAGGAGTACATGTCCGACGCGGCCCTCGGCCCCGACGGCTACCTCGCCGAGCGCGGCCTGACGCCGCTCTCCGACGACAAGCGCGCCGAAGTCCAGAAGGCCGTTCTCGAAGGCAAGAAGGTCGGGTCTTAAGCGGTCCGGTTGCCGGGCCGCCCGCCACACCGGCAGGCGGCCCGCTTCACTCCGTCCGAGGTGCACATGGCGGGATATCTGTTGGGGTTCATGGCGGTGGCTGCGGCCGCTGCCTATTTTCTCGCCGCCGCGAAGGCGCGCGGGCTGCGCAGCGCCGATCCGGAAAAACTCCACTCGCGTCCCGTCTATCACGGGCTGAACGCCGCCATCTGGACCGGCGTGCCGGCCTTCATCTTCCTGCTGGTCTGGCTTCTGGCGCGCAACAGCGTGGTCGATCTGCTGCTGCTGGCCAATTATCCCGGCGCCGGCGCCATGAGCGGGGCCGAGCGTGCCCTCATCGTCAGCGAGGTGCGGCAGCTCGCCATCGGCAACCAGTTCCGCCAGCCCACGCCCGAGCTGCTCGCCGCCGTCGAGCAGCTCCGGTCGCTGCAGGTGCTGGCAAACTGGGCGATGGTGGCAGTGGTCGCCGCGCTGGTCACGGCCGGCGCCTTCCTCGGCCTGCGCGTCATCCGCACCCGTTTCCGCGCGCGCCACAGCTTCGAGCGGTCGGTCACCTGGTTCATGGTCTTCTCCTCGCTGGTCGCGATCGTCACCACCTTCGGCATCGTGGCGTCGCTGCTCTATGAGGCCGGTCAGTTCTTCGCCCGCGTGCCGGTCACCGAATTCCTGTTCGGCCTGCGCTGGGAGCCGCAGATCGCGCTGCGTGCCGATCAGGTGGCAGGGCAGGGCGCCTTCGGCATGATCCCGGTGCTGTTCGGCACCATCGTCATCTCGGCGCTGGCGATGCTGGTCTCGGTGCCGACCGGCATCCTGTCGGCCATCTACCTGACCGAATATTCGGGCGGGCGCTTCCGGTCCGTCGTCAAGCCGCTGCTGGAGATCCTGGCCGGCATCCCCACCGTCGTCTACGGCTTCTTCGCCGTGCTCACGGTCGCGCCGCTGGTGCGGCAGCTCGGCCTCAGCCTCGGCATCAACGCCGCCCCCAACAGCGCGCTCGCCGCCGGCGCCGTCATGGGCGTGATGATCATCCCGTTCATCTCGTCCCTGTCCGACGACGCGTTCGCCGCCGTGCCGCGCTCCATCCGCGAAGGGTCCTATGCGCTGGGCGCCACCAAGGGCGAGACCATCCGCAAGGTGCTGCTGCCGGCGGCGTTGCCCGGCATAGTGGGCGGCGTGCTGCTGGCGCTCAGCCGCGCCATCGGCGAAACCATGATCGTGGTCATGGCGGCCGGCCTGATCGCCCGGATGACGCTCAACCCGTTCGACGCGGTGACCACGGTCACCGTGCAGATCGTCACCCTGCTCATCGGCGACTCCGAATTCGACAATCCGAAGACGCTGGCCGCGTTCGCGCTCGGCCTCGTGCTCTTCGTCATCACGCTCGGCCTCAACCTGGTAGCGCTGCGAACCGTGCGCAAATATCGCGAGAAATACTGATGTCCGCCGACGCCTTTCCCGCCGCCGCCAACGGTGCGCCACCGCCCGTCGACTGGGGTTCGTCCGCCATGTCCGCGCGGCGCCGGCGCCGCTATGCGGCCGACCGCCGGCTGCAGGCCTACGGCATCGTGGCGATCGCCTTTGCGCTGGGCTTCCTCGCGCTGCTGGTCGGCACGTTGACCTTCACCGGCTATCGCGCCTTCACCCAGACCATGGCGACGGTAGAGATCGACCTCAGCAAGGCCGGCATCGACCGCGGCGACCTCATGGACGCCGACTGGCGCGGCATCGTGCGGGGCGAGCTGCGCAAGCTGGTTGCGGATCTGCCGCGCAGCGCCGAGCGCGACTATTTCGCCATCTTCACCGCGTCGGCGCATTTTCTCGTTCGCGATGCGGTCATCAGGCGTCCCGCGCTGCTGGACGGTCCCGCCTCCTACAAGATTCCGCTGTCCGATCCGCTCGACCAGCTGCACAAGGGCCAGTTCGACCGCGACCTGCCGGAGGACCAGCGCCGCGTCAGCGACCGCCAGATCGGTTTCTACGACCAGCTCGTGGCAAGGGGCCTGATCTCGGCGCCGTTCAACACCGGTCTGTTCTTCAATTCCGACAGCCGCTTCCCGGAGCTCGCCGGTCTCGCCGGCGCCATCAGCGGGTCGTTCTGGGCGCTGCTGGTGTGTTTCCTGATCTCGTTTCCGGTGGGCATCGCCGCGGCGATCTACCTCGAGGAGTTCGCGCCGAAGAATCGCGTGACGGACCTCATCGAGATCAACATCAACAATCTGGCGGCGGTGCCGTCCGTCGTGTTCGGCCTGCTCGGTCTCGCCATGTTCCTCGGCTGGTTCGGCCTGCCGCGTTCGGCGCCGCTGGTGGGCGGCATGGTGCTGGCGCTGATGACGCTTCCCACCATCATCATCGTCACCCGCGCCGCGCTCAAGTCGGTGCCGTCATCGATCCGGGAAGCGGCGCTCGGCATCGGCGCTTCCAAGAGCGAGACCATCTTCCACCACGTGCTGCCGCTCGCCATGCCGTCGGTGCTCACCGGCACGATCATCGGGCTGGCGCAGGCGCTGGGCGAGACCGCGCCGCTGCTGCTCATCGGCATGAACGCCTTCATCACCAGCGCGTCGGGCGGCGTGCTCGACGCTTCGACGGCGCTGCCGACGCAGATCTACATCTGGGCCGACAGCCCGGAGCGCGGCTTCGTCTCGCGCACCTCGGCGGCCATCCTCGTGCTGCTGGCATTCCTCATCACCATGAACGCGATAGCCATTTTCCTGCGCCAGCGCTTCGAGCGGCGCTGGTAGGGAGCGAGAAGGATGAACAAGATGACTGACATTGCCGTCGAGGCGGCGCTCGCAGGCAGCGCCGCGGCGCCCGTGCGCGGGGCCAAGATGGCCGGACGGCGCGTGAGCGTCTTCTACGGCGAGAAGCAGGCGCTGTTCGACGTCGACCTGGACATAGGCGACCGGCAGGTCACCGCCCTCATCGGGCCCTCGGGCTGCGGCAAGTCCACGTTCCTGCGCTGCCTCAACCGCATGAACGACACGATCGACATCGCCCGCGTCGAGGGCAACATCACGCTGGACGGCCGGGACATCTACGACCCCGACATCGACGTGGTCGAGCTGCGCGCCCGCGTCGGTATGGTGTTCCAGAAGCCGAACCCGTTTCCCAAGTCGATCTTCGAGAACGTCGCCTACGGCCCGCGCATCCACGGCATCGCCCGCAACAAGGCCGAGCTGGAGGAGATCGTGGTGTCCAGCCTGCGGCGCGCGTCGCTGTTCGAGGAGGTGAAGGACCGGCTGCACGAGCCCGGCACCGGGCTTTCAGGCGGCCAGCAGCAGCGGCTGTGCATCGCCCGCGCCATCGCCGTCTCGCCGGAGGTGATCCTGATGGACGAGCCGTGCTCGGCGCTCGATCCCATCGCCACCGCCAAGATCGAGGAGCTGATCGACGAGCTGCGCGAGAACTTCACGATCGTGATCGTCACGCATTCCATGCAGCAGGCCGCCCGCGTCTCCCAGCGCACGGCCTTCTTCCATCTCGGCGTGCTGGTCGAGGAGGGCCCCACGGAGCAGATTTTCACCAGCCCGAAGCAGAAGCGCACCCAGGACTACATCACCGGCCGCTTCGGCTGACCGGCGGCAACGGACAGGACGATGACAGGCGAACACACGGTAAGATCCTTCGACGAGGAGCTCGACCACGTCGACCGGCTGATACGCGAGATGAGCGCGCTCGCCGCCGCCATGCTGCAGGCGGCCACGCATGCGCTCATCAACTCCGACAATGCGATGGCGCAGCGCGTCGTCTCCGACGACGCCATCATGGACGCTCGGCAGCGCGCGCTCGACGAGGCGGCGATCACGCTGATCGCCAAGCGCCAGCCCATGGCGCAGGATCTGCGCGCCGTGGTCGGTGCGCTGCGCATGGGCGCCGACCTGGAGCGTATCGGCGATCTCGCCAAGAACATCGCCAAGCGCGTCGGTGCGGTCGGCGAGAGCCCGACGCCGCGCGGTCTGGCGCATTCCATCGAGGCGATGTCCGATCTGGTGATGCTGCAGGTCACCGGCGTCATCGACCGCTACGTGGCGCGCGACGCAGCCGGACTGGAGCGACTGCGCGACGAAGACGAGAATGTCGACATCCACTACACGTCGGTGTTCCGCGAGCTGCTCACCTACATGATGGAAGATCCGCGCAACATCACGCCGTGCACCCATCTGCTGTTCTGCGCCAAGAATCTGGAGCGCATCGGCGACCACGTGACCAACATCGCCGAAAACGCGTATTATGTGGTTACGGGCAGGCAGCTTCCCGCGCATCGGCCGAAGCAGGACGAGACGTCCATGACGATGCTGGCGGACTAGCGGCGGGCAGGAGCGGAGATGATTGCTCCCAAGATCATGGTCGTGGAGGACGAGGAACCGCTCTGCGTCCTTCTGAAATACAACCTCGAGGCCGAAGGCTATCAGGTCGAGGTCGTCACCCGCGGCGACGAGGCGGAGCTGCGGCTGCAGGAAAGCCTGCCCGACCTGCTGGTGCTGGACTGGATGCTGCCGGCGGTCTCCGGCATCGAGCTCTGCCGCCGGCTTCGCATGCGGCCGGAGACCGAGCGGCTGCCGATCATCATGCTGACGGCGCGGGGCGAGGAGTCGGACCGCGTGCGGGGGCTGTCCACCGGCGCCGACGACTATCTCGTCAAGCCGTTCTCCACGCCCGAATTCATTGCGCGGGTGCGGGCGCTGCTGCGGCGCGCGAAACCCGAGGTTCTGTCCAGCGTGCTCAAGGTGGGAGACATCGTCCTCGACCGCGAGTCGCACCGGGTCTACCGCAAGAAGGGCGAGATCAAGCTCGGGCCGACGGAGTTCCGCCTGCTCGAATTCATGATGCAGCATCCCGGCCGCGTCTTCTCTCGCAGCCAGCTGCTCGACAATGTCTGGGGCGAGACGATCTACATCGACGAACGCACGGTCGACGTGCATGTCGGCCGGTTGCGCAAGGCCGTCAACAGCGGCCGGCAGCCCGACGTGATCCGCACCGTGCGCGGCGCCGGCTACGCCATGAACGAGGCCTGATCCGCGAGGGCGCCAACGCGCTCTTGCCGGAGCCCGCAGGCCGTGCCTATTATTCCGAGCGCCGAAAAAATAAGAGACAGGCGCTCGGTGGGAGGAGTCCATGCGTCGTTCATTCGCCCGCGCAGCCGCGGCGATCGTGCTTGGCGTGCTGGCCTGGGCCGCGGTTCCAGCGTCCCAAGCTGCCGATCGCCCGGCGCCGCAGAAGGTTCTGCGCGACTGGTATTTCCTGATGAACGAGCTGGTCCGCCACACGCCGACCTATTCGCCGCCGGTGGCGAGCCGTTCCTTCGGCTATCTCGGCGTCACCGCCTTCGAGGCCGCGCTGGGCGGTTCCGACCAGCTGGTTTCGCTGGTCGGCCAGTTGCAGGCGCTGCAGTCGGTGCCGCAGCGCGAAGCCGGCGCCCGCTACGACGAAGCCGTCATCCTCAACGCCGCCATGTCGGACGCGATCGTGTTCTATTTCGGCAATACCGGCCCCACCGGGCAGCGCGCCATCAGGGCGGCGCAGACGCAATGGCGTGCGCGCGCGGTCGATGGCGTGCCCGACGACGTGGTGGCGCGCAGCGAAGCCTTCGGCAAGGCCATGGCCGCCAGCATCCATGAATGGTCGCTCGACGATGGCGGCGCCGTCACCGACAATATGGGCTTTCCGGAAAGCTGGGACCTGCCCAAGGGCGAAGACAAGTGGGTGCCCACCAGCGCTGTGCGCCAGCAGCAACTGCCGCTGCTGCCCGAATGGGGCAACAAGCGAACCTTCGCCGTGCCGTCCGGCGCCAGCTGCGCCACGCCCGGCTACCCGGCATACAGCGTCGAGGCCGGCTCGCAATTCTACGAGGAAGCCAAGGAGGTCTACGACGCCGTCCGGAATGCGACGCCCGAACACCTCGCCATCGCCCGCTTCTGGTCCGACGATCCGATGCTGTCGATGACGCCGCCCGGACACTGGGTGTCGATCGCGCTGCAGGTCGCGGAACGTGGCGACCTGTCGCTCGAGGATCATGTGGATCTGCTGGCACGCATCGGCGTTGGCATGGCCGATGCCTTCGTCGGCTGCTGGCATGACAAATACGTCCACAACCTCGTGCGCCCGATCACCTACATCAGGCGCACCATCGACCCCAAATGGGAGCCGGTCCTGAACACGCCGCCCTTTCCGGAATATCCGAGCGGCCACAGCACCGTCTCCGGCGCTATGGACGCGGTGCTGACGGCCTTCTTCGGCGACAATTACGCCTTCGACGACCACACCGGCTCTCCGGACGGACGCAACCCCCGCAGCTATGCGAGCTTCCACGAGGCGGCGGAGGAAGCGGGCATATCCCGCCTCTATGGCGGCATCCACTTCCGGTCGGCGATCGTCGATGGCCTCGCCCAGGGGCGGTGCATCGGCGAATACACGATAGCCCTCAGGACGAGGAAATGACCATGCGCCTCGCATCGTTCGGACTTGCCGTCGCAATCGCCGTGTCCGGCATCGCCGGTGCGCGGGCGGAGGGCAACTCGCCGGTGGTGCCCAGCTTCGTCGAGGAAACCGCGCAGGCCGGCATCGACAGCACCTTCCAGGGCGAGTGGGAATACATGGTCGGCGGCGGCGCGGCGAGCTTCGACTGCGACGATGACGGCTTCCCTGACCTGCTGCTCGCCGGCGGCGAGGCGCCCTCGAAGTTTTACCGCAACCGGAGCAAGCCCGGAGGCGAGCTCAGCTTCGAGCAGGCGGCCAGCGGCCTCGAGATGGACAAGGTGGCCGGAGCCTATCCGCTCGATGTCGACAGCGACGGCGTCATGGATGTCGTGCTGCTTCGCATAGGCGAGAACGTCGCCATGCGCGGGCTCGGCGGCTGCAGGTTCGAGCGCGCCAACGAGGCCTGGGGTTTCGCCGGCGGAGACGCCTGGTGGACCTCCTTCGCCGCGACCTGGGAGAAGGGCGCAGCGTGGCCCACAATCGCGCTCGGCAGCTACATCGACCGGACGCAGGAGATCTCGCCCTGGGGCTCGTGCACCGACAACTGGCTGCTGCGCCCGCAGGGCGGCGAGAAGCGGTTCGGCACGCCGGTGCCGCTCAAGCCGAGCTTCTGCCCGCTCTCGATCATGTTCACCGACTGGAACCGCTCCGGCACGCCGTCGCTGCGCGTCTCCAACGACCGCGAATATTACGAGGGCGGCCAGGAACAGATGTGGAAGGTCGAGCCCGGCAGGGAGCCGGCGCTCTACACCGCCGAGGAAGGCTGGAAGTATCTGCGCATCTGGGGCATGGGCATCGCCAGCTACGACCTCAACTTCGACGGCTATCCGGAATATTTCCTGACGTCGATGGCCGACAACAAGCTGCAGGCGCTGGCTGCCGTGCCCGCCGACGGCAGCGCGCCGGTGCCGTCCTATGCCGACGTCGCCTATCCAAAGGGGGTCACCGCGCACCGCCCCTATATGGGCGACGACCTGAAGCCCAGCACCGCCTGGCACACGCAGTTCGAAGACGTGAACAATGACGGCCTGGTCGACCTGTTCATCGCCAAGGGCAATGTGTGGGAGATGCCCGATTTCGCGATGAAGGACCCCAACAATCTGTTGCTGCAGCAGGCGGACGGCAAGTTCGCCGAGGTCGGCGACAAGGCCGGAGTCGCCAGCACGGCGGTGGGGCGCGGCGCGGCGCTGGCCGATTTCAATCTCGACGGGCTGGTCGACATCGTGGTGGTCAACCGCCATTCCGGCGCCGAGCTGTGGCGCAACACGAGTCCCGCCGCGGGAGGCTGGATCCAGCTCAGGCTCAGCCAGGCCGGCGCACCCAACCCGGACGCCATCGGCGCCTGGATCGAGGTCAAGCGCGACGGCGGCGTCATGCGGCGCGAGATCGTCTCGGGCGGCGGCCATGCCAGCGGCCTCGCGGGCTGGTGGCATTTCGGCATCGGCGAGGCCGGCGAGGCAGAGGTGCGCGTGCTGTGGCCGGACGGCACGGCCGGCGAATGGGAGCGCCTCGACGGAAACGGCTTCTACGTGCTCGAGCGGGGCAAGCCTGCAAAGGCGTGGCAGCCCGGCTAGTCCGGCCGGCCTGCGCCTGTCAGGCCACCCGGCTGCCCGGCACCGACGAGCGTCCGGGCGCGGCGATCTCGCCATCGACGAAGTCGAGCGCGGTCATGGCGCAGCCTTCGCGGATCAGCGGCATCTCGTCGGTCTCGGTCGCAAACGAGATCGCTCCGCTGTGCTGGCCGCCGGCAGTCTGCGCGATCGCCTCGCGGATCGGCGCCTCCATGATGTCGAATGCCACCGCGCCAGGCCCCACGATCGCCACGGGCGCGGGATCGAACAGCGCAAACAGGCTGCCCAGCCCGTAGCCGATCGCTTCGCCGGCCTTGTGGAAGGCGTCGCGTTCCGGCCCGGCGGCGGCGCGCGCCCTGTCGGCCAGCGCCTCCATCTCGGCTTCGCCGATGTCGGCGGCCGGAGCGTCGTCGCCGCTGCCGCCCGAGGCGGCACGGACCACGGCATAATTGCCGGCATAGGCCTCGATGCAGCCATGCCGTCCGCAGCGGCAGAGCGCGCCGTGCGGCTGGTGGATCATGTGGCCGAACTCGCCGCCCGACGAATGCGTGCCGGTGAACAGCTTGCCCTTCTGCATCAGGCCCATGCCGATGCCGTTGGACAGCAGCACGGCGAAGAAGTCGTCGCCATAGCGCTCGGGCCTGCGCCACCTGAGCGCCACGGCTATCATGTTGCAATCATTGTGGACCGTGACCGGGATGCCGTATTCGGCGCCGATCAGCCGGGCCAGCGGTATGTCGGAATGCGGCGTGATTGGCGACCACAACAGGGTGGTGGAGGCCGCGTTCGTGATGCCCTGCACCGCAAGCGCGATCCTGGCCGGGCGGGGCGCGCCGCGCGGCTGCCTGGCGATGATCCTGCCGATGCTGGCGGTGACCGCGGCCACCAGCTCGTCCCGCCCCATGGTGAGCGTAGGTAGCCGCACCACTTCCTCGTCGGCGGGCTTGCCGTCATAGCTGATGCGCGTCGTCCAGAGCTGGTTCAGCGTCAGCACCACCGCCACCACGCAGGCGTAGCCGGGGTTCAGCGCCAGCGCCACCTGCGGGCGGCCGCGCCGCGCCAGGCCCGCGTCGCCGCCCTTGGTCTCCACCAGCACGCCTTCGGCGATCAGGTCGGAGGCGATGGCCGAGATGGTGGAATTGGACAGCTCGGTCGCCTGCGCGATCTCCGTACGCGACGGCTGCGCCGTCCGACGCACCGAGCCGATCACCATCGCACGGTTGCGTCGCCGCAGATCGTCATGACGTACGCCGACCGTCATGTCAGGCATCCTCCGGCGAATTCGTTCTCCCGTCTTCTCTATGCTGAGACGGTGGTGGACTTTCAATGGGCCCAAGCTCTCATATTGACATGACTGACCCACTGAGTCATTATTTTTTTCGAGGCTCGAAAAAAAGAGCCTCGGCAGTGTGCTAGTCACCGTCAATTGGCGCCTTCAGGCGCAGGGAGGAATATCATGAAGCGTTTTGCAACCGCCGTGCTGGCGGGTGTGGCCATGTCCATGGCGTTTTCGACCGCCGCTCTTGCCGCGGGCAAGACCATCGCCGTGTCCTGGAAGACCTTCCAGGAAGAGCGCTGGAAGACCGACGAGGCGGCCATCAAGGCCGTGGTCGAAGCGGCCGGCGACAAATACATCTCCACCGACGCCCAGGGCTCGGCGCAGAAGCAGGCAGCCGACATCGAGGGCCTCATCGCCCAGAACGTCGACGTCATCCTGGTCGTCGCCTTCGACAACAACGCCATCCTGCCGTCGATCCAGAAGATCAACGACGCGGGCCTTAAGGCGATCGCCTACGACGTGCAGTTCGAGGATCCGAACGCGCTCTACATGACCTTCGACAATGTCGGCGTCGGCCGCCTGATGGCCAAGACCATGCTGGAGAAGGGCAAGAGCGAGGGCAACTTCGCCTTCATCAAGGGCGACAAGGGCGACCCGAACGCCACCTTCCTGTTCAACGGCATCATGGAAGTGCTCAAGGAGAGCATCGACAGCGGCAAGATCAAGAACGTCTGCGAGACGTTCACCGACGGCTGGAAGCCGGATGCCGCGCAGAAGAACATGGAGCAGTGCCTGACCGCCAACAACAACGACATCGACGCGGTCGTGTCCGAGAATGACGGCATGGCGGGCGGCGTCGTGGCGGCGCTCGACGCGCAGGGCCTCGCCGGCTCCGTTCCGGTCACCGGCCAGGACGGCGACAAGGCGGCGCTCAACCGCGTCGCGCTGGGCACCCAGCTCGTGTCGATCTGGAAGGACTCGCGCGTGCTCGGCAAGATGGCCGGCGAAGCCGCGGTCGCTCTCGCAAACGGTACCGCGATGGACGCGCTGCCGGGCGTCGGCAAGTTCTCCGACGGCGCCAAGGGCGTCGAGATGAACGCCATCCTGATCGCGCCCAACCCGATCACCAAGGACAACCTCAACGAGGTGATCGACGCGGGCTGGATCTCGAAGGCCGAAGCCTGCGCCGGCGTCGCCGCCGGGTCGGTGGCCGCCTGCAACTGACGAGGCTGTTGCCAGCCAGACCGGGCTGAAACAGAATAGCCGCGCCGTCCCCCCGGGGATGGCGCGGTGTCGTCCGCTCGCTGAATATCCTCAGGCTTGCCGTGGGAGGCGACGGCCATGAGTACAGTCACTGGCTCGAACGAATCGCCTGCGATCGTGGAGGGCGGGGCGCTGACGCGCTTCCTGCGCGCCACCGAGATCGACACCCGCATGCTCGGCATGGTCGCCGCCATCCTGGTGATCTGGGCCGGGTTCGACATCTACAGCGGCATGCTGAGGGCCAATGAAGGCCTGTTCGGCGGCTCGTTCCTCACCCCGCGCAATCTGTGGACGCTGCTGGTGCAGACGTCGTCGATCGCGGTCATGTCCACGGGCATGGTGCTGCTCATCGTCATGCGCCAGCTCGACCTCTCGGTCGGCTCGATGCTGTCGACGATCGCGGTTTCGGCCGGCGTGCTGCAGGTCTTCTACCTCGCGCCCACGCTCGGCATCGGCAACGGGGCGATCTGGATCATCGCCGTGCTGTTCGCCCTGGCGCTCGGCGCCGCCATCGGCACTTTCAACGGCTTCCTCACCGCCTATGCCGGCATTCCGGCCTTCATCGTCACGCTCGGCGGCCTGATCGCCTACAGCGGCATCGCCTGGGCGCTCATCCGCGGCGAGACGGTCGCGCCGATGGACAAGACCTTCAAGCTGCTGGGCGGCAACGGCCCGCTCGCCTCGATAGGACCATTCTGGAGCTGGGTTCTGGCCTTTGCTGCCTGCGCCCTGCTGGTCCTCGGCCTGCTCAACGGGCGCCGCCAGCGTGCGCGGGTCAAGTTCCCGCAGCGGCCCATCTGGGCCGAGGTGTTCCTCGCCTCGCTGGGCAGCGCCGCGATCCTCGGCGTCACGGCCATCGTGAATTCCTATCCCTGGCCGCCACGGGTGATCGAGATCTATGCCAAGGAAAACGGCATCGCGATCCCGGCAGGCATCGAGGATCGGGCTGGCAACGCGATCTGCATGGCGGGCGAGCAGGTGGTGCGCTGCACCAGCGGCCTCATCTACTACACGGGCTACGCCATCCCCGTGCTGATCGCGCTCGCGGTCGGCGTGGTGATGACCTTCATCGCCTCGCGCACGCGGTTCGGACGCTACGTCTACGCGGCCGGCGGCAATCCCGAGGCAGCGGAGCTGTCTGGCATCAACACGCGCTGGCTCACCGTGAAGGTCTTCATGCTCATGGGCGTGCTGGTCGCCATCTCCGCCATCATCACCTCGGCGCGGCTCGACGCGGCCACCAACTCGCTCGGCCAGCTAAACGAGCTCTACGTGATCGCCGCCGTGGTGATCGGCGGCACGTCGCTCGCCGGCGGCGTCGGCACCATCTACGGCGCCATGCTCGGCGCGCTGCTCATGCAGTCGCTGCAGTCGGGCATGACGCTGCTCAACTTCGAATCCGCCTACAAGGACATGGTCGTCGGCGCGGTGCTCGTCACCGCGGTCTTCGTCGACCAGGTCTACCGGCGGCGCGTGAAGTGAGGGAGGCCGCCATGTCCGTTCCCAAATCTGCTCCCATCTCCGGCAAGCCGCTGGTCGAGATGCGCGACATCTCCATCGCGTTCGGCGGCATCAAGGCGGTCGACCACGCCAGCATCGACCTGTTTCCGGGGGAGGTGGTGGGCCTGCTCGGCCACAATGGCGCCGGCAAGTCGACGCTGATCAAGATCCTGTCCGGCGCCTACCGGCGCGACCAGGGCGAAATCCTCATCAACGGAGACGTCGCCGACATCGCCAATCCGCGCGACGCCAAGAAATACGGCATCGAGACGATCTACCAGACGCTTGCGCTGGCCGACAATGTCGATGCCGCCGCCAATCTCTTCCTCGGCCGCGAGCTGCGCACGCGCTGGGGCACGCTGGACGACGTCGCCATGGAAGCCGAGGCGCGCAAGGTCATGGGCCGGCTCAATCCGCGCTTCCGCCGCTTCAAGGAGCCGGTCAGCAAGCTCTCGGGTGGCCAGCGCCAGTCGGTGGCCATCGCGCGCGCCATCCTGTTCAACGCCCGCATCCTCATCATGGACGAGCCGACGGCGGCGCTCGGCCCGCAGGAGACGGCGCAGGTGGGCGAGCTGGTCAAGCAGCTCAAGGCCGAGGGCATCGGCATCTTCCTGATCAGCCATGACATCCACGATGTGTTCGATCTCGCCGACCGCGTCTGCGTTATGAAGAACGGCCAGGTGGTGGGCACGGCAAGCACCAGGGACGTCACCAAGGACGAGGTGCTGGGCATGATCATCCTGGGCAAATGCCCGCCGGGCGCGCTGCCTGGGCCCGGGGCAATGGCGGCTGCCGCCTGATCGCCGGCCCTCCCGTCATTCCGGGTTCCGCTTCGGGCCCGGAATGTCGGCGCTGATCGCCGGCACAACGCTCAATCCCGGACGCGCTCCGCAAAGTTGTGAAGGGCGGGTCGGACAAGAAAAAGGGGCCGCTCGGGCCCCTTTTCCATTCCATGTCGCCGTGATCAGCAGCGATAGGTCTCGACCACACGGCCCGTGCGGCGGTCGATGCGCTCGCACCAGCCCGGGCGGCCGTCGATCGCGCGGCCGATGAGGTAGCCGCCAACTGCGCCGGCAGCCGCGCCAACCGCTGCGCCGCCCAGCGTGCCGCTGGTGGCGGCTCCGATGGCGCCGCCGGCAACAGCGCCGACCGTCGCAGTCCTCTCAGCAGTGGTGCAGCCCGCAAGCGCCAGGGTCGCGGCAAGAGCGATAATCACTTTTCTCATTTCGAAGACCTCCAATATGAAAACTCCCGCCGGGACGTGGCGGCTTGGTGCAGGGCAACCAATGCATCAGCAAACGGTTCTGGGGCTGTTTGGTTCCTGCGCGTGACTCAATTGCGCACGCAAGAGCCGAGTGGCCGCCAGATTTGGGCAGGATTGTGGCGCGTTTCGCGATCATGCCGCGCGGCGCCGGTTCAGACGACGCCGAACAGGAACAGCGTCGCTGCCACGGCCGCGAGCGGCAGCGCCCCCATCAGCACATATCCCAGGGTGCGGCGCACCGCGCCGGAGGCCAGGGCGCGCGGCGCGACGTATCCGCCGCCGCGATAGTCTCCCATCGAAATCCGCGCGGCGGCCTCGATCTGTCGCATGTGCTGTAGCATGGCATCTGACCTTTCGGGGGCGATCTGTCCGTTCGGTTAACGGACGCTGTTCAAACGGGCCGCAGCGGCCCGAAGTTCCGGTTTCGGGGGCGAAGAAAAAATCTCGAAAGGCGGGGAACCAACCGGCGGAAGCGCCGTTTAAGCAATGCTAAGCGCCGGCCGCCGCCCCCTCCGAACGCCCCCCCAATGGCGGCCGGTCGCTTGGCAGAGAAGGCACCGATCCCCCCTCAGCCTTCCAACTCAGCCGGCCTCAGTGCCGGCTTTTCTTTTGGCCATTGCGCTGCGGTTTCTCGTGCCGGGATGTTTGGCGCGGGGATTCGTTCGCCGGGGATGTTCGCCTACGGGCAGATGACCGATGGACGAACCCGGTCGAACCTCAGCGCTGGCGAATTGCGAGGCGGGCGTTCGTCGGCTGGCCGCCCGTTGCCTCCTGGCGCTCCCGAGGCTCAGCGCACGCGGCGCAGCAGCCCGGAAACGAACGAGATCAGCATCAGCGCCAGGAACAGGAAGAAAAGAAACTGGGCGATGCCGGCCGAGGCGCCGGCGATGCCGCCAAACCCCAGCGCGCCTGCAACAAGCGCGACGGCAAGAAAGACGAGCATCCAGGAAATCATGAGCTGCCACTCCGTTTGACCGATCAACGCTTCTGCGCGCGCGGTTGTTCCGCGCTGCGCAGCATGCCGATATCCCTCGCCGCGCGCCGCGGATAGAGGCCGCGGCTACGCAGATGCGAGAAACTTTTGTTGCACCCGCGAAATGGTACGTCAGCAGCCGGTCAGGCTGCTGCGCGGGCCTGCCTGTCGAAGAACAGCGCCTGGCTGATCAGCGCCTTCACCATGTCGGGGCTGAAGGGCTTGGTGACCAGGAAGGTGGGCTCGGGCCGCTCGCCAGTCAGCAGCCGCTCCGGGAAGGCGGTGATGAAGATCACCGGAACCGGGGTCATCCCGAGGATCTCGTTCACGGCGTCGATGCCGGAGCTGCCATCGGCGAGCTGGATGTCGGCAAGCACCATGCGGGGCCGCTTGGAGGCAAACATTTGCGTCGCTTCTGCATGCGTGCGGGCGGTGCCGACCACGCGGTGCCCGAGGCTTTCCACCATCTCCTCGATATCCATGGCGATCAGCGGCTCGTCCTCGATGATGAGGATGTCGGTGGCCACCTGCCTGGAGATCTCCCTGCTCGCTTCCTGGATCAGGTCGGCGAACTCGTCATCTTCCACGTCCAGTATCTCGGAGGCTTCCGTCTCGGTGAACCCCTCCACGGCCACCAGCAGGAAGGCCTGGCGCGCGCGCGGCGCCAGCGCGCCGAGATTGGCCTGGGCGCTGCGCTCCCATGCGGTCTCGGGTGCGCCGTCGGGCACCTTGATGTTCACGGATGCAAAGAGCTTGGCGAAAAGCTGATACAACGCAATACGGTCGTTCGACGCCCTCGGAAAAATACTGGCGTCGGCGATAAGCGCCTCGAGCATGGCCGCGACCAGCGCGTCACCGCTCGACTGGGACCCCGACGCGGCCCGCGCAAACCGGCGAAGGTAGGGCAGATGCGGCGCAATCGATGCGGACAAACTCATGAGTTTCCATCTCCAACGTAATGGCAATGATGTTCAGCTGGCATAAGGCCCCCTTGGCCCGCCTTTTGTCAAAACGCGGATCGCCAAAAAAAGTTCCCGCCGGGCGGAACGTTCTCGACTCTGTCGCGTTTGCAGGGCCAAGTGGAACACGGGCGGGTGCGACGTATGCCGCAACATGGCGTGGCAGGGCTTGAAATACAGCCGCATGAACAGCGTCGCAGCCAAGAGGCAACAGGGGCAACGACAAGGATGACAGGCATGAGAGCAGCCGCGCGCCGCGGCGCTGCCAAGGAAGGCGGCAAGGCTGACGGACTTGGGCCAAACTCCGAAATTGGCAGGAAGCTCAAGCAATATTACGACGATCTCGTCTCCGATGACGTTCCGGACCAGTTCCTCGATCTGCTCAAGCAGCTCGAGGACAAGGAGAAGGGCACGTCCGGCGGTGCGAAAGGTGACGCATGAAGGACTCTTCCGGTTCCGATTTCCGGATCGACCTCGTGAAGACCATCCCCAGCCTGCGCGCCTTCGCCATTTCTCTGACCCAGAACAATGACAGGGCGGACGATCTCGTGCAGGAGACGCTGGTCAAGGCGTGGGACAAGCAGTCCAGCTTCCAGCTCGGCACCAATCTGAAGGCTTGGCTGTTCACCATCCTGCGCAACGAGTTCTACTCGCAGATGCGCAAGCGCGGACGCGAGGTGCAGGACAGCGACGGTACGCTGACCGCCAGCGTGGCCGTGCATCCGGGTCAGCAGGGTTCGGTCGACCTCAATGATTTCCGCCGGGCGCTGGAGCAGCTTCCGGAAGACCAGCGCGAGGCGATCGTGCTCATCGGCGCGTCGGGCTTTTCCTACGAGGAGGCGGCCGATATCTGCGATTGCGCCGTCGGCACCATCAAGAGCCGCGTCAGCCGCGCCCGCACCCGGCTGCAGGAGATACTGGGCATAGACGGCGACGGCGACTACGGCCCCGACGCCATCTCGGCCCAGGTCCTCGGCTCTACGGCTGCCTGATCAGTTCTTCCGCGCGATGGCGCCTGCCAGCGCGCGGATCAGCTCGGCGCCCACATAGGGCTTGCCGATCACCGGCGTTCCGGGAAAATCCGAGAAGAAGTCGGCATTGTCGGCATAGCCGGTCGCAAACACGAACGGCACGCCCTGGTCCGAGAGGGTGCGGGCGAAATCCATGGTCGGAGTGCCCGACAGCATCACGTCGAGAATGGCGGCGTGGTAAGCCTGGTCGTCGGCATTGCGCATCTGCTCGAGATCGCGCACCACGATGACGTCGGCGGCTCCGCTGTCGCGGCAGAGCTGCTCGACGTCGAGGGCGATCAGCGCCTCGTCTTCCATCAGCAGGATGCGGAGCCCGCTCAGCGGCAACTCGGACAATTATGGCCCCCTCGAACGCCAAGCCTCGAACGGCGCCTTTATGCAGGCTGTCTCGCGTCAAGTCTTTAACATATGACAATCGCGATCTTACGCGAAGTCAACGGCGCATGGCGGGCATTTCGGTGCGCGGGGAGGCCGTCGGCGCGGTCCAGTCCACGCCGGGCAGGATGTTGCGGGCGATGGCGAAGGCGATCAGCAGCGCGGGGATGGCGATGAAGCCACCGATCGGCCCCCAGATCCACAGCCAGAAGGCCAGCGCCAGGAACACGACGAACGGGTTCAGCGTCATCGTGCGGCCGATCACGGTGGGCGTCACGAACTGTCCTTCCACCATGTTCAGCGCCAGGAACACCAGCGGCGGCATGAGGCTGCCGGCCAGGCTGTCGAAGGTGGCGAGCCCGACGCCGAACAGCAGTGCGGCCATGATCGCCGGCCCGATATAGATGACGAAGTTCAGCACGCCCGCCAGCGCTCCCCACAAGGCGGGCTGCGGGACGCCCACCAGCCACAGGGCGACGGTCACCGCCAGGCCCAGCCCAAGATTGATCGCGGCTATCGACAGGAGGTAGCGCGACACCAGCGTCTCCACGTCGCGGAAGATGTGCGCCACGCGCCACCGCAGCCTGCGGTTCGCGCACAGCCGCAGCACGGCGATGCGCGTGCGCTCGCGCGTCGCGGTGAAGAAATAGAGGCTGGCGAGGAAGATCAGCAGCTGCGCGCCGATGGCCGGCGCCATGGTGGCGGCGCTGACGACGGGCGAGCCTTCGTCCACTGACACGGTCAGCCCGGCATCGCCGGTCACCTCGCGGATTTCCTCGCGTATGCCCTTCAGCATCTCCAGCGGACGGCGCAGGTGCTGCATCTGCTCCTGCAGCTGCGCCCAGATGCGGGGCAGGCGCTCCGCCCAGTAGCCCATCGGCGCTATCAGCGCGAAGGCGAGCACGCCGACGATCAGCATGAAGAGCAGGACGACGAGAAGCGCCGAGATCGCGGGCGGCAGCCCGCGCCGTTCGATGGCGTTGGCCACCGGCCCCAGCATCAGGCCGATGATGACCGCGAGCGCCACTGGCGCCAGGAGGAACTGGCCTGCTTCCAGCGTGAATATGAGGCCGAGAAGCCCCAGGCAGATCATGGCAAGCTGCGAGCCTCGCGACAGCAGCAGCTCGAAGTTCGATTTCGGCGGCAGCCGCACGACTGGCGGCCGGTTCTTGATCTGCTGCTTCACGGCTTCACTGCAATTCGGGGATTTTCCGGCTGGACTCCGGTTGGCAAACGCATTTTCATGCGGCCCAGTTCCTCCGAAACCGCCGGTGTCTCACGGTCGGCGGCGCCGCGTGCGGAACTTTCGAGCGGGCTCAAGGGTTCTGCTGCTCGCAACCCAGGAGTGTTTCATGCCTACCACAGCTTCCGGAACTGGAAAGCCCAGCACCAGCGGCGCCAAGGATGCGTCCCAGGACGTGGCCGCCGACATCGCGCGGCTGCGCGAAGACATGGCCAAGCTTGCCAGCGAGATCGCCGCGCTCGGCCAGAAATCCGTGCGCACGGCCAGGCGCGTCGCGGCTGAGCGCGCCGAGGAAATGCGCATGCAGGGCGAAGCCACGATGGATGAGTGGCGCGCCAGCGCGCAGGACATGGAGCAGCAGCTTGCCGACACCGTTCGCGAGAAGCCGATGACGTCGCTGGCTATCGCAGCCGGCGTCGGCTTCCTCGTGGCGCTGCTGACGCGGCGCTGACCTTCGCGCCGCCCTTGCGGGCGGCGCCACAGATGCACCATGCCCGGCGATTTCCGGGCGGCAGCGGGGGCTAGATGATTCCGACATTCCTTATCTCGATCATCACCGGCGAGGCGGCGGAGGCTGCAAACCGCGCCCGCCGCAGCGCGATCGAGTATGCGGTCGCCAGCATCTTCGCCCTGTTCGGCTTCTGCTTCCTGCTGCTTGCAGGCTACATACTGGCGGCCCGTCACTATGGCGACCTGATCGCGGCGCTCGCTTTCGGCGCCGGCTTCCTCGCCATCGCGGTGGGCCTGCTGATCTACCATCGCATCCGGGCGCGGGCGCGTGCGCGCCGCGCCAAGGAGCGGTGGAGCAGCGAGGCAAAGGCCATGGCGGGCGCGGCCGCGCTGGCCGCCCTGCCGGCGCTGGCCAGCAAGCGCGGCGGGCTGGCCGGCCTCGTGCTGCCCGTGCTCGCCGCGGCCGGCTACGCGATCTATCGCGAGAACAGCCGCCGCACCGACCCGGTCGACGACGATCTAGACTAGCGCCGCTCTGCTCTGCCACCCGCTCGCCGCCAGCTGACCGGTCGCGGCAGCCTCCCGGCCGGCCGTCTGCCGGAACTCCTGCGGCCTGCCCGCATTATCCCAGCGACGCAAACAGCCAAGTCCGGACCACCGGCAGGGAGAAACATGTCCTACGAACAACCTCGGGAACCGCGCGAGACCATCGTCACCGACAAGGCCAGGCAGGGACGCGCCGGCCGGCCGGTGCTGATGGTGCTGATCGGCGGCCTCGTCCTGGCCATGGTCGCGTGGGGCGCGGCAGAACTCTTCGGCTGGGGCATTGCCCCGCCGGCGGAACAGCAGGTGGGCAACCCCGCCACCGTCGAACCGGACGGCACCACCGGCGCTATCACCGCGCCGAAGCCGGCCGTTGAGCCTGCGCCGGCCGATCAGTGAAACAGCCGATCGGTGCCCGCCGATCAATGAGCCGATCGATGATGTGAACGTTCAGCGCCTGTCCGGCAACAGCGCCGGTCAGGCGCGCTCCTGCGCCTCGCCCGGCACCAGCACCTTCAGCACGCCGGGCAGGCACACGATCTCCGTCACCTTGTCGAGATCGCGCAACTCGCCGTCGATGGCACAGCGGAAGCGGCGATACGAACCGAGCATGGTCAGGGTCACGCGGTGCGACCGGTGGATCTCGATCTGCGGGTTCGACCGCCAACGGCCGATCGCCAGGTGCAGCAGGAACCTGAACACGTCGCTGCGCCGCCTCGCACGCGTGATGTAGATGCCGAGCTCGCCCCGGTCCGGCATCGTGGCATAGGGCAGGGGACCGTCTTCGAACAGGTTGTTGCTGACCCCGATGCTCGAGGTCGTCGTGATGATCTCGGCTCCGTTGAGCTCGACGCGCACCCTGAGCCGCGGCGGGTTCCAGAATGTCTCGAAGCCTGCCCGCACCGAAGCCCGCATCTTGCCCAGGCGGGAGCTGTATTCCATCGCCTCCCGCTTCTCCACCAGGTCGGCATGCATGCCGACCGAGAACTGGTGCACGAAGGGCCGGTCGTTGGCGCTCGCCATGTCGACAGGGCGCACCACGCCATGCGCAAAGGCCTTGAGGGCTGCGTCCAGCTGCAGCGGTATGCCGAGACCGCGCGCGAACAGGTTCATCGTCCCTGCCGGCAGGATCGCCAGCGCCTTGTCGCTGTTCATCAGCGTCGCCGCCGCGGCCGACACCGTGCCGTCCCCGCCTCCCGCCAGCACAACGTCGGCGCTCTCGTCGCTGGCGGCGCGCTTCAGCGCGGCCGCGATCTCGTCGCCGGCCACGATCTCCACGCCAAGTGTGTGGCCGGCCTTCTCCAGCTCTGCGCGCGCCGTCTGCTCGAGTAGCTCCAGGTCGGTCGTCCGCAGGGTGCCGCCGTCGCGGTTGAGCACAGCGAGGAAATGCATCGGCCGTCCTTTCAGGAGGTCGGGCTTTGAGAAGGTCTCGGCAGGATCGCGTCATCCTGTCGCGCAGGCAATGGCGCCGGGACATGAGTGACCCCGCGACGCGGCCAACAACGCGGGGGCGCGCGCTGCGTTCCGCAATCCGACGTCGACGTCAGCGACATCGCGCGACCATCCCTCGCCAGGCCGCAAAACGGCGGCGCGGCCGGAACCAGATCACCGAAGATGCGTTGACCGAATGTGAGTGGCCGCGCCCGGCCTTCCCGCAAAGTCCGGACGAGGCGCGGCCGTGCAAAGGAATTATGCACAAGGAGAAGGTAACATGATCCGCAACCTCTTGGCGACTACCGCGATTGCGACGCTGGTGGCCACTGGCGCATTCGCGCAGACGCCGGCCCCGGCGACGACCGACACCACCGGCACGATGGCGCCCGCTCCGGGCGTGGCTGCCGAGCCGGCGGCTCCCATGGTGATCAAGGCCGAGGGCAACCTCGCCTCCGACATCATCGGCGAGACGGTCTACAACGGCACCGGCGACAACGCCGAGAACATCGGCAAGGTGACCGACATCATCATCAGCCAGGCTGGCGACATCCAGGCCGTGGTCATCGGCGTCGGCGGCTTCCTCGGCATCGGCCAGAAGAACGTCGCCATTGAGTATGACCTGGTGAAGTGGGAGCAGCGCGACAACGACCGCTACCTCGTGGTCGAGACGACCCGCGATGCGCTTGAGGCGCAGCAGGAGTTCGATGCGGCCGCCTATCGTCCGATGCCGGCTGACGCCGACGTCGCCGAGACGAAGCCGGCCACGGCTCAGGATCTCGCCGCCGCCCCGGTCGAGGCCGAAGGTGACGAAGCTCCGGCCGACGAGATGGCCGCCGCCCCGGTAACCAAGGCGCCCGCCACCGACCAGCAGGCCGCCGCTCCCGTGGCTCCGGCCGAGGACAATGCCGCTGCGCCGGCCGACGGCCAGACGATGGCCCAGGCCCCGGCTCCGGCCGACGAGCAGGCGACGACCGACGAGACCCAGACGGGCGCCATCGATCGTTCGACCCTGAAGCAGCAGCCGGTCGACCAGATCAAGGCCGAGGACTTCGTCGGCACGACGGTCTACGGCGCCAATGACGAGCGCATCGGCGAGATCGGCGATGTGGTGCTTGCGCCGCAGGACCAGAAGATCGACGCCGTACTCATCGACGTCGGCGGCTTCCTCGGCATCGGCGAGAAGCAGGTTGCGCTCGGCATGGACAACCTCCAGTTCATGACCGACGAGGACGGCGACCTCTATCTCTACACCAGCCTCTCCAAGGAGCAGCTGGAGTCGCAGCCCGCCTACGAGGAGAGCGGCTATGCCCAGAACCGCGACACCATGCGGATGAACGTCCCGGCGATGCAGTAACTGGTAATCAGCCGGTACGATCGGAAACCCGCGCCTCACCGCGCGGGTTTTCGTTTGTCCGCGGCCAGCCATCGCCGCGAACGGACTCGGTATTGGTGAACGACGCAATCCGCATCGTTCACAATCGCAGCACAGTCCATTGCTTAACGGGCATATTCCGAAACAGTCAGGCTTGCCCCACATTGTCGGCAACAGCGGCGCTGCCGCACGACATGAAGGGAGCCACACCATGCTCGACCAGATCAGGGGCCTGCACCACGTCACATCGATGGCGCGCGATGCGGCCGAAAACAACCGCTTCTTCACCCGCACGCTCGGCCTGCGGCGCGTCAAGAAGACCGTCAATTTCGACGCGCCCGACGTCTACCACCTCTATTATGCCGACGAGTTCGGCACCCCCGGCTCGGTGATGACCTATTTCCCCTTCCCCAACATCGCGCGTGGTCGCCCCGGCACCGGCGAGGTGGGCACCACCGCCTTCTCGGTGCGCGAGGGCGCGCTCGGCTGGTGGGAAACGCGCCTTGCGGAGCATGGCGTCGAGGGGCTGGAGCGGAGCGACAGCTTCGGCGAGAAGCGCCTCTTTTTCCGCGGCCCCGACGGAGACGGTTTTGCCCTGGTCGAGACGCAGGACGATGCGCGTCCGGTCTGGACCGGCAGCGACGTGCCTGCCGAGGTCGGCATCCACGGCTTCCACTCGGCCGCCATGCGCCTCCAGGATGCCGGCGCCACTGCCGAGCTGCTGAAGTTCATGGGCTACGAGCAGGTAGGCCAGTCCGGCAACATCCGCCGCTTCGCGGTGGCCGGCGGCAACGGTGCCGATACGATCGACATCGAGACGCTGCCGCTCACCAGCCTTGCCCGCCAGGGCGCCGGCTCCGTGCACCACATCGCCTTCGCGGTGGAAAACCGCGCGAAGCAGCTGGAGGTGCGCAAGGCGCTGGTGGACACCGGCTACCAGGTGACGCCGGTCATCGATCGCGACTATTTCTGGGCGATCTATTTCCGCACGCCGGGCGGGGTGCTGTTCGAGGTGGCGACCAACGAGCCGGGTTTCGACCGCGACGAAGACACCGCGCATCTGGGCGAGGCGCTCAAGCTGCCGACCCAGCACGCGCATCTGCGGCCCTATCTGGAGCGCACGCTCCAGCCGCTGGGCGATTGAGGAGACCGGGCATGTCCATCGACGCATATGTGCACAAGGCCATCGGGACAGGAGCGGGCAAGCCGCTCCTCTTCCTCTTCCATGGCACCGGCGCCGACGAAAACCAGCTGCTGCAGCTGGGATCGCAGGTGCTGCCCGGCGCGGGGCTGGTGTCGCCGCGCGGCGACGTGTCCGAGTTCGGCGCCGCGCGCTTCTTCCGACGCACCGGCGAGGGCGTTTACGACATGGGCGACCTCGACCGCGCGATCGCCAAGATGGCGGGCTTCGTGCGGGGGCATGTCGAGGCGGCGAAGCCGTCGGCGGTGTTCGGCATGGGCTATTCCAACGGCGCCAACATCCTCGCCTCGGTGCTCTTCGCCGAGCCTGGGCTGTTCGACGGCGCCGTGCTGATGCATCCGCTGATCCCGTTCGATCCGCAGATCGCGGGCGAGTTCGCGGGCAAGCGCATCCTCATCACCGCCGGTCACCACGATCCCATCTGCCCGCCCAACATGACGTCGCGGCTTGCCGCGCAGTTGCGCGGCAAGGGCGCCGACGTCACGCTGGAATGGCATGAAGGGGCGCATGAAATCCGTCCGAACGAGGTCGAGGCGGCGCGCCGCTTCCTCGCCTCCGGCACCGTCAGCAGGGAGAAGCACAAATGAGCGGCACCGACGACATCCATCTCGACCAGAGCGACTCCAAGGGCCGCTACTACGTTACCGGTCCGGGCGGCGAGGTGGCGGAGATGACCTTCTCCAAGACCGGCCAGCACATGATCATCATCGACCACACGGAAGTGCCCGACGCGTTCCGCGGCCAGGGGGTGGGGCTGCGGCTCGTCACCCGCGCGGTGGAAGACGCGCGCGCGCAGGGCAAGAAGGTGATCCCGCTCTGCCCCTTCGCCAACGCGCAGTTCAGGCGCCATCCCGAATGGGCCGACGTGCTCGGCGGTCGCATGCACTGAGGCGGGGAACCCGCCGGCCGCCCCGGCGGTTAGCCCGCAGGAGGTTTCCGATGCAGGATGAACAGCTCGACATCAGCTTCGAGGAAGCGGGCAACCGCGGCCGCTATTCGATCCGCATGCCCAATGGCGAGGAATCGCGGCTCACTTTCTCGCGGGTCGATGCCGGCCACATCATCGCCGATTCCACCTTCGTCCCGGTCGCATATCGCGGCCGCGGCGTGGCGGAGCGCATGGTGGAGCGGCTGGTCGCCGACGCGCGCGCGGCCGGCACGCGGATCACGCCCACCTGCTGGTTCGTCGCCGACGAATTCGCCCGCCACGGCGCGGCGTGGGAGGACGTGCTGAAGCGCTGAGTTCCTACCAGCGCGTCTTCTCGCCTGGCGCGGCCGGCTCGATCGCCAGAGCGTGCACACCGGCGGCGATTTCGTCGGCCAGCAGCTCGTTGACGCGGCGGTGGCGGTCGATGCGGCTCATGCCGGCAAACGCCGCCGACACCACGCGCACCCGGAAATGTGTTTCGCCTGACCCGTCGAATTCCTCGTGATGGCCCGACGCGGTGTGGTGGTGGCCGGCGTGGAGGTGGCTCTCGTTGATCACCGCCAGCCGCTCCGGCCGCAGCGCCTTGTTCAGCTTGGTCTCGATCGACGACTGAATGGACATGGCGCACTCCTTTCCCCATATAGGGGAGGCTTCCCGATTCATCAGAGATTCAGCCGTTAGGTCCATCCTCGGCCAAATGTCAATTCTTGTATCGGAAGCTGAAGCGCCCATAATTGTGTGCCTGTGATTTGCCCATCCGCCGGAGCCGATGAAGCCCTATCCGCGCTACTTCGAGAAAATCCGCGTCCGCCCCGATCCCGAGGCGGAGGTGAAGTCGCGCGCGCCCCGCTGCCAATGGGACGGCTGCGAGGATGCGGGCACGCACCGCGCCCCGGTGGGACGGATGAAGGAGGGCGAGTATTTCCGCTTCTGCTTTCATCACGTGCGCGAATACAACAAGAATTTCAATTACTTCTCCGGCCTCGGCAATGAGGACATCGTGCGCTTCCAGAAGGAGGCGATGACCGGTCACAGGCCGACCTGGCGCATGGGCGCCGCGGGCGGCGGCATGCGCCAGTCGCCCGATGTCAGCCAGGCGCGCTCGGGCAGCGCCAGCTACTACAGCCGCACGCGCGACCCGTTCAATTTCTTCGGCTCCCGCCGCAGCGAGCCGCGCGAGCGCAAGCTGAAGTCGCTTGAGGCCAAGGCGATGGAAACGCTGGGCCTCGGCGCAAACGCGACTGGCGCCGACATCAAGGCGCGGTATAAGGAGCTTGTGAAGCTCCACCATCCCGACGCGAATGGTGGCGACAGAAGTTCGGAAGACCGTTTTCGCGACGTGCTCCAGGCCTATCGGGTGCTCAAGCAGGCGGGGCTCTGCTAGGCACGGGCCGACAAGTCGCATGTTGAACAGGCCGCCCGGTCTGGTAGATACGCCTCCGGACATTTTTTGAGGAAGACCTGCGGAGCGACGTTTCCGCGCGTGGAGACATGATGAACAAGGTCGATCGCGATATCGCCAACCTTCCCGACACGACCGTCTCGGTGAAGGATACGTTCGGCTTCGACTCCGACATGGTCGTGCCCGCCTATTCGGCGGCCGACAGCCATGTGCCGGATCTCGATCCCGACTACCTCTTCGACCGCCAGACGACGATGGCGATCCTCGCCGGCTTCGCCTACAACCGCCGTGTCATGGTTTCGGGCTATCACGGCACCGGCAAGTCCACCCATATCGAGCAGGTGGCGGCGCGGCTCAACTGGCCCTGCGTGCGCGTCAATCTCGACAGCCATGTCAGCCGCATCGACCTCGTCGGCAAGGACGCGATCGTGGTCAAGGAGGGCATGCAGGTCACCGAGTTCCGCGACGGCATCCTGCCCTGGGCCTACCAGCACAATGTCGCGCTCGTCTTCGACGAATACGATGCCGGCCGTCCCGACGTGATGTTCGTCATCCAGCGCGTGCTGGAATCGTCCGGCCGGCTGACGCTGCTCGACCAGAGCCGCGTCATCCGCCCGCATCCGGCCTTCCGCCTGTTCGCCACCGCCAACACGGT